>WNFT01000207.1_pt1 | contig 45153 bp, 40 predicted proteins | sample 5400191 | NCBI WGS metagenome assembly WNFT01 (sample SAMN13153359, study PRJNA577476) | soil metagenome | isolation source: 80 cm saprolite under Madrone tree | place: USA:California | collected 2016-06-14 | reverse complement strand
CGAGCTTTGCGTCCTCGACCGCCAGAACCTCGCCCGACGGTGTCTCGACGTCGACGGCAAGATCTGCGGGATCGGCCGAGACGGGGTTCAACCCAGGCGCGATGCTCTCCGCTTCGGCCAAGTTGGCTGGCTTCGCTGCTCTGTCCGGATGGCGAAAACGGGGGCGGTAGAGCAGCATGTTCATCTGCTCACGTCCCGTCAGGTAGGGGAAACCCTTAGGCCTCGCCGCGCTTCTAAAGGCGAACAGGCGATCGCCGTAAACTCCGGCGAAGCCGATAAACGCCTCGTGAAGCTCTTCGCCTCGCATGCTCTTGACGGGGTAGCGCCAGAGACTTTCGACCTTGCCGATGACTGCCATGCTTTCTTCACCTCCGTGGTAAAGGCCTACTCCACGATGTCGGGCTGGGTGGTATCGACGAACGCCAGCACCTCGGCTCGCTCGCCAGCCGGAACCTTGAAGCTGTCGAGCGTGGCCTCGAGATGACCGATGAAGCTCCGCCAGTCGCTCTCGCTGACGCCCATGCCCTTGTGCGATGTCTTCATGTCGCGGCCGACATAGAGCAGCGGGCCGCCGGCCGAGGCGCATAGGAAGTCGATGAGAAGCTGCTTCTCGCGGCGCACGCCGTCCTCGCCGCGGTTCTTCCAGAACCGAGCGAGCTGGGGGTCCTGGACCAATCGCCCAAGCAGATTTTCGGTTACCGCTGCGATTGCATCATACCCGCCGAGACGCGCATAAAGCGTGTCGGTCATGGTGGCCGTTCCTCGCTGTTCGTTTGCTCCGCTCGACGAGCGCGTCCCCGTCCGGTGCCGCCTGGCCGACGCCAAGATCCCAGCGAGCCGGCCACGCCATGATCACGGCAAGAGCACATGACACTATAGCAAGACCGCGGTGTTGAGGGGGAATCATTGGCGTTGGTTGGATCGGCGGTTTGCTCAGCTTCATACCCGCCTGGGTCAAGCACCGGACTACGGAACTAGCGGTGACCAACCGCCGGGTCATATACAAGCGGGGCTTCGTTCGTTGCCATACGATCGAGATGAACATGGACAAAGTCGAGAGCGTGGACGTTGACCAGTCCTTTTGGGGTCGTATTTTCAACTACGGAACCATTGTCGTGCATGGAACGGGTGGAAGCCTCGAACCACTGCCGAGGATCGACTCCCCAATTGAATTTCGCAACAGGGTGACAGCGCGCTGAACTGTCCCGACATCATCACGCCAGTCGGGCTCCCCTGGGCGGCTAAGAGATCGTGGTGTTCCTGGAGAGATCGGAATTTAGCCTCCGCTGCAAGGGTCGTAGATTTGCACTTGTTGCTGTCGGTTCTTGAAACCGGCGCATCCCGATGCCTATCGGCGTTCGGTAAAGGGTTGCGAGGGCCCGCAACCAACTATACCGAAGAGTGGTTCGGTGGCCGTGAGGAAGGGAAACCGCCGACAGTTGACTCTTCCGCCTATCGCCATTTGAACCTCCGTATCGGGGGTTCAATGCGGGAGAGCGATACCACCTATACCGAACAACTCTCAGATGGGTGCCGAACTAGGTTCGGATGATGGCTGCGGGGGAACCATACCACCGTTATTCCGACATGTTCTGCGTTCGCGTTGCCCAGCACGCTTGGCATCTCTGGCAAGATACTCGCCGATCGAGTTGAGTTTGAACACGGCAGGATTCCAAACGGCGCTTAGACCGACCTCCGTTTACACCGCAGAGTTCTATCTAGCGGTGTTTGCGCGAGCAATCCGGCAGGCCCACATCGCCGAGTTTGAATCAGCGGCACGTTACGCTGCGCTTCGTCATCACGGAAACTATGCCTCTGGGTGAAGCCTATCTGCTTCTGAGAGCGAGCAAGCCGGTGGCCGAGGTACCATCCACTCCTCGCAGAAGCCCCAGTCCTCGTAGAAGCCGATTGGCTTCTGGGTAGCCGCTCGCATCAGGAAGTCGTGGCAATAGGCAAACCTAGACCGAAAGGCCAACGAATGTCTTTTCCAAGAAGATGATGGTCATTTGGGCCAGCCGGACGCCTGCGAAGACATAGCGAAGCGGAGCGGGTTTCAGGCGGCGGGACAAGCCAAGTACCTTCATCGGCGCCTCGAAGGCCAGCGACTAAGTGCGGCCGGTCAGGTCCGTATCGGAGATCGGGAGCGCACGGATCCGTTTGCCGGTAGCGGCGTAGATCGCATTGCAGACGGCCGGCGCGGCGGGCGGGGTGCCTGGCTCCCCGATTCCGCCCCAGCGCCTGCCGCGGCTCAGGACCAGGTGGGTCTCGATGCGAGGCGCGTCGGCCATGCGCAGAATCGGATAAGTGTCGAAGTTGGTCTGCTCGACCGCGCCGCCCTTGATCGTGATGGCGTCGCCGAGCGCGGCGGTAAGGCCGTAGATCGCGCCACTCTCGATCTGCATTTCGACGAGCCGCGGGTTGATGACGTGACCGCAATCGACGGCCGCCACCAGGCGGTCGACGTGAACCTCGCCTTTGGCGGAAACCGCCACCTCCACGACTTCGGCAACGATCGTGCCGAAGGACTCGTGGATGGCGATGCCCCGGCCCCGGCCCGGCGGCAGCTTGGTGCCCCAGCCAGCCTTCTCAGCTGCGGTATCGAGGACATTGAGGAATTCCGGCTGCTTGGCGAGCATCCGCCGGCGGAACCGATAGGGGTCCTCCCCGGCGGCCGCGGCGAGCTCGTCGATGAAACTTTCGACGACGAAGGCGTTCTGCGAGCTGCCGACGCTGCGCCAGAACATGACGGGGATATGCGTGTTCTTAAGCACGCATTCTACGAGCAGATTTCGGGCTTCGTAAGGTTGGTTCGCCAGGCCCTCGACGGCCTGGCGCTCGATGCCGTTCGCCGGCAGGCCGCGGCCCAGGGACCGGTCGATCGATCCGACCGCAGTCTGCAGATGCAAGGCGTCGAGCTCCCCGCTCGCCGCGAGCAGGGCGTGGCAACGCAAGGCCGCCTGGGGCCGATAGCGGTCGTGCTGCATATCGACCTCACGGGTCCACAGCAGCTTCACCGGCTTGCCCACGGCCTTAGCGACCGTCACCGCCTGGACCAGCTCGTCATTGACGGCGCGCCGCCCGAACCCGCCGCCCAGCATGCAGTTGTGCAGCACGACCTGGTCCGGTTTCACGCCCGCGGCGCGAGCGGCCTGGAGCAGTGCCCCGTCAGCATTCTGGGTTCCGATCCAGACCTCGACCGTGCTCGGCTGGACCCAGGCAGTGCAATTGAGGGGCTCCATGGGCGCGTGCGCCAGATGCGGAACTTCATAGACCGCCTCGATCACCTTGCCGGCCGCAAGCGCGGCCCGAGCGTCGCCGCGGCTCTCTGCGATCGCCAGCGGTCCGTCCAACGCCTCCCGGTAGGCGCGGCGGAAGCTCGTGCTGTCGGTTCCCGCGCCTAGCCCCGGATCCCAGTCGACCTTGAGCGCCGCAGCGGCTTCCTTGGCGCGCCAGAATCGGTCGGCGACCACGGCCAGGCCACCCGGAACGGGAACCACGGACAGGATGCCCCGGCGCCGCAGGACCTCGGCGGCGTCGAAGCGCTTCACGTCGCCGCCGGGCACCGGGCAAAGCGCGACGGCGGCATAGACCATCTCTGGCAAGCGCACGTCGATCCCGAAAATGGCCTGGCCCGTCGTCTTGGGACGGCTGTCGAGACGTGCGAGAGGCTTGCCGGCCAAGGTGAATTCCTCCGGCCGCTTGATTTCCGGCTCCCGGTCGAGCTTCACCCGGGCAGCGTCGGCGGCAAGGATCCCATAGCTGAGCCTGCGCCCGCTCTCCTGGTGCAGGACATAGCCGCCCGTCGCACTGCAGACGACGGGCTCGAGCTGCCAGCGCGCCGCCGCCGCCGCGATCAAACGGGCGCGCGCACTAGCGCCGACCTGCTGCAGCATTTCGTAGGAGCCGCGCACCGAGCGGCTGCCGCCGGTGGCCATGCTCCCATATATCTTGTCGGGCCCGAGGTTGCGGCCGGCGGGCGCATATTCCGATCGAACCTTGCTCCAGTCGCAGGCGAGCTCTTCGGCGACGATCATGGGCAGCGCCGTCAACACGCCCTGGCCCATCTCGGCTTTCGCCACCCGGATGGTGATGCTGTCGTCGGGGTCGATGACGATCCAGGGGCCGAGCTCCGCGGCGCCCTCGGCCCAGGCCGGCCGGATGCCGAGCGCCAATCCGCCGGCGGCGCTGAGCGAGGCCACCAGGAATCCGCGGCGGGAGAAGCCATGTTGGTGGCGATGAGAGGCACCCATGGACTCACCCTTTCGCCAGCTCGGCCGCTCGATGGATCGCCAGGCGGATGCGCGGATAGGTTCCGCAGCGGCAGATGTTGTCGATGCTCTGGTCGATGTCCTGGTCCGTGGGGTCGGGTTTTCGCTTGAGCAGCGCAGCGGCGGACATGATCTGGCCCGACTGGCAATAGCCGCATTGCGGCACGTCGTGCTCGACCCAGGCCCGCTGCACGGGATGGTCCCCGTTCGCCGACAGACCTTCGATGGTGACGATCTTGGCGCCGTTCATATCGCCGATCTGGACCTGGCAAGAGCGCGTCGCATCTCCGTTGAGATGGACGGTGCAGGCGCCGCATTGGCCGATGCCGCAGCCGTACTTCGTGCCGGTCAGGCCCAACTCATCGCGTAGGACCCAAAGCAGTGGGGTTTCCGGCTCGACATCCAGCCTGCGGCGCTCGCCATTGATTGAAACTGCGATCATGGGGCGCCTCCGGGGCTCATGCCCGCGAGGCAGGCTCGCGGGAACACCGTTTCAGCCTGCAAAGAAATTCTAGCGCGTCTGGTCTTGGATTTGGATTAAGGCTTGTTCATGCGCCGTAACATTCAGAGCGCAGGAAGCGTTCACTCCTTCTTCGACATTGCACAGCAGCTGTGGCCGCAGCGCTGTGCAGTCCCGAGGCGGCATCATGGCATTTTTTGGCGGATGCAGGATTCGCGTTGGCCGGGCGTGAAGGGGGAGATGTGCCGACCGCAAGCCAGCCCTCGGATTTCTTTGATTGCCGTGCTTGCCACGGCCCTCTGGGCAGGCTTCTTGCTCGCGTCCCGGCCCTTCGCCGCCGATGTCCGCGACAACGGTAGCGACGAGGAGGGCGCGTCGCCAATCGACATCGCCACCATTGCATCGGAAGCCGGAGCAACGGCAGGATTTGCCGCATATTGCAATGTCGGTCCATCTCCTTTGCACGCGGCACTTCACGGCTTGCTTCATTCCGCCATAGCAGACCGCGGCCAGCGGTACGGCTTCTGGTAGCGCTACAGGAGCGCCGAGTCGGCAACCCTCTCCCTGTTGACTCGAAGGGCAGCAGGGGACTGCGAGGACCTCGACTTCACAATCCGGAATGTCATCCGCGAGATTACGGCGCCCGGCTCCTGACCCGCGCGGCCGGTGCAACCATCGACCAGTTCATGCTGAAACGGGCAGCGTGTACCACCGCTCCTACCCGCCAAGTTGAGTGGCAGCGGGCCCGGATGACCCATCGATCTGCTCACCTTGGAGTCGTCGCCGCCAGCCACAGATTTAGGCTGCTCCTGCGCTAGCTGGCGATGATTTTGAGTACCCTCATCCTGGCACTTGCTCAAATCATCCCAGCCCCTCAGACCTTCTGAAGATCGGTCACTTGGGCTCAACGAAGAGGCCGGATGCACCTCAGGGGAAACTCCCGATGTTGAGCGACAAGCATCGGGAGTTTTCCGTGACGGGCGAGATATCTTATTGCAGGGTTTCCACCTGGTCCGGGCCAAGTTGATTGGCAACCGTGTCGTGAAGAATTTTTAGCGCGTCTGGCACCGATGTCGCGGGAACCTGCGCGATTTGTCCGGTCGCCTCTTCGATACCGCGCGCCCATACTGCGAAACCGCCGTTCGACGGGAGCAAGTTATCGTAAGGAAGGAATGTGGCGAACGCGGCGTTGAATGGTGGCGCGTAATTCACGTAATCGGACGACTTGGCTGCCTCGGTATCCGGCGGAACGAAGCCTGCCTTGTTTGCGAGGAACACCATGAATTTCGTCTGCTGGAGCAAGTCGACAAGAGCCCACGCGAGATCGGGGTTCTTGCTCGCCTTGGAGACCGCGAGATCCCACCCCCCAAGCGTGCCACCCTGGCCAGGCGGCTGACCCTGCGAGGTTGGAAGCGCAGTGGCAGCCGCCTGAGTGGGCGCGTCGGGCCAATAGCGGTTCTTCTCCTTCCAGGCGCCGCCGTACCAATTGGAGCCGATCGCGATGGCAAGCTTCTGCTTGGCCATCAGACTCACCGGCACCGCGACCGCTTTGGGAGAAAACAGATCGGAAAGCTGCGCCCCTAGACCGCTGGAATAGGCATCCTTGTAGAATTGGAGCACCTCCCGAAGGCCGGGGCTGTCTATGACGTATTTCTGCGTCTTGGTGTCATAGATGATAGGCGTTCTTGACGAATAGATGAGGGCGCCGGAGCCCTGGAGTACACCGGTCGGGCCAGCGCTGGTTCCTGCGGCAACCCACAACGGAACGACGCCCGGAACCTTGTCTTTTACGGCGCGCGCCGCCGTGAGGATGTCATTCCAGCTGTGGGGATTCCATGGCACTGCAATACCGGCTTTTTGCAGCATCGATATGTTGTAATAGATGCCGGAATTGTTCTCACCGATATCAACAGCATAGACGCTGCCGTTGATCCGGCCTTCGTCCTGGATGTTTTTCGGAAAGCGTTCCCAAAAGTGGCTCGCGCTCACATGTTTGTCGAGCGGGAGCAGATATCCTGAACTTTGGAACTGACCGATATAGGTTGTGGGAAGCTGAATGACATCTGGTGTCGTCGCGGGCGAGCGGTACTGGAGGGCGATAGCGTTCATCTCGTCGGTATCGGTCCCGCCATGTGGTTGCAGCTCCAGCGTCACGCCGGGATGAGCGGCTTCGAACGCCGACTTGATGTTATTCCAGTAGGTGACCGAGTCCGCGTCAACATCGAATACATAGCTGGACGAGTAACCAACCTTGATGGTCGTCTGTGCTTGCGACGGAGCAGCCCAGCAGAACCCCGCTAGCAAGGTAGCGGCTGCCACTGCGCCGCGCAGCATCACACGCTGTGGCATCGAGCTGATCGTGATGAGCTTTCGCATGGGGGTCTCCTCTCCTGACGTTTACATATCCGAGCCTTTGTTTGCAGTCCCACCATCCGCAGTGGCATCAATTTGCGGCCACCTCGGATCGCAGGGTCGTCGTCAACGATTCCCTCGTTGGCTTCAACAGCGTTTGTTGCGTCACCGGGTCGAACAGGTGCAGGTGCTGCGTGTTGATACCAAGCAGGATTCTGTCACCGATTGCGATCGGGCTGCGCGGGGGTACGCGCGCGACGAGGGCCGTCGAACCGTTGCAGCGCGCGGTGATGAGAGTTTCCGACCCGAGTGGCTCCACCACCTCGACGCAGGCGTCAATCCTAGCGGTCCCTGGGTCGTTGGTATGACACAGCACATCCTCGGGCCGGATCCCGACAAGCACCTCGCCACGTCCGCCGGGGTCGGGCCGTCGCAGTGTCGCCCGATTCAATTTTGCCCGTAGCCCGAGGATCTCGACGGCGGGTGCATCCTCCTGATCCGTCAGCTGCCCGGTCACAATATTCATCTTCGGCAGGCCGATGAAGGTAGCGACGAACAGATCGGATGGGTGATCATAGATCTGCTGAGGTGCACCAACCTGCGCGAGATGTCCGTTCGACATCACGGCGATTCGGGTGGCCATTGTCATGGCCTCTGCCTGGTCGTGCGTGACATACACGATGGTGGCTTTGAGTCGGGTATGCAGACGGATAAGCTCCGCGCGCATCTGCGCCCTAAGGGCGGCGTCGAGGTTCGACAGCGGCTCGTCCATAAGAAACACCTGAGGTCGACGCAACAATGCGCGCCCGAGCGCAACTCGCTGGCGTTCGCCGCCGGATAGCTCGGCAGGACGGTGATCAAGCAGGCGCTCGATGCCGAGCAGGGCAGCCACGTCCTTCACTTGACGACGAATCTCGGCCTTCGGCTCCCGCCGCACCTTCATTCCAAAGGCCAGGTTTCCCCGCACTGTCTTATGCGGATAAAGTGCGTAATTCTGAAAGACCATGGCTACATCGCGGACCTTTGAGGGAAGTGCATTGACCGTGCGACCCCCGATCGCGATGCGCCCATAGGTCGGCCGCTCGAGCCCGGCGAGCATTCGCAGGCTCGTCGTCTTGCCGCACCCGGATGGTCCCAGCAGTACCAGGAACTCACCGTCAGCGATCTCCAGCGACAGGTCGTTGACCGCGGGATGGCTTCCGAACAGCTTATAGACGTGCTCGAATTGGACATCAGCCATCGGCCACCACTGTCCTGACAAAATGCGATCGCATCAGCCGCGCACTCCACCCCCGAAGGTGAAACCGCCACGGAAGCTTCTCGCAATCAGAAGATAGAGAATGACGACCGGAAGAGAAAAGAGCAGCGAGAATGCCGCCAGTTGCCCAAACTGGACGAAGCCGTGCGCGCCCAGGAACTGATAGATGGCGACCGTCCCCGGTTGGTCGTCCGGATTGGCATCGAGGACGAGGGGGACCACGAACGCGCCCCAAGCGCTGATGAAGATATAGACTGCCGTCACTGAAAAACCCGGCAGGATCAGCGGCAGGACGACGGAGAGAAGCGTGCGCAAGGTCCCTGCTCCCTCGATTCTGGCGGCTTCCTCGAGTTCGACGGGGACCGCGTCGACATAGTTCTTCATGAGCCAAATCGCGAACGGCAGCGCCGTCGCCGCGAGGAACAGCGATGTCGTGAAGCTGGAGTCCAGCCAGTGAATCGCCGCATACATCTCGTAGATGGGAACCAGCATCATCGTGACCGGCAGACCAGACGCGAACAGCACCAGCAGCATCACCGTGCGCTTCCCCGGTACGTGGCGCCGGGACAGGGGATAGGCGGCGAGCAAGGCGAGCACGGTCGCAACAGCCGTCGTCACTGCAGCCAGATAGAGGCTGTTCACGAATGGCTGCAGTCCATGTGCGGTCAAAACAGCTCGGTAGTTCTCGCTCGAGAGGTCGGGAAGCCGGATATACCAGCCCGCATTTTTATCGACGGAGGCGAATACGAGCCAAAGGAGCGGCAAGGCGAAGACGACCCCCACCACAGTCAGAACGACGTTTGCGGCCACGTCGGGCAGCGAGATCCGTGGATGAGGAATGACGATCAACGGACCGGCAAGCTCTGGCGGCCGCACGGGTCCATGTCTGAACAACCTCATGTCGCCTTCCTTACTTTGCGCACGAACAGAAGCGAAAGCACGGCGCCGATGAGGATCAGGACAAGCGAGATGGTGGTGCCGTAGCCAAGCTCGTAATAGGTGAACGCTTCCTGATAGATATAGATTGGTAGGGTCATCGTCGCTGTCCCTGGGCCGCCCTGCGTCAGCGTGTAGATCAGCGTGAAATCCGACAGGTTCAGAATCGTAACCAGCAAGAGGTTGGTTATAATTGTCGGCCCCAACAGCGGCAGAGTGATCGACCACAGCCGCTGGAACCGGGAAGCGCCCTCGACATCCGCCGCCTCCAGCACCTCGGCGGGCACGTTTCGCAGCGCCGCCGAAAAGACGAGCATCGAAAATGCGGTTCCGCGCCAGAGATTGGCCGCCGATACAGTCGCCATCGGCGCTGAAAAGAGAAAATTGGTCTGGGGCGCTCCGAGCACGATTCCCAGGGTTCCGCCAGCCTGCGCAAAGGCGTACCAGATGAAGGCGGCCGTGACCTCAGGGATCACCCATGCCGCGACGACCAGCGTGCCGACCGAGAGCCGGATAGGCGCCGGCGAACCACGCATGAGCAAAGCAAGAATCAAGCCGACCAGAGTCTGTCCGATCATCCCCGAGCCGACGACGAAGATCAGTGTCAGCTTGATGGAATGGAAGAAGATGGCGTCGTTCAGCAGGCGAGTCGGGTTGGCAAGCCCGGTGAACCACCACGCCTGCGCATGTGGGCCGATGAGCTGAAGGTTGGTGAAGCCGAGATAGAGCGCGTAGGCAATCGGTCCAGCGAACAGGAAGAACAGAAACCCTCCGGGCAAGGAGAGCAGGAGGGCAGTGCTGGGCTCGAAGCGCGGGCGGTCCTGTCGATGGTCCAGTTGGAATTCAGAGCCGTCCATCATCACGAACTCCGTCCAGTTAGTGTCTCTCAGGCCAACAAGCGTCTAGCCAGCCTCGGCTTCAGGAATATTTCCGCCCGCCGGTGCATCCGCCACTCAAGGGACGACTGGTTCGCGGCGGGCGGGCCCAGCGACGGTAGAAAGGGATGGCAAGCCTGATTGGGCCAGAAATCGACGAGATTCTCCTCGTCAAGAATCTGACCACTTCGGCCGATCTCGCCGGCCGGCACGTTCCACCGGCAGAGAATGTTGCGCTCTCGATCGACAGGCACCGCACCGCATCTTTCGTCAGCCAATCCGGCCCCAGGAAAAGCATCCCGCGCGGCCGTTACGCGCCGATCGATACTCCGCCGCGCATAGCCCGCGAGACCTGCATTGTTCAGCGGCCGCGATCTCATGGCCCACCTTTGGAACGTTCCACAGAATGGGTACAGTTCGCTTTTCCTGTCAAGCATTTACCGCCGGCGACCGGTTGCGGCATCGGATTAGGCTTCGTGGGTTGTCGCTCACCGACTATGCGGTGGAGTTTCTCGCGCCGCCGTCTGCACCGCAATGCCGTGCAGCGGAAGCGGGTTGGTGCTTCTCGGTCAAGGACCTCCAGCCTCCAACGCTAGCGCTCACGACATGTGGTTCGGTATCTGTCCCAGGCTCACCATCGTGGCTATGGCGCTGGCCCTGCGCGCGGTGACGGATAATATGGCGGCCGGGCCGATCTCGCGGCGGTGGCTATCGGCTCCCGCCAGACCGGCCTCTGAGTAAAAGTCTTGGGAGGCTAGCTCGATGCAGATCACCCGGGTGCAGAGCCGCGTTGTAGATTTGCCGCTTCCGGCGCCATTCCATCCGGCCTGGGCGCGTGGACGCAACCAGCCAAACATCCTTCTGGTTCTCGTCTCTATCGAAACCGATGCCGGGATCACAGGCCACACCGCGGCCCATGCCGGTTTGGAGGCAGCGATCGCCGTCGAACGTTTCGTGTCGCCCTACCTGATCGGCCAGGACCCGATGCGCGTCGAGCGTCTCACCGCCATCCTGCGTGACGCTGAAATACTGGGACCCCCGGCCTATTTCATGGAAATCGCGTTGTGGGATATTCTCGGTAAGAAGGCGGAGCTGCCCGTTTATAAATTATGGGGCGGCGCCCAGGACCGCGTGCCGGCCTATTGTGCCACGGCAGAGCTGCGAACGCCGGAGCAGCGGGTCCAGGACGTCCACCGCATCCTCGCCGAGGGATACCGCGCGGTGAAACTGCGCTTCCATCACGACGATGTCCGGGACGATCTGAAAGTGGTGGAGGCCATCCGCAAAGCCGTCGGCAACCGGATCGAGATCATGATTGATGCGAATCAGGCCGGCATCGAGCCGGGCCTGAGCGCGCACCGTATTTGGGGCTTCCAGCGAACGCTCGCCGTGGCCCGCGAGTTGGAACATCTCGACGCTCTCTGGCTAGAAGAACCGCTGCCGCGCTACGATTACGACAATCTTGTCCGCCTGCGGGACAGGCTCGACCGGCTCATGATTGCCGGCGGGGAAGACAATCACGGCCTCCACGAATTCAAACTACTGATTGACCGCGGCTGCTTCGATATCCTGCAGCCCGACGCACTCCTGTCGGAGGGCATCTTCCAGTTGCGGAAGGTGGCCGCGATGGCCGAAGCTGCGAATCTGGAGATCGCGCCGCATACCTGGGGCAACGGCATTGGCCTGCTGGCCAATCTGCACTTGGCTGCCGCGTCCCCGAACTGTGGCTGGCTGGAGTTTCCCCACGATCCGCCTAGCGGCTTCACCGCCGCTAGCCGCGACCAGATGCTGCAGGAGACACTATCAATCGATGCGCAGGGCGATATAGCGATTTCCGACCGCCCTGGATTTGGCTTTCTTCTCGATGACGATCGCATCGCGTACCACACAGTCGCACAGTTTGGCTGAGATCGCGTCGCTCACCTGGCCATACGCGGCGCCGTCAAGGGGTGACTATCTCCTCCAACTTGACCCAGCGTCGCTCTGCCGCCGCGCGCTCAATGGCGTCGCAAACGGCCTGCACGGCAAGGCCCTGATGGAAGTCGGGGTCCGGCCTCGGCGGCGCTTCGGCGTCGACGACCTGGCTCGTGGGGTAGAAGCCGATCACATGGATCGAGCTGGCGAAGACGATTCTCTTGACGCCATGGCCGAATGCCGCATCGAATATGTATTTCGTCCCGACGATATAGGACTTCAGAATCCGCTCGAAACTGTCCTCCACCCCGACGGCGCCGAAATGGATGATAGCGCTCGCGCCGGCGACAAGGCGGTCAACCTCGGCTCCATTGGAGAGATCGGCCAGGGCGATTTCTTCGCCGGCAAGCGCCGGCGCGAATTCCCGGATATCGGAACTGCGCAGACCTCCCGGCCGCGCAGAAAGATGAGGACGAAGCCAGCCACCTAGTTTCCCGGCGGCACCGGTGAGAAGGATCGGTCCTGGCTTGCCCATGGCAGGCCCTTCCCTACCCTTGCTTTCGCCGCTCGACGTAACCGGCCAGCTGTGGCTTAAGCAGAGCGAGATACTGATCCTTGCTGTATTGGATGTGATCGACGCAGAGCTGCGACAGCGCCCAGGATTCCCGCGTACTCAGCAGATCGATCATGACCAGATGCTCGTGGCGCGCCACCGCCAAATGTTCCGGATTGAAGGCATTGGCGCGGATCGTGTAGCTCAGGTCCATGTATTGCATCACGAGCTGCCAGAGAAATTCATTGCCGCAAAGGCGGAAGAACTCGGTGTGAAAGCGGTCGTTGACCTCATGGATGCTGCGGAAATCGCCCCGCGCGATGGCGGCCTCGTATTCGGCATGGATTCCACGCAGCAGCGCGATGCTGGCTTTGGGCGCCGGCAGCGGAATCATCAGCGCCGCTTGGCGCTGAAGCATCTCTCGCACTTCGTACATCTGCTGAACTTCCGCCGCGCTGAAACTGCGGACGGTGACGCCCTTGTGGCGCTCCTTGGTCACGATCCCGACGCGCAGCAGCCAGGCGAGCGCTTCGCGCACGTGGTGGCGCGAGGCGGCAAACCGCTCCGAAAGCTCCTCCTCCGGGAGCTTCTGACCGGGCTTCAGCCGGCCAAAGATGATGTCCTCCTCCAACTCCAGGGTGATGCGCCGCGCCAGATCGTCGGCGTCGGAGGGTATGGACTCTGCGGTCAGGTTGCGTCTCATCGTTACACCCGGGCTGGCCTATCGATCGGTTCTGCGCTCATACGAATCGTCTCATGCTTTCGAGGCCCCGGCGCGCGACGATCAGCGGGTCCATGGCCCAGTAGTCGGGTCGAAACAGTTCCAGGCTGTAGGGGCCCGCGTAGCCCGTGCGCTTCACCGATCTTATCAGAGACGCCAGGGGCAAAACGCCGTCGCCCGGAAAGACCCGGTTGGGCTTGCCCAGGGTCTTCCTGTCGGCATGGTCCACATCGGCCAAATGCACGATGCAAAGCCGCGACGGGTCAAGGTGCTCAAGATCATCCAGGCTCGATTCGCCGACATAGAAGTGAAAAGCATCCACCACCAGCCCCAGGCGGGTATCGCCGACGTCATTCAAGATCGCCACGGCCGCGGCCAGATTGTTGATCGAGCAGTGGGCGTAGCCATGGAATTCGAAGACGATCCGGACGCCGTAATCGGCCGCAGCCTGGACATACCGCGACAGGGCCTGGACGGCATGGTCGTGGATCGATCGGGACGAGGCACTGCCCGCCGGCAGATAGCTGGGGCCGACGATGACATAGGGCGCTTCCAGGTCATGTGCCCAGTGGCAAAGGGTGCGGCAACGCGCCAGCAATTCCTGCTGCGCCGCGCCTTCGGCATAGGTCGAGCCATCGAGCGTATTGACGCTCAGCACCCGCAGCCGCGCGTCAGCAACCAGTCTCTGCAACGACGGGAGATAGCCGCCGCCTGCGAGATATTTCTCGATCTTGTGATCGCGCCATTCGATAAACTGATAGCCCGCTTGCACACAGACCCTCAGGTCGGTCAGCACATCGGCGCCGTCGCCGGTAGTCCAACTGTTGAGGCCAAAGCCGTTCATCGCCTCGCGATCCCCCTACCGCCGCCTCAGCAACAGGTTGGCGCAGAAGAGGATAGCCATGGTAGCGACAATGAGACCGGCCGGCGATGGGCGGGGATCCGGCGAACCGAGCGACTCTGAATAAGGACGTCCCCTTCGTCGGGTTCGGCAAAGCCGCCGATGATATTGAGTGTCGTCGTCTTGCCGCAGCCGCTGGGTCCCAGAAGCGAGAAGAATTCGCCTTCGGCTATAGTCAGGTCGAGACTCGACAGGGCGGCCACGCCTTTGTAGTACGCCGTCACGCCCCGAAGCTCGACCGCGACGCGCCCGCTGTCTTGGCGCCGATTCACGTTGGCCCCTGTCGATGCGCCCGCGGATCCGGGCGATTTAGTGGCGGGCAGCGGCGACGGCGCCCCCTTATGCGCTCCCTTGCCGTCGACTGACCATTCCGTCTGCAGCGCCATTGCGCGGACCTAGAAGGCAGAAAACAGATCATCGAGGCGGTTCAAGCTTTCATCGATGACCCCCTCGTCATGGGCCGCCGTGATGCCGTGATGGATCGGGACGATGCGATGGCCCGGGTCGCGGAAATAAAGTCCGCGCTCAAAGCCCAGCCGAACGAATTTCTTATCCATCTCCGAATTGAATTGGCTGGTGACCTTGCGGAAATCGGTGATCGGCGTTTCATCCATGCCGAAAAAGATTCCAAACCGCGCGCCGAGACCTTGCACGACCGCCTTGATCTTGCGGCGCTGCAGAATCTCGTTGAACCCCTTGTAGAGCTTGTCGGCGCAGCGGTTGAGCTTGGGATAGAACCCGGGCTTGCGGACTTCTTCCAGCGCGGCGAGCGCGCCCATGACGGTCATGAGATGCCCGGTATAGGTGCCGGTGACGACCGTTTTGCCCACCGGCGTCAGCCCGTTCATGACGAAGCGTTTGCCGGCCAGCGCCGACAGCGGCATGCCGCCGCCGACCGCCTTGGAGAGGCAGGTAATATCCGGCGTGACGCCGACATATTCCTGTCCACCGCCGGGGCCCATGCGGAATCCGGAAAGAACCTCGTCGAATACAAGAATTGCGCCGTCGCGGGTCGCTTCCTCGCGCACCAGCCGGACGAAATCCAGGTCGGGCAGGATGCAGCCGGCATTGTACATGACCGGCTCCATCAGAATCGCCGCGAACTCGCCCTTGTGCCGCTGCATGGCTTTCCTGAAGGTCTCGGCATCGTTGAACGGCAGGATGGTGATCAGTGAATCGATGTGATCGGGCACGCCCGCGCTTTCATGGACCGGGCTGATTTCACCGTTGGGTAGGCGCTCGCCAAGCGTGGCATCCATGTTGAAGAACACGTAGTCATGCATACCGTTGAAATGGCCCTCAAACTTCAGTATCCGCGAGCGCGCGGTGACCGCGCGCGAGACACGCAAGGCGGCCGCCGTGGCCTCGGAGCCGCTGCCGCAAAACCGGACGAGTTCGCCCGACGGCACCATGTCGCAAATATGCTGGGCAACGCGGGCATGGGTTTCGGATTCGTAGTTGCAGTAGAAACCCTGATCCAACGCCTTCATCACGGCGGCCTTGATGCCCGGGTGGTTGTGGCCCAGCAAGGCGGCACCCGCCGAACTGTGGAAATCAATGAAGCGGTTTCCATCCAGATCGTAGAGATAGGGACCGTCAGCGCGCTCCAGGTATAGCGGGCGGCCGATCAAGGGATAGATGCGCGGAGGCGCGCCGGTGCCGCTCAGCAGATATTTCTTGGCAATGTCGAAATGCTCGTTGCCCTGATCGAGCTTCAGCGAATTGGATATCAAGCGATCCTCCGAAGGCAAAATGCGGCGATGGCAAGCATCGGCTAGGCAAGATTCTGAAAGGTTTCGAAGATTAAACCCGATGGTGAACGGAAGAAGACGACCCGGCGGAGGCCGAAGGGCGTGGAAAGATCCTCCGGGCCCCACATCGGCATCACGCCGCGCCGTTTGAAGCGCTGCAGCACTTCGGCGACGTCGTCGACTTCATAGACGACATGGGTCAACCCGCTCTTCAGTGGCTCCGCAAGCGTATCTTCATAGATAACATGGGGAAACAGCAGCAGACGCTGGGGGCCGAGGAAGGCCATGCCGAAAGGCGCGTCGCCCTCCGGCCGTGGAATCGTTCCCTTCTGAATCTGGGTCGCGCCACAGGCTTCGAGGAAGGCCAGATCCGCGTCCAGATCCTTGACCTTTACGCCAAGATTCCAGGGTCCCTTCATGATGCCGCGCTCTCTCCCCGCCTCACAACTGCCGCGCCCCTTCGGGTTGCTCCGTAGACCTTCTCCCATATGTCAACAATATTTCCATATTGTCGACAATTTTTTAAACTCGCGAAGATATTAACCTCGCCGCGCTCGAAAAAACAATCGACAAAATGGGCACTATCTCTAGATTCTTCGGGCAAACTCGATAGAGCGACGTGGCCGGCGATCTCAGATTGTCGACATGTTTTTAGGGTGTATCCTGCCGCGAATGGCACCGATGTCATCCCTCCAGGGATCAAGCCGCCACAAGACAGGGAAGGGAACGGCAATGAGAGAAGCGACGGAACTTCGGCAAATCGGCCCGGCGGCACTCCAGGCGTTGCGCGAGTTCGATACGGCAACGCTTTATGAGTCGGCGAAGGAACCCGGATTTATGGGCCCGGAAATTCGGCCCATCGATGGCGGCTATCGCGTGGTCGGCACCGCTCTCACTGTCGCCTGCCCCGCTGGCGATAACCTCATGCTCCATGCAGCCGTGGCCGATGCCGCACCCGGCGAGGTACTCGTCGTGCAATGCCACGACGCCACCTTCGGGGTATGGGGCGAAGTCCTGATGACCTCGGCTCAAGCCCATGGCATTGCGGGCCTGATCATCGACGGCGGCGTGCGTGATATCGAGGCGATGAGAGCGGCGAAATTCCCCGTCTTTTCGCGTTCCATTTCCATCCGGGGCGCCGCCAAGAGGCGCCGCGGCGTTTTACGTCAGCCGATCTCCTGCGGCGGCGTCCTGGTCTGGCCGGGCGATATCGTGGTCGCCGATGACAGTGGCGTGGCCGTCATACCGGCGGGTGAATTCGAGGACGTCCTCGCCCAGGCTCGTCAGCGCCAGAAGAAAGAGGCCATCATGATGAAGGCCCTTCAGAACAAGCAGACCACGCTGGATTTGCTGGAGCTGCGGGGTGTATTGGAGAAGGTATGGCCCGCTGCCGGCGCGAAGTCCAAGCGCGACGAAGGTGCAGGACGATGAACGTGCGCGCGATGAACCACTTCACGATCCTGGCCGAGGATCTTGAGAAAACCCGGAATTTCTACAGCACGGTTCTCGGATTGAAGGAGGGCTATCGCCCACCTCTGGAATTTCCCGGCGCCTGGTTCTATGTCGGCGATCACGCCCTGCTCCACGTCATTGCCCGCCGCCCGTTGCCGGAACCCCGCGGCGGCGTCCTCGATCATATGGCCTTCACGGCCAAGGGCCTGAAACGCACCCTTGGTGAACTGAAAAAGCATGGCATCGAGTACGAGCTCGTCCATCAAGTGGGCTCGGAAGTCTGGCAGGTCTTTTTCCACGACCCCAACGGCGCCAAGATCGAACTGGATTTCGCGCCGGATGAGACACCGCCGGTGGAGTGATGAACTCGCGTTCGCCATTTCCTGATCGGATTAGAGCGACCCGGCGAAAGCCATGCACCACGATCGCTCACCAAGTCCATGTTCGGGGGCTTGCTGCCCGTCGGCGGCTGCGCATGGTCTGTGCTCGTCTCGATACAGTCAAATAGGACGCTTCAATGCTATACACCACGCTCGGCAACACTGGCTTGGTCGTCTCGCGCCTCGCCTTTGGCGCAATGACGTTTACAGCGGGCAACAAAGAACTCGGCAGCATCTACAAGGTGAACGCCGGCTTGGCGGATGAGCTGGTGGGTCGCGCCCTTGACGTAGGCGTCAACTTCTTTGACACAGCAGATGTCTATGCGGGTGGGGAATCCGAGGTACTGCTCGGCCGCGCGCTCAAATCTCGGCGTGACGACGTCGTCATTGCGACCAAAGGCGGATTCCGTACCGGCCCAGCGCTGACCCGGGCCGGCCTTTCGCACCGACATATTCTTTGGTCGGTCGACGCCAGCCTTAAGCGTCTCGGGACGGATTGGATCGACGTCTACCTCGTTCACAAGGAGGACCCATTCACGCCGCTCGAAGAAACCCTTTCGACCTTGGACGCCGTCGTGCGCGCAGGCAAGGTGCGCTATCTGGGATTCTCGAACTGGTCGGCCTGGAAGGTGTCGGCGGCGTTGGAGATGCAGCGAGCGGCCGGACTGACGTCGTTTAGCCATGGCCAGATGTACTATTCGCTGCTCGGCCGCGATGTCGAGCGGGACGTGATCCCGATGATGAACCGCTATGGGATTGGTCTTACGGTTTGGAGTCCGCTCGCGTCGGGCTTTCTCAGCGGCAAATATACACCCCAGACCCTCGCCGATCCGGACAATCGCTATTCTGGCCGTGATGTTCTTCCGTTCGACAGGGAGGGTGGATTTCGCTTGGTGGAGCGCATGCGCTTGATCGCTGCCGATCACGGCGCAAGCGTGGCTCAAGTCGCAATTGCGTGGTTGCTGTCCCGGGCGGTGGTGACGTCCGTTCTATTGGGGGTGACCAAGCGTCATCAGCTTGACGACAATCTAGGCGCGATCAATCTAAAACTGTCTGCGAGCGAACTCGCGGTACTTGACGAGGCGACGAAGCCGGTAGCCGTCTATCCAAACTGGTTCATCGAAAATGAACTCGACCAGCCGGCGGCCGAAGCCCTGGCGCAGCGCGACCTGTAAGCGAGATCCGGGCGGCAAATAGATAGCCTTGTGCCGAACTTCCCAGTGCAATTGCGATGCAAGCGCCTGAGTTTCGTCACGACGAGTCTTAAGGAAAAGCCCTCTCTCATGCGAGTAAATCGCCTTTTCTCCCGTGGAGCCACGACGCAGACGAAGTTACGACGATCGGAAGTTCTCCAGATTGAACCATGCTCTCCCCCTTTGCGTTCCCAGATTCTAGTTCTGCTCGCCTACGCGGATGTCGTCTGTCGCTGCTGGCCGAGGCATCCCTGTCCAAAGACGGTTGCGTGAGAGCCTCGTTGTAGTAGTTCATATATGCAATCATTCCGCATCCAGATTACCCTACCCAGCCGGCTTGGAGACCCCGAATGAGGTAGGCAGAAGGGACAGGTCCGATTAACGAGGGCTCGTTGCCCGGGATGATTCTTGTTCCCCTGCAACCTATGGACTGAATCGGCCCGAGCGCCGCGCAAGTTTGATTTTTCGTTGATCGATCAATATGTAGCGCGGCCGCCGGATAGGTCGAAGGTGAAGCCGGTGGTGAAGCTGCAAGCCGGCGACACAATCCACGCTATCATCGAGGCAACTTCGGAAAGATCGCCGCATCGGTGCATGGGGATCTTGTCTGTCATGTATTTGACCGTCGCCTCCGGAAGCGCATCCACGAGCGGCGTGCGAATTACTGCGGGTGCCAGCGCGTTTATGGTGACTCCCGTCTCCGGATAATCCTTGGCAATCGACTTCACGAGACCGATGAGTCCCGCCTTCGTGGCCGAATAGGCGGCCATCCCCGCGTTGCCTTCTTTTCCCGCGATCGATGCGACGTGGAGGACCCGGCCATAACCCTGTGCGAGCATCGCCGGCAGCACCGCCCGGGAAAGAACGAGCGCGCCGCGCAGATTGATCCGATAGACGGAATCGAAGTCCGCGAGATCGACCTCGTGACCTTTGACATTTGTTCGGCCGGTAATCCCCGCGCAGTTGACCACGGCATGGATGCGGCCGAATTTGGCTTGAGCCTGGCCCACCGCGGCACGCGTCGCCTCCTCGTCGGTCACATCCAGGCGAAGCGCGATGGCGCGCCCTTTGCGCGAGACGATCTCGCTCGTCACCGCTTCCGCCGCCGCAGAATCGCGGTCGGCGCAGACCACTGCGGCCCCCTGGGAAGCAAGGTAGCCCGCCGTCGCCTTGCCGATGCCGCTTCCGGCTCCCACCACGAGGACGCCATACGCCCCGTCCTTCGAGACGACGTCATCGAAATTTCCGATATCCCAACTCATCTTGAACACCGTACACGTGGCTGTGGCGAATGTTATACAAGGGGAGCTTGCCGATAAACAGCAGGCGATTCGTTGCGAGAATCTTCAGGACGATTTTTCCAAACCCGCTTACGGAGCCATGGAAAAAGATGCGGATTACCAAGGTTGAGGCGATTTTGCTGCGGCCCATGGGGCCGATCGATACCGCCATCGGGGACGGCAGCCAGGATGGCGTCCTGGTGCGCGTCCACACCGACGAAGGCATCACAGGCCTGGGCGAGATCGATTCCTCCCCTTCCGTCGCCAAGGCGATCATCGATGCACCGCCCTCGCACAAGATCTGTTCGGGTCTGGGCGCGCTGCTCGTTGGCGAGAATCCGCTGGAGATTGGCCGCCTCTGGCAGAAGATGTACAAGGGCTCGCTCTATTTCGGGCGGCGCGGCGCGGCGATCCACGCCATCAGCGGCGTCGAAATTGCGCTGTGGGACATTGCGGGCAAAGCCGCCAGCAAGCCCATCCACGCCCTTCTCGGCGGCGCCCGGCGCCAGCGGATCAAGGCCTATGCCAGCACGTTGATGCCCGACACGCCGGCCGAAGCGGCCAAGGTCGTCGAGACCCAGATGAAGGCCGGGTTCCAGGCCGTCAAGCTTGGCTGGGGCCCGCTTGGCCGCTCGGCCGAACTCGACCTGGCACTGGTGGCAGCGGCCCGCAAAGCCGGCGGCGAGAATCTCGACCTGATGATCGACATCGGCAAGGGTTGGCAGAGTGTGCGCGAGGGCATCGACCGGGCACGGCGGATGGAGCAGTACCGCCTGTTCTGGATCGAGGAGCCGTTCTGGCCCGACGACTACGGCAAATATGCCGCACTGGCGGCCGCCGTCCCGACGCCGATCGCCGGCGGCGAGGAAGAGACGACGCTCGCTGATTTCGAGCGGCTGGTCGACAAAGGCAATGTCGAGATCCTGCAGCCCGACGTCACGCGGGCGGGCGGTATCGGCGAATGCCTCCGGATTGCGGAATTTGCCCGGCGAATTGGCCGGCGCTGCATCCCCCATGCCTGGAGCACCGGGATCATCAAGGCGGCGACATTGCATGTTCTGGCCGCCATGGAAGAGGCCGAGTACATGGAATACTGCGTCCAGACGACCGATCTCAACCAGCGCCTGGTGGCCGAGAAGTTTCCCCTGGTCGACGGTCATGTCGCCATACCAGACCGCCCGGGCCTCGGCATCGAGTTGGACGAGGCGGTATTGAGGCAATTCGCGGTTCAGTAACGCAAGGCCGTGGCATCTCTTCAAAGCTTGCCCAGCATCTCCGCATAGCGCTTCGCCATCGCCAGCCCGAAGGCCGTGGGCGGCGTCGAGGGCAGCCGCGGTTTGGTTTCGGCGATGCCCAGGCGATGCCCCAACACCGGCTTGCCATAGACCAGGAAGGTATCCATCGATTCCATGAGCAGGATCAGCAGCGGCAGCACCTTGGCGTACAGCCGCTCCGCTTCGGCGATCCCTGCCTCGGTGCCCGATGCCATGTGATCGAAGGCGCGCGCCAGCACATCGAAGGCCTCGCCTCCCGGGATGATGCCGACGGCCCCTGCCCGCATCGAATCCAGCATCTCGATGCCATCCCGCCCGTTGAAGACGTCGAGCTCCCCTTCGACATCGTTGAGCAGGTTGGCGATGGAGATCGCCGTGGCCTCGAGCTTGATGATGGAGAAATTGGGATGGGCGCGATGAAGGGCCCGGACACCGGCATTCGACAGGCCGATGCCGAGATATTCCGGCGCGTTCTGAATGGCGATGGGGATGGGCGAAGCATCTGCCACGGCGCCAAAAAATCGTATCAGTTCCGATTCAGGCACATGCTTCACCAGCGGCGGCTGCAGGATCGCCCATTTGGCGCCGACCGCCGCGGCTGCCTTGACGAACTCGATCTGCCCGCCGACGCTGGTCTCCGCGACCGTTACGGTCAGCGGCACCTTGCCGCCGATATACTCGGCAACCCACTCCATGAGTTGGCGGCGCTCGGCGGTGGAGAGCTTGTTCACCTCGCTCGCCAAGCCGAGCACGCCGATACCATGCACCTTGTGCTTCAGCATCGACTGGATCTGCCGGCGCATGGGCTCGCGCGCCAGGTTGCCCTTGTCGTCGAACAGGGCATAGACCATGGGATACACGCCGAAAAAACCTGACTTGGTCTTCATGGAATTGTTTCTCCTGGGAAGCGTGACTGTAACGTTAAAGTTCTCGTTGGCAATGCCCGCCCACGCTCATGTCGATCCGCCGGGCTGCAACTCCACCGGATAGACGATCTCGGACCGCTCGAAGCGGCCACCGCCAAGACGCTTCAGTATCTCGATACCCCCGCGGGCACCCATTTCGTAGGCGGGTGAACGTACGGTCGTCAGAACCGGCGAGGTGTACTGCCAGAACTCGAAGGCGTTGAAGCCGGTAATGGCAATGTCATGCGGCACCATCAGATTGCGGCTGGCCATCAGCTTCATCGCCGCGATGCCCATCTGATCGTTCCCGGCGATGATGGCATCGGGCAAACCGTGCTCGCCGGTATCCCGGTCGAGAGCGGCCTGGGTGTCGCGAAGTTCGCCGTCGCCGCATTCGATGACTCGCAGTTCGGCGCTTGCCGCTCTATTCCGGATCGCCTCTTGCACGCCCTTGACCCGCTCGGAAATGGCCGGCCAATGGACCCGGGGAACCAGCAACGCAAGCCGCCGGGCGCCGAGCTTGAGGACATGATCGCCCACCATGCGACCGCCGGTACGGTCGGCCTGTCGGATCGTGCAGAGATCGGCGCGGGGGAACCGCAGCGTATCCTGGAACACGACCAGCGGCTGTCCCAGGGCAAGCAGCGCATCGACGATGTTACGCCGGGATGCATCCGAACCGGACAGCATGATGCAGATCGCGTCGGTCCGAATGCCACGGATCAGCGGCGAGCTGCGGAAGGATTTCGCCGAGAGGCCCTGCAAAAGCAAGCCATAGCCTTTCGAATTCAGCTGATTGCTGAGGCCAGCAACGATATGAGTCGTGAAAGGATCGGCGAGGTAGTGTGGCTGCTCGTCGATAATGATCATGCCGACGAAGAGTTGCCTGGCGAGTCTAAGGCCCCGCGCCATGCTGTGCGGTCGGTAGCCGAGGCGCTTGATCTCCGCCTCGATCCGCTTGCGCGTCTCGGCCCGCATGGTTCCGGCGCGCTCGTTGATCAGGTTGGAAACGGTCATAGCCGAGACGCCGGCCGCCAGCGCCACATCGCGAATGGTTGCATTGCCCGGCCGCCCTGGCGCGTTCCTCCTGTTCGGCTCGGCCTTGCGGCGAAGCTTCCTGGTCTTCTTAGGATTGACAGCTGCCATCGATCCAGCTTTCCCGCCGCGACCGGCACCTAGACCGGCAGCGATCCGCTGCGGAACAACCGGCGCCCGGCAACGACAATCTCTACGTCCTGGAGGTAGGGCTCGAGGGCCGCCGTATTCACGCTCATGCCCAGCCCCGGCGCCTCCGGCAGCCGGATAAGCCCGTCGTTGTCGGGCATGATGTGATTGCTTGTCAGGTCGAGCGCGACCTTCCGAGGCGCGAAGGGGTATTCGGCGATGCGATGATCGGTCAGCCCCGCATAGGGTTGCAGCGAAGCCGAGAGCGCAAGGTGCGAGGTGAAGGTGTGATTGACGAACGTTACGCCCGTGGCAACGGCGAGATCTGCCACTTCCTTCGCCGGACCGATGCCTCCGATACGTCCGGTATCGATCTGGACGAACCCGACCTTCCCGAAGTCGATGAGGTTCAGCGCCATGGGCGATGAATGGCAGCCCTCGCCGCCGGCGATCTTCACTTTCGGGCTGAGGCCCGCCAGCGCACCATAGGCCGCCAGAGCGTCCGGCAGGAAGGGCTCCTCCAGCCACAGCGCGTTGTAGCGCTCGAGCGCCGGAATGCGCTCGGCCGCGGCTGCGACGTCCTGGGCGAATATCTGGCCCGCGTCGATCATGACATTGGCGTCCTGGCCCATGCCGGCGCGTGCCGCCTCGACATGGGCTTCATCCTCGGCGGCTGTACAATGGCCATATTTCACCCAGCCGAACTTGACCGCCCTGAATCCCGCCTGCCGCGCGGATCTGGCTTTGGTTTCCGTCTCCTGGGGCGTATCGCCGAACAGTTGGGAAGCATAAGCCAGCTTCGGGGCGGCGGATTTGTAGCCGAGCAGGCGATAGACCGGCTCGTCCAGCATCTTGCCCAGGGCATCCCAGAGCGTGATCTCAATGCCGGAGAATGTGTGGGGGGCCTGCAGCAGGTCCATGCAGTTGAACCAAACGGAGGCGCGGATGCGCGCGATATCCCTTGGCTCGTTGAGCGGTTGCCCCAGAACCGATTCGCCCACCGGCCGGCAGGCACCATGGGACATGGGGCAGACATAGCTGGCGATACAGGTGAGCGGCGAGGCCTCGCATTCGCCCCAACCGATATGCCGCCCGGCCTGCACCCGGACCAGGAGGGCATCCTGGCTGCCATCGGCATCCGTGGTGACCTTCGGCATGGAAAGATAGAAGAAATCGACCGCGTCGATTTTCATGCGCGCTGCCCGTGCCATGTCGCGAGTCCCTCACACACCAAGTCGCTGCGTGGACAAAACCTATCCTTCTTTGGGCCCGCAGCAGGAAAGTGCGGCCCGTGGGCTGCACTTTCCCCGACTGCGAAACGTGACGTGCAAGACTTACTTGACCGGGTAATACCAGAGGTTGCGGTCGGTAAGGCCGAACTCCGCTATAATCTTTCCCAGCGTTCCGTCGCCGCGAATTTCGTCGAGCGCACGCGAGACGGCGTGATTCAGATCGACGTCCTGCTTGGCGAGTGCATAGCGGGCGTAGCCGTATTCTTCCGGCGCCACTTCGTATCCGGTGGCGAGTTCCATCGCTGCCTCGGGGTGGTTCTTCATGAATTGCCCGATCTTGATGTCGTCCTCCATGATGACGTCGACGCGTCCGGCAATCAGGTCGGCGAACTCGGCCTCGTTCGACGTATAGAGTTTCAGTTCCTTGAGATCGGTCCGCTTCTCCAGCAGCCCCTGGTTGAAGCTGCCGCGAACCGTCCCGACACTGTGACCGGCCATATCCGCCGAGGTGTGGATGTTCTTCGGGTTGCCCTTGTTCACGGCAAGAGCCGAGCCATACCAATAGGCCGGGCTGGTGAAGGCGACGACCTTGAGGCGCTTGGGATTCTCATGCAGATTGTCAACGACCACGTCCCAGCGCTTCGCCGCAATGCCGGGAATCAGGGCGTCGAACTGCACGATTTCCCATTTTACCTTGGTGATGCCCAGACGCTTGCAGATCTCACGGAAAATGCGGACATCGATGCCGTCGTAGTCTTTCGTCTTTTCATCCTGAAACGTGTAGGGCGGATCATTGGAAATGCCGAGCGTAATGCCGTCGGCAAGAACCCGTTTGTAGGAGCCGTCGCCCCCGTTGAAGCTCACGCCCGGAAGAACCGGGTCGTCAGCGCGGACGGTGGCACATCCAATTCCCAGCGCGAAGGCGAATGCCAACAAACCGATAACGCTTCGATTGATCGATCGCATCTTTCCCTCCTGTTGCAGTCCAGTTGTATTTTTGCTCCTCGACCTGCCGTGAGTTGCGGCGCGGGAAATAACCCCTCACGCCGATGGCACCGTGTCTTCGCCCGACTCCTGTCTGCGCTGCAGGACCGAGCGAAGGAATTGCACAGTTCTTTCGTTCTTGGGGTTGGAGAAGATTTCGTCCGGCGATCCTTCCTCGACGATCACGCCATCGGCCATCAAGACGACGCGGTCGGCGACCTCGCGGGCGAAGCCCATCTCATGGGTCACGACGATCATGGTCATTCCGTCCATCGCCAGCTGGCGCATGACGCGCAGGACGTCTCCGACCAGTTCCGGATCCAGGGCGGACGTCACCTCGTCGAACAACATGCATTTCGGCCGCATGGCGAGCGCTCGCGCGATTGCTACCCGTTGTTGCTGTCCCCCCGACAGTTCATGGGGATAGGCGTCGACCTTGTCGGATAGACCTACCTTGGCCATGAGCGCCAGCGCCCGCGGCCGCAACTCTGCCAAAGGCTCGCGGCGGACATGCAGGGGCGACACCATGATGTTTTCCAGCGCGGTGAAATGGGGGAACAGGTTGAACGACTGGAACACCATGCCGACCTGGGAGCGGATCTCCTCGATCCGCTTCTCCCGGTCGATGACGAGCTTCCCCTCACGCATGTAGCGGTAGACCGGCTGGCCCTCGATATAGATCGTGCCGCTGTCGAGCGCCTCGAGGTGGTTGATACAGCGAAGCATGGTCGACTTTCCGGCGCCCGAAGGGCCGATGACGCAAACGACCTCGCCCTTGTCAACCTCGAGCGAGACATCCCGCAATACGGTGATGTGGCCGAAGGACTTGCACACCCTCTCCAGGCGTATCATCGGCGATCGCTCCCGGCCGCCGCCCTAGCCAGGAACCGTGTTGGTTTGCGGCGATAGCCGACCTTCATGCGGCGCTCGAGATAGCTCACGAAGAGAGAGCCCGGATATGAAAGGGCGAGATAGATGATCCCGATGATGGTGAAGATGGTGAAGTACTGGAAATTGGTGGCGGCGATGATCTGGCCGGTAAACATCAGTTCCTTGACGGTGACGATCGAAACGAGCGAGGTGTCCTTGAACAGTGAGATGAAATAATTGCCCAGCGGCGGGACGATGACGCGGATCGCCTGCGGCAGGATGATGAGGCGCATCATCAACCGGCGCGACATGCCCAACGCCTGCGAGGCTTCAAGTTGACCGCGCGGCACGGCGAGGATGCCTGCCCGATAAACTTCCGACAGATAGGCCGAATAGTTCACCGCAAGACCGATAACGCCGGACATGAAGGGGTCAAAGCGGATGCCGAAGGCGGGAAGCACGAAATAGATATAGAAAAGCTGCAACAGACAGGGCGTGCCGCGTATGGCTTCGACATAGGCCGTCGAGATGAAGCGCAGCGTCCGCGAGCGCGAGATTCGCATCAGAGCGATAATCAGGCCGAATACCAAGCCGATCACCATGACGCAAAACGTGAGCTCCACGCTCACCAGTGCCCCCTGGAACAGGTCGGGGAGGTATTCGACCGATCCACTGAAATCGAAAAGTGCGGCTATGTTCTGTAGCATCCCAGCTCTTTCTTATTTCGCGCCAGGCCGAGAGCCGGGTACCCTTTCGCGGAGGGCGCCGGATCGAGGTGCGAAAAAATAGCCTCCCCTCTGTCCACGGGCCGCCGGCCGCGGCAATGCAGCCGGGCGGCAAGCCCAAATGGATCGTTCACTTTATCGTTACAGTGCTCACAGCTTACAAGCTGGACATGGCCTGTCAATCGCCGCCCGGAAGGATGATCGGCGCACCGCGGATGGCCCGCCCAAAAATTGACGTTATCGAGAGCACCCGTGGGTCTTCATTGACCCGTTGGGCCTAGTTGACTCGATGGGCCGCGATGAACGCGCGATCGACCGAAACGCCGATGCCCGGCGTGTCGGAGATGGCGACGGTGCCGTCCTCGGCCAATTCGAAAGGCGCCTGGGCGATTCCCCGGGTAAGGCTGCTCTGGCTGACGTTGAATTCCAGATAACAGGCGCGCGGCAGGGTGGCAATCAGCTGAAGGCTATAGCCGTTGAGGAGATGCGTCAGCCAGGAGTGCGGCACGAGGTCGATCCCGGCCTTGTCGGCGAGCCTCGCCACCTGCCTGGCAACGCTGATGCCCCCGCAGCGGGAGAGATCCGGCTGGATGACATCCACGCATCCTTCGCCGATGAAGCGCTCGAAATCCCAGATCGTCGCAACCTGTTCACCGGCCGCGACGGGCACGGGGCTGCGCTCGCGCACATAGGCATATTCCTGGAAGTTTTCCGGATGAATGAAGTCCTCGACCCAGCCGACATTGTAGTCCGCCAGCCACTGGCAGAGCTCCAAGGATTCGCGCCGATTGCGCATGGGGCCCGGGACCGTCCAACCGGCGGGATACCAGCCCGGATCCACGAGCAGAGCGCGATCGGGACCCAAGGCTTCGCGGGCCGCGGCAACAAGCTCGCGATCGCGGCCGGGATCCTGGCCGAAGACGCCCCAGCCGAACTTGACGGCACGGTAGCCCTTCGCGATATAGCTGCGCGAAGCCTCGGCCATTCCTTCCGGCGTCGAACGAAACAGCGTTGAGGCATAGGCCGTGATCCGGTCGCGCCGGCGTCCGCCGAGCAGCCGGCCAAGCGACATGCCCGCCGCTTCGGCGCGAATCGACCACAGGCAATTGTCGATGGCGGAGATACAGTGCATGGCGACGCCGCGCCGGCCGTAATAGGCGCTGCCGATATAGAGCTTGTCCCAGATCGCCTCCACGTCGAGCGGGTTTTCCCCGATCAGCAACTCGGACAGGGTCTTGAATCCGAGGATTGCCATGCCCTGGCCGGAGATGATGGCGGCGGCCGCCGGGGCAAGAGTCTCGACGTCGGCCCAGCCCACCAACCCCTCGTTGGTGGCGACGCGCACGATCAGCTGCCAGTCGCCATTGTCCGTCGCTTCCTCGGCCCCGGCGGTCGCGCCATAGGCCTGATCGCCGCGCAGAAGGATCGCTTCCACCTCCGTGATACGCATGGCTATCGCCTTACCCTCCAGGAATAACCTCGCCTGCCCACCAGATCGCCGGCCCCGTCGATCGTTCCGGCGCGTGCGCCTCTAGACCGCCAATCCACCATGCCACCAATGTTCGAAGGGATTCGAATGAAGTATTCGCTCGATCGTCTCGTTGCGCACCCGGGGGAGCGATGTACCCTCGACCAATCCGTTGACTCCGCGGAGACCCTCGATCGATTCCTCGACCTTGGAGAAGGGAAAGTCAGTCCCCCAGAAGATCTTGTCGCGTTCGGTGATCCGATATTCCTGCGCGGTGATGAGCGTATTCCAGAATTGCCATGGCCGGTAGAAGATCGCCGATACCTCGCAATAGACGTTGGCCTGCTTGCGGGCGATGACGATGCATTCCTCCACCCAGGGATGGGCCATATGGGCCATGATCATTTTGAGATCCCGATGACGGCTCGCCACCTCGTCGACCGCCATGGGCCGGCCGAGCTCTATAGGCGCGTTCTCGGCGAATGTCGTGCCCATATGCAGGGTCAGCGGCAAATTCCTTTTGACGCAATAACGATAGATCGGCTCCATCCGCGGATCGAGCAGTGAAACGCCATTATAGATCGGGCCATACTTCACGCCCTTGAGGCCGTATTCTTCGATCGCCCGTCGCAACAGTTCCATGTAGTCCAAGCGGCGCGGATCCACGGCGGCGAAGCCCACGAACTTGTCCGGGTATTTTCGTACCGCCCGGGCGGTTACCTCGTCATCGCCGTCGATGCCGGCGGAATCGGCGTAGCGCAGCGAAAAGACGATCGCCTTGTCGACCCGCGCCATGGCGGCATAAACCGCATCCGGATCGGCGACCGGGCTGACCGAGCCAGGGCGGGAAAAGGCGGTGCCGGCCGTGAACAAGGGACGGACATGCTGCGGTTCCCAGAGGTTCACGTGGCAATCGACGATCATGAGCGTCACGACCGGTATTCCGGCTCTTGCCTGTCGAGGACTCGTTTTATGGCCGTGAGAAAGATATTGCCGTGGTTGGCGTCGGCACAAATGGCCTCCATCACGGGCCGGGCGAGATGGTCGGGGACCTCCTCCAGCGGCTGGCCGCTTTGCATGGCGAGCAGCTGCAGGCGACAGGCCTGTTCCAGATAATAGAGGCTGAAAAAGGTTCGGCCGATGTCGGTCCCCACGACCATGGGCCCGTGACTGCGCATGAACAGCACATCCTTGTTTCCCAGCGCGCCGGCCACCCGATCGCCCTCGGCCTGGTCGAGAGCCAGACCGGAATAGTCCTCGTCGTAGGCGATCCGATCATGGAACATCATCGCTTCCTGCATTACGGGAAGCAGACGGCCGCCCTTCAAAAGGCAAAGAGCGGTGGCGTTGGGCATATGCGTGTGGAAACAGGCGCGGACGGGAGGTCTATGCCGGTGAACCGGCGCATGCAGGCTGAAGGCCGTTCGCTCGACCGTTCCATTACCTTCCACCACGTCGCCGTCGAGCGTGCAGAGAATCAGGCTCGAAGCGGTCAACTCGGACCAGAAATAACCCTCGGGATTGACCAGGAACAGGTCGTCGCGACCGGGCGCCATGAAACTGAAGTGATTGCAGGTTCCTGTCTGATAGCCGAGCCGCGCCGACCAGCGCAACACGGCGGCCAGATCAATCCGCGCCTGGGTAAGGTCATTGCTGAGCATGGACGAGCATCCCCTCGGGGAAAATGTTCTCAAAAAGGCAGCCGATCCCGATCCCGAAATTCGGCCGCATCGTGGCCGAAAGGACGAGGTGCTGCAAGACCACACCGCTTTCCCCATGTTTCAGCAATGAAGGCGCCTCTGCCGGCGAATGTGCCGTGTAGTTTGCGCCGTCTGTTTCGCACCGTCTGGTTTGCCACGTCTGGTTTACGTCGGCAAGCCAGACTAGGCTGGACGGGATCGGGACCGCGGCCGGGCGCCGAACGCACAAGGGGTCGACAATGACAGACGGAAAAAAGCCGACGCTCATCTGGACCGAGATCGATCTCGACAAGGACGGCAAGCAGGTCGGCGTCCTCCATCTGCCCTATTCAGTGACCCGGTCAGGTTACGGGATGATCGACATCCCGATGGCGGTGATCCGGAATGGCGAGGGACCGTCCATATTGCTCATGGCCGGCAATCACGGCGACGAGTATGAGGGACAGGTCACATTGGCCCGCCTCATTCATGACCTCGAAGGCTCGGACATCCGCGGGCGCGTCATCGTCATGCCGGCCGCCAATCTGCCGGCGGCCATGGCGAGCGCCCGAGTGTCGCCGCTCGATTCCGGAAACCTAAATCGCGCCTTTCCGGGCGAGCCGGACGCCTCGCCGACCTGGCAGATCGCGCACTACATCGATAGCGTTCTCGTACCCATCTGCTCGGCCTGGCTCGATCTCCACTCCGGCGGCAGCTCCATGGACTACCTGCCTTTCGCAGGATTCTACGTGAGCGGCGACGAGGCGCTGGATGCGCGCGGCGAGGCGATCATGCTCGCCTTCGGCGCTCCGCGAAGCGTGCGGGTAACGGCGAGACCGGATCCAAGGCTAGCGGCGGCGACCGCCCACCGGCGAAAAATCCCGTATTTCGGCGGCGAATGGGGCGGCGGGGGTTCGGTCAGCCCCGACGGGGTTCTGCTGACGCGCCATGGCGTACTCCGCGTATTGGCCCATCTCGGCGTGCTGCGCACGATCGATCGGTTCGACGTGCCGCCGGCCGGGAAAACCCAACACCTGGAATGGGGCGGCTATGACTATTACGCATTTGCGCCCGAAGCGGGATTGTTCGAGCCGGTCGTCCGGCTGGGTGACCGGATCAAAGATGGCCAGCTCTGCGGCTATGTCCATTTCATCGAAAGCCCCTGGCGGCACAGCCTGCCAGTGCATTTCAAGAAAGGCGGGTTCCTGATCTGCCAGCGCCACTTCGGCCGCGTCGTGCCGGGCGATTGCGTCGCCCATACGGTCATTGAACACCGATAGCCGGAGGGCCATCACGGGGTAGCCTTCAGGAATACATCCCGGTATATCCCTGACGATGGGGTTTCAGGTTTGCTGGACTCCCGATCCATTGCCGACGGGGTCTCCATCGGCCGCGCTCAGAGGAGAATGCATGAAGGTCACGGCGGTCGAAACGATACAGCTGGCGGAGTTCGGTAATCTTCTTTGGGTCCAGGTCCATACGAACGAGGGGCCAACGGGCCTCGGCGAGACCTTCTTCGGCGCCGACGCCGTTGCCGCCTATATCCATGAAAGTGCGGCGCCCTACCTGCTTGGCAAAGACCCCTTGCGCATCGACGAGCACTCGCATGCACTGCGTAACACCTATGTCGGATTCAGCGGCAGCGGTGTGGAGATGCGGGGACTCTCGGCCATCGACATCGCGCTTTGGGATCTCTTCGGTCAGGTGACGGGCCAGCCGATTCATCAGCTGTTGGGGGGGTTAAGCCGCGATCGGATCCGGACATACAACACCTGCGCCGGATACGGTTATGTGCGAAGCCGGATGAATCAGATAACCGGTCAGTGGCAGCCGAAGGGTGCCGTGGCCGAGGGGCCCTACGAGGATTTTGAGGCCTTTCTCACCCATGCCAATGAACTGGCGCTGAGCCTGCTCGAGCAGGGGATCACGGGCATGAAGATCTGGCCGTTCGACGGTTATGCCGAGGCCAGCAAGGGCTGTTACATCTCGGCCCCCGATCTCGAGCGCGGGCTGGAGCCATTCCGCAAGATCCGCAAGGCAGTCGGCAACCGCATGGACATCATGGTCGAGCTCCACTCGCTGTGGAACCTGCCGACGGCCAAGCGGATCATGGCGGCGCTGGAGGAAATCGATCCGTTCTGGTTCGAGGACCCGATCCGCATGAACAATGCCGACGCCCTAGCCGAGCTCGCCCGGTCCACCCGCGTGCCGATCACAGCCAGCGAGACATTGGCCACGCGTTATGCCTATCGCGAGTTCATCAGCCGTGGCGCCATCGGCATCGTGATGCCTGACCTCAGTTGGATCGGCGGAATATCCGAGGCGCGCAAGGTCGCCTCCTTCGCCGAGGCCCATCATCTGCCGATCGCGCCGCATGATTGCACCGGGCCGGTCGTCTACACCGCCTCGGTGCACCTGGCGCTGAATGCCCCCAACACGCTGATCCAGGAGTCGGTTCGCTCGTTCTATACCGGCTGGTACAAGGAGATCGTGACGGACCTGCCGCGTGTCGCCGAGGGCCATGTGCATCCCATGAGCGGCGCTGGGCTGGGTACCCGCCTGTTGCCGGATCTTGCCCGGCGCCCCGATGCACGGCTTCGGCGCTCCGCATTATGACTCTCAACGTTCTCTATCCCGACGCCCAATTCGATGGGGAGCCGACCATCGAGGCCCAGGTATTCGGCGCGCGCGCCGCATTGACAGTCTATCGCCCGAACCAGACGGCGGCGATTCCTGATGCCACATGGCAGGCTTGCGATGCCATCGTCTGCTATCACGACCTCATGCTCGACGAGGCGCTGGTGCCTCATCTCCGGCGATGCCGCATGATCGTGCGCGCGGGCGTGGGGTACGATCAGATCGCCATTGCCGCCTGTGCCGCGCACGGCATTCCCGTCTGCAACACGCCCGACTACGGCACGACCGATGTGGCCGATCACGCCATCGCGCTGACCCTGGCGCTGGCCAGGGGCATCGTCGGCTATCATACGGCCCTGAAAACCGACATCGCCGCCGGCTGGGATTTCATGGCCGCCCCCACGGTCCGGCGGCTGTCGGGTCAGGTGTTCGGTGTCGTCGGCCTGGGGCGAATCGGAACCGCGACCGCGCTGCGCGCCAAGGCATTGGGCATGCAGGTGATGTTCTTCGATCCCTATCGGCCGACCGGCACGGAACTAGCCTTGGGTTTGGCGCGGTTGGGCAGCCTCGACGAGCTGCTGGCAATCGCCGACGTGGTGAGCCTTCATACCCCCTTGTCGGATGAAACCAGAGGGATGATCGATCGGGCGGCCGTGGCGCGCATGAAGCCGGGGATGCTGCTCGTCAATACCTCACGCGGACCGGTCGTCGATCCGGATGCCGTACTCGACGGGCTTCGCTCGGGCCGGCTTGCCGGTGCTGCGCTCGACGTGCTGCCGGTCGAGCCGCCGGCGGGCGACGAGCCGCTGCTTCTGGCCTGGCAAAAGGGCGAACCGTCGATCGCCAATCGGCTCATCCTGTCGCCGCATTCGGCCTTCTACAGCGCCTCCAGCCTGGCCGACCTGCGGCGCAAGTCCGCCGAAGTGGCGGTCGACTATCTCTTTGCCGGCCGCCTGCGGGACTGTGTCAACGGCCTCGATCGACCAGGCGCTGTTCGCCGCTGAGCACGCGCAGCGGCCCGGCGCGGCGATTTCCTGACCGGCGGTGGGGCAGGATCGGCATCGATGCCGTGCCTGGCCCGCACCTTGGCGATAGCCTTCTCAACCTCGATCAGGCAATCGTCGCGGAACCGCTCCAGCTCCTTGATCGATTTGCCGGCGGCCTGCTCCCTGGTCCCGTCGATCAGACGCTTCACCAGTTCTGGCGTCACCTTGGGTCCCTTGAGCTTCGTCCACGGCAGGTGGAGCAAGGGCCCAAACTGCCTCATGAAGTGAGTCATGCCACCCTCCCCGCCCGCCAGATGAAAGATCAGGCAGGTGCCGAGGAAGGACCAGCGCAGGCCGGGACCGAATCGGATCGCATCGTCGATGTCGCTCGTGCTGCATACGCCATCGGTGATCAGATGAAGCGCCTCGCGCCAGAGGGCGTGCTGCAGCCGGTCGGCGATGAAGGCCGGCACCTCGACCTTCACCCTCAGGGGACGCATGCCGATCTGGCGGTAAAACGAGACCGCCCCTTCGATCGCCGCCACCGAGGTCTTCTTGCCGCCCAGCACCTCGACCAGGGGAAGCAGGTAGGCCGGATTGAAGGGATGCCCAACCAGCACGCGGTCAGGATGTTTGCAATCCGCCTGGAAGCGGGTCGGCATTAGCCCCGACGAACTGGAGGCGATAATCACCCCGGGCGGGGCGGCGGCATCGATCCGGGCATGTAGCCGGCGCTTCAGATCCTCGTTCTCGGACGCGCTCTCCTGAATGAAATCGGCACCCTTCACCGCCGATTCCGGATCCGCGGCGAAGCTGAGGCGCGATTGGCTGGCACCCGGCTTCAACCCGACCCTGACCAGTGCCGGCCAGGCATTGGCGACGGTGGCGCGAAGCTTTGCCTCTGCATCCGGCCCCGGATCGCAGGCCACTACATCCAGCCCGTGGGCCAGGCAGCGCGCCGCCCAGCCACCGCCGATTAGGCCGGCGCCCACCAGGGCCACGCGGCGAATCTCCTTCTTCTTGGCCATCGCAAAATGTCCTTTCCCTCCGGGCAGCGAGATTGACAAGGGGACGCCGCCTGCGGCACTCAGAAGCGTATCGATGAATTCGCCGTCGTCTACGGGCGATCGGCGGCAACAGCAAGATCAGGGACAAATGACAAAGCAGAAAAAGCCGCTGCGCTCGACCGGGTGGTTCGGAGGTGAGGACAAGGGTAATTTCGTTCATCGCAGCTGGATGAAGAACCAGGGCTTCCCGCCCGATCTCTTCGACGGGCGCCCGGTCATCGGCATCTGCAACACCTGGTCGGAGCTGACGCCCTGTAACGCGCATCTGCGCGAGATCGCCGATCATGTGAAGCGCGGCGTCTATTCCGCCGGCGGTTTTCCGGTCGAATTTCCCGTGATGTCGCTCGGCGAATCCAACCTGCGCCCTTCCTCCATGATGTTCCGCAATCTGACCAGCATGGACGTGGAAGAATCCATCCGCGCCAATCCTATCGATGGCGTCGTCCTTCTGGTCGGCTGCGACAAGACGACGCCTGCCTGCATGATGGGGGCGGCAAGCTGCGATCTGCCGACCATCGTCGTCTCCGGCGGGCCCATGCTGAGCGGGACATTCCGCGGCCAGCAGCTCGGCTCCGGAACCGACGTCTTCCGCCTGAGCGAGGAGGTCAAGGCGGGGCGGATCTCGGCGGCCGATTTCCTATCGGCCGAAAGTGCCATGAGCCGTTCGGCGGGCAGCTGCAATACCATGGGCACGGCCTCCACCATGGCCTCCATGGCCGAGGCGCTGGGCATGGCCTTGCCGGGGAATGCGGCCATACCGGCCGTCGATGCGCGCCGGCGCGTCCAGGCACATTTGTCAGGGCGGCGCATCATCGAGATGGTCCATGAGGATCTGGTGATGTCGCGCATCGCAACGCGCGAGGCCTTCGAGAATGCGATCCGCGTCAACGGCGCCATCGGCGGCTCGACCAATGCGGTGCTGCACCTGCTTGCCATTGCCGGCCGTATCGGGGTCGATCTCTCACTGGACGACTGGGACCGCCTCGGGCGGGGCATCCCTACGATCGTCAATCTGAAACCCTCCGGGACCCATCTGATGGAGGATTTCTTCGCTGCCGGCGGCTTGCCGGTGGTGCTTCGGGCGCTCTGCGAAGCGGGGCTTCTCCATCGCGATTGCCTGACGGTAACGGGCCGCTCCTTGTGGCAGAACAACCTCGATGCTGAGAACTTCAAACAGGACGTGATTCGCCCGCTATCCAATCCCTTGGCGGCCGAAGGCGGCATCGCCGTTCTGCGCGGCAATCTGGTTCCGGGCGGCGGCGTGCTGAAGCCCTCGGCGGCAACGCCCGCGCTGATGAAGCATCGCGGCCGCGCCGTCGTCTTCGAGGACATCGATCACTATAAGCATCGCATCGCCGATCCGGCACTGGAGGTGGACCTCTCTTCGGTCCTCGTGCTGAAGAACTGCGGTCCGCTGGGCTATCCGGGCATGCCCGAGGTGGGGAACATGGGATTGCCGCCCAAGCTGCTGAGCAAGGGTGTCAGCGACATGGTGCGCATTTCCGATGCGCGCATGAGCGGAACGGCTTATGGCACCGTCGTGCTCCATTCCTGCCCCGAAGCGGCCGCCGGCGGCCCGTTGGCCCATGTGCGCGACGGCGATGTGATTGAACTCGATGTCCCGGCGCGACGGCTGAATCTTCTCGTCACCGATCAGGAACTGGCCGAGCGTGCCCGGCAATGGAAGTCGGTTGCTGCCGGCTACCTGGGTTATCAAAAATTCTACGCCGACAATGTGCTGCAGGCCGACCGGGGCTGCGATTTCGGATTCCTCGTCGGCAAGCGCGGCGCGCCGGTGCCGCGAAACTATCTCTGACGTCGCGGGCGAGGCGAGCCGGTCAGCGCTTTCGAATCAGATGCGGCCAGATATCCTTGACGGATCGGCAGCCGAGAAGAGCCATCGTGCGATCGATCTCGTCCCGGAGTATGGCGACGGCGGCGCTCGCCCCCGCTTCGCCTCCAACCGCGGTGCCGTAGAGGAAGGCGCGCACGACACCCGAGTGGCGGGTGGCCACGAATTGGGCGATGAGTCACTTTAGCCACGCGAAGCTGCGCTAAGCAAATCGTGGCGATTAATTTGGATCACCCCTTTTACTGCGCGCTTCCGTCTGGCGCGGAGTACGTTTCGACCACCTCATACATCCCAGGCTCGAACTTCGCGATTTCGACCGCGCGCTGCAGGTAAGCCAAAGCGGCGGGATTCTCACGCATCGCTTGATAGTGCTCGGCGCTTTGCCACTGCGCATACATGGCGACCTTTGTGCCATCGAGGCTCCGATGGAGGTTGGCCGAAATGAAACCCGGCGCAAGGCGCACGACCGCCGTAGCTTGGTCAAGCAAATCGAGAAGTTGTCGTTGCTGCGCGGAACTCCTCCCGGCAATCCTTAGGAGCATCGCAAATACTCGTCCCTGCCCACCTATATCGTGCTTCGACTTCGAATCCCACCGCTCGCACACACCATTTTTCGAGGAGCCAACGGCGTATTTCGCAGTGTTGAAGAATTTCCTCGATCGGCACCGGGGATAAGATCGGCGTCGACGCCTCGTTTAAGGCGGGTTTCCACTGCAATTTGCCAATAGACGCGAACGCCGTTATGCAGCAGTCACCGCAGCATCTTTAGCATGTGCCCGGGGATCATGCCATCGACGCTGTCGAGCTCAATGATCAGTGGTGCGCCCTTCCGCTCCTTGTCCAGGCCCCGCTCAAGCTCTGGCATATCCACCGTGTTAGAATTCCGTCGTGCCAGCACGACGCATTTCGCTTGATGACCTCTCTCTGGATCACCTTCGGCTAACAGCCCGTCTGCACGTTGAGCAGCTCGAAGGACGGCATTCTCGCCGCGCTCGCTCCTTGGTAGCCTGCCGCTCTCCTCGTTTGGCGGTCTCAGCCCCTCTTCTCGCGGCGGCAGCACTCGTGAGGCTGATCGCCTCGACCATTCGGCGAAAGGCGACTTCGTCCGACTACGCCAGGCCGAAATGCTTTTGGAAGAGCTCGAGATTGACCAGGGTCCAGAGCAGCTTTTCGTGGTTTTGCCGGCCTTGTTCATGTTCGGCGAGCAGCTTCTCGATTTCATGGCGATCGCATAACTCCGACGCCAGCGAATGCGGACCGGAAATGTGATCACGAAGGAATGTGCGCAAAGGCCCGCGGAACCATTCGTTGATCGGAACCCGAAAGCCGACCTTGGGTCGACCGAGGATCTCACGCGGCAGAATGTCACGCATCGCAGTTCGCAGAATCGCCTTCTGGCTTAGCCCCCGGATTCTCCATTTGTCGGGGAGCCGCGCCATAAGTGCCGCCAACTCCGTATCCATGAATGGCATCCGGGCCTCGATCGAGGCAGCCATCGTCAGACGGTCTCCCCGTTCCAGCAAATTGTCGGGTAGCCACGAAGTCTGATCGAAATAAAGAATGCGTTCGAGCGCGGAGCGTCGCCTGCTCCCGCGGAACGGCCGCGGGTCGACAGAGCGGCGTGCCGAGTTGCGCACCATGAGCCGGTCGCGCTCGGCAAAGGTCAAGGCACCGAGCCAGCGCGCCATGCGTTCGCTCGGGTCTCTAATGCCCATTGCTGCTGCCATGATTTTGACGCGTCGGAAGCGGTAGGGTAGGCGGCGAATAAGCGGCCCTATTACCCGGCGATGCACGGGGGCGGGCAGGATCGTTTGGTAGAGTGCCGCAAGTCGCTCGGCCGAATGCTTCGGATACCCAGCCAGGAGCTCATCCGATCCCTCACCGGTCAGGACCATCTTCACGCTTCGCCCCGCCTCGCGGGAGATAAGGTAGATCGGGATATTCGAGGCCTCGGCCACTGGGGCGTCGGAATGATCAATCAGCGTGGGCAGGTGCTGCATCAGATCATCGGCCGAGACGACCAGCTCGACATGATGGGTTGAAAATTTTTGCGCGATCATGCGGGCATAGGGCAGTTCCGAGTATTGTGCTTCGCGAAAGCCGACGGAAAACGTATTTACCGACCGGGCAGAATGCCGCGTCATCAGCGCCACGATGGCCGAGCTGTCCAGCCCACCCGACAAGAACGCGCCATAAGGAACGTCGCTGACCATGCGCATACGCACAGCGGCATCCAGGGTACCGGTAAAGGCGGCCAGCGGGTCGTCGACCGGCGCTTCGTTAATTGGTTCCGTACCGTAAGGCGGCGTATAGAAAGAGGTTTCTGTCAACTGACCGCCTTCCCAGATCACGTAGCTGCCGGGCATCAGCTTGTGGATGCCGACAAATAGCGTGTGGGGTGCCGGCACGTATCGATACATGAAATAGTCGGCAATCGAGGCGCGGTCGAGCGACGTCGGGATGTCGCCGAAGGCCAGGAGCGCCTTGATTTCCGATCCAAACAGAATTTTTCGCGCGTCCTGGAATAGAAAGAGCGGCTTCTTGCCGAAATGGTCGCGCGCCAGCATCAGGCGTCTACGCGGGTGATCCCATAAGGCGAAGGCGAACATGCCGCGCAGGCGGCCAACGCAGCCCGGGCCCCATTCGACATACGCGTTGAGCAGCACTTCCGTGTCCGACTTGGTTCGGAATCGGTGGTTCCGCAACTCGAGCTCCCGGCGCAGGAGGTCGAAGTTGTAGATCTCGCCATTGAAGATGAGCGTGACCCCGGCGCTTTGATGCACCATCGGCTGATTGCCCGTCGCCAGATCGATGATGGCGAGACGGCGATGGGCCAATCCCACGAGAGACGATCCGCCGCTGAAGCAATCGAGAAAAAGGCCTTCCCCGTCCGGCCCACGATGACGAATGCTGTGGGCCATGGCCTTCAACCGTCGTTGCGCGTCAGGCAACCCGTCGTGAAGAATAAAACCTGCTATGCCGCACATGCGTATCGTGCTCTCTGCGCTGTTGCCTCCTGAGGGCGAGCACTCTGCAAGCACGATTTTCGCACTCTTGCGCGATTACGTTACGTGTTAATAAAATGTTAACAGTATGATATGGCATCGGAGCAAACGACGCTGGATTGCGGACACCAAAAAGACGGTTCCGACCTCCTAAGTCATTGGCATCAATGCAGATTTGTGGCTGTTCAGTGCCGGCTCAATGCAAGTTTCCAAAGCGGCTACAGGTACCGAAGACGCCGGGTTGTCCGAGCGCATATGCCAAAGGAGCGAGGCCGAAACCACCGTGGCACCTCTTTCTCGTCTTCAACAAGGGGCACAAGACTTTTGAGTTGCTGCCCGAGCATTTCACCCCCGACGGTGAGAACCTTTCAGAGAGCCTGATTGCGACAATCAAGGGCATTGACCCCGGCTATCAGGTTGGCAGCGGCGGCGAACTCACAGGCAGACGCGAGCCCTTGGCCATCGACGTAGCGACCAAAGAGAAACTCAAGATTTGGCCGGACAGGCTCAGTGTCATGGACATGATGCGCAACGTCGGCAAACCACGGGAGAGGACGTTTTCTGATGTCCTAGATGAGGTGTTCGGCCTTCGAGACGCCTAAGCTTCTTGACCGCCTCATGGAGTACGGCGATGCAAGTGGCGTGACGAGAATGTGCAGGCGACAAAGGCGGGCGAGGGGCTTGCGTGGTCTGGTTCCTCACGCCATCTCCTGACGAACCGCAACCCGCAAGGCAGATAGTCAGGAGTTCGCAATTGATCGAGACAAACGCACCCCAGGAAGATGCACCAGCATTGGAAGACATGCGGGACGGATGGTGGCCATTCTGCCGTTCGGTAGGATTGGACGAATGCCTCCCTCGCGAGGCATGGTACGAGAACCAGCGTCTCGACCCACGGTAGGGCAGGCCCTACACCTTCCCGTAGTTCAGCTTCTCAATCGCTGCTTGCTTGACTTTCAACGAATTGCCGCCCGAGTATAGCCCGTAGGTCATCGTCGGCTTGTCGTGCCCGATGATGTCTGCCGCGACATTCTCAGCAAGCCGTACGACATTACACGGGTTGTTGCGCATAGGCGGATCATCTTTCCCCCGGGGTGCCCCGGCTCCCGGTACTATAATCCCCCCGCCGCGCGAAGGTCACTTTTCTGTTTATTACCGGACCTCTGCTACGTCGATCGAAGAGCTGCAGCGGGGAAGGTGGAAAGGCGAGCAGCTGACTAGGACGTCGCCCCGTTGAGACGCCTATTGCGACGCCCGCTTACAATTGCTGACAGCCTGCGCATGAGGGCCTGGCAGGCACTCTAATCTCTTCCATAGAGAATCGCCTTAAGCGAAGACGCGGAGCGAGGTGAGCGTCGCCGTGCCGGAGCCGTTCTTGTTTGGAATAATCGTAAGACGGAGCTGGCTGACCTGGTGGAGGTTGAGCCGCTGTTCTTCGCGCTGGTAGGTGGCTCCCGCGGGACTGAAGGTGTACTCCTGAACCAGAATTTGGCGATAGGTTCGGCCTCCATCCTCGGAGACTTCCAAGCGCACTTCCTGCGCGCGCTCGCATTTTGCTTCTTCGACCTCGTATACGAGCCGCGAAATGGTCTGGGGTTGATCAAACTCAACCACGATTTGCTCGGTGACGTCGGGGCGCGCACTGAGCCAACGCGTGGCTCCGGGGCCGAAGCGTCCATCCACCAAGTGTTCGACTGGGTGGGCCGGATTCTCCGATGAATAAGCGATCGTGGCGCAGCTGGCGATATCGATCTCGCCTGCCGCCCCCGCACTCGTCGCCTGACCGGCTTCTAGCTGTCGCTTACGTAGTCTGGATGGATTTGCATCGCTCATTGTCTGGATGTGCTGCTGCTCATCGACTTCGTATTCATAATACCTAGGGACTTCCGATCCGGCATTCCAGCCCCTAACGTGCAACGTGACGTGCACTGAATATCACGAGAATCGGCCCCTAGCACCGCCAGGAATAAGAAACAGCAGGCTTGGGCACCGCTATGATCCTCTGGCCCCCGGCAAAGCATTTACGGCGATGTCCGGTAATTCGCTTGTCTCAATCAAGGTAGGGGCTTCAAATGAAACAGTATTGCTGCATGATCTAGATTGCTCATCCCGGGAGAACGTGGCCTCTAGGCATGACCTCGATCTCTGCCAGTTGACTGACGAGATGCGGCCGATGATCCCCGAAGCAATTGCCAAAATGAGATTGGGAAAAAAGCTACGTATCGGCGTCTGTGGTGCGAGTTTTGCTCTGTCTTGGGCAAGCTGGGCTTTTGCGGCCGACGCTCCCTCGACGGGGCCGTCTGAGTTCGTTTTTTTGGTCCAGATCGTTGTCTTGGTTTTTTTCGGCCGCCTCTTGGGCGAGATCATGCAACGCATCGGACAACCGGCCGTCATGGGGCAGCTGTTGGCGGGCCTTCTTCTTGGTCCGTCTGCCTTTGGGGCGCTTTGGCCCACCACGCAACACATGCTCTTTCCGTCGAATCATGAACAAAGGAGCATGCTCGATGCAGTCTCGCAGCTGGGCATATTAATGCTTCTGCTGCTGACTGGGATGGAAACCGATCTAAAACTCGTTAGAAAAGTGGGCCGGGCCGCCATTGCCGTATCGATTTCGGGAATCTGCATACCATTTGCCTGCGGCTTCGCCCTTGGTGAGTATCTTCCGGGATCGATCCTACCGGACCCTGCCCATCGGCTTATTGGTTCCCTGTTTCTCGGCACTGCACTTTCCATATCGTCGGTCAAAATCGTGGCAATGGTCGTGCGCGAAATGAATTTCATGCGCCGCAACCTGGGCCAGGTGATAGTCGCCACTGCGGTTATTGACGACACCATTGGATGGATCATCATCGCCATTATCTTCAGCCTGGCCACCCACGGCTCGGTAGATGCCGCTTCCCTGGCAAAGAGCATCTTGGGGACCCTCCTTTTTCTCGCGGTCAGCCTCACCATCGGCCGCCGGCTTGTCTCTACGCTGATCCGTTGGGCAAACGACAATCTGGTCAGCGAGGTACCGGTCATTTCAATGATCCTGCTTTTGATGCTCGGCATGGCATTGACGACTCAATTGATTGGCGTGCACACAGTGCTCGGCGCCTTCGTCGCCGGCATATTGATCGGCGAATCCCCGATTCTGACAAAGCATATCGACCAGCAGTTGCGTGGACTCATTATGGGCCTCTTCATGCCGGTATTCTTTGGCCTAGCCGGCCTGAACGCAGATTTAACGATCTTGAAGGATCCATCCCTCCTGGCCCTCACCGGCGGGCTGATCGCAAGCGCCTGCGTCGGCAAATTCGCCGGCGCGTTTCTCGGCGGCATCGTCGGACGGTTGACGCCTTGGGAGTCCCTTGCGCTCGCCTGCGGCATGAACGCACGTGGGTCGACCGAGGTGATCATTGCCACGATAGGCCTGTCGATGGGAGTGCTCAGTCAGAACCTCTATACGATGATCGTTGCCATGGCGGTGATCACGACTATGGCGATGCCGCCCATGCTGCGCTGGGCTCTGGTACGCCTGCCCATGGAGGAGGATGAAAGAGTTCGACTCGAGCGAGAGGAATTCGAGGCCAAGGGGTTCATTGCCAACCTGGACCGAATTCTCCTCGCCGTGGATGAGAGCGCAAACGGCAAATTCGCCTCGCGCATAGCCGGCCTCCTCGCCGGAGCCCGCGGCGTGCCGACGACCGTACTCCACATAGGACCGGGAGCGAAGAATCAGGAAAAGACTCACCCGGGTGACGGAAGCGCTGAATCCGCCGTGAGGGCGGGCGCGAGAGTCACCGCCGCCGTCGAACAGGAGTCTCGGTCGGTCGCCCCGACAAACGTCGACGTGACTACGCGCGCCAAAGAAGCGGGAAGCGTCGAGGCCATCGTGACGGAAGCGCGCAAGGGATATGGCCTGTTCGTGATTGGCGTCGAGAATCTGGTGGCATCGGACGGCAGCTTCGATCAGGACTCAGCGCGCATCGCGACAGCCTTTGAAGGCCCGCTCGCCGTCGTGGTTTCTCGCGGCGAACACTTGGAGCAGCCCGCGAAGAGCTCTTTTCGTATTTTGGTGCCTATTACCGGGACAGAGGTCTCGCGCCGGGCGGCGGAAGTCTCCATTGCGCTGGCGCGCGCGAATGACGTTCCGATCACCGCGCTCTACGTCTCGATCACGCAAGCTAATCTGGACGCCCGTCGTCGCGACCGAAGAGGGACCCCTTCCCGCCGATACGAGGAAGCGATCCTTAAAGATGTCGTTGCCCTCGCCGAACGCTACGGCACGGAAGCAAAAACATCTCTGCAAATCGACGTCGCGCCTGAAGAGGCGATTTTGCGCAAAGCGCGCAGTGGCCGCCACAATCTTATCGTCATGGGCGTGAACCGCCGCCCCGGCCACACGTTGTTCTTCGGCAACGTCGCTGCGGCGATACTTCAGCAATCGAAGGCCTCGATTCTCTTCATTTCGAATTGAGGCTGCGTCCTTGCGGAAATCACAGGGCAGGCCGGCGGAGGAGCCAACCGACCGCGGATCCCTCTTGAGAGTCAATCCCGAGGCAGGCGGGGAATCAACCGGGAATCTCGGCGCCAAATGACAGTTTTTGCCAAACTGGCCCGTAACGCCCCTTTGGAATCCGCTGCTCCGGTAAAGGATCAAATTTGTGATGCCAAGTTAAATCCTTGCCTGAATCGGTGAGGACGAAGGCCGACGCGTCGAGGAGACGACGCTTTGGGCCAGTTTGTTTTCTCTTATCCGGACAAGATTATTTCTCCACCGCGCCTGCGGAAACCTCCGGCAGGCAAAACTGAGCCGGCTCCAGCTGTCGATCGTCCTACAGTCTTGCTGGAAATGCTACTCGGTCGATTGCCCGAGGCGTATAATTTGAACAATTGGCAGTCGATCTGCCAAGCCCCTTGGAGGATGTCATGGAACACAAAACTCGAGACGAGATCCGTGAGGTTGCCAATATCCTGCAGAGCGGCCCCCAGCCACGTCCGCTCTCGAAGCGCGAACGGCTTGAGCTTT
>WNFT01001364.1_pt1 | contig 45229 bp, 47 predicted proteins | sample 5400191 | NCBI WGS metagenome assembly WNFT01 (sample SAMN13153359, study PRJNA577476) | soil metagenome | isolation source: 80 cm saprolite under Madrone tree | place: USA:California | collected 2016-06-14 | reverse complement strand
TTTTGACCGTCTGCAAGATCACGGACGAGGTTCTGCAGTTCTTTCTCACGGTCCACGAAATGACGTTGCTCTACGATCTCGCCGAAAACGAATGGATTCTCCATAAAAAAGGCGCTTCCGCACCCGGCTCTCATTATACGCCAAAAGGGGTTACGCTAAAAGGCGTTACGCTAAATAGGGTAATATAAAGCCGGGCGGGTTCGCTTGCATCCGGAACTGTGGTAAAAGAAGGGCCGCCCTGATATGGAAAAGATATGGAAAAAAAGACCAGCAGCCGGGACCGAATACTGGTTACTCATGTCGGCAGCCTGCCCCGCAATGACGAACTGTCTGACCTGTTGGTCAAACGCGAAGAGGGCGAAGCGATCGACGAAAAACAACTCGACCAGGCCATGGAGCGCGCCGTGCGCCACGTCGTCGAAAAGCAGGCGGCGGCCGGCATCGACATCGGCAACGATGGAGAGCAGCAACGGGTGGGTTTCCAGACTTACGTGGCCCAGCGAATGTCGGGGTTCGGAGGAGAATCGAAGCGCAGGCGCAGCCGCGACTATGAAGAATTTCCGGAGTTGGTCGAGGCCCTGATGCAGCGCTTTCCAAAGCGCAGCCGGATGCAGAATGCTCCCGAAGCCCGGAATGAACTGCGCTATTCCGGCACCTCTACGATCGCGCAGGAACTCGCCCGGATCAAACGCGTTGTGAAGGAAGCAGGTAGCTTCAGCGACTGCTTCATGACCGCCCCGTCCCCCGGCATCATCTCCACGACAATGCTGAATGGCTATTACGACTCCCAGGAGTCATATTTGGCCGCGCTTGCCCGTGAGATGCACAAGGAATATCTCGCAATCCACGAAGCGGGGCTCATCCTGCAGATCGATGCGCCGGATCTGGCGATGGACCGCTCGATGTTCTACAGAGATCTCTCGGACGCCCAGTTTGTGTCTGCCTGCGAGATGCACGTGGCGGCGATCAATAAGGCTATCGAGGGCATTCCGCGTGATCGCGTCCGATTGCATTGTTGTTGGGGCAACTGGGACGGTCCCCATGTTTTCGACGTGGCCCTCGACCTGATCCTGCCGGCGCTCTATCAGGCGAATGTCGGCGCGCTGAGCATCGAACTGGCCAATCCGCGGCACCAGCACGAATATGCAGCGCTCGGCCGCCACCGCCTTCCGGATCACATGGTGCTTCTGCCGGGTTGCGTCGAAACGACCAGCAACATCGTCGAACATCCCGAAGTGGTCGCGCGGCGGATCCAGGACGCGGTCGCGGCTGTGGGCGATCGCGAACGTGTCATCGCGAGTGCGGACTGCGGGTTTGGAACTTTTACGCGTCGAGAGTGGGTGATCGAGCCCGGCGTCTGGTTGAAGCTGAAATCACTGCGCGAGGGGGCCGACATTGCCTCGGCTCGCCTCTGGTCCTGACGGCGACTCCTTGCCTGCGCGTTTATACTTAGGACTGCGTTTTGGAATTACTGGAACGTATATGAGGAACCACAAAGACACAAAGGACACAAAGAAAGGCCGCAAATAACATTTTTTGATGCGGCCTTTCTTTGTGTCCTTTGTGTCTTTGTGGTTCCTCATATACGTTCGTGCTCGGAAAGGAATGTCGCGAATCATTCCATTGGATGGGCGAGCCCATCGCAAGGATCTGGATCCTACGTACTACGGCGACTCGGTGGGTCACTGGGAAGGGGACACCATGGTGATCGACAGCACCAACTTCAAACGATGGATCCTTGACGACTACCATTACACCGACGAGACCAAGACCCGCTGGCATAGCGACGCACTGCATACGATCGAGCGCTTGCAGTTCAAAGACAGGAACACCGTCTCATACAGCATCACGATCGATGATCCGCAAATTTTCACAGCTCCGTGGACACAGGAGTTTGAAATGAAGTTGCATCCCGAATGGGATGCGGCCGGCCTTCTCGAATACGTTTGCGAGGAGAACAACAGGTGCGCCGGAGGCACATGCCGGCCAGCCGACGTGCAGCGGTGAGCGCGCGGCTCTTACTGTAGCGGCGCTCTTATGACCGCCGGTATTTCGTTGATTAGGATGGAACGAATTGCGCTCATTGCGTTTTAGCCGCGGAGCGGCGTAAGAATGTAGCCCCGGGCGCAAGCCCGGGGTAAACAGTGACCCTGGATCTCAGCCCCGGAAGGGGCGAAAGATTCGAATGGACTCAAGAAATCTTCCGCCCCTCCGGGGCTGGGACTCGCTGCGACTCAATCCACGGGCTTGCGCCCGTGGCTACATTCTTACGCCGCTCCGCGGCTGGAACACGCAACTGCAATTCATTCACACCTTCTATGAGCGCCGGTTTTTCCTGGAATCAACGAAATACCGGCGGTCATAGACCGCCGCTACAGTAGACAGAACCGCTCCAACGAGTTTTGCAACACCCTCTTATTCTACCGGACCGATGCCCCGTCGATGGAAGATCGTCTGCAGTTGGGCGACGTGGCGGCCTCTGTACAGATTTCGATCGGCATCAATGATGGCCCGAGCGCCCCGAGCAAACGTCGTAAACCCGTCGAGTTGGAAATGGCTTTCAAGGACGAGGACGTCGGCAACATCGCGGCCGAGCGCCGTCCAGATGTCCCACAATGTCGCCGACCAGATCTGTCCGTTTGCGTGTTCGTCAGCGGTCGCATTGTGGTCGAACACTTCATAGGTCATCTGCTCGTCGACCCGGCGCAGGCAGGGTGGATCGTAGTCGCCACTCTCGATGGCATCCCATGTGCCCACCGACGTCCGGTAACGTGGCGGCTTTCCCGCCGCGAAGAAGCTCGCGGCAAAATAGTCGCCGAAACCTTCACCCATCGCCGCAGCCTCCGCGGATTGGCCGAACCCCGGACAGATCGCATCCTGAATGGCGTGGCCCAGCTCGTGAAGAATGATTTCCGCATCCTCGGCGTCGTCCACACCGCCCAGCCCAAAGGTGAGATTCCGTTCGTGCGGGCTGTACCAGGAGTTGTCCTCTTCAGTACCGTTGGCGTTGACGGGCATGGGCTCTTGAAAGATAGCGCGCGGTCCACGGAAGCCCAGCGATTCGAGATAGCGGATCGATCGGTCAATGTGAAAGTAAACCATCACCTCTTCAAACGCAGGATCGTCGCTGGTGAAGTGAAACCGCCTGTCCGTCCGGCGCACGCGTCTGGGAGTGGGTTTCGTGGTTACGCGCCAGCCGTCAAGCCGGCCGGTCGTCTTTAGATTGTGCAAGGTAACCTTTGCGTAAGCAGTTGGAGGTGGAGGCAGGAGCCGACTATTGCGAATAAGCTGGTTACTGCCGCCGAGTGCGATCACGGGATTCGGATCAAAGACACTGGCAAATCCGGTTACGGAGGCGAGATTGTCATACTTCCGCAGGATGCGTCCCGTCTCTCCGTCGACAAAGATGATCCAGTCTTCACGCGGTTTCCGCCGGCGCACGTTCACCCGGTAGGACGGCCGCAACCTGGATTGGAGTGGAAACCAGATTCGTTCGCTGGCTGTGACCCGCGCCGATCCAGGTCTTTTAGTCACACTGGCCAATGCGCGCCGCCGGGCGATCGGCGACGTAATCCTGAATTCGGCTGACGGGTGGGCAAGGTCACGGGGAACGGCCCGGTTCTTCACGAGGTAGGCGCTTCCGTTTCGAGCCATATGCACGGTGACATAGGCACGGAGTATCGGCAGATTCTCGAGCCGCTGCTGAAAGATGATATGGCGGGCACCCAGGCTCTCGATAACTCGAGGCCGCGGGAAATACTCCAGGTCTTTGAGGCCCAGGAGATCTTGATTCGCATCGAGAAACTTTCGGGCAAGGTTAACGGGATTGCCTCGACGTGATTTTGTACGGAATCCCCAAACCTCCTTTGGGGTGCCGTAGTGCGTTCCCGCAACAATCTTAAACTTCCTCAACCGTAGTGATTCCATTGTCGCGTTCACTCAGTTCAGAATGTGAACCGAACTCCGATCTGTCCCGTACGCGCCAATCCGGCGGTCTGAAGCTTTCCGAAAGTCGCTGACAAGCTGCCGTTATCGGGATCGTTGTAATTCACGTGGTTGAAGGCATTGAACGCATCAGCCCGGATCTGCAGCCTCTTGGACTCCGTGATGCGGAAGTTCTTCGCAAGCGCGATGTCCACGACCCATGACGCCGGGCCGCGCAGCAAAAAAGGCGACAGGTTACCCGGCCGAACCGCAGCCTGTGTTACCGAGCTAATCGGAACTGAGGCGAAGGCGGCCTTGTTGAAGTATTGAAGCGTGTCCTTCCAGTCCGGCAGCACGGCGTCGCCGCCGATGTAATCGGGCCGGCTATTCTGTATTCCCGATGCCTGGTAGATGTTCATCGGATTACCCGACCGCGACCGGAAGATGCTGGAAATCTGCCATCCGCCGATTGTGTGCGGGAGGATCCCCTTGCCGTTCCTGAACCAGGGTAGATCGTAGATGATATCTGCAGTCGCGCGGTGGCGATTGTCGCCGGCGTTCGGCGTGCGATCGGCTTCCGGGTTGAAGAAATCCTGAACGTTACTGTTGCCCAAGAGGCCCGCCTGGTAGTACGCCTGAATATCGCCGCCCTGCGTGGAATCTCCCTTACTTAGCGTGTAGTGGAGATCGAACTGAACACCGCGGGAGAACCGCTTTCGGAGGGAAGTCTGGAGACCGTTGTACTTCATCGTCTGTCCACTATCGACGTAATACCCTCCCGGATTGCCAAGGTTCCATCCCGCCGGCCTCGCACCGGTCTGCCTGTCGAAGACCTGAGAAAACCACCGCTGCAAGGGAAAATCTCTGCCGTCCGTGCGGATGTAGCCGACCTCGACCATAAAGTCGCGACCGATGGCTCGTTCCAGACTGATCATCGTCTGGATCGTATAGGGGTTCTTCAGGTTCACGTCGAAGATGGAAAACAGCGAAGGAGCGCCGCGGCTATCGCGGATGAGGACATCACGCAGATCGGCATTATACATGGGCCATTTGAGACCGAGACGATCCACATCAGTCTTGTTCCACTGGACTCGGAACGGCACCTGCGGGTGCGCTGCGCTTTGCCGAACAGCGGCGGGCAGCTGCGGGCTGAAGAGAACTCCAGAGCCGCCGCGGATCACGGTATCGCCCTTCTCGTCGATCGTCCACGCAAAGCCGACTCTCGGTCCAAAGTTGGCGGCATCCGGGTTATACGGTTTCTGCGCATCGCGCAGTGGGCCGAATGTCATCCTTTCCGGACTGAACGCTGTCGGCGAATCCAGATTCACGATCTGGACGGGGAGATTCGACGTTGGATAGACGTGCATCACGCCGTAGTAGTCGTAGCGAAGACCCAGGTTGAGCACGAGCTTCTTATTCACGCGCCAGTCGTCCTGGACGAATAAACCGAACTCGTCCAGATGCGACTTATGTGGTGGAGCGCCGAACGTGGGCACGACAATGTTCGGACGGTTGGCGAGAAGGTCCGCTTTGCTCTGATAACGAATACTGGGATTCTGCGGGTTCGAGCGGTTTCCCATCTGCCGCGCAAAATGGAACCCCATTTTCACATTGTGTCCACCGATGATGTGACTGAGCTTTTGCTCGGCGCTGTAGGCCACCCCATAGAGATCGTACAATTCGGCGCTCGGGGTGCTAAACAGGCCAGTCGTCGTAAACAATGGCATGCTCTGATCGAAATAACCGGTTTCCGGCTTGTTCGGATTCTTCACCTGGAAGAATGTGCTGATCCGCTGCAACTTCGTCCGGTTATAACCAAACCGGCTTTCCGAAACCCAGGAGCCGCGTGATACGACGTATTGGCTGGCAACCCGGTCCTGCTCGTTTGGAAATATCGTATCGTTCGCGCCATTGACGGTCGCCGACGTCGTCGGCGGGTTTATCGTGTACGGTCTGCTGCGACTGTAGGTCAGTGAGAGATTACCGTTGAATATGGTGACGTCACCCTTGGCCACAACGTGGTTTTCACGCCGGGTTCGATCACGGACGCCGATGTACCTGCCGACGTCCGCGTTCACCGGCGTGTTCGGCAACGGCAGCGCATCCAGGGCGATCTTGGTTTCCGGAATCGGCAGCGCTGCCAGGATCTGATCGCGCAGTGCCTGCGTCGGGACCGTTCCCTGAACGGTCACACCGGCGGTCTCACGGTAGCCTTCATACGTCGCGAAGAAGAAAGCACGATTCCGGACAATGGGGCCGCCCAGCGATCCGCCGAACTGGTTGAATTTGTCCTTCGGCTTGGTCTGTGTGGGCAGAAGAAATGGGTCGCGGGCGAAGAGGTTATCGCCCTGATAATTTTCGAACGCCGAGCCATGGAACGCGTTCGTACCGGAACGGCTGATCATGTTCACCTGGCCGCCGACGACTCCGCCGTACTCGGCCGGCAGCACGCCCTTGACGACCTGGACCTCCGCCACAGCCTCGATGCTCATGACATCGATCTGATTCTGCGCGCCGTACTGAGACATGGCGCGGCCTTCCGGGTTGGAGTTCGCCTCGGTGCCGTCCACGGTGATACCCGTTCCGCCGGCCGCGACACCATTCATCCGCACCGTGCCATTGTTAGCTGACGTATCCACACCGGCCGCCAGCGCCAAAACGCCAGTGACATTGCGTCGCGATAGCGGCAGCTCGCTCACCTCTGTTGTACCGAGCGACCGCAACTGCGCTGAAGACGCCGTTTCGACAAGCGGAGCGGTTTCTGCGACGGTGATGTTTTCCGACAATTGCCCGACTTCGAGAGTGAACGTCTGACGCACGTTTTGACCCGAGCCGAGCTGCAGACCCTGGTTGGTGTAGGTCTTGAAACCGGTCATCTCGATCTTCACCGTGTACGCACCGGCGGGAAGCGCAGGGAGGGCAAATTCGCCGCGTTCATCGGCTACAACGTCGCGGGAGAACGTGGTTCCTTGATTTGTTGCGGTAACTCTTGCACCGGGCAGCACAGCTCCACTGGTGTCGCGAACGACGCCGTAGAGTGTGGCGGTGGTAACTTGCGCATGAAGCGGGATCGATGTTGCGAAGAGAGCCAGTGCAAACAGTAAGAAAAGGATCTGCCGAGTGTAATGCATACTCATCTCCTTGTGGAATCACCCACTCCGACGCGCGTCCTGACGCTGAATTGGTTCGAGAAATTTGCCGTGCATTCTACACCTCAAGGTGGGTGCGTAGAACACAAAGACAAATTCAGCCGCGGATTTCACGGATTACGCGGATGGCACGCTTCAATGCCTTTAATTGCGTGCCATCCGCGTAATCCGTGAAATCCGCGGCTGAATTTGTCTTTGTGTTTTACGACGAGAAGATATCCAGCTTGTAGCCAGCCTTCCCAAAAAGGTAGTTGCGGGACTCGTCGGCCAGTTGGCGGAACTTCTCCATGTTGACGCCTACCAGCTTGCTGCGGAATTTCCGAACCTTGCCGCCGATGATGACCATATCGATGTTCCTGGCATCTGCAGCTGCTACGACGGTGCCGATGGCGTGGTTCGACGGATATAGATTGATATCGTCGGTTCGAATCATGACGATGTCCGCCTCCTTGCCGGGCGTGAGCGTGCCGCATTTGCCGAGCAGTCCGGCGTTTGCAGCGCCGCTGACTGTCGCACATTCGAGGACGTCGCGGACACTGACGATGGGGGGCGCATTTGTATCGCCGTTGGCCTTGCGGTAGGTGGCCATGGCGCGCTGGATGTTGAAGGCCACGCGCATCTCCGTGAACATGTCCGTTCCGTAAGAGGTCTCATTATCGATGCTGAACGCCGGACGCATCCCGTGATCGAGTGCCTTCTGGAACGCCGGTATCCCTTCTCCCAGCCCATATTGCGGATCGGACCTCGGGCAGACGTTGACCGTACCACCGGAGTCGCGGACCTGCTGCCAAACGGCATCGGACCAGCCGTTGCAGTGATTGTAGGTGTTGTCCGGGGCGAGCAGCTTCTCGTTCCAGAACTCGGTCATCACCTGGGCGCCGCCATTGGATTCGGTCGTGATCCTGATCCCGAGCCGCCGGGCCAGCGCGAAGTTCTCGCGACTCAAACCCGAAAACATGCGCAATGTCACGAGCTGATCGTCGGAGGCGAAGAATTGCTTTTGAATGCGCGCAAGATCCTGCGGCCATTGTTTATCCCAATCTCCATTCTGCGGTGCTCCCGAGGCGTGGACTCCGCGGATGCCGGAATCGAGGAGAGCCTGGATGGCGGCGTCGGAATGGGCAGACGAGCGCGAGTTGTGCGAGTTGTCGATGATGCAGGTGATGCCCGCATCGACGCAGCCGAGCGCGGTGATCAGGTTGCCGACGTACATGTCATGCGGACGATAGTAGCGCGCGAAGCCCTGATGCGTCGTGGCCATGTAAGCGTTGATGGCGCCATTGGGAATGATGCGCCGAAGCTGGCCCTCCCAGGAATGACGGTGAGCGTCAATGAATCCCGGGATAACGATCGTGTTCGAAGCGTCGATCACCTGGGCTTGCGCGGGCGCCTTGAGCTCACCTGCGACTGCCGCGATCTTTTTGCCCTGGATCAGAACATCGCCTTTCACGAAGTCGCCCACCTTCGGATCCATGCTGACGATCGTGCCGCCCTTCAAAAGCATGGATTGGTTCGGAGCTGCATTCTGGCGCCAGATACGCTCCAGGGTCCCTGCATCCTCGACGTTCTGAGGACGCTGTCCGGCTGCGCCGGCGGCGAGCGCCATACTTGTCTTGAAAAAGCCCCGGCGGGAAATACGTCGAGTATGAGAGTTCATAGTGGCCTCCAATAGCGGTCTTACTGTAGCGGCGGTCTATGACCGCCGACGATGTCTGAATTCGAGATCGTCGGCGGTCATAGACCGCCGCTACAGTCACTGCTTCGGCAGGATGAGTTCGCACGGCCGCGGATCCCACCTGGACCCATCAGGCTCCCGCCGGAAGTTGTTGCTCGTGACCCATGGCACATTCAGGTACTGCGGATCGTCCACACTCTGCGTGACGACGAGGTAATCCACGCCCTTTACCTGGTGAACGTCGTAGTATTCGGTCAGCACTGCGTTTGCGCTGTACGGGACTCCATTGTTTCGCAGGTATCCGGGACGAAGGCCTGTGGTCATTACCTTCAAACGACCGCCGAGATTTCTGGTATCCGGCTCTCCGGGCGCCGGCAGAATGCCAGGGAACCCCGGTGTGTTGGGATCCTGTGCGGATAATTTCGACGTGTAGGCCCGGGTCAGTTGGGGTGTCTGCCACTCGGCAGTGGAAATTCCCTGCATCGTCGGCGTCCCGGCCTGCGCCCGCCCGGCGCCAAAAGAGAACAGGCGCTCCCAATAAAAGGGCCATTATCGATGCGGTACGGTGCATGTGCGTCCTCCCACCCGGCCGCTTATTGGCAAAGCGCATTCCCCTCCTTGCAAAGGAGGGGTGGCTGCGGCATTAATAAAAATGCCGCGAAGCCACCGACGACGGCGCAGACGGGGTGGTCGGTCACACACACCATATTTCAAAACGCAGCTCGCGACGCGACTTGTGAGCGACCACCCCGGCCGCGCCTTTTTCGGAACGGAAACTTCTTCTTTATGGCACGGCCACCCCTCCTTTGCAAGGAGGGGAATGCGCTAACCTCACGATTCGTCGCCGTAATTGCGTTTAAGAATTCAAAAGAAATTTGTTGACGGCAGTGAGAATCAGGCTACCTTGAACGCTTACGGAGCCGATGGAGCCTACGGCGTGCCGATTCACAGCAAGGTCAGCGAAATGGCCGAACGGCGGATCAACGTGGGCTCTCTGTACGTCACGCTGGATCGATTGCAGAAAAAGGGCCTTCTTTCTTCGCGGCTGTCGGATGCTAAGGGCGAACCCCGCGGAAGGCCCAGGCGGTTTTATCGTCTGGAAACGAGCGGTCTACGCGCCCTGCAGGAATCTGTCGCCACGTCGAAGCGAATCTCTAAAATCTTCGATAGTTCGAGGAAATTGGCAAAGCGGAAACCGAGACGCGCAAAATAGCAGTCTAGACTATCGTAAGAAACGAACGCCTCGTCCCCGGTTCTCTTTCCGGGTAGCGTCCAGATCCAGGTCGGAGAGCGGAATCTTCGTAGCGGATTGTTCGTCCGCAACCCACAAAGTTTCTCCGACGACCATGTAATTCACGATATTCAGGCGGTGACCGTCACGAAATACGAGAACCGTCGGGGTTGGAGGCGCCAATGGTTGAGCCGGCTGGCGCACTGCCTGTTGTTCTTGCCGGAGTTGCTCCACTTCCTGAGTCAGACGGCCGACCTGGTAAGAAAGATCCAGCTCGTTCTGGTTAACGGGCGCTGGTTCCGCAGCCGGGGCGGTATCCACAACCGGCGGGTAAACCGAGGACCCGTAATAGGGTGCTCCATAAATGGGCGTCGGCGGATAGAAAGGCGGGAAGAAGGGCGAAAAAAACGGGGATTGGAAGCCGAAGCCAAAGGGCTGTCCAATGATGACCGGCCGGTGAAAGGGCCGGACGCCGATAAACGGATGTCGCCCAATCGGTACTCCAGGGCGCGCAACAGCAATGGGCGGAGCGGTGCGCACAACCGCGCCTCCAGGATTGTTCCGAAATACCGAACGGCCGGCAGGAGCCCCCGATCCCATGCGCCCAACACCGGAACGGCCGCCGCCTCGGCCCTGCCCCTGAACTGTAGCCGGCAAAATGCTGATTGCTGCTAACAGGACAATGATCAAGCGACGGTACATATAGAATCCTTTCCGCTTCAAGTCCATCATACCTCTCCTCAGCGGTTCCGTCTACTGCAGCGGCGGTCTATGACCGTCGGTATTTCGTTGGTCGCAGAAAAAAACCGGCGCTCATAGAAGGTGTGAATGAATTGCAGGAAAGGGTGTTCCCCTCCTCGGAGAGGAGGGGTGGCTGCGGCATCAAGAAGATGCTGCGAAGCTTCCTTATGAAGGCGCAGACGGGGTGGTCAGCCCCGGATAACCTTACAACGTCAACATTTATCATAATGACCACCCCGTCTGCGCCGCTTCGGAGGCTTCGCGCCTTTTTCTCACTGGCGCAGCCACCCCTCCTGTTCCAGGAGGGGAACACCCTGTCCTGGCAATTCATTCACACTTCATAGAGCGCCGCTACAGAGGTTACAGGCCGAAGAAGCGAGACGTGCCAAGCCGCAGCCGTGAAGCTTTTATGGCGCCCGCCAGCTTGAATTCGCTCAATTGGCTCAACAGGGAGTAGGTTACGGGCGTTACGATGAGGGTCAGCAGCAAACATAGAGTCTGTCCGCCGATGATGGTCACTGCGATGGCGGAGCGCTGCGCTGCGCCTGCTCCGACGCCAATCGCCGTCGGAATGAGTCCCCCGATAATCGAGAAAGTCGTCATCAGGATGGGACGAAGCCGGACCTGACATGCTTCCAGAACTGCTTCGCGCAGAGGTAAGCCTTCCTGGCGGAGCCTGTTCGCGTAATCGATCTGAAGAATTCCATTCTTCTTGACGATGCCCAACAGCAGCAGCACGCCCAACGAACTCCACAGATTGAGGGTTCGGCCGGTCAACCAAAGCGTCAGGAGAGCAAAAGGGATCGACAGCGGCAGGCTCATCATGATCGCAAACGGATGCAACAAGCTTTCAAACTGCGCGGCCAGCACCATGTACATAAAGATGCATGCCAGCAGGAAAGTAATGATCAGGCTCTTGTTTGTGTCGTCGAGGGTTTTTACAGTTCCCGAGAATCGGCTCGTAAATCCGGCCGGTAATCCTACTTTCCTTATGACTCCGCGCACTTGTTCGGCAGCGGTGCCAAGCGGAACGTCCGAATCGAGATTCGCCCGGACCGCAACTTGAAACTGACGGTTGTAGCGGTTGATTCGCCCGGGACTGAGCCCCCGTTGAACGGCCGCGATGTTATCGAGGCGAACCTGCCCCACCTTTGTTGAAGGAATCATCAACCTTGCAAGGACCAGCGGGTCTTTTTGCTGCTCGGGCAACAGTTGCATCGTAACCGGATACTGTTCGTCGGCCTCCTTGTACGTCGAGATTTGATCCTCACCGGCAATCATCAGCCGAACAGCAGTGGCAACGTCCGAGGCGCGCACACCTAATTCGGATGCGCGCTGGCGATCGATCTGGATTTGAAGTTCAGGGCTGTTGATATCGAGGTCCATGTCCACGTCGGCGAATCCCGGGATCGTTTTCAATTGGTCATAGACCTTTTTCCCATATTCGCCAACCCTTTGTAGATCCGGACCAAGCAACCGGACGTTGATCCCCGAATAGCTCTCGCCTTCGCCAAGCGCGGAAGGCCAGTTCACGCGCGAGCGAATGTTGGGATATTGCTTCATTATTTTCCGGATATCCCTGGCGACGTCCTCCTGCGTGAACTTGCGCCTGGATATATCGACGAGTCGAATGTAGGTATGTGAATGGCCGGTGATCTCGGCACCGATGTACGGGTTGACGAACTCCACGCCGCGCACTTGCTTAACCTGCTCAACGATTTCTTTCAATATCTTTACGTTGGCATCGAGCGACGTGCCGACTGCCATGTTCAGATATAGCGTCAATTCATTCTGATCGTCCGCGGGAATCCAATCTCTGCCCACGCGTGAATTGAGAGGGATTGCCGTCGCAAAGATCGCCAGGGCGAAAACAAAGACCAAAAGGCGATGGTCGAGAGACCATGCCAGAAGCCGGCCGTACCGGGTTGAAAGGCCGTGGAAAAATCCTCCTTCTCTGGAGCTGTGTTCTTCGCCGGATTTTGATTTGCTGCGCTTGAGCAGGAGTGAACTCATCATCGGCGTCAACGTGAAACTGACCAGCATGGAAACCATGACGGAGAATGCCATCGTCCAGCCGAATTCGTTGACGTAACGCTTCGCGTAGCCGGTCATGAAAGCGATTGGGACAAAAATGATGACCAGCGAAATTGTTGTCGCAACGACGGCAAGCGTGATTTCCTTGGTTGCCTCGATCGCCGCGGTTTTCGGCAGCTGGTGTTTCTCTTCGATGAATCGAACGATGTTCTCCAACACTACGATCGCATCATCGATGACTATGCCCACCGCCAGCGTCAAGCCGAGCAATGTCATATTGTTCAGCGTAAAGTTCATCGCCTTGAGCAGCGTGAACGTTGCGACGATGGACGTGGGGATCGCAAGCGAGGCAATCGCGACGGATCGGAAATTCCGGATGAAGAGTAAGACGACCAGGCTCGCCAGCAGGCTGCCATAAAGGAGGTGTTCTTTCAGAGCCTCTACGGAAGCATTGATGAAGATCGACTTGTCCGCAATGATCTTGACCTCGACTCCCGGCGGCAAACTCTTCCTGATTTGATCGAGCTTCTCCTTGACGAGGTCAATGATCGCGACTGTATTGGTGCCGGATTGGCGGCGAACATCGAGCCGTACGCCTTCCTTGCCCTCAACCATGTTCCAGGTGTTCGGCTCTGCAAAAGTATCTTCAACCCGGCCGACATCGTGTATCCGGATAGGCGACCCATTGACGTTCGCGACGATGATGTCGCCAAACTGGCTGACGGCATCCACGCGCCCCAGAGTCCGCACGCCGACTTCGCTGGAGCCGCGAACGATGCGCCCTCCGGGGATTTCAACGTTCTCATTTTGAATGGCGCGTTGAAACTGGGTGATGGTGATACCGTACGCATTCAATTTCTCCGCGTCGGCGTAAAGGCGTATCTGGCGCGACCGTCCTCCAGTGATCGTCACGGTACCAACGCCATCCACAGTTTCCAGCACGCGTTCGATCTGCTTTTCCGCGATTTCCGTCGTTTCGCGAATGTTCTTGTCGCTGACGACAGAGATTGTCAGAACGGGCGCGGAATCCGGGTCGGCCTTCTGTATGACTGGCGGGAAAATGTTGGGCGGAAGATTTCTAAGCGCGCCGGAAACTTTCTCACGAACGTCCTGGGCGGCGCTTTCAATGTCTCTTTCCAGAACGAATGTGCAGGTGATCCTGGCCGATCCTTCAGACATTTGTGAACTCAACTCGTCCAGACCACTGATCGTGTTCACCGCCTCTTCGATAGGCAGAACGACCTGAGTCGCCATTTCTTCCGGAGTGGCCCCCGGCAGTGTAATGCTGATATTGACGGTGGCGGGATCCGATCGAGGAAAGAGATCGACTCCAAGATCACGGAACGAAAACACGCCCAGCACGACCAGGAAACTGATCAGCATTAACGCGAAAACCGGCCGTCTTACGGAGAGCTCACTGATGGTCATGTAGTACTGTAGCGGCGCTCTATGAGCGCCGATCGGCGGTCATAGACCGCCGCTACAGTCTCCTTACTCAACGATTTGAATTCTAGCGCCATCTTTGAGTACCTGGCCTTTGACCGGAACAGCAATCATATCGCCGGGCTTGACTCCCGACACAATCTCGGCTTCTCCGCCTGAGCTCTCGCCGATCTTCACTTCCGTCTCTTTGAGAACATCGCCTTGAATCAAACAGACTTTATAAACGCCGTACGAATACTGAAGGGCATCCTGAGGCACAGCCAGAACACGGTCCACCTTCCCGGACGGTATCCGCGCTTTCACAAAGAAGCCGGGTTTCAGCAACTCATCGGAATTTTCGAGCAATGCCTCCACTTCGAAACTACGGCTTTGCGGATCAACCGCAGGATTGATACGAGACAACTTTCCTGAAAATGTTTTGCCTGGATACGCTTCTACGGAGACCTGGATCCGGTCGCCGGTCCGAATCCATCCGGCCATCGTCTCGGGAATCTTGAGCCGAACCCGCAGTGGATCCACGCTGACGATGACTATGACAGGCGTCTGGACCTTCAAATACTGGCCTGGGGCCACGACACGTTCCTTGACCTGACCTTTGAAAGGCGCGCGAATCACGGCATCCCGTAATTTCTTTTCGGCAAGTTCGACGGATGCTCTGTACTGGGGAAGCTGCGCTCTCAAGTTCTGCACGCCCTGAACGGCCAGGTCATGGGCCGCCCTCGCTGAGTGCATACGAGCTTCGGTCTGATCGAAGTCCTGTCGCGGGAGGAGCTGCTTATCGAGAAGCAGCTGGGCACGCTTATAAATTTCTTCCGCCTCTTTGAGGTCGGCGGCAGCCTTCTTGACCTCAGCCGCATCGAGCACGTTCTGGATGTCGCCTGATTCTCCGGTGACGCCAAGGCGCGCACGCGCCTGTTGATAAAGGGCTCGCTGCTGATCGAGAGCCAGCTTCAGCTCGATGGTGGAAACGTTGACAAGAGGTTGGCCGCGCTCCACGTGATCTCCGACGTCGACCAGAACCTCGTCCACTTTTCCTTCGACTTCGGAACTGACCGTCACTTCCTCGAGCGCAAAGAGAGATCCAATGGACTCGACATTTCGGCGAAGTTCATCGACCTTGACGGGCACGGCTCGCACCTGAAGCCGGTTTTCGACTGCTGCCGCGCCCACGCGTTTGTCGGCGACACTATTGCTGCATGCCGGCAGGGTGAGAAGTGCGGAGAGAACCAGCCCTGCGAAGAGCTTCTGTCGAACCGAGTACAAGAACATGATCTGATATATTAAAGCGGATTGCACCTTACACCGAATTTTGATCGGCCGCAATGGGGCATTAGTGCCGTAGGGCGCGGGCTAAAGCCCGCGACTACATTTGGAATCAAAGTTCGGCCTGAATGTAGTCGCGGGCTTTAGCCCGCGCCCCCGCAGTCCAGCTCAGCGCGGCAGCGCGAACGCGGTGAACGTCAATCCGGCAGTGGTCAGCACCCACTGCCGGCCATCCAAGATATAAGTGACGGCGGCCGAACCCCAGACGGGCGCTCCTGTCTGAAACCGCCACAATTCCTTGCCGCTTGTGGCCTCGAACGCATAAAAGTAACCCTCGTTGTCGCCGGTGAAGACGAGTCCTGACGCGGTGGACATGAGGCCGCCGGTCAGGTCGAGATTGACGGTGGACGGATACGATTTGTAACGGTGTTCCCAGCGCCGCTGGCCTGTAGCCGGGTCGATTGCCCGCAACGCGGCGAATTGAGGGTATCCCTCGACCAGGCGCCGGCCGCCGCTCGGAACACGCACGCCCAGGCCGATCGGCGGCGTCGGCTTTATCGCTTCCCAGGTGGCGCAGGTTTCGTGAGCCGTTACGAAGAACAACCGGCGGTCCGGATCGAACGTCGGCGGCTGGAAGACGGTGCCGCCGTGATTGTCGGGCAGGCATTTATCCGGGGAGCCCACGTTGTCGAGCACGATCGGCCGGCCGTCGGCGCCGATCTCCTTGGCCCAGTTCGATCCGTCGATGAATGGCTTGGCGACCAGCAGTTTTCCCGATTCGCGGTCCAGTGTGTAGAAAAACCCGTTCCGGTTCGCGACCATGATCACTTTTCGAGGCTGGCCGCCGATCGTCAGGTCCGCCTGCACCGGCACATGAGCGGAGTCCCAATCGTGGACGTCGTGCGGGGTGAATTGGTAATGCCACCGCAGCTTGCCGGTGTCTGCGTCGAGCGCCACCAGTGAACAGGTATAGAGATTGTCGCCGCCGCGATCGTCGCCGTAGTAGTCGGGATTCGGGTTGCCCGTGCCGTAGTACACCAGGTTGAGCGCAGGATCGTAACTGCCCGTCACCCAGGCTGCTCCGCCACCGCGCGCTGCGACCTCGGCGTTCGGCCACGACTCGCTGCCCGGCTCGCCAGGCGACGGAATTGTGTTGAAGCGCCACACGCGCTCTCCGGTTCGCGCGTCGTAGGCATCGATGTAGCCCCGGCTCGAGAAGTCCCCGCCCGCCACTCCAACAATCACTTTGTTCTTGAGGACGAGAGGCGCCGCCGTGATCGCGTTGGCATTCTTCGGATCGCCGACCGCGACGTCCCAGATGACATCACCCGTCTTCCGGTCGAGTGCGACGAGATGCGCGTCGAGAGTGCCCATGTACAGGCGATCGCCGAGAATCCCAAAGCCGCGGTTCACGGGCCCGCAACAGACCGACGCAGAAATGTTGGCAGGCAGCCTGCGTCGATAGCTCCAAATCGGACGGCCCGTTCGCCCATCGATGGCCCACGCCTGGTTGTTGTTCCCGGTCAGGTACAGAATGCCGTCAACGACAAGCGGCGAATTTTCCAGGCCGCGCCCGGGAAGGCCCGGAACATCGGTCTGGAATACCCACTGCGGAACGAGTCCCGCGACATTTTGCGGCGTCAGCTGCTTCAACGGACTGTGCCGCTGCCCCGTGTAATCGCCGGAAAACGTCAGCCAGCGGGAGGGATTCTTCAAACCCTCGATCAGGTCCCGCTCGGTGATCGGAATCGGCGCCGCTTGCTGTTGCGCAGCGGGGGCCAGCACGCCCAGCGTGAGGGTGAGCACCATCACGGAAACAATGCGTATTATCATGAGCTTGCTTATACTACCTTTCGCATTTGCCCGGGGAGGGGATTCTGCAACGATGCCCGTTTGCTGGTAGAATCATCTCCTTCAATCGAGGCATCCACCCAATGGGTAAGGAGAACGGATCATGAGCAACATCACTTTAAAGGTGAACGGGAAAACGCACACCCTGAATATCGACCCATCGACGCCGCTGCTCTATATCCTGCGCAATGATCTCAGCTTGCAAGGTCCGCGGTTCGGCTGCGGACTGGGCCAGTGCGGGGCGTGCACAGTGATTATCAATGGCGTGGCCACGCGGTCGTGCGTCACGCCGACGTCCAGCGTTAAAAGCGAGATCACCACGCTTGAAGGACTATCCAAAGAAGGCAGGCTACACCCTGTGCAGCAGGCCTGGATCGACGAGCAGGTCCCGCAGTGCGGCTTCTGCCAGAACGGGCAGATCATGACTGCCAAGGCGCTGCTGGACAAGAAACCGCATCCCACCGATGCGGAGATCCGCGAGGGCATGGCCAGAACCCTGTGCCGCTGCATGACGTATTACCGCATCCAGGCCGCCATCAAGCGCGCCGCGAGGGCGATTGCCGGCATCCGGCCGGCTTCGGAGAAGGAGGTGGTCGCATGACACCCTTCACTAAAATTCCGAAACAGGTCGAAGAAGTGCTCGAAGAAGTGATGGACAAGTTGAACGGGACTGCCTCCCGCAGAAACTTTCTCAAGGGTTCGGGTCTGCTCGTTGTGAGCCTCAGCACCGCGGCGATGGTCCCCGAGGGAGCTATCGCGGCTGCCGGCGCCCAGACTGCAGGGACTGCCGGTCCGTATCCCGATCCCGACTACAAGCAGCTCGATTCCTGGATCGTCATCCGTGATGACAACACAGCGACCTTCTACGTCGGGAAGACGGATTGTGGCCAGGGCACCGGAACGGCCTTCCGCCAGATGATGTCGGACGAACTCGACATCGCATACAACAAAACCACCTGCATCATGGGCAGCACCGACATCACCGTCGATCAGGGTGGATCGGGCGGTTCGGATGCGATACAGACCGATGGCTGGCCGATGCGGCGCGTGGCTGCAGAAGCCAGGCGTGTTCTGCTGGACATGGCATCGAAGCGGTTTGGCGTGCCTGTCGAGCAGCTAACCGTCAGCGAGGGCGTGATCAGTGTGAAAGCGGATCCCTCCAGGAAAGTCACCTACGGCGAACTGATTGGAGGAAAGAGGTTCAATGTCACGCTGACCGGTAACAACATCGACGCGACAACCGGTGTGGCCAAGGTGAAACCGGTACAGGAACTCAAGATGGTGGGCCAGTCGCCGCAGCGCTACGACATACCCGCCAAGGTGGACGGCTCGTTGAGATGGGCCGGCGACGTTAGGCTCCCCGGCATGGTTCATGCGCGCAACGTCAAGCCGCCGTTCGCAGGGGCGAAGCTGATCAACATCGACGAATCTTCCGTTAAAGGAATCCCCGGATTCATCAGGGTGGTAAGCAAGGGTAACTACGTGGCGGTCGTCTGCGAGCGCGAAGAACAGGCAATCGCAGCGTCCCGGCAGCTCAAGGTCAACTGGGAAAAGCCGGCAACAGCGCCCTTCCCTTCATCGGAAGATCTGTTCAAGTACATGCGCAGCGCGACGCCCACGTCCAGCGCAAGGCCCAACGTGGTGGGGAACCCGGACGAGGCCCTGGCAGGCGCGGCAAAGGTCATCGAAGCCGAATACGATGTCCCATTCCAGGGACACACGGCCATCAGTCCGGCCCATGCCATGGCCGATCCATCGAACGGTCAGATGACGATCTATTCCAATGACATGAAATCGTATGGTATGCGAACGGGCGTCGCCCAGTTTCTTGAAATGCCACGCGATCGAGTGCGCGTCGTCTGGATGGAGGGGCCGCAGGGATACGGGCGTACCGCCGCCGATGACGCAGGGTTCGAGGCGGCCTTCCTGGCCAGGGAGATCGGCCGGCCGGTTCGAGTGCAATGGATGAGGCACGAGGAGACGGCCTGGGATACCAAGGGCCCGGCTTTTACGTTCAAGATCCGCGGAGGGCTCGATGCCCAGGGCAATCTCGTTGCGTTGGACTACAATGCGCAATCGGCCGATTACAATCACCTCGGTTATAACGAGCCCGATACCGTCCTGATTGCTCAGCTCATGGGAAAGAGGCGCGCAACGCCCGCTCCGGGCAGCGCGGCCACGCCTGGGGAAATGTACGTTATCCCGAACCGGCGCATGGCGGCACAAGTCGTGAGCATGCCGCTTGTTTGGGAAACGCCGCTTCGCACCGGCAACTTGCGGGATCCCAACGGCCCACAGTCGACCTTCGCTTCCGAGTCATTTATCGACGAACTGGCGGCCGCGGCGAAAGCCGACCCGGCCGAGTTCCGTCTGAAGCTCCTGGCTGCCAGCACAACAGATGACAGCGGATTCAAGCGGGCGCGTTCCATCGCTGTGATCAAGGCGGCGATGGAGGCTTATGGCTGGGACACTCGTCCTTCGCCGAAACGGCTCGGCACCGGCAACATTCTCGTAGGTCGCGGTATCGCACACACCGTGCGTAGCCAGACAGTCGTTGCGGAGATCGCAGAGGTCGAGGTGAATCGCAAAACCGGTCACGTTTGGGTAAAACGGCTCGTTTGCGCGCACGACTGCGGGCTGGTCATCAACCCTGAAACCCTGCGCCGCACCATAGAATGCGGAATGCTCCATTCCGTAAGCCGCGCTCTGCACGAGGAAGTGCAGTTCGATACCGAAAGAGTCACGAGCGTGGATTGGAACTCTCATCCAAGCTTCACGCACGCGGACACGCCGGAGAAGATCGACGTCGTGCTGGTAAACGGAGATCCCAACCCGAACCGGCCGGATCTTCCTCCTTATGGAGCCGGCGAGACGATGTGCAAACCCATGATCGCCGCGGTCGCCAACGCGATCTACGATGCGACCGGAGTACGTCTCCGTCGTGTTCCATTCAGAGAAGCGCGCGTACTTGCAGCGCTCAAGGCTGCAAACGTGTAATGAGCTGTAGCGGCGGTCTATGACCGCCGACGATTTCCACTTGCGACATCGTCGGCGGTCACAGACCGCCGCTACAACTCGTAATGCTGCTACTTCTCTCCCAGCAGCGCTCGGCCTGCGGTGATGGCAGGCACGGTCGAGCGGATGATGTTCCACCCTTCCCTGACGCGTTTCGCCACATCATTCCCGTTGTTGGCGCTGATGGCGCACGCCACGCGATGAGCCTTACATGCAGCCAAAACTTTTTGCAGTCCCGCCTCCACCTCCGGCGAACCGGGGCGAACGCCCATGGAGCGCGTCAAGTCGTTGGCGGCGCCGACGAACAGGGCGCCGACGCCCGGAGTCGTTGCGATCGCATCGAGATTCTGCAAGCCCTCCACCGATTCGACCATGAGAATCGCAAGCAAGTCGCCTTCGGGATTGAGCGGCCACAGGTCGGCGTGCCGATCGTATTCATCGCCGCTGATTCCCCAGATCCACGTGGCATTGGCGGGTCCCGCACCTCGCGTGCCGTTCGGCTCGTAGTATTGGGAGCCCTTCAGTTGCGGGTACCGCATGCTTTTGATGGCAATCAACGCCTGTTCTCGCGTATCGACGCCATTGAAAATGACTCCATGCAGCCCGATGTCCAGTGCCTGTTTGACAACCCATTGCGACTGGTCGGCCTCGGGCGGAAAGCGCGCAAACAAAGCGACATTCGGCTGCAGGTTGCCCTTCTGGAGAACCATGGCCCTATCCGTCATTCCCATCAAAAACAAGTGCAGCGCGGGGAAATCCAGCGGGTTGTGCTCCATGTCCGCGTAGATAAAGTCCACGGGCGCGCGCGCCACCTCGCGAGCGTACGCGAGGGACAGATCTCCGGTATTGAGCCCATACACAGTCTTGCCCTCCGCCAGTTTTGCGATGACGGGGTTGAGATGCAGCGGCTTTTGCTGGGCTAACATCGTGTTGGTTGTCAGGACGAGCGCAGCCAGGACTGCCAATGCCACGAGCAGTTTCGGCATCGCACATTCTCCTTTCGCGATTTGGCTGGTTATAGCGGAACCGTCGAAACAGCACAATCAAAAAGATGCGCTGCCGTAGCCGCCCGGTGACTGGAAGCCGCCGATTTCCCGGGCAAGCAACTGCGCGAAGGCGATCGGCGTTGCGTCTTCCAGATATGGTCCGACAATCTGAAGCCCTACAGGCAATCCATTCTTGCTCAGACCTGCCGGAGCGGTGGTGGCGGGGCAGCCGGTCAAAGTAGCTGGTGAGATATAAGCAATGAGATTCCAGAATGGGCCCGCGCCGCCTTCAGGCAATGGGATCATTCGTGTTTCGGCCGGTCTGCGGTCATGCGGGAATGCCGTGGTAAACACCGTTGGAAGCAGAAACACATCGATAGATTCAAAGAACGTCTCCCACAATGCGCGGTAAGCCAGCCGCTTCAGGTTCTGCTGTTGCCATCCGGCGAAATCGCTGAGGCAGCCTTTGGCAAAATAGTCCGATCGGTTCGCCAGCTCCGCCCGTGCCTGCTCTTGCTGCTCGGGTGGCCTGACGCTGAAGTCAAATGCGCCGAGGAGGAAGAAATACGTGTCGAGCAACTCGTGGAAGCGGAAACGGTCGGGCCATCCCTGTTTCAATGTCGCGCCTGCATTCTCACAGGCACGGATGGCCAATTCGAGAACCGATTTGCTTTCCGCCGACATCGGCACGGCTGGATCTTCCAAAATATAGCCGACACGGTAATCGCTGAGGCTTTGGTGGCGCGGCCTGGGGAGAGTCCATTGGTAGGCTTTCGAGGCCGGGGGTTCCGGACCGGCCAGGATCCGCAATCCAGCCTCGAGATCTTCGGCGGCACGCGCCATTGGACCGGCCACACTCAACAAGGTGGAGAATCCCGGATTGCCGTGTACTCCTCCCGGGAGATGGCCCCCCATATTCACGATATCGAGAGTCGGCTTGTGGCCGTAGACTCCGCAAAAGGCAGCCGGCGTCCGAATACTGCCCGCCAGATCCGAACCGATACTGAGGAACGCCATACCGGCTGCCAGCGATGCGGCCGATCCTCCAGACGATCCTCCGGGTGTCCGCGCGAGATCCCAGGGATTGTTGGTTGTGCCATAGATGTCGTTGAAGGACTGGATGTCCGCAAGGTTCGACGGCACGTTCGTTGCACCGAGCAGGATCGCGCCGGCATCAAGAAGCCGGCGCACCGCAACCGCGTGCCGGGGCGCCTGCGAGTTCTTGAATGCAGGAATACCCCACGTGCACGGGTGGCCCTTGACGCCGAAACTTTCCTTGACGTTGATCGGAACACCGTGGAACACACCATTTGCCATGTTCCGGGCAGTGGCATCGTCGGCTTGCTTCGCGGCCGCCATCGCTTCCTCGCGCCGTTGATAAACGTACGCGTTGAGTTTGGGCTGGAAGGCATCGATGCGGCGAAACGTGTGCTTCGTCAGTTCAACGGAAGATATCTTTCTCGCGCGAATGGCAGCAGCGGCGTCGAGGGCGGAACCGAAATCGGGATCGAATTCATTTTGCATGAAGAGAGTATAAAGCCCTTACTGTAGAGGCGGTCCTAGACCGCCGACGTTACAACAACATCCCGGATCGCATTACAGGTCAGGCCGCATTCCCCTCCTCACAGAGGAGGGGAAGCCGTGCCATCAAGAAAAAGGACCCGTTCTGAAATGGCACGGCCGGGGTGGTCGCTCACAAGTTACGTTGCGGAATGCGTTTTGAAACATGGTGCGTGAGCGACCACCCCGTCTGCGCTTTTTAAGGTGGCTTCGCAGCATTTTATTGATGGCGCAGCCACCCCTCCTTCAAAAGGAGGGGAATACGCTCGGCGCATCGAAGCCTTTGTTCTTCCTGTTAGAAAACTGATCAACGTATAATTCGCCGGGGACAAATTCATGAAGCACTATAAGCTCACGTTGTTCGCGGCTGTTTTTTCCACATCCGTATATGCGGCGCAGGCCCAGACGGCGGGCCAGCCTGCTCCCGACCACCCGGCGGTCACGGTCCACGGACAAACCTACACACCGCGATCGATCCTGGCACGCAACATGGGTACGCCGGAGGACCAGGCGACGCAGTTCCCGCCCCACAAGATCATCGGCAATATCTACTACGTCGGAACGAAGACCCTCAGCTCCTTTCTCGTCGTTACACCACAAGGAAATATCCTCATCGACAGCACGTATGAACGAAATGTGCCGACGATTGAAAAGTCGGTCACGCAACTGGGGTTCAAATTCTCCGACACTAAGATCCTGCTGGGAAACCACGCACATGGCGATCATCAGGAAGGTGATGCCCTGGTCAAACAACGAACCGGCGCCCAGGTGATGGCGATGGCTGAGGACGTTCCGGCGCTTAAGGCCATCAAACCTGGCGGCAAAGAGCATCCCATCGACAAGGTGCTGCACGACGGAGAGTCGGTGACGCTCGGCGGCACGACACTTGTCGCTCATCTGACGCCGGGCCACACTCCCGGCTGCACAACCTGGACGACGAAAGCCCAGGAGAATGGAAAAACCTACGACGTCGTGTTCAACTGCAGTCTGCGTCCTCCCGCAACACTGACGCCTGCGCTTGTCGACCAGTTCAACCGCTCATTCAAACTGGTGCGCGCGCTGCCGTGCGACGTCCAACTCGGAGATCACCCGGCCCAGTACAACCTGCAACAGAAGTACTCGAAGCTCCAGAATCGCGGTCCGAACCCATTCATCGATCCCGCCAGCTGCCAGGTCGAAGCGGACATCCAGGAGGCCATGTTCCACGCGATCCTCGCCGAGCAGGCGACACAGACAGAAAAACGGCGCTGAACATTCAAGTAAATCTCTTGACGCGCTATTTTTGTCAGATAATTATGTGCACGCAAAAAAGGATTGCACGAACATGCATCATCGCTGGATACGCCGGAAAATAACCCTCAAGACCGCCGCCGGATTGATGGCCTGTCTCCTGGTTGGAATCGTCAGCCATGCCGGCGGTCGAATGAACGATTCACGTACGGATTCGGCCGGGGCCGAGTTTCATATGGCGCGTGTGAAGTATCGGACATTTGGCGGTGGCGGCTCGCATGGGTACTACCAACCGTGGTGGGCCATCGACTATCCATTGGCCGAGGAGCATTTCTTTCCGGCGCTGCGCCGGATGACCAATCTGACGGTGGACGATGAGGAAGCGCATCTGGAACTGACCGATAAGCGCATTTTCGATTACCCGTTCTTGTTCCTGCAGCAGCCCGGGCGGGGAAACTGGCGTCCCACTAGCGAGGAAGCCGCATCTTCTTCGACCTGGATGAGCGTACCCCCATCCCCGGCGAACGGCACTTACGCATGTCACGCGGAGGACAGATCGTTGCGCAAATGGAAGGCCAGCCGCATTGGCGCGGCATATACAACGATCACCATGATCTGATGGTCGCCATCAATTTCAATAGCGACATGGGCGATTCCTGGGAGCACGCGGATGATCCCTTTTATCCGGTCCCCATGACCGCGCTTGGATACAAGCTTGGCACGAACTACATCATCTACGCGATGACGCACTGACCGTCGCGTTAACTCGTGATTGCGGCGACCACTCTCCTGAAACCCTCGCTCGACTCGGCGCTCCATCGCCAGACCACCAGGAGGTCGTGACTGGGATCGATGAAGATAATGTTACCGCCGTTTCCCCGCGCGGAGTACGCATTCGCCGGTGACCCGGGCCATTGTCCCTGCTTCGTGTTCAGCCACCACAGAAAACCGTAGTCGGGTCCGTGGGCACTCGGCGTAGTCGCCATCTTCACATAGGATGGCGAGACGATCTGACGATCGCCCCATTTGCCGCCCCTCAGCCAGAGCAGACCGAAGCGGGCCACGTCGGAGCTGTTGATCCACATGCCGCCGCCCCAACGCGTGCCGCCGCTGACCGAGGCCATCCGCTTGCCATCGATTTCCACGTAGGCATTGGCGTAAGGCACCCACTTCCACGTCGAGGAGGCGCCGATCGGATTCATCACCTCGTCGCGGAAGACGTCGGGAATCGGTTTCTTGAACAGTCTCAGGAGCGACAGTGCAAAGCGGTTGATGCGAACGTCATTGTACTCGTAGAACGCTCCGGGCTCCTGAATCCCCCGAGGTTTCATCTGGCCACGACCGAAGCCTTCCGTTCCGAGGAAGTTGGCGTTTTTCCCCCACATCTCGCCTTCCCATTCCGACTCCTGCTCAAGGTGGTTCCGCCAGGTGATGAGCCGGTTGTGCGGCGAGTCGTAGCCGCCATCCTTGATCACTTTTGTAACAGAATCGTCGATGTTCGGAATCAGACCGCGGTCCAGCGCGATGCCTGCTACGGTTGAGAGCATGCTCTTCGCCACACTGTAGGTTGGATCGGGCCGCAGCGTGTCGCCGAACTCGGCCACAATGTAGCCGTGGCGAATGATCAATCCATTCGTGGCACCTCGCTCGGTGGGGATCGACCCGAGAAGCTTTCCAAAAATGATCTCCTGATCTGAAAAGTCTCGAGCCGGCGTCGTGGTTTCGTGGGCCTTCATGAACTCGACGGCCTCGTTCAACCTGGCGCCATCCATGCCAACTTCTGCAGGTTTTCGATGCTCCCAGTTATCCCGGGGTGGAAAGTATTCGGTCCGCTTCACCTGGGCCGAGAACGGATATCCAACCGCGGCCCATATGGCTGAGACGAGAGCAATGGTTAAAACCAAACGCGTACGAGTCATCTGTGTCTCCTGGTTCAAGGAACGCGGGCTAAAGCCCGCGACTACATTGGGGAAAACGTCTGGCTTGAATGTAGTCGCGGGCTTTAGCCCGCGTTCTCAGAATGCGAGCCGCGCGCCGACCTGGCCGTTACGCCAGCTCCCGACCGGGACGCTGGTAATCTTGCCAAAGTCCGGCGACGTGATGCCCAGAACGGGATTGCTGTAGTTTACATGATTGAATGCGTTAAACGCGTCGGCGCGGATCTGCAAACTGACGGATTCGCGGAGACGGAAAGTTTTGCCAAGCGAGATGTCCGCCTGCCACCGGCCTGGTCCGTGAAAGAGAGAAGGATTCGCCGTGCCTGCGCGAATCGTTGCATTCGTTACCGGATACGTCGGAACAAGGGCGAACGCGGCCCTGTTCAAGTAAAGCAGCGTATCGCCCCAGTTATCAAGGACCGGATTTCCACCAACGTAATCCGGCCGGCTTTGGGTGATACCCGAAGATTGCGTAATGCGCAACGGCACACCCGAGCGGATGTTGACAATTGACGAAACCTGCCAGCCGCCCAGAATCTGGGACAGAGCGCCGCGACTTCCCTTCAGCCATGGAAGCTCGTAAATGACGTTGCCGGCCACATTGTGACGGGCTTCCTGAGAAAGCGGCCCTCGATCAAACTTCGGATCGAAGAAGTCCTGCGTGTTGAAAATGTCACTGTTCACAAAAGCGGAACTGAGACCGCCGCCTTGATCAGACCATCCCTTCCGAAGCGTGTAGTGGATGTCGAAACCCAGATTGTTGGAGAACCGCCGCCGCAGAGACGTCTGGAGAGCGTTGTAGACCATCGTTTGATCGCTGCTGACGTAATACCCGCCAGGCGTCCCGAGCGTCGGATTGGGCCGAGCACCGGTCTGCCTGTCGAATGCATTCACAAGCGGCCGATTCAATGGAAAATTCTGCCCGTCCGTGCGCACGTAGTCCACTTCGGCCATCAAACTGGACCCGAGCGCCCGCTCAAAACTGATCAGCGACTGAACTGTGTAGGGATTTGACAGCTTCGGATCCATCAACGCGTAGATGAACTTTCTCCCGGCAGACTCCCTTATGAAGATGTTGCGAATATCCTCACCATAGGCAGGCCATTTGAGACCTCGAGCAGCGACTTCGGTTCGATTGTACGTCACATCCGCAGGGCCGAAAGGATCGGAGACTGAGTTCTGAAGTGCGGCAAACAAATGCGGGCTGAACAACACACCGACGCCGCCCCGAATGACCGTCTCGCTTTTCTCACTGAGGTTCCACGCAAAACCGACGCGAGGCCCGAAATTGTACCTGTCGGCGTCATATGGTTTCTTCGGATCGCGGAACGCGCCAAAGTCCATCTTTCGCAGATCGGTCGGCGGTTCCAGGTTCACGATTTCCGCGGGAGTGTTCGTCGTGGGCCGAATGCTGATCGTCGAATAGTTGTCGTAACGCAGGCCAAGGTTGAGCACGAGCCGCTTGTTGACTCGCCAGTCGTCCTGAATGAATCCGCCGAATTCATCGAGATGCCCATCGTGAGGCGGCTTGCCGTTCTGCAGCGCCACCGAGTTCGGGATGTTCGCGAGGAAATCGTTCAGGTTTTGAAACGTAATGTTGGGATTCTGCGGATTTGTCTTGCTTCCGCCCTGGCGCGCCCATCGGACACCGACCTTTACGTTATGTACACCAACGATACGACTGAGCTTCTGCTCGGCGCTGAACGATCGGCCCTTCAATTCCAATATTTCGGAACTCACTGTTCCAAACAGGCCAGCGATGGTAAACAACGGAATGCGCCGGCCTACCTTCGTCTTTTCGGTTTCAGGCGGCTTCGCCGGATCGGAAACAAACCAGAAATCCTGGAAACGGTCCAGAAAGCTGCGATTCCATCCGAAGCGGCTCTCGGAAACCCAGGAGCCGCGCGACAACACATATTGGGTCGCAATACGATCCTGGGTGTTGAAGAATTTCTGGTTGTTCGCGACGTAAATCGACGGATTCTCTGTGTACGGCCTCATCCGAGTGTAGGTCACGGATAGATTGCCATTCCACAGAACCAGGTCACCTTTGGCCGTGACGTGGTTATCTCTGCGCTCGCGGTTGCCGGAAGAGCGGAACCTGCCGATGTCAGTGTTGACCACGCCATTGGCCACGATAGCCTCGTTCGGCAGCGGCAGCTGGTCCAGCGCGATCTTCGTCTCGACCATAGGCAGCGCAGCCAGGATCCGATCTCGCGTCTGCTGCGTGGGAACGTTTCCCTGGACGCTCATGCCTGCCGATTCACGGTAGCCTTCGTAAGCGGTAAAGAACATCACGCGGTTCCGGACGATGGGTCCGCCGATCGACCCGCCGAATTGGTTAAACCGAATCTTTGGCTTCACCGCACTGCCCGGCAGGAATGGATCGCGAGCGGAGAACGCCTGGCTCTGATAGTTCTCGAATGCCGAGCCATGGAATGTGTTCGTGCCCGAGCGGCTGAGCATGTTGACCTGGCCGCCGGCGGCTCCTCCGTATTCCGCAGGCAGGATGCCTTTGATGACCTGGACTTCCGCAACGGCCTCAATGCTCATGACACTGATCTGATTCTGGCCGCCGTATGTGCCGGTTCCTCGCGTTTCACTGTTGGAGACCGCATCGGTCCCGTCCACCGTGATCGCGGTGCCGCCTTCGGCCACACCGTTGAGCCGGATGTTGCCGCCGCCGGCGATGCCTGTCGAGTTCTCCGTCGCACCGGGCGTCAGCGTCATCAAACCAAGGAGGTTGCGGCGGGCCAGCGGCAGCTCCGTCACCTCCTGTCTGCCGATAGACTCCTGCTGCGCAGCACTGGCTGTCTCGACCAGCGGGGCGCTTTCGGCCACCGTGATGTTCTCCGACAACTGCCCTATAGCAAGCGAAAAGGTCTGTCGAACAGTCTGGCCGGCGCCGAGCTGAAGACCTTGATTCAAGTAGGTCTTGAACCCGGGAAGCTCGATCTTCAACGTGTAAGCGCCTGCCGGCAGCGCCAGAATCGCGAATTCTCCTCGCTCGTCCGTCACGGATTCGCGCGATAAATTCGTTCCCTGATTTGTTGCGACGACCGTAGCGCCCGGCAAAACGGCTCCGGTGGGATCCTGAACCACGCCATATACCGTGGCTGTCGTTACTTGCGCGTGCGACGGAATCGAACCGATGAGACAAATTGCTGCGATTAGGAAAGTGCAGATTGGCCGAGCTGGACTCATACGCATCCCCCCAAAACAAAATCGTGTGTGACGTCTGGATTATCTAGATGTGGAAGCGGGTTCTGATATAACACACAGGGTTCGTAAAGACAAAGGCACAAGGCAGGAGGTACGAAGTCAAAAAAAGCACTGTAGCGGCGGTCTATGACCGCCGACGATGTCTGAATTCGAGATCGTCGGCGGTCATAGACCGCCGCTACAGTGCTTTTTTGTGGTTTCGTCCCTTATTCTTCTTTCTCTTCCTTCTTTTCCTTACCGGCTTTCTCCGCCTTCTCCTTGGCCTTCTCGGCTTTCTCGGCCTTCTTCACTTCGAGTTCGCTGCCAAGCAGTTCGATGATGGCGAGATCTGCGCCGTCGCCTTTGCGGTTGCCGAGTTTGATGATCCGGCTATAGCCGCCTTTACGATCTGAAAAACGCGGAGCGATTGTCTCGAATACCTTCTTGGCAACGGCCTCCCTGAGCAGGTACGCGTAGAGCTGACGGCGCGCATGGAGGTTGTCGCGCTTGCCGAGAGTAATCATCTTCTCAGCGAGCGGACGCACTTCCTTCGCCTTCGGAAGCGTTGTCATCAGGCGCCCGTGATCCAGAAAATCCGTGACCAGGTTTCGCAGCATGGCGCGGCGATGGGAGCTGTTCCGGCTCAGCTTCCGGTGGGCATTCCGATGTCTCATAGCGTTTGTTCCGTAGATGTCGGTTGAAGCGGCCGGCCGTGCTCATCCATTTTCATGCCGAGCGAAAGCCCCATGCTCTGAAGGATTTCCTTAATTTCGTTCAGGGATTTGCGGCCGAAGTTTTTCGTTTTGAGCATTTCGGCTTCGGTCTTCGTCACAAGCTCTCCGATCGTCCGGATATTCGCGTTCTTCAGACAGTTGTACGACCGGACGGACAATTCGAGCTCGTCGACGGACTTGTTCAGGTGTTCGATCACGGCATCGTGACGGACCTCGGCGGGCTCTTCAACAGGCTCCGGCTTTTCTTCGAATTGAATGAAGATCTGCATATGGTCTTTGACCAGTTTCGCAGCGAGTCCGAGAGCATCCTGAGGTGTGATCGAACCGTTGGTCCAGATCTCGATGGTCAGCTTGTCGTAATCGGTCACCTGGCCCAGACGTGCGGCTTCCACGTAATAATTCACCTTGCGAACCGGTGAGTGAACCGAGTCAACCGGGATGTAACCGATGCCGAGATCTTCGTCGAAGTTCCGGTCCGCGGAAACGTACCCGCGGCCATTCTGGACTCGCATTTCGATTTGAAGGGATCCGCCTTCGCTGACTGTGCCGATGTAGACATTCTTGTCGAGAAGCTCGATATCGGCGTCGTGTTCGATGTTTCCCGAAGTGTAAACACCGGGCTGAGTCCCTTTGAGATAGATCGTTTTTCGCTCTTCGCCGTGCAACTTGAGTGGAATCTGCTTCAGGTTGAGAATGATATCGGTTGCATCTTCGACCACGCCCGGGATCGAAGAAAACTCGTGCAAGACGCCTTCGATCTTCACGGCAGTAATCGCAGCGCCCTCAATGGACGAGAGCAGAACACGGCGTAGCGCATTACCGATCGTCGTGCCGAATCCCCGCTCAAAGGGCTGAGCGGAGAATTGAGCATATTGATCCGTCGCGGGCGGATCCATGGCAACGATCAATCTTTTCGGCTTTTGAAAACCTTTCCAAAGCATTTAGTTTCCCCTGGGGGCCGCAGATTTCGCGGATAACGCGGATGGGCGCATCAAAGGTCTTTTACGCGCCCATCCGCGTTATCCGCGAAATCCGCGGCTAGTTTATTTCGAATAAAGTTCCACGATCATTCGTTCCTGAATCGGCATGTTGATATCTTCACGCTTCGGCAGACTGACAATCTTTCCTGTGACGTTTTCGCTGTTCAGTTCCATCCAATGCGGAGTTCCACGGCCACCCACCAACTCGAGAGCGCTCACCACCTGGACGTTCTTCTTCATCTTCTCTTTGACACCGATTTCCTCGCCGACGCTCACCTGGTACGACGGAATGTTGACCTTCTTGCCATTCACAACCACGTGGCCATGGCGGACAAACTGTCGCGCCTGGGCGTGAGTTGTGGCGAAGCCAAGCCGTACCAGTACGTTGTCAAGGCGCCGCTCGAGCTGAGCCAACAGGTTCTCGCCGGTAACGCCCTTCTGCCGGACGGCGCGCTCGAAGTAGGAACGGAACTGATTCTCGAGGATGCCGTAGATGCGCTTGACCTTCTGCTTTTCGCGCAACTGGAGGCCGTATCCGACGATCTTCGCCTTTCGATCGTGGCCGTGCTGACCGGGCGAAAAGTTTCGTTTTTCAATTCCGCAGGAGGGCTTGAAGCAGCGCTCCCCCTTGAGGAATAACTTCATGCCTTCTCTGCGGCACAGCCTGCATACGGGTCCTATGTATCTAGCCAATGATGCTTCTCCTATTACACTCTGCGTCGTTTGGGTGGACGGCACCCGTTATGGGGAATCGGCGTCACGTCACGAATGGCACGCACTTCCAGGCCGGCCGTCTGCAACGCCCGTATGGCGGAATCGCGGCCGGATCCCGGTCCCTTCACGTTCACTTCGAGCGAACGCATGCCCGCTTCACGCGCGCGGTTCGCAGCAGTCACTGCGGCCTGCTGTGCGGCGAACGGCGTTCCCTTTCGAGAACCCTTGAAACCAAGCGAGCCGGCGCTCGACCAGCAGACCACGTTACCTTCCATGTCGCAGATCGTGACGACGGTGTTATTGAACGTGGCCTGAATATGCGCCACACCGCTCGGAACGATCCTCTTTTCTTTCTTCTTCGCACCCTTCTTCTTGGGTTGAACCATCGATGACCTCTCTAAGTCTTCGCCGAAGCCTTCTTGCGAACCGCGATAGCGCCTCGCCGTGGGCCCTTTCGAGTACGGGCGTTCGTGTGCGTCCGCTGACCACGCGTGGGCAACCCGCGGCGGTGGCGTAACCCTCGATACGATCCCACTTCCATCAGGCGTTTGATGTTGAACGAGATTTCCTTGCGAAGGTCGCCCTCGACGCGAAACTGCTCTTCGATGATCTTTCGGATCTTGTTGGTCTCGTCGTCGTTCAGCTCACGGACTTTTGTATCCACGTTCACACCGGCAGCCTTGAGAATGTTGTTCGCCTGCGAACGTCCGATTCCGTAGATGTAAGTGAGGCCGATCTCAATGCGCTTGTTGGGTGGAAGATCCACGCCCGCAATACGTGCCATTGGTTACCCCTGTCTTTGTTTGTGCTTCGTGTTCACGCAAATGACACGGACGACGCGCTTGCGATGAACGATCTTGCACTTGTCACAAATTTTTCGGACCGATGCTCTGACTTTCATTACAACCTCATTTGTATCTGTACACGATCCGGCCCCGAGTCAGATCGTATGGTGAAAGCTCGACTGCCACCTTGTCGCCGGGAAGGATACGAATGAAGTTCTTCCGCATTTTTCCCGAAATATGGGCCAGCACCTGATGCTTGTTTTCCAGCTCGACGCGAAACATCGCATTCGGCAAGGGCTCGATCACCGTGGCTATGACTTCAATGGCGTCTTCTTTTGGCAAACTCCTCGTTTCCTCCTCTACCGGCCGGTATCAGGACTTTTTTTTTATCGATGAGCGTCAGGATTTCCCTGGTCACTTCTTCGATCGGCCTCATACCGTCGACCCGGTAGTACACGCCCTGCTTCTGGTAGTAATCAACCAGAGGAAAGGTTTCTTCGTTGTATGTTCTGAATCGCTCCCGAACCAGATCTTCGCGATCATCCGATCGATGAAACAGCGTCCAGCCGCACACATCGCAAACTCCTTCTTTTTTGGGAGCGCGGCTGTAGGTGTTGTAAATCTCTCCGCAACCTGGACAGATCCAGCGGCCTGTCAGGCGATTCGTCAATCCGTCGGATTGGGCTCCGATCTCGATGACAAAAAGGTTGTCGTCATTCGACAACTCCTTGCTGAAGGTTTCTGCCTGAGGAACCGTCCGCGGATAGCCATCCAGGATGAATCCCTTTTTGCAATCATCGTGCGAAATGCGTTCCGCGACGATGCCATTCACCAGGGCATCGCTGACCAGTTCACCGGCATCCATTTTCGCTTTCGCTTCTTTTCCGTTAGCTGTCTTCCTCGCGATCGCTTCGCGCAACATATCGCCTGTGGAGATCTGCGGAATGTCGAGGCGATACATGATCGCTCGTGCCTGAGTTCCTTTACCTGCACCGGGATGCCCTAACAGGATCACGATGTTACGGCCCATTAACCTCGCCTCCCGCGGACGCGGCCTTTCTTCAGGAAGCCGTCGTAGTGACGCATGATCAACTGCGACTCGACCATCTGAATAGTATCCATTGCTACGCCAACGACAATCAACAGCGACGTGCCGCCGAAGTAGAAGTTGACGCGAAGTCCCTGGGTAAACCATTGCGGCAGGACTGCGTCCATGCGCGGCCCAATAAAGGGGATGTTCTGGACGTGGAAGCCCGTATACAAGAATTCCGGAATGATGGCTATCAACGCCAGGTACAGCGCACCAACCAGGGTGATCCTGGTCAGTATCGAATTCACATACTCGGCTGTGCGTTTGCCGGGCCGGATGCCGGGAATGAAGCCGCCGTACTTCCTCATGTTGTCGGCCACTTCATTCGGATTGAAGATGATCGACGTGTAGAAATAGCAGAAGAAAATGATGCCGACAACGTACAGCAGGTTGTAGAGCGGCTCGCCCCATCGCAGCGCGTCGGTAATGGCGCGCAAATAGCTATTGTTCTGCGCGACGAGTCCGAACGTCTGCGGGAATGTCAGAATCGACGACGCGAAGATCACCGGAATGACGCCGCCCGTATTCACGCGCAGCGGAAGGTGCGTCGACTGGCCGCCGAGCACGCGTCGTCCAACCACGCGCTTCGCGTACTGGACCGGGATACGCCGCTGGCCTCGCTCTACAAGCACGATGAACGCAACGACAACGACCATCATCGCAACGACGATCAGCAGAGTTAACACGGACCAATCACCGGTGTTGACCTTCTGGTAGATGTCGTTAATCGCCCGCGGCAAGCCGACGACGATACCGGCGAAGATGATGAGCGACATGCCATTGCCGATGCCACGCTCCGTAATCTGCTCGCCAAGCCACATGATGAAGGCGGTCCCGGTGGTCAGCGTGAGCATCGTCATGAGGATGAAACCGACACCAGGATTCACAACGACATTGCCCTGGCGCTGGAGCGCAACGGCAATACCCGCGGACTGGACAGCACTGAGTACCACGGTCAGGTAACGGGTGTACGTCGTGATCTTGCGGCGTCCGAGCTCGCCTTCCTTGGACAGCTTCTCCAGATACGGCCACACCACCGTCAGCAACTGCAGGATGATCGACGCCGTGATGTACGGCATGATCCCCAGGGCGAAGATTGTCAGGCGCCGGAAGTTCCCGCCCGAAAACAGATCGAGAAATCCGAAGAGTGTCCCTTCGGCCGCCGAAAACAAATTCCTCAATGCCTCGGCATCGATGCCCGGAGTCGGGATGTAGGCGCCCACCCGGTACACAGCAAGAAGCCCAAGCATGAACAGAATGCGCTTTCTCAGGTCCGGTATGTTGAAGATATTCTGTACAGCTTCAATCACAGCGTTATCACCTCGCAGGTTCCTCCTGCCTTCGTGATCTTCTCGCGCGCGCCTTCCGAGAAGTGGTGTGCAGAGACGTGCAATGCGCGATCGATCTGACCGTCACCCAGAACTCGCAAGCCGTCTTTTGCGAGTCTGCGAATCACACCGGCATCCAGCAGCTCTTTGGGGCCGACTTTGGCTCCCTTATCAAACTTTCCAAGTGCGCTGACATTGACTGTCGAAAACTTTTTCTTGAACACCGCGTTCGTAAACCCACGCTTGGGCATGCGCCGGTGCAGCGGCATCTGGCCGCCTTCGAAGCCGCGCTTCTGATGACTTCCCGACCGGGACCACATACCTTTGTTTCCGCGGCCCGCCGTCTTTCCGTGTCCCGAGCCCGGACCGCGTCCAATCCTCTTGGTTTTGTGCGTCGAACCTGGATTCGGTTTGAGAGTATTGATGCCCGACATGTGACTATCCCTCGACTATCCGCACCAGGTGCGGAATCTTCGCGACCATTCCTCGAATTGCCGGCGTGTCGGCGACTTCGCGTGTCTTGCTCAGCTTGCCGAATCCGAGTCCTTTCACGATCAGCTTCTGTTTCTCGTTAAACCCGATTGCGCTGCGATAGTACTGAATCTTGATCTTTGCGCTACCCGCCGACTTCTTCTTTCCAGCCATGATGAAATTACCCCAAAATCTCTTCCAACGGTTTTTCACGAAGCCGCGCCACTTCCTGAGGATCCTTGAGGCTTCGCAGACCCTCGAAAGTCGCCTTGATCACATTGTGGGGATTCGAAGTCCCGATCGATTTGGTCAGGATGTTCGACACGCCCGCTGCCTGCATCACGGCGCGCACGGCGCCACCTGCAATGATTCCAGTTCCTTCGACAGCAGGCTTCAGCAGCACGCGGCCGGCTCCGAACAGCCCCATCACCTGATGCGGAATCGTGTTGTTGTGGATCGGTACTTTGATCAGGTTCTTTTTCGCCGCCTCTATTGCTTTACGGATGGCCTGAGGTACTTCTTTCGCCTTTCCGTTGCCGTATCCCACGTGACCGCCTTCGTCGCCGACAACAACCAGAGCGCTGAAGCTCAGGTTTTTGCCTCCCTTCACAACCTTCGTCACACGGTTGATCGAAACCACCGTGTCTTTGAGTTGAAGTTGTGCGGCATCAATTCTTTGACTAATCACCAGGAACTCCTTGTAGGGTCCGCCTTTAGCCGGACCGGGCGGGCTGAAGCCCGCCCCTACGTTTAGAATTTCAATCCCGCCTCACGGGCTGCTTCCGCGAGCGCCTTGATTCTCCCGTGGTAGAGATATCCACCACGATCGAAAAGAACCGCCTCGATTCCCTTCGCCTTCGCGCGCTGCGCAACGAGCTTGCCGACCGCTTTCGCGGCCGTCAAGTTACCGCCACTCTTCAGATCCTTCTTCGCATCCGCATCCAGCGACGACGCGGCCGTGAGCGTTGTTCCCCTGGCGTCATCGATGATCTGTGCGTAGATGTGCTTGTTGCTTCGATACACGGACAGACGCGGCCGTGCAGTCGAACCGCTCAGGGTCTTGCGGATCCGGCGATGAATCCGGACTCGAACTTCATTCGAAGCTAGCCTCGGCATGACTATTTACCTCCGGCCTTTCCGGCTTTCTTCTTCAGGACCTCGCCGACATAACGGATGCCCTTGTTCTTGTAGGGGTCCGGCTTCCTCAAAGACCGAATATTCGCGGCAACCTGCCCGACCTGCTGCCGATCAACGCCACTCACCACGAGTTTCGTCTGCTTGTCCACTGTGATGCTGATTCCCGGCGGCATCGGATACTCGATCGGATGGGAAAAACCAAGCGTGAAAACGACCGAGCTCTTCCTGGCCTCCGCGCGAAATCCAACGCCTACAATCTCCAACTCCTTCTTGAATCCATCCGTCACACCCTTGACGGCATTCGCCACAAGAGCGCGGGCAAGGCCATGGAAGGCCCTCTGCGGACCGCTGTCGTCCTTGCGGACGGCGAGTACCTGCTTGTCTTTCTGCTCGAACGTGATACCCGGCGGGATCGGATTCGTCACAGACCCTTTGGGTCCCGTGACCACCACGCTGTCCGCTTTGATCTCCACCTTTACCTTGTCCGGCAGAGGAATAGGTTTTTTACCAATTCGCGACATTTTGCATTTCCTTAATAAATGTTGCAAAGCAGTTCGCCGCCGAAACCCTGCTGGCGCGCCTGCTTGCCGGTCATCACGCCACGCGACGTCGTAAGGATATTGATGCCCAGACCGCCGAGCACTTTCGGAATCTTGCTCTTCGAAACGTACACGCGACAGCCCGGGCGGCTGATGCGCTCGATGTTGGAAATCACCAGTTCGCCTTTTGGACCGTACTTCAGAAAGACGGTCAAATGGTTCTTGCCGCTCTCTTCGCTCGTTTTGTAATGTGCGATGAAACCCTCTTCTTTGAGAATCCTGGCGATTTCGACCTTCAGTCTCGAAGCCGGCATGTCGACCTTTTGATGCTTGGCCTGAACCGCATTCCGGACCCGGGTTAACATGTCTGCAATCGGATCGGTCATATCTAACCCCTTACGTTTTTACCAGCTCGATTTAACGACGCCCGGGACTTCCCCCGAGAGCGACAACTGCCGGAAACAAATTCGACAGAGATTGAACTTTCTTAGAAAACCCCGCGGCCTTCCACAACGTTTGCAGCGGCTGTGGTAGCGCACGGCAAATTTCTTTTTCTTTGCTTCTTTCGCAATTGCCGAAGTTCGAGCCATCAATACTCCTGTTGAACGCGGGCTAAAGCCCGCGACTACATTCGGAACCGACCCAACTGTAGTCGCGGGCTTCAGCCCGCGTTCCAAATCATTGCCGGAAGGGCATTCCTAACTGTTTAAGTAACTCTCTGGCTTCGTCATCTGTTTTCGCTGTTGTGACGATTGTTACGTTCATTCCGCGAATCTTGTCGACCTTCTCGTAAGAAATTTCGGGAAAGATCAACTGGTCGCGGAGACCCAATGTGTAATTTCCACGCCCGTCGAAAGACTTCGTCGAGACGCCACGGAAGTCACGAACGCGGGGCAGAACCACGCTCGTCAGACGATCCATGAATTCAAACATTCTTTCGCCGCGAAGCGTGACGGCCGTGCCGATAGGCATGTTCTGGCGAAGCTTGAAGTTCGCAATCGACTTCTTCGCCTTCGTCACGATCGGGCGCTGACCGGCGATTCGTCCGAGCTCGTCAACAGCTACGTCCAGAATCTTTGCATTGGCGATCGCTTCACCGAGGCCCATATTGATAACGATCTTTTCGAGCTTTGGCACGGCCATGACGTTCGTGTAGTTGAAGTGCTTCATGAGCGTGGGAACGATTTCCTTGCCATAGCGGACGTGAAGCCGGCTGGGTCCCGTGTGAGCTTTCAGCTTCTTGGCTTTCGGTGTCGCTTCCGCAGCGTCCGGCGCTTCTTTCGGTGCCTTGCCTTTTTTGGGTTCTTTTTTACTCACTTCTGTTCTCCGTCACTCGATGGTGTTTCCACATTTCTTGCATGCCCGTGAACGGCGACCGTCCGCGAGGACCTTGCTGGCGATGCGCGTATGCTCTTTGCAGTTCTTGCAAACAAGAGCAACGTTGGAAATATGGATGGCCGCTTCCTTCTCGACGATACCGCCTTTGATGTTGCGCTGCGGATTCGGACGCGTATGGCGCTTGATCATCTGAATGCCTTCGACAACGATCTTCTGGTCGCGAGGCAGCACGATCAGAACGCGGCCGGTCTTTCCGCGATCCTTTCCGCGCAGGATGAAAACTTCATCGTTTTTCTTGATCGGAGGAATTGGAGTAACCATTTAGATCACCTCCGGGGCCAGCGAAACGATCTTCATGAATTTCTTGTCGCGCAATTCGCGAGCAACGGGTCCGAAGACACGGGTGCCGATCGGCTCATGATCGTCATTGATCAGCACCGCCGCGTTGGTGTCGAAGCGGATGTATGTGCCGTCTTTGCGCCGCGTTTCCTTGCGCGTCCGGACGACGACGCACTTCACAACCGATCCCTTCTTCACGTTGCTGTCCGGGCTGGCTTCCTTCACCGAAGCGGTGATGATGTCGCCCAAACCGGCTTTCAGACCTGTCGAACCGCCGAGCGGCAGAATGCAGGCCAGTCTTTTTGCGCCCGAATTGTCGGCCACCTCGAGGATGGTCCTCATTTGAACTGGCATGGCTCTTAAACTCCCGTAGTCGCGGCCCGGAGGACCTCTTTGAGGCTCCAGCGTTTGTTCTTGCTGAGGGGACGCGTTTCGACAATTCGAACCATGTCTCCCTCGTGCGCTTTTCCGTGTTCGTCGTGTGCCATGAACTTCGCGCGTTTCGTGATGTACCGCTTGTACGTGGGATGCTGAACGCGCCGGTGCACTTCAACGACGATGGTCTTCTGCATCTTTGTGCTGGTCACGATGCCGACCTTCTCCTGGTGGTGGCGGACTTCTTTTTTTGTGGTTTCCTCTGCCATATGTTTTCCTGTGACCCTGTAGGGCTCGGCTTTAGCCGGGCCGCGCCGGCTAAAGCCGGCGCCTACTCGCTTTCCTTTTCCTTAAGGATCGTGAGCAGCCGTGCGCGATCCTTTCGAAGTTCCCTCATTTTGTTCAGAGATTCGGTCTGTCCCATCGCCATTTGAAAACGGAGCTTGAACATCTGCTCATTCATTTCGGTCTCATGGCGGTGCAACTCATCGACCGACATGTCGCGGATCTTCTTCACGCGGTCCGTGGCTTTCATTTCTCAGCTCCTTTTTCGAGGCGCATCACAAACTTCGTATGCACCGGCAGTTTCTGCGCGGCCAGACGCATCGCCTCGCGCGCCACGGACTCGGGCACGCCTTCCATTTCATAAAGGATGCGCCCGGGTTTCACGACAGCCACCCAGTACTCCGGGGCGCCCTTGCCCTTACCCATTCGGGTTTCGGCAGGCTTCTTCGTCACCGGCTTGTCGGGAAAGATCCGAATCCAGACCTTGCCGCCGCGTTTGACAAACCGTGTGATGGCGATTCGGCCGGCTTCGATCTGCCGATCCGTGATCCAGGCCGCGTCGAGTGTCTTCAGACCGAAGTCGCCGAACTCGAGCGTCGAACCGCGCCAGGCTTTCCCTCTCATCCGACCGCGCTGTTGCTTGCGGTACTTCACCTTCTTTGGCATCAACATGAGTACGTACCTCTGGAAGTCAGATACTCGCCGCCGCCGGACCGTGCGGTTGCCTGCTCGGCAATATCTCACCCTTATAAATCCAGCACTTCACGCCAATCACACCGTAGGTCGTATAGGACTGAGCGAAACCGTAGTCGATATCCGCGCGCAGTGTGTGCAGCGGGAGGCGGCCCTGCAGGTACCATTCGGACCTCGCGATCTCCGCACCGTTCAAACGTCCGCTGACGCGAACCTTTATTCCCTTCGCGCCGAAGCGCAGAGCCGAATCCACCGACTTTCTCATCGCGCGCCGGAATGCAATGCGCTTTTCGAGCTGCATCGCGATGGACTCGGACACGAGCTGTGCATCCAGCTCCGGACGGTGGATTTCCTGGATATTGATGTAGACCTCGCGATTTGTCCGCTTCTGAACGTCGGCTTTGAGCTTGTCGATCTCGGAACCTTTCCGGCCGATGATGATGCCGGGGCGAGACGTGTAGATCGTGATGCGAAGCTTGTTCGCCATCCGCTCGACTTCGATGTTGCTGACACCGGCATGGGCGAGTTGCTTCTTCAGATCGCGCTTCAGCTTCAGGTCTTCGTGGAGCAGCCGGCTGTAGTCGCGCTTTGCGAACCAGCGCGAGCGCCAGGGCTTGGTGATTCCGAGCCGGAATCCGTAAGGATGTGTCTTCTGACCCATTATTCCCTCTCTCCCAGTTCGATGGTGATGTGGCACGTACGTCGCTGATAGCGGTATGCCCGGCCCATAGGCGCCGGCCGAATCCGTTTGAGCCGCGGGCCTTCGTTGATGAAGCACTTCTCGACAAAGAGATCATCGACATCGATGTTTTCGGATTTCGTTGTCGCGTTCGCGACGGCGGACTTCACAACTTTTTCGATCTCGCGTGTTGCCTTCGGCTTGTTCGTGAACCTCAAGGTCATCAGCGCCTCGTTCACGTTTTTGCCGCGAATGAGGTCGACAACCAGCCGTGCTTTCTGCGGTGACATCCGGATGAACTTACTCGTGGCCTTACTGATCATAAATTCACCTATCCAGCCTTCGGCGGGGCTGCCGGTGCCGATCCTCCGCCCCCCGGCGCTCCTCCTGCCGATGGCGGCGCTCCTGCCGGAACAACGGCCCTGTCCTTACTGCCCGCTGCGCTATGCCCCTTGAATGTGCGTGTCGGTGAGAACTCTCCCAGCTTGTGACCGACCATGTTCTCGGTCACGTAAACTGGAATGAACTTCTTCCCGTTATGCACCGCGATCGTATGGCCCACCATCTCGGGGGTGACCGTGGACCGCCGCGACCAGGTCTTGTAGATCTTCTTCTCCCCCCGCGTATTCATGCCGGTGATCGCTTTCATGAGCGGCTCGTCAATGAACGGACCTTTTTTTTGTGAGCGCATGCTACTTGTGTTTCCTCTTCACGATGAACTGATCGGTTCGTTTGTTGTTGCGTGTCTTGTAACCCAGCGTCGGCACGCCCCAGGGCGTCAGCGGATGGTAGCCTTTTACACGCCCTTCACCGCCGCCATGCGGGTGATCGACAGGATTCATCACGACGCCCCGCACCGTCGGCCGGATTCCCATGTGCCGCGTGCGGCCCGCCTTTCCGATGGTGACGTTTTCATGGTCGAGGTTGCCCACCTGGCCGATCGTGGCAATGCACTCCACATTCACCAATCGGACTTCGCCTGAAGGAAGCTTGACATGCGCGTAACCGCCTTCCTTCGCCACAAGCTGTGCGGCCGCCCCGGCGCTTCGCGCCATCTGCGCGCCCTTACCGGGACGCAGTTCGATGTTATGAACGGTCGTACCGAGCGGAATGTTCTTCAGAGGAAGCGCATTTCCAACGAGAATGTCGGCCTCCGGTCCCGCGATGACGGTCATGCCGACCTTCAACCCAACTGGTTGCAGGATATACCGGTGTTCGCCGTCGGCGTAGCTCAGGAGAGCGATGAACGCAGACCGATTCGGATCGTATTCGATGGTTTCCACCTTCGCCGGAATACCAGCCTTGTCGCGGCGGAAATCGATCACGCGATAGTGCTTCTTGTTCCCGCCGCCGCGATGGCGAACGGTAACCTGGCCGTAATTGTTGCGGCCGTTGATTCGATTCTTGCGGTCCAGAAGCGGCTTGAAAGGCTCGTCGGTTGTGACTTCCGCCTTGTAGTCGATGACCGTCTTAAAACGAAGCGAGTGGGTCTTCGGTCTGAAAGTTTTGATTCCCATTACATGTTCTCCCCGTACTCGATCATTTTTTCGCCTTCACGAAGCGTGACGTACGCCTTCTTCCAATCCGGGCGATAACCGGTGTATTTGCCTCGGCGGCGCATTTTTCCGGGAACAACCATGGTCCGGACGTGCTGGACTTTCACTTTGAACAGCTGCTCGACGGCTTCGTGAATCTGCTGCTTGCTGGCGCTGTCACTGACTTCGAAGCACAGCGTGCGGTCGTTCTCCTTCAGCGTAAGTCCCTTTTCCGTAATGATGGGACGCTTGATGACGTTGTATACGGTGCTCATTTCGCCAGCACCTCCTGTAATGCCTGAATCGCCGCACTCGAAAACACGACGTGTCTGGCGTTCAGCACGTGATATGGCGTGACCTGGAGATTGGGAAGCAATTGAACGTCGCTCAAGTTGCGAGCAGCCAGCTTCAAGTTCAGATTTTCCTGATGGTCGATCAGCAGAACCTTGCGATCGAAACCGAGCCGGGCGAGAGCCTGTGCAAACGCTTTCGTCTTGTGGTTTTCGAGATTGAACGCCTCGACGACGTTGAGTTGATTCTCTTTCAGCTTCAGTGCCAGCGCGGATTTCAGAGCGGCCCGGAACATCTTGCGCGGCAACGGAGCTGAATAATCGCGCGGCTGCGGCCCCATCACAATGCCGCCCTTGCGCCACAACGGATTTCGAATCTCGCCGACTCTGGCGCGGCCGGTACCCTTCTGCCGCCAGGGTTTCTTTCCGCTTCCGGAAACTTCGGCTCTCGTCTTCGTCTTGTGAGTGCCGGACCGGAGGCTGGCCAGATACTGCTTCACGGCCAGGTGCATCAGACCTTCATTGATCGGTCCGCCAAACACAGCGTCCGCCAGATCCAGCTTGCCGACGACTTCGTTATTAAGGTTCTTGATATCGACTGTTGCCATTGTCTTTTACCGCCCCGATTTCTCCACGATGATATAAGCGCCGGCAGGTCCGGGTACTGCCCCGCACACAAAGAGAAGATTGTTTTCCTGATCGATGCGTGCGACGCGGAGGTTCCGCACCGTTACCCGTGAATTGCCCAGATGTCCCGCCATGCGCATTCCTTTCAAAACGCGCGAGGGATAGGCCGACGATCCGATCGAGCCGGCAGCGCGATGGAACATCGATCCGTGCGTTGCACGGCCGCCGCGGAAGTGATGCCGCTTCACGAGGCCGGCAAAGCCGCGGCCCTTGCTGGTTCCAATGACGTGGACGAGTTCATTCTTGTTGAAGATGTCCACCATCACCTTGTCGCCGGGATTGGCCCCGTCTTCACCTTGAATCACCATCTCGCGGACAAACTTCACAGGCGCGACATTGGACTTCTTGAAGTGGCCGGTCATCGGCTTGTTCACACTCTTGGGCTTCACGAACTCGACGAAACCGAGTTGCACGGCGTCGTAACCGTCCTTTTGCATGGTCTTCTTCTGAACGACAACGCAGGGACCCGCCTGGATGACGGTCACGGGCACAACTGTCCCGTCGTTCTCGAGAAGCTGTGTCATCCCGACCTTTTTGCCTAATAATCCGTTAACCATATCGGCCTTTCGCTACTTCACGTGTTCGCGTCCGAACGCCTTGATTTCCACGTCGACGCCGGCCGGCAGATCGAGTTTCATGAGCGCATCGACTGTCTGCGGGGTAGGTTCGAGAATGTCGAGAAGCCTCTTGTGCGTGCGAATCTCGAACTGTTCGCGCGACTTCTTGTCCACGTGCGGGGAGCGCAGAACAGTAAATTTATTAATGATGGTTGGGAGAGGGATCGGGCCTGCAACGCGCGCGCCTGTCCGCTTCGCGGTATCGACGATTTCCGTCGCCGACTGATCCAGTACTCGAGAATCGTAGGCCTTTAATCGGATTCTAATTTTTTCGTTCAGCATAGTTTGCGCCTAGGCAATGATCTCGGCGACCGTGCCGGCGCCGACTGTGCGTCCGCCTTCACGGATCGCGAATCGCAACCCCTTCTCCAATGCCACCGGTGTGATCAACTCGATCGCCAGCGACACGTTGTCGCCCGGCATCACCATCTCCACACCTTCCGGCAACTCCGCCGATCCCGTCACGTCCGTCGTCCGGAAGTAGAACTGCGGCCGGTATCCCTTGAAAAACGGCGTATGCCGCCCGCCCTCTTCCTTCGTTAAGACGTAGATTTCCGCCTTGAACTTCGTGTGCGGCGTGATCGATCCCGTCTTCGCCACCACCTGTCCCCGCTCCACTTCTTCCTTCTTCGTCCCTCTCAGCAGCAACCCCACGTTGTCGCCCGCCTGCCCTTCATCCAGCAACTTCTTGAACATCTCCACGCCCGTGATCACCGTCTTGAACGTCGGCTTGAATCCCACGATCTCCATTTCCTCTCCGACCTTCACGATCCCCCGCTCGATCCGCCCCGTCACTACCGTGCCGCGCCCCGATATCGAAAAAATATCCTCGATCGGCATCAGAAACGGCTTGTCCACCGCCCGCGGCGGCACCGGAATGTAACTGTCGACCGCGTCCATCAACTCGTCGATCTTCTTCACCCACACCGGATCGTCTTCCATCCCCTTCAGCGCCGATCCCCGGATCACCGGTATCTCGTCTCCCGGAAACTCATACTTCGTCAACAGGTCCCGTACTTCCAACTCCACCAGGTCCAGCAGTTCCGGATCTTCCACCGCATCGCACTTGTTCAAAAACACCACGATGTAGGGCACTCCCACCTGCCGCGCCAATAGCACGTGCTCCCGGGTCTGCGGCATCGGCCCGTCCGTCGCCGCCACCACCAGGATCGCCCCGTCCATCTGCGCCGCTCCCGTGATCATGTTCTTGATGTAATCCGCGTGTCCCGGGCAGTCCACGTGCGCATAGTGCCGCTTCTTCGTCTCATATTCCACGTGCGCGGTCGCGATCGTGATCCCTCGGGCCTTCTCTTCCGGCGCGTTGTCGATCGAGTCAAACGACCGATATTTCACCTTCGGATTGTTCTTCGCCA
>WNFT01000206.1_pt1 | contig 45243 bp, 37 predicted proteins | sample 5400191 | NCBI WGS metagenome assembly WNFT01 (sample SAMN13153359, study PRJNA577476) | soil metagenome | isolation source: 80 cm saprolite under Madrone tree | place: USA:California | collected 2016-06-14 | reverse complement strand
TGGGTAAGGGTGGTCCCCGATTCCACGGACGCTCGCGTACGCAAGGTGCGGATGACTGATGAAGGGCAGCGCACGTTGCTCAAGGCGCTTCCGTTCTGGCGCCAAGCGCAGGCACGATTGCGCAAATCGCTCGGTTTGCAGGCGGTGACCGACTTGAATGAGCTGCTGGATCGTTCGGCAGTCGATCTTACGCATTAGAAAGAAATTCACGCCTTCGGATTCATGATAGGCCGCGACGAGAGGCCGCTTTCGCGTTCCCGGCCGCGAAAAGAGGCGCGTGCGTCGAAACCACGTGTTCCGCCATCAGAAATGCCGCGGCGTTCCATGACTGCCCCGGCATTCCTCTCGGCGCGAGCGTTTTTCCATGAAGCCATTCCGTAAACGCCCAATTGCGAAGCGCACAGACGCGCGCCAGTTTCACCAGTTCCACTTTGGCCTGCCCGGCACGGCCTGCCGCCGCCAGTGCAGCGATCCAGAATCCGCCCACCATCGGCCAGATGCCCCCATTGTGGTACTGCCAGACGAAGTTCTGCCGATGACGCGCCATGTACGGCCGCCACAGCGAACTGTCTTGTTTGATCGGACGCGTGACCACACGCACCGGGTAGGGATCGTTCACCTGCGCCTTCGTGAGCGCATCGAGCGTTCGCGTGCTCGCACGCGCGCCGGCAAGTCCCAATAAAACAGCCAACACGTTGCCGAACACATCCCCCTCCTCGCCAAAGAACGAGAAGTTGACGAAGCTCAGGTACAGGTCGCGGTTGCGCCCCCGCTGCAACACGTAGTCATTGAGCAGCCGCGCCCGGCGATACTCTGCGATATCCGCCGAAAACGGATGGAAGAGTCCGTTGAAATTTTCGTGCGTCTCCTGCGCATGCTCGATGCCGTAGAGCCGCTTCACGCAATACCATAATGTGTTCGTATACAGAACGAACCCCGAGCGCGGCATGATGTCGGCCCAGTCGCTGGCCTCGTTTTGCTGCAGCAGGAAGAAACGCTGATGCTCCTGCGCCAGCAGCCATTGAATCGCGAGCTTGATGCGCTTCGCATGTTGCCGCCGCAACCCACCGGGACAGCGGCGCTGATCGAGAAAAGCCAGCGCAATCAGCCACCACAATGTCGAATCGATACACCCCAGATACCAGAAATCAGCCTCCTGCCTTTGCAAATCCACGAACTTCGCAATCTGTCCGTTCGGTGCCTGGTGTTCCGCCAATGTGTGCAGACCCGCTGCGGCGGCACGTTGCAGCGATTGATCGCCGGACACCGCCATCCCGATCGCACATACGGCAGCGTCTCGCCCGAATATTGCGGTATAGCCGCGTTTGCTGGCCCGCGAACCGGGGGAAGCGGCCAGAATGCCGGCAGGCGCCAGATTTCGCTTCAGTAGCTCGATGGACTTGCCATGGCAGATGTCGAGCAGCGATTGATCGTCAGGGTGCTTCGCAGCGGAGCTCATAGGGCGGGCATCTTAACGGTCTTGCACGACTGTCATCGCGGCATCGCTCATTGCTCCGCCATCGATACTTCCGGATGCTTGGCGAATTCTCGCGCCAGCCAGTCGATGAATACGCGCACTCGCAGTGAGAGTTGCCGGCGGTGTGGATAGAGGAGCGAAACGGGAGTTGGGGACGGCCGATGGGCCGGGAGGACTTCCAGCAGCGAGCCGGCTGCGAGGTCGGCGGCGACATGGTAATGCGGCACTTGAATCAGACCGAGACCCAACCGCGCGGCCGCCACATAGGACTCTGCCGCGCCGACCGTGACGGTTGCCGGCAGCGCAATGTTTTGAAGCTCACCGTCAACAGTGAACTCCAGCGGCAGAGCCGCGCCGGTGGCGGTGGACATGAAGGCGATGGCGACGTGGCCGTCGAGATCGCTGAGACCCGCGGGCATACCGTGCCGGGCCACGTAGGCCGGACTCGCGCAAGTCACCTCGGTCAGCGTGGCGACACGTCGTGCGATCATTGCGCCGCCCTGCAGATCCCCTGCGCGCAGGACACAGTCGATCCCCTCCCTCACCAAGTCGACCAAGCGGTCGCCCTCGCTCATCTGCAGTTGTAGATCTGGGTACTCGGCGAGGAATGCCGGCAATGCGGGGAGCACAAAGTGCCGGGCCAGTGTGCCGTGCACGTCGACGCGAAGGAGGCCGTGCGGCTTCGCGTGCCGGAAGGCCGACTCGGCTTCTTCGATCTCGCCAAGAATGGCGACGCATCGCTGGTAGTAGGCTTCCCCATCCAGGGTTGAGCGAACGCTTCGCGTGGTTCGCTGCAATAGCCGGACCCCGAGCCGCGCTTCGAGCTCCTTGATCACCTGGGTGGCAGTCGAGCGGGGAATCTCCAAGTCTTGGGCGGCCAAGGTGAAGCTGTGCCGGTCTACCACCCGCGTGAACAACCGCATAGCGTCCAATCGATCCACGCGCACGCCCATTGTTCGTTATATCGGAACAGTATTGCCAATATAGCAGAGATTATCTGCTCCATCGCAAATTGCATGCTGTCTCCACCCGGCAATTCCGCCGGAAAGGAGACAACAGATGGAACAGAACACGCAGAAAGTCGCCCTGGTCACCGGGGCGTCCCGTGGCATCGGTTTAGCCGTTGCCGAACGGCTGGCGCAGGATGGCTTCACCGTCATCGTCAACTATTCCGAGAGTGCCGCGCCGGCTGAGGCGCTGGTTCGCAAGATCGAGCAGGCCGGCGGCCGAGCCCTGGCGGCAAAGGCCGACATCAGCGATGCGGACTCGGTACGGCGGATGTTCGATGCTGCCGAGGCGGCGTTCGGCGGAGTCGATGTGCTGGTCAACAATGCCGGGGTCATGACGCTCGCCCCGATTGCCGATTCGGACGATGCAAGCGTTGATCGACATATCGCGGTGAACCTCAAGGGTACGTTCAACACATTGCGCGAGGCCGCGAAACGCCTGCGCAGCGGCGGACGCATCATCAACTTCTCGTCGAGCGTGGTCGGGATGCTGATGCCGACCTACGGTGTCTACGCCGCCACCAAGGCCGCGGTCGAGGCCATGACCCGCGTGCTCGCCAAGGAAGTGCGTGGTCGCAACATCACGGTGAATGCCGTCGCCCCGGGACCCACCGCCACTGACCTCTTTCTCAAGGGCAAACCGCAGGACCTGGTGGATCGCATGGCCAAGATGGCGCCGCTCGAGCGTCTCGGACAGCCCAGCGACATCGCCGACGTCGTCGCTTTTCTCGCCGGTCCCGATGCCGCCTGGGTCAATGGCCAGGTGCTGCGCGTCAACGGCGGAATCATTTAATCTCGCCGCCGTACCTCTCGTCGCGGATCGCGTGCGGGCTGAGATGTTCCGGCGCATCGGGCTCGAGGATCTGCTGCACCCGGTGGTGAGGGAACGCAAAGGCCGTTTGGATTAGCGTTCTCGAGTTCGAGCCGGAGATAGGCGGCACGGTTCTGTGGCGTGCCGCCTATTTATTTCTATTTCCTTTCCAATTCGTGAGATCGTCAGCGCTCCCAGTGGCCGGCTGTGTAATGCCACTGCGTTCCCACCTGCTCCCAGCGTGCGACAACCCAGTGAGCGGCTCGGCGCTCCGGTATCCAAGTCCCGGATATCCAGACGTATGAGCGGCCATTCCACTCCCAATGTCCTGCACCCCAAACGTAGCCGTCGCGCGGCGGCGGAGCGTGCTCGATCCGATCCGGCGGCGGCGCAGCGTCGGTAACGATGTCGCTGCCTGCAGAAACCGATTCGGGGATGACTGCTGCGCCAACGCCGGTCAAGGCGATCATCAGTGGCAAAGTATTGAGGACTGCTCGAATTCCTGATCGACGGGTTGACATAACAACTCCTTCTCTACTTTGGAATGAACGAATCATACGATATTCGTTCAATTTGTCAATAGTAGCGAAGACGTTGTTTGAATTGGACTTTTGGAGTGCCCTGTCCTCGACTCGTCGCGATTAGTGGAGCTTGGCGAGCGCCCGGGCGCCCGCCAAGTGGGTGGCGGCAAATGCGCTGAGTTCGGCCTCCATCTCGGCCGCCGACGCGCTGCGGTTGGCGAGGTCTGCACTGCCAAAATAGAGAGCACGGGCGAGCTGCTTTGCGCTTGGCGAGAGTTCCGGATCCTCGGCCATCGCAGCGCGCAGCATGTCGAGAATAACTGCGTCCAGGTCCTTGAAGATCTCCCCGGCCATACTGTGCGTATATGAAAACAGCTCGGCCGCGTGCGGCGATCCGCGCACCAGGGCAAATATCGGCCGGTGCTTGGCAATGACGGCATCGGCCACGCGCGCGTCGAGAGGTGCATCCGGTTTCATCAGTGCCTGTTCCACCGCGCCCCGCAGCAGGCGCGCCATGCGTGCGCACACGGCCAAGAAGAGTTCATCCTTGTTCTTGAAGTAGCTATAGAGGGTGGCTTTGGCCACATTGGCTTCGCGCGCGACGAGTTCCATGGTGACGGCGCGAAAGCCCACCTTCTTGAATAACTCCTCGGCCGTGCGAATCGCCCTCTTGTACCGGGCATTTTCGTCGTTGTCTGTGTTTTGCGCAGCACTGGACATGGACGAATCATACGACAATCGTGCAGCGTGAGCGGCATCGGACTAAAACTGAAGGTAGCCGGGATTCGGGGCATCGATGCGCCGGCCTGCTTGCGAGCCGCCGTCTTTAAAAAGAGACTGCAATTCAATAGACAAATCAGTGATGTTCGAATTCCATTTGCGCAGCAGCCGCACGGTCAAGAAAATCCCGTCGTCGACATGAAGTGCGGCGGCGCGACGACGCCGGCACGATGTTTGATCACATTCGGTATTTGTTCAGCCGCGGACTCCGGCGCAAAACTTTTGATCGCCAATTGGGAACACACACAGTGTCAGGTCTCATCAAGCGCGGCAATCTCGCATCAGCTCAAGAGAGGGATGCATCGTCGCAAGAGAGCCATTTATGCACGCTCGAAATCCAAGTGCGAATATCACTCCAACACTAGCCGGCGCTGTGCTGCTTTGCTTATGCTCGCAGGTTCGTGGACAGGCCGGCGCGCAAACGCAAACATTCGTCATTCATGGAACGCCTAAGACATGCAGCGCCATCACGCAATTGGACAGCGCCCTGTTGACGGAGAGTCCACAATTCTTCGCTGGATGGACTGAGAATGACTATGCCGACGCAGTCGCGTGGTCTCAAGCGTGTTCGGACTACGGCTGGCAAGTACCGTGGCGCCCTCGGATTCCGCTGTTACAGGCACAGCACGATAAGGCGCTGAGGCCGACGCAAACGCAGACCGTCTCGAGCGCGGGGGCAGCCGGCGCACTACCAAGTTCCCCTGCTCAAGCCGGAATTGCGTCGCTGGCCCAAGCTGTACCGAGTGCAGCGACTGGCGCTGTGCCACCGAGCGCTCCCGTTCAAGCTCCTGTCTCGGCGCCAGGTCAAACCGAACCGAGCGCGGCGACTGGCGGTGTGCCACCGAGCGCTCCCGTTCAAGCTCCTGTCTCGGGGCCGGCTCAAACCGATCCGAGCGCATCGACAGGCGGTGCGCCACCGAGCGCTCCCGTTCAAGCTCCTGTCTCGGGGCCGGCTCAAACCGATCCGAGCGCATCGACAGGCGGTGCGCAACAGAGTTCTACTGTTCAAGCTGTTGTCGCGCCGCCGGTTCAAGCTGTACCGGGCGCAGCGACGGCCAATGTGCTTCCAAGCGCTCCTGTTCAAGCTGTTGTCGCGCCGCCGGCTCAAGCTGTATCGGGCGCAGCGACGGCCAATGTGCTTCCAAGCGCTCCTGTTCAAGCTGCCATCCCGGCGCCGGCTCAATCGGTATCGATCGTAGCGACGGGCAGTGCACTACCGAGTCGCGTTCGAGACCACATGGTATCCGATGGACAGGAGGACAGTTTCCTTACCGACAGTTACTTCAAAGAGCACTTCCATCGGGAATCACTGTGGGTTGCCGATAAGGCTAATTTGGACATCGGCGACGATCGCGCATCGTCGAACTGGTCGAGTAACGGGATACAGGCCCAAATGAAGAATCGGCTGACAGCGGATAGGATAGTGCTTTACTGCGCAAGAAAGACAAATTCTGGCGAGTCAGGCAGACGACCGCTGCTGTGGGACTTGCGGTGGTGCGAGGCCGAAGAAGCGTCTGCGTACAATAGACTGGTATCAGGAAATGAATTTCCCACTGCGGGACGCGCCGTGGTCTTGGGGTGCGCCGGTGTAGATAGCTACGTCTACCTGGAGCGGTGCATGGCGACTCTGACGGAGGCTGGGATGCACTGATCCCTTAGCGTGGAACGCGCCGACATCGGAGGGCAGCCGGCGGATGCGAATTGTGGTCAGCTCGATTGCAATGCCGCGTCGACTGCCGCGCGGGCGAGGAGGCGCGTCGAATCCAGCGTCGGCAACGGACAGTCGTCCGGGCGCACGAGCAGAGGAATCTCCGTGCAACCGAGGATCACGCAATCGCAGCCGCGCTCTCTCATGCGGTCGATGACTTCGTTATAGCGAAGCCGGGATGCCTCGGTGAGGATTCCGTTGACGAGTTCCCGGAAGATGATGTCGTCGACGATCTTTTGATCCCCTTCGGCGGGTGAGCTGATCTTCACGGCATACTTCTCGAACACCTCCGGATAGACCGGCCCGGTCATGGTGAAACGGGTGCCGAGGAGCGCGGCATGCCGGTAGCCGCCGCGTACCGCCGCCTTCACGACTTCCTCTGCGATGTGCAGCCAGGGAATCGGCGATCTCGCCGCGACATGTTTGAAAGCGAGATGCGCGGAATTGTCCGGACAGATCGCGAGCTGCGCGCCGGCTTTCGCAACGATCTCCGTTTCGCGCAGCATGAATTCGGCGACCCCCTCATAGTCGCCGCGATCGAATGCGGGCATCCATTCGCCAAGGGCGATACAGCTGAGCGTCACCTGCGGATGCATGTGCTCGCCCATGAGTTTCTGCGAGTACGCGGCAATTTCGCGAAAGCACAATGCCGCACCCTCGGCGCTGCATGCGACGATGCCGATATGCTTGGCACTCATTATTTGACCGGGCACGTGGCGCCGCCCAATTCGACCTGTTGCAGGCCCGGCAGATCTGTCGTCGGAAACGGCTGCTGTCCATCGCCGGCCGCTTGTACGCAATCGCCGTCATCGGCAATATCCGTTCTCCACGCCATGCCGAGCGAACCGACGTTGGTCTTGTCGATCTGCGACAGGGATGTATAACGGTTTCCGGAATACGTCTTGGCGGGCAGGATCCAGTTGGCGTCATCGTGCTGGGCGCTCAGCAGGGATTCGGAACCCGGGGAGCTTGCTCCCGCGCCATCGGCACGCTCTGCAGCCGTCACGAAAGCAAAGGCGAGTACCAGGAAACAAGCCGGAAGGTACGGCCTGATTCGTCCATTCGATCGCGAGGTTGCGCCGGCAGCTCGACGGCCCCCGCCGCCGGCTGTCTGGGATCGTGATGGGATCATTGCAAATATCCTCGTGATTGGATCGTTAAATTTATTTACCGGGCGATCACCTTCTGCCTTGTTGCGAGTCCCCCAAGACCATGCAATGGAATGGACCCAGATTTTACTGGTGTCGAGAGCGGGAGTCGAACCCTCGACCTCGGCATTATAAAAGCGGTCAGCAAGAAGCCAGTCTGAGTAAATTCAACAACTTGCCGGGTGGCGCCCGTTGCAATTGGCAACTGAGCAGGACGAAGCAGCACTTGCGCAAAAGCAGACGGTGAAATAACCAGAGTGCGTGTCCGGTCCTCTCGGCAGGCGATCACGCAATCGTCTTTTGAGACGTGCGCAGCCGATCTGTGGGAGCGCAGTCTTGCGGTATTTCATGGACTAATTCCCCAATAACAGGATCGTTGGGCGAAGACATCAATATGCTGCTGCGGGCACAGCGCCCCGGATTGCGTGAGCTTTGCGTGATAAATGCGTGACACGTCCGATCCTATGCTCGACATGGGCGAGTCCGGGGAAGAGATGACGTATCGCGGAGGGTCTCAATGAGCACGAACTCACGCCGGGTGCTGGTCATCGAGGACGAGCCCGACATCGCACGGCTGGTGGCACTGCACCTGGAAGATCTGGGCTGCGAGGTCGACACGAGCCACGACGGACGCAGCGGCCTTGCGCGGGCGCTGGACGGAACGGCATGGAGTCTGCTTGTCCTGGATCTTCGTCTTCCGGAGGTCGATGGGCTTGAAATCTGCCGCCGCGTACGCTCGAGCGCTACGTACACCCCGATCCTGATGCTCACCGCGAGAGCAAGCGAACTCGATCGAGTGCTGGGACTCGAGACGGGGGCCGACGACTATGTGACCAAGCCCTTCAGCGTCGTCGAGTTCACGGCGCGGGTAAAGGCCATCCTGAGGCGAGTCGAGCAGCTCGCCCGCAAATCGCCGGTGCAGCTCAGGAGCTTGCGCGCCGGAGACTTGGAGATCGATCTTGATCGACGGATCGCCAAGCGCGAGGGACAGGTGCTGGACCTGACGGCGAAGGAGTTTGACCTCCTGGTTTATCTCATGCAGCACCCGTCACGGGTGTTCACGCGGGCGCACTTGCTCGATCAGGTGTGGGGGACCACCCACGACACTTTTGAGCACACCGTAAATTCCCACATCAACCGGCTGCGCGCGAAGCTCGAGCCCCATCCAACGCGGCCTCGGTATATCGTGACGGTCTGGGGTGTCGGCTATCGGTTCTGCGCAACGGAGCAGGAACCCGCCATTTAATGAGAGCGCTGCACGTCCGCCTGACGTTTGCCTTCGCGCTGCTGCTCGCAGCCCTTGCAGTCGGGCTTCTGCTGCTGCTCAGCCGCACCAGCGACCGCTATTCCGACGAGGTACTTCAACGGCTCAATTCGGGCATTGCGCAATATGTGGTACAGGAGCTGCCGCTGCTCGAGGGTGGCAAGGTCAATGAAGCCGCCCTGCATGAGCTGGCCCATCGCACGATGACTGTGAACCCCTCCGCGGAGGTTTATTTGCTCGATCCGCTCGGGCGCGTGATCAGTACCGCGATACCCCACAACCGCATGCGACGGGATTCGGTGCAACTCGACCCGATCCGGATCTTTCTGCAGAACCCGGACCGGCGGCCGCTGTATGGAGATGACCCGACGAGCGCCGCGGCACGGCGAGTCTTTTCGGTCGCGGCGATTCGGAGCGGGGTATCGTTACAAGGATATCTGTACGTGGTGCTCGGCGGGCAGCCCGCACAATCGATCGACGCGTATTTGCGCGGCAGTTATACGCTTAGAACCGGGGCGGCGGCGCTTGCTCTCGTGCTCGCGGCGACGCTGCTGATCGCCGGTGTCCTCTTTACCGCGCTGACGCGCCGGCTTCGGAAACTCGATCAGCGGATGCAGGCGTGGGCGATGACGCTGCCCGCCGCGGCGCTCGGACGCACCGCTTACATCGCGCCTGGGGACGAGATCAGTGCCTTGGCCGATCGCTTTCGGACAATGTCAGAGGCAATCGAGCATCAATTCCGGGATCTCAAGGCAACCGATGAGCTGCGGCGAGAGCTCATCGCAAACGTATCACACGATCTGCGCACGCCGCTTGCTTCCCTACGCGGCTACATCGAGACCGCGCTCCTCAAGGACGTTGCACGAGGCGAGTTGCGGGCACACCTCAACGTCGCGCTGCGCCAGACGGATCAGCTCGGACGATTGATCGATGCCCTGTTCGAACTCGCCAAACTGGAATCCGGCACCGTCACGCCGAAACTCGAGCCCTTTGTCGTTGCAGAGCTTCTGCAGGACGTCGCATTGCGCTTTCAGGTGCGCGCGCGGGAGTGCCGAGTCGAGATGCATACACTTCTCGATACCGACTGCATCCTTGCCCTGGGGGACATCGAACTCATCGAGCGAGTAATGGGGAATCTCCTGGAGAATGCGCTCCGCTACACGCCCGCGGGCGGACACGTGCGCACCGAGATGTCGGTCGAACAGGCGCTCGTCCGCGTGCGCGTGATCGATACGGGAAGTGGAATCGAGCCGCAGCACCTGCCGCGAATCTTCGATCGATTCTATTCCGCACCGGACCACTCCGATCGCGACCGAGCCGGTCTCGGACTTGCCATCGTCAAGCGCATCATGGATCTACATGGCCAGTCGGTTCGCATCCTGTCGGGCAGAGGGACGGGCACGACGGTTGAGTTCACGCTGCAACGAGCCGCCGCCGAAGGACCGACCCAGTCCTCGGCTGGAATTATCACGCCACTTGCGAGAACGGCGTGATCAAGACGTGAGATGCGCGCTTTAAGCTCCGCGACGACGATCGGGATCTTTCCTGATCGTCCATCCCTAAACAAACACGTTCAACAGGAGTGCATCATGAATCGACTCTCAGAAGGTGGGGAGGCTTGGCTGGCCTCGCTCGAAGTGAATCGTCCGTATCGATGGCATCGCGGCATCGCGTTGGCCACGCTGACCGCCGCGGTTTTTGCGGGCACGGCGTTCGCCGCCGGCAATCTGGCCGGAAATGGTCCGGGACCGGCCGCGAATGGACCGGGCCCCGGCTGCAACATCATTCCTCCCGAGGCTTCGATCGGAACCAAAGTCGACATTTCAGAATTCCCCCCGGCCGACTCGCTCACGGATCCGGAACTCGCCGGACCCGTTCAGTTGCTGCGCTCGGGTAAAATCGACATCCCGATCGAAAAGCTGACCTCGGTGAACGTCGCCAACGGAACTCCCAGAGGAACGATCACTTTGCCGCTGTTCAAGGGCGCCGTGAACACGCCGACCGGCCCGAAGCCCGCGTGGTACGTCATCCTCGATGCAGGCAATCAAGCTGAGGCGGAGCGCCTTGGCGTGAACTTCTCCAAGAAACTGCCGAACGCCGGCGATGCCGCACGACCCGCGACGCGACGCGCCGACGGCACGTTTCTCTTCGAATCCGGCGTCGTGGACTTCAGTCCAGACCGGGTGCTCGTGGCAGGCTCCGAAGACCACGCGTTCCCGCCGAGGCAGGCCCAGCCGGGCTCGATTGGCGACGCGGACTACAGCCCGCTGGTCAGGGTGGACGGCATCGTGTACGACGCGCCGGTCATTGCCGCTGCGGTGGAAGATGCGGATATCAACTTCCCGAACGGCAACCCGGACTACAAGCTCGTGCATGACCAGGTGATTGCGATTGATCCGGCGAATCGGACCGTCACGCTCTCCCTGATCAATGGATTCAGCTTCGGAAAGCCGGTCCTGTACATCTCGACCGAGGCGAGCGATCCCACCGTGTCCGCGATCGAGGGGAACACCTTTGCTCCGCGCATGCGCAAACTCGAGGTCGGGATCGATGACATCTCCCGCAGCGCCGTCGAGCGGATCTTCATCGCAACGAATGGTGCATTCAAAGGCGGCTGCAACAATCCGCAGCGTCAGGGCCTGTCCGCCGCTCTGTTGGACGGTCACCGGCCGAACAATACGTTTGGCGGCGTTCCGACGACCGCCAGGGACTACAGCCCAGTATGGGACGCCAACCTCTATGAGTGGACCGACGAGGCAATCGAAAAGGGCTATCGCGGTCTTCTGACCGAGGAGTTCCGTATTTTGAAGTTGGCGAGAGACGGCTACATCACCGGACCCAATGGTGCTCCGTTCGGCAGTGCCGGCCCTGTCATCGTGTGCGGCGTTGCTGCCCGGTTGAACTGAAGTAAGTCGGCAGGAGTGCGCCCGTACTGCACGCCGCTGCCGCAACGGAGTAGCCGAGAGTCGGAGGGCATCCTGTCCTCCGACTCTCGCCGCCATCATGTAAAATGCCGTCTGTGACGGGTTGATGCGTGAATCGGTCCGAAGCGAGGGTACGCAGACCCATTGCGTAATAAACGACGGGTCCGTCCGGCCCTGTAGACGGAGATCACTCCTTATGTCCTCCAGGAATGAAAGCCTCGTGCCGGTCATGCGCTGAGCAGCAACCATGCGCAAAGCTTCGATTTTCGGCCTCGTTACACTGGTGTTGGCTCCCCTGTTCACCCATGCATATGCGGCGAGTTGCCCTGCTCGCACCACCGACAGGCTAGAGCTTCGGGGGTCGACGCTATGTCTGTTTCTGGACGATACGAGCCCGTCCCGGCATCAATTACTGCATACCTGGGTCGAGCGCTCGGCGCACATCGTCGCGGATTATTACGGGCGATTTCCGGCGCCGCTCGTCGTGCTCAGGTTGCAGAGCATGGAAGGCCGTGGCGTCGGCGGCGGACGCACGACCAATGACTCTGGGCTGGTAATTCAAGTGAGTGTCGGCCGCGAGGCGACCGCAGCCGGCTTGTCGGATGACTGGGTCCTCGTGCACGAAATGGTTCATCTCGCGCTACCCGAAGTGGGTCGACGGCACAATTGGCTGGCGGAAGGCTTGGCCACCTATGTCGAAGGTATCGCCCGGGCGCAGTTTGGCAATCGCGAAATCACCGATGTCTGGGCGGAATACCGGCATTCGATGCCCATGGGGCTGCCCCGAGAAGGGGAAGGCGGCATGGACCAAACATCAACGTGGGGACGCACCTATTGGGGTGGGGCGCTGTATTGCCTGCAAGCAGAAGTCTCGATACGTGAACAAACGGGCAATAAACTGGGACTGCAAACGGCGCTACGAGCCATTTTGAAGGAGACTGGCGGGTATGGTTTCGATCGAGATATCGATGAGGTACTTCGCATCGGCGACGTTGCCACGGGAACGCGGGTACTCGAGGGTCTCTACCGACAGATCAAGAACACGCCGCAAGTGCCCAACCTCGACTTGCTGTGGAGCCGACTCGGCGTGCCCCAAGACCCCAAAACTCAGCCGTTCGACGATCACGCGCCACTGGCCGCGATCCGCATTGCCATGACAGCCCCTAACGAGTCTTGAGGGCTGCCGGTCCGTTCCGGTGTCGTTTTCTTACTTTTGGCTGGAGTTGATGCGGCGTAGATTCTCCGCAGCGCGCCAGTAGTCTTTGCTTGCTTGGCGCAACCGTTCCTTTTCTTGCTCTGTCACGTCGACGGGCCCCGTCTTTGTTTCGCAAACCAGCCGAAGCACGCGGCCGGATTCGATTGCGTCCAGCCGTTCTTCCACTTCGCGCTTTCGCATCTCAAAATATTCGACGATGTTCATCATACTTCTCCACGAGAAACGCTGGTCTTCAGGCCGGCGAGGGATAGCGACGCGCGTAGCGCGGCCTGTATCCCACGGCCCGCATTTCTCGATGTTTTCGAAGGTGACAGCTGGTGCCCACGGCGGAACTCGGTTATCGGAGCACCGCCATTACTATAACATTTAGGCTTATCTCTTCCTGCGCGTCTTGCCCGTGAAGTCACGCTTGCCGATCGGGACCCCCTTCCAGCGCAGGATGTCGTAGGCAGTCGCAGCGTGGAAATAAAAATTGGGCTGCGAGAATGAGAGCAGGAAATCCTCGGCAGTGTAGTCGACGTGGCGGTCACCGAACGCAAACCGCATGTCCCGGCCGACGAAGGCGTCGACCTCCGCCGCGTCGACTGCCTCGAGCGCGGCGAGCGTTTCGGCGATTCTCGTCTTGAGCGCCGCAAAGGTCTCAGGGGGTGGCGTCGTATCGGGAGAAAAGACACCCCTGCGCACACCCTCAATGGCGCCGAGCGAGTGCACCGCCGTCGACTTCACTTGATAGGCGAAGGGCTGCATGTCTCCCGCGAGGCGGGCCTGAATCAAGTCGTGAGGCGCGATCCCCTTCTCGGCGCAGAACGTCTCCGCCGTGCCGAGTAGGCCGGAAACGGCGCCCAAGATCTGTCGATAGGACGGGACAGTGGCGGCGTAGAGCGAAAAAGTCATGGCATCCCTCGCAATTATTGATTGGTAGAGCGCAATCCTACCCCATGCGAGCGAATTCGAGAGCGCGGGGAATGAGCCTAGTCGAGATGCAGCTGGTACTTCGCGCAGGATTCTCGAGCCACGAAGCTGTCCGGGAAAGGCGGTTCGGTGCATTTCCGCCGGCTGATCTCGTCCAGGGAGGGGAACTCGTTCTGAACGATGAGCCGAGTCCAGGCATCCATTTCGTCTCGCCTGCACCTCGCCGCGACCGTCGTGGGGTTGGTCGCACCTGACGTTATTTTGTTGCAATAGGACGCGATCCGATCGGCAGCTTCGGGATCTTTCGTGCGGACGGGAACCAAATCGTCGGCGACTGCCGCAGGCGGTGTTGGAGCTGTCGAGGTTGAACTGGGTGCGGCGGCCGGTGTTGGAGCTGTCGAGGTTGAACTGGGTGCGGCGGCCGGTGTTGGCTGCGGCGGGCTGCCTACATCGCCGGCGTTGACAGTTGCAGATGCTGCCCCGTCTGCAGGTCCCGGGTTGTTTTCGGGCACCGGTGCCGGCGGTATGCCGGCTACGGTGCGAATGGGCGCCGGTTCAGGAAGGCTGGCCGCAGCCACGCTGGAAGCAGCTTCTAGCGGGGCCTTCGGCGCCGGCGCATCCGAACCCGGCGGCGCAACTGCGGTCGCCGGTGTTGATTGCGGCGAGATAGCGATCGCCGCCGTAACGGCCGGCACCGCCCCTCGGATCAGGGTGTCTCTCGAGGGAGCGGTCTCCGCAGCCCTGCGCGTTCCGGCGGCCGGTGTCATGCAATCGTATTTCCACAGATGCGCGGTCGGTATGTCCGGAATCGCCGGCATGGTTGAGCTCAGGTGGCAGCCCTCGAGCGAAACACTCTCACGTGCGGTCGCCGCGCATGACTTGGAGAGAATACGATCGCTCCTGGGATTCGACGTCACCTGCACCGCAATAGTATCGCTGCTTGCCAGGCACGTTTTTCGCGACATCGGACCCACTATATATAAGGGCGAATTTCCAGCCTTGCCGGACAGTGAAACCGCGAGATAGGCCGTGCCCGCGTCAACGAGCACCAGTGCACATCCGCTGCCGTGTAGTCTTGCCGCGACGCGTTGCATCTTGTTGCATTGGATCTCTACGGCATCTTCCTTCGAGAGTTGCGCTGCAGCGGACCTCTGGTCATCCGTCAGCAGCATGTCGGCTCTGTTCCCGCTGCCGGCATGAAGCGTCACGACGGGGTGACGCGAGGCGTCCTCGTTGATCTCTGCGACACTGCCGCTGACGCGGATCGGGCTGTCGCCGATCTTGCTTTGGATGGCCACTTCATTCGCGTCGTAGTCTTGGTACAGTTGTTCGGCACTGGTCCGATACACGGCGCCGTTGATTTGCTTGGACTCGAGCGCGGACGGAGCAGGTGCGACCAGGGAGACTCGCTCGAGCTTTTTCTCGGGTGCTTCGGCGGTCCGGATGGGACGGCTGCCGGTCCCGATGAAGCCGACGAGTTCTCTTGGCATTGGGATCGTCCCCGTCAGCCAGAGCGTTGTTAGAGCCCCCCACGCCAGCAGGCCCAAAATCAAGGTGCCGTAGAACCAGGCCTTGACGCGGCGCGGCTTACGCCGCGCCCCTGCAGCAATTGACACGCCGCAATGAGGGCAACACGCGGCCTGGTCGGAGACTTCCCGAGCGCACTCTTTGCAGGCAATGATGGCCATGGAACTGTCTCGGTTGACCCGTCAAAAGCGAAACCCAAACGTGATCGGCACGAACTTTGTCTGATCCTTGTTGGGCAAAATTCGCAGATAGCGCGCTTCCATGAAGAACGACGCTCTATCGGCGATCGCGATTTCCATGCCAATTCCGGCGTTCCACGCATTGTGCCAGTCGCTGGTCGTCCGCCGCTCGGCTGTTACGGCGGGGAAATAGCCCGGCTCGCAATAGAAGTAGCCGCACACGAGCCCGTTCACCCATGAGACCTGCCGCAGCACGGTTTGCTCGCGATATCTGCCCGCGCCGCCAAACAGGTAAACTTGTACCGCTGATGAGCGATGTGCCAGGTTTAGTTGCAGGTCTGCATCCCCTCCATAGAAGTCTTGGTGGCCGGAGGTATAGTTTCCGGTATTGAGCAGAGGATCCTTGGCTCGAAACCAACTGTAGCTGCCGTCGATTCGAATCCCTACCGGCAGCCACGATGTCGGAAACCAGGTCAATCCCACTCCAAAATTTGGACCATCCTCGAGATATTGACCCGTGGTTCCAGCCGCCACGGTGTAGCCGCCGTCAATGTGCACGGCAAAGGGGTGGTATCTCAACTCCGGGCGTGGCGGTGGTGAATTTCGAACGACGACGCGCGGAGGTGGTGGTGGCGGCGGACTATTGGCCGGCGGGGCAGCGACCGGGGCCGCAAAGTGCACGGTGTAGCCGCGTCCCTCGAGACAGGCAGCCATCGCGCGGCCGTACTGCTGTCGGCGCATATTGTAGTCAGACGATGCCACGCCGCCGCCATATTGCGTCGGGTCGAAGCCCGTCTGGCCTTTCGCCCAAACCTGACATTCGGCGCGGTCCGCGGCCAGCTGCTCCTGAGTCTGGCCGAACTTGGGCGTGGCGGAAATATTCTCCGCAAGCGTAGGCACTGCCGCGGACGCAGGCGACGATGGAGTCGTCGTAGCTTGCGCAAATGCCGTCAGTGGTGTTGCGCACAGCAGCAGAATCACGGATATGCGGACGAGGTTGCTCGGTGAGACGACCGGAGAAAAACCGGCAAACGAAATTTGCGTTGTCATAGATTCAGGCGAGCCCAAGCTCTCCCCCCATGTATTAACGCGATGTCATCCAGACAAAAAATGGGACCCTGAGGCGGAAAAAATGTTCCTGTGAAATCGATCAAAATATACTCATCTCGAATGCGTTCGACCGCGTCGTGGCCTTTCGAATCCGCTGACGCCGTTTTAATAGTCAGTGCCATTTTGAAGACACAAAGTTTCAGCGGGAAAGGCGGCCGCCGGCGGCCCTGCGTGATACGCTGATGCCTTCGTAGCGAGGCCAAGGGAGTAGCGATTGAGAGTCTTCGTACTAGCGACGTTGGCCTGTCTGTCGGCCTGCAGTTGGTTCTCTTCGAGGAAGATGCAGGTGCCGGATCCGACCGAGATCATCGTGACCGGTGCCCCCTCGGGTTCGATCGTATTCGTGGATGGTCAGCAAACCGGACAGCCGGCGGCGCTCAACGATCACACGCAGGTTCTGAACGTCGCGGCCGGGGCCCACAAAGTGGAGATACACGTGGGTGACACGGTCGTTTATCGAGAGGATACCTATGTCGGCCTGGGGGAGCACCGCCTCGTCCGCGTCCTGTCGGGATTAAATCGGTAAAACCGGCGCGCATTGGACCCATTGAGAATCAACAACTTACTATACGCGTAGCGTGCCAGCACAACTGACTACAGTAGCTGGGAAGTTCGGGCAGCTAATCGAGCGAACGCAGGTTCACGCCCGCCCGCTCAGGCGTTCAGCGGTGACCATGGCGAGAAATCCGCCCGCGCAATAGTTGACCAATCGAAGGCGCACCGCGTCGAGATCCTTCGCGCGGCACAGTCCCTCGGACAGCCGATCGACGCGTTCAGTACCGGACAGTGCCAGCATCATCGACCCGGCGAGAAAATTATAAGCCCAGTACAACTCTCTCTTGGGACTGCCGGGCAGCGCCTTCTGTAGGATGTCGATGAGTTCGTGCACGCTGTCGTCGAAGAAGCGATGGATGATTTCGCCGCCCCAGGGGGTGTTGTCGATTTGCGCCACCAACGCGAAGTAGCTCTGCCAACCGGGATCTCCACGCTGCGACAAATCGATCATCGGATTGATGAAGGCGGCGACCGCGCCGTCGACCGTGACCGTGTGAGTGCCGTCGACATAGGAGCGCAGCGAATCATGACGCGCCGCGATCAATACCCGGGCGCGGCGCTCGAACACCGCATCGAATAGACCGGATTTGTTCTTGAAGTGATAGTAAATGAGTGCGACGTCGACGCCGGCGGCCATCGCGACTTGCCGCGTCGTCACTCCATAGAATCCGCGCTCCGCGAACAGTCCCTCGGCCGCATCCAGCAGCCGGCCGGGTGCCTTGATCCCGCTGTCGGATCGGCTGGGCCGGCCCCGCCGCCCCGGTCTTTTCCTCTTGATCTTTGATGGTGATTTTCGTTCGACGTTGGTCACGGCAAGCTCTGCTTTGAATTATAGGCGCGAGATTTTCATCACCTCGACGAATTTACACTCCCATCTCCACCAGTTCGAGCGCCAACACGGTGCCGAGACTGGCGGCGATGCCGGCGAGTATTTTGGCACGCAATGGGTCGGTCATGTGCGCCCGGCATGCGTATTCCGCACGTCCTTTCGGCCACCGTCAATTTTAGCGGTCGCTGAATAACCGCCGACTCGACTTGGCAAATCGCGCAGCCGAATCACGAGAGTGACATATTCCACGGCTCGAACGGGCGCGCAGCAACTCGCGGCGCAGCGGTCCTGAACCGGCTGCGAACCGGTATTTTTCAGCGCCGAACGACTGCTGTTGGATCGGACACCTATTGCGGGGGCGACCGAGGAGGCCCGGTGCCGCGGCGTGGGAGGCTGCTCACGTGTTCTTGACAAGCAGCTAGCCTTGGCATAATTTCAGCGAACGTTGAATTGAAGAAGAGAATCGACTGGGCACAGCACGATTCCTCGAATCACGGGAGTTGAAATGGCTTCACCACGCTTTACGTACGCACTCCTCTGTGGAGTCGCGATGTCCCTTTCCACCAAGGTAGTGGCACAAACCGCCGCTCAGGCTGAGACCGCCGGTCAGCCATTCGGAGCCGCCGCGTCCGATAATGGGCTGGCGGAGGTCATCGTCACGGCAACCCGGCGGTCGGAATCGATACAGAATGTAGCCGGACAGGTCACTGCCTTGACGTCGGGTGCCTTGACTCAAATCAATGCTCGCGATTTCAACGATTTTGCCGGTTTCGTGCCCGGCTTGAGCTTCTCATCCACCGGCCCGAGCACCAATCTACTGGTGATTCGCGGCATCACGACGGGCTCGCAGCTCAGCAGCGCGACCGGCGTATATTTGGACGACATACCGCTCGGTGCCAGCACCTCGAATGGAATTGGATATCAGAGCCTGAACGTGAACGTCTTCGACTTGAACCGGGTGGAAGTGCTGAATGGTCCGCAAGGAACATTATATGGCGCCACTTCGCTCGGCGGCACGGTGAAGTACATTACCAACTTGCCCGATCTGAGAAGCTTCAGGTTCGAGGCGGGGGCACAGGTCTCCTCCACCGAGCACGGCGGCATCAACCACGCCTACACCGGCATGGTGAACCTGCCGTTCGGCAATGGCATCGGCGCCGTGCGCATCGATGGCTATCAGGTGTACGACTCCGGATACGCGAAGGATCCGGTCTACCACCGCGACAACCAGGGCTGGGACCGATCCGAGGGCGGCCGAATCTCGCTGCTGCTGCAGCCCACCGACGAACTCGATATTCGATTGAATGCCTCGACCCAGCATATTCCCAGCGAAAGCGCCGATGTCGCTTTTCGTGATCCGGTCACCCGCCGGCCGACGTATGGTACCTATGATCAGGCGTACCCCACATTCCAGCCGTCCAATTACAGTTTGACGCTCTATTCAGCGACGTTAAGCTATGACATGCCTTGGGCCAAGCTCACCTCGATCAGCGGCTATCAAATCAACAATGGCACGAGCAACACTGACGACAGCCTGATCTACGACGCCGCCCTCGCGGCATTTGGCGCGGGCGCGGATCCATGGAGCCTCTACGTCAACACGACCACGAAGAAATTCACCGAGGAGGTGCGGCTCGCATCTCACGAAAACAATTACTTCCAATGGTTGGTGGGCGGCTATCTCAACAACGAAAGAACCGACGAAATCGTCGACTTGTTCGATTTTGCGAATCCGGGCGGCACTTTCTTCGGCTTGTCGCCCTTCACGAGCTATTTGCCGAGCACCTACCGGGAATACGCTGCCTATGCGGATGGTACGGTCTTCATCACCAAGCAGTTCGAGCTTGGTCTCGGGGTTCGCTACAGCAAGCAGCGCCAGGCGTACGAGGAGACGGTCAGCGGCCTTCTTGCAACCGGATCGGCCGCTGTCCTTACGCCGCCCGTGGCGACATCGGACCAGAGCGTGGTGACCTATTTGATCAACCCGAAATACCACATTACCGACGATGTGATGGTATACGCGCGAGCGGCCAGCGGCTTCCGGCCCGGCGGTCCCAACTTCGTGTTGTCACCCGGCCTCGGCAATCCCACTTTCGCCCCTGACAGACTTTGGAATTATGAGGTCGGCGAGAAATCCGCCTTCCTCGACAAAAGGGCGACGCTGGATTTCGATCTCTATGACATCCTATGGAAGGACATCCAGGTCACCGTCAACAATGGCGGAGTCAACCAACTCGAAAACGCCGGTATCGCTCGGGTGACGGGCGCAGAGCTGGCATTCAACTACCGTATTTTGCCGGCGCTGACTCTGGGAGGGTCTGCCGCGTATACCGATGCGCGCCTGACCTCGTCTGCGCCGGTAATCGGTGTCAAGAATCCAGGCGCTCGCCTGCCCCTATCGCCTCGCTATAACTTTGCTCTGGTGGGGAGCTATAACTTCAGCATCGTCGAGAATTACTCGGGGGCGCTGAACGTCACCGATCGTTGGGTGGGCGAACGTCTTGCAGGCTTTGGCACCCCGATCAGTCCGCAATACAGGCTCGCTTCTTACAACATTACGGACGTCAATCTGTCGGTCGATGCGCCGCATGGGTTGGAGTACGGGTTGTTCGTCAGAAACGTCTTCGACAAGGCCGGGGAAGTGTCAGCCTCGGTTCTCGCGAATGAATATAACCCCGCCTCACCGGTCCCCGTAGTGCTGGCACAGCCGCGGACGGTCGGCCTTTCGGTGAAATACAAGTTCAACTGATCGCATGGACTTCTGCACTGTTGAAACGGCGAGCGGAAAAGTACGGGGGTTAGTCAGCTCGGGCGTTCGCCAATTCAAGGGTGTGCCCTACGGCGCTTCGACCGCGGGCGAAAATCGTTTCCAGCGGCCGAAGAGTCCGATACCGTGGGGCGGAGTGCGCGACTGCTTCGGTTACGGACCGGTCTCGCCGCAGGTTCCTTCGGATATGGGCAATGACTATGCCCGGCTCATACAGTTCGACCTCAACGTTGCTGTCGGAGGAATGAGCGAGGACTGTCTGCATCTGAACATTTGGACGCCCGGCACGCGCTGTGAGGAAAAACGTGCGGTGCTGTTTTCGATTCACGGCGGCGGCTTTGCCATCGGCTCGGGCAATAGCCCGATGTACGACGGCGCCAAACTGTCAAGCTTTGGCGATGTAGTCGTGGTTGCGGTCACGCACCGATTGGCGAGCTTCGGCTATCTCAATCTGGCCGACCTAGATCCGTCGGGCCCCTGGACCGACGCAGGCGCCGCGGGCATGTTGGATCTCGTTGCCGCGCTCGAGTGGGTGCGCGACAACATCGGCAATTTCGGCGGCGATCCCGGTCGCGTCATGATCTTCGGGCAGTCCGGCGGCGGCTGGAAAGTGAGCGCGCTCCTCGGGATGCCGGCAGCGCGCGGGCTGTTTCACCGTGCCGCGGTGCAAAGCGGTTCGCTGCTGACTCATCTCCCGCGAGCAGGCGGCGCCCAGGTGGCCGATGCATTCATCAAAAAGCTCGGATTGTCGGCGACAACCCTGGGCGATATTCAGCATCTGCCGTGGAGCCGGTTATTGGCGGCGCAGACGGAAGTCGGGGCGCATGCGTTTTCGCCGGTGCTCGACGGCGTCAACTTCATCACCGACCCGTTTCACCCCCAAGCGCCGTTGGAATCCAACGACGTGCCGCTGATCGTCTCCACCACACTCGATGACGCCGGTCTGTTCTTCGACAATTTTGCCATGACCGAACACGATCTCAAGACTATGCTCGTGGCCGGCTACGGAGCGAAGGCAGGTGCCCTGCTGGCACTCTATCGACAGCTCTTTCCAGCCAAGTCGCCCTATTTGCTGTACGCACAGATCGTCACCGACTCGGGGTTCCGGCGATTCGCCCATGCTCAAGCGGAGCGCAAGGCCGATCGGCTCGGCGCGCCGGTCTACGCCTATCTTTGGGAGTGGGCGAGTCCCGCGTTTGAGGGGAAGTTCGGCGCCGTACATGCGATGGATGTCACCGCGTCGTTTCACAACGAACGCGATGCCATCATCGGCGGCGGCTCGCGCGACGCGCTGCGGATGTGCGACGCGCTGGCCACCACCTGGGTGAAATTCGCCGAAACCGGCGACCCCAATAACGCGCTCATCCCCCACTGGCCGCGCTTCGAGGGGGCACGGCGTGCGACCCTGGTGTTCGACCGCGAAACGCGTGTCGTGGGCGATCCTTACGGGGCGCTCCGTCTGTTCTGGCTCGACATGCCCGCGCCCAGCAGCGTATTTGGGTGAACAGCGTGGGGGCGAAGCAGACCGTGCCGCGTTGGCCGCCAAGGACGCATTCTTGGAAGGCCTGGAGACGACGTGACGGCGACCCTCGGTAACAAGTCGGTGCTCATCACCGGTTCCGACCGCGGCATCGGCAAGGCTATCGCACTCGCCTTCGCCAACGCCGGAGCGCGCGTGGCCGTGCACGGGCTCGCTACGCCCGGCGAGGCCGAGGCCGTGGTTCGAGAAATGTACGATGCAGGCAGCTCGGACGCCCGGTTCTTCAGCGGCGATTTACGCAACGCCGATGAAATCGAGGCACTGATGGCACACGTCCTGGCCTGGGCCGGTGTGGATGTTCTCGTGAACAACGCAGGCATCCAGCGCACCAGCCCGATCGCGGACATCACCACGGACGTGTGGAACGACATCATCGCCGTCAATCTCTCCGCGCCGTTTCAGACCATGCGTTGCGCATTGCCGTGGATGGCGCAGGCAGGCTACGGGCGAGTGATCAATATTGCGTCCGTGCACGGCTTGGTCGCCTCCATCCACAAGTCGCCCTACGTCGCCGCGAAATTCGGATTGGTCGGACTGTCGCGCGCGGCTGCGCTCGAATACGCAGCGCTCGGCAGTGCCGAGAGCGGCGGCATCACCGTCAATTGCATCTGCCCGGGCTGGGTCGACACCGCCATCATCGCGCCGCAGATCGCCGAGCGCAGCAAACTGCTCGGCGTATCGAGTCAAGAAGCGTTGGAAGGCATGGTTGCCGAAAAGCAACCTTCCCGCCGACTGTCGTCAGCCGCTGAGATTGCGCGTCTGGCATGCTGGCTCTGTGCGCCCGAGGCACACAACATCACCGGGACCGCGATTCCGATCGACGGAGGATGGACGGCGCAGTAGCGCCGCTGCCGCCCGCTTACTGGAATAGAATGTGAGCGCGCAAAATCACTGGAGAAAACTAGTGCTTAGCATTGGCTCTCGCGCCTCTTTCGATTGCCAGCAATAGATCAGAGGATGGGAATTTTTCTTTCATCACTTTGATGAGATCGTCGGGATCTTTGGCCCTCTCGAGCTCTTCTTCAAAGATGGACAGATACTCTTCCGTAAAGTTTAAAGCAGAGGTTGCATCCAAAGGAGCTCGAACCTTGCTGTGCCCTGGAATGACTACGGCAGGCTTCAATTCTCTGATTTTCCGCAAAGTGCTCAACCATTTTTTTCTTGCGTTGATGTCCGTCTCCGCCGTGTAGACGTGCATGTCATTAAAGAGAATATCGCCGGCAATGAGAGTTTTCTGTTCAGGAAGCCAAAGCATCGTGTTTTCATCAGTATCGCCCTGGAGGTCCTTGATAATTTCTATCGTTGAATTTTCAAATTGGATGGAGCTATCGTCGTATTTGCTGATGCCAACGGCATTGGAAGTTGCGCCCGAGCCCAAGATGCCTTTCCACTTGTCAATCTTCTCTTGGTAGACCTTGTTGATTCGGTCCACGACGATGGAATTCGCAAGAATTCTCGCCGTCGGATACGCTTCCTTGAAGACTTCCAGACCGAGAAAATGGTCGGCATGTTCGTGTGTGATGTAGATGGTTGATAGCGGCTTTTTCGTCGCTTTGATTTCCTGCAATACTTTTTCGGCGCTGGTTCTCGTGAGTTGCGCATCAACCAACATCACCTCACGGTTTCCCTCGATGATAATGGAGTTGGTCCAAAACTGATCGTCAGGGGAAGTGAACACCTTGATTGAAAGGCCCTGCTGGTCTTTTGCGAGAGTGGCTTGCATGAGAGTCAATAGAACACAGCCATGAAGAAATAGAACCTTGAACAACTGTCGAGAGCGCCTGCTTCTACGGATCACACCGGGTCTCGCTCTATCTTTCGGCCCACTGATCGGTGAATATCACCGGCGCCCATATATATCCACTCCCCTCCTTGCGGAGGCGGCCCAGGGCCGGATATGGCATGTGCGGCCCTGCGATCAAGACGTCCTCATGCGCAAGCGTTGGCAACAACTGATTCCGCATGGCGGCAGCCGCGGCCTGGTCGATGTCGAAGACCGCTGTAATTTCGGGATGCCTCAGCTGGACAATCTGTGCATGGATGATGTCGCCCCAAAAAATGATTTTTTGTCCCTTTGACGAAAATTCATAGCCGGTGTGTCCCGGGGTGTGACCATGCAATGAAACGAGTTGGACCCCCTCCATGATCGGTTCGGAGCCGCTGAACGTGCGCCACTTCCCGGCCTTGACGTACGGCGCCGCGATGGCTTGCGCGCTCTGGAAGAACGGTTGCACATCCTTGGGCGCTTTGGCGGCGATTTCCGGCGACAGCCAAAAATCGCTTTCGGCCTTCGAGACGAAGACATCGGCGTTGGGAAAGACGCGCTTTCCGTCCTGAGTGGTAAGGCCGCCGACGTGATCGGAGTGGAGGTGCGTCACGAAAACGCGGTCGACGTCTCCCGGTGCGTAGCCTGCGCTGCGCAGGCTGTCCGCCAAGCGGCCGAGAGCTCCCCCGCCGTACCAAGTGCCGGCACCCGCGTCGACGAGGATCAGTTGCTTGCCGGTGTTGACCAGGAACCCGGTGTCGCCCACATCCAGCAGGTGAGGATCCTCGTGCAAAGCTTTCTCGACGCGATCCATCGTCACCTTCTTTCCATTCAGCCAATGCGGATCGAATGCGGCGGCGCCGTCCAATAGGGCCGTCACTTCGAGATCGCCGACCTTCATCCGGTAGAAACCCGGCACCTGATCATGGTGCTGGGTTCCAGCCGCCAGGGCGGGGTTCGGTCCGGCAACAGGACCGGCCAGCGCGACCAGAAGGGCGGCGGCGAAGAGCTTCGAATTTCCTTTAAGCAAGGTTCCACTCCCAAGGTGAGTCAAAAGTTGACGCTATATAATCATTGCGAACGCAATTATTAAGTTGCGCTATAATGGCGGTCGCAATCTTTGATGTCAACTAAAATCCTTTGGAGTGAGATAGTCCATTGAAAGTCACTAAGGAAAAGGCCGCTGAGAATCGCGCGGCGCTGGTGCAAGCGGCCGCGCACCTGTTCCGGGAGCACGGCATCGACGGGGTCGGCGTCGCGGAGATCAGCAAGCAGGCGGGACTGACCCATGGGGCGCTCTACGCCCAGTTTCCGTCCAAGGAGGCACTGGCAGCGGAAGCCTTCTCGTTCGCCGCTAAACAAGGCTTCGAGCAGATCACGGCAGACCGGGATGGGCGTCCCGCCACCCTGACTGATTGCCTCGAGTGGTATCTGTCTGTCGACCATCGCGACAACTTGGCAACGGGCTGCGCCATGGCGGCCAGCGCCAGTGAGGTCGGGCGACAGGACAAGGCCGTCAGCGAGCGCTTCACGGAGGGGTTCGAGCAAGTCGTTGCTCTAATAGAACGTGGGCTCGGCGCCACTCCGGTCAAGGCAGAGCATCGTCAGCGTGCCCTGGCGATGATGGCCGCGATGATCGGCGGCGTCGCCGCGTCCCGCGCGGTCGCTAAGGCGGACCCCAGGCTATCGAATCAGATCCTGCTGGCCGTCCGCCGGATTGTCGGCGAGGTCGGCGGAGAAGAAAGGCACGTCGATGGCGCGCGAGGAAGGGTGCGGGGGACGAGGAAGCGTGTGCGGCGCACGCGCTGAAGTGGACTGTCTGCTGTGCTCGAGCGTGCGGCGTAGTGCCACAACGTTGCGCGATCCAGTTCGAAACATAGTAGTCTCGTTGACCGGCGTAATCGCTGCAGCCGCGTTCGGCGCATCGCGAATCAGCCGAACACGGGGAGTAAGCACTTGAAAGCCATGACATGCGGTGAGGCCGTGATGAAATTACTCTCGGCCTATGAGGTGGACACGGTGTTCGGCATGGCCGGAACGATGACGGTCGAGCTGTATCGCGGCATCGCACATGCAGGGGTCCGCCACGTGCAGTGTCGCAACGAGCAAGGCGCCAGCCTCATGGCCGATGGCTACGCGCGCGCAACCGGCAAGCCCGGCGTTTGCACGATCATTGCCGGCCCTGGCGTGACCAACGCGGCGACCGGCATCGCCCAGGCTTACTCCGATTCGCAGCCCATGCTCGTGCTATCCGGAGCGTGTGCCACACTCACGCAGGGGAAAGCCTGGGGAGCGATCCACGAACTCGCCGACCAGGCTGCAGTGACATCCGGATTCACCGCGTTCAGCGCCATGATCCGATATCCGGAAGAGCTGCCAGAATTGGTTGCTCGTGCCTATGCGGTGTTTCGCGGCAGCCGGCCTCGTCCGGTCCATCTGTCGCTGCCTCGGGACGTCCTCCCGGAACCCGTCGAGGACGACTGGAAGCCGCGCCGCGCCCCGTCCTTGCCGATGCCCGATCCGGCGGCGGTCGACGAGGCCGCGGAGCGCCTCGCGCAGGCAAAGTGTCCTCTGATTCTCGTCGGCGGCGGCGCGGTCGGCACGCGCAATGCGCTGACTGCGATCGCCGAGTGTATCGGGGCTCCGGTTCTTTCCACCAACGCCGGCAAGGGGATTCTTCCGGAATCCCACCCTTTGTCCCTGGGCTGCTCGATCCTGCAGAGATCGAGCCAGCAGGCTCTAGCCGCCGCCGACGTGGTGCTGCTGGTTGGCTCGCAAGTCGGCCAAGGCGACCACTTTCTGCCAAAGCTCGATATTTCGGGCGACATCATTCGGATCGACATCGATCCCACGGAATTGACATCGATGTATTCCGCGGCGGTGCCCATCCAAGCCGACGCCCGTGCCGCGATGTTCGCTCTGTGGTCCCGCCTCTCCAGCCGGAAGCCGGCGGCGCATCGGCCGGAAGGCGAGATGCGGGTCCGGGATATCCTCGCAGGCAACGTCGCGAATATGACCGACCTCGAAAAACTGCACGCGCGCGTATGGAAAATACTGCGTTCGGCCCTTCCTGCGGACGCCATTGTGATGGGCGACGCCTCGCAGATTGTGTACACCGGGAGTTTTGCGATGCCGATGGAAATGGAGCGCTGCTGGTACTATTCCGGCACTTATTGTTCCCTGGGCGTCGCCTTGCCGATGGCCATTGGCGCCAAGATCGGCGCGCCGCATCGGCCGGTGATCGCTGTCGCGGGCGACGGCGGGATCATGTTCACGGTCAATGAACTGGCCACCGCGGCGCAAGAACGCCTTCCCCTTCCGGTCATCGTGTGGAACAACGATGCCCTCAAGGAGATCGTGGACCAGATGGACCGGCGGCAGATTCCGCGCATCGGCGTGGAACCCAAGAGCCCGGACTTCCTGCGCTTGGCGGAGAGCCTCGGCTGTCATGCCACTCGCGCCGCGAGCGCCGAACATTTGGCACAATCCGTGCGGGATGCTCTCGTCGCGGATCGCCCGACGCTGATCGAAGTTCGGCAGGACAGCCCCTGGCTTGGGCGATAGCCAACGGCGGGATCCCACGCGACCGCGAGCGTCACTTAGACTCGCGACGGGTGCCCTTAGGCTCAACCCGGATGCAGCGCGCGGGCGCGTCTCACCGGATTCTGGTCGTTGATCTCGTCGCGCGGCCGGTAGGGCTCCTCGAGGAAGGCCCTGTCCCGGGCATCGAGCCGCAGCCCCAGCGCCTCTATGGCGACGTCGAGGTGTGCCGTCTTCGCGGCGCCCACGATCGGAACGTTGTGGTTGGGGCTGTCCGCGACCCAGGCCATCGCCACGTGTGCCGGGCTCACACTCCGGCGCGCCGCCACCTCCCGCACGCGGCGTACGATCTCCCGATCGATATCGTCGCCGAAGTATTCCTGATAGACGTCGTGGGCCGCGCGCGCGGTCCGCTCGTCGCGTGCAAGGAAGCCTCGCGCGAGGGGACTGAAGGTCGTGACGGCGATGCCCTGGTCCCGGCAGAAGGGGAGCATCTCCCGCTCTTCCTCGCGATAGAGCACGTTGTACTGGCACTGCATGTTGACGAATGGCGTCCAGCCGTTCATCGCCGCCACGTGGTTCATCTTCGCGAACTGCCAGGCATACATCGTGGACGCTCCAAGGTAGCGCACCTTGCCGGCACGGACCGTGTCGTGCAGCGCCTCCATCGTTTCCTCCACGGGCGTGCCCACGTCGAAGGCATGGATCACGTAGAGATCGACGTAGTCTGTACCGATCCGCGCCAGCGACCGGTCGATCGCGGTCGCGATGTGCTTGCGTGACAGGCCGCGATCGTTCGGGTCGTCGCTCATGGGGTAGTAGACCTTGGTCGCGAGCACCAGACCCTCGCGTGCGCTCATCCTGAGCAGGTTCCGGCCGACGACCTCCTCGTTGCGACCGGTGGAATACCAGTCGGCCATGTCGAAGAAGGTGATGCCGAGGTCGAGGGCGTGCCGCAGGATGGGAATCGAATCGTCCTCGTCGAGCACCCAACCCTTCCAGGCGGAGTTGCCCATCGACATCGTGCCGAGGCAAAGCTGTGACACCTTGAGGCCCGTCCGCCCGAACCTGATGTAATCCATGCGTAACCCACTCGGCCGTGTGGCCTGATTTCGCGACGATTTTGCGTTCCGGCACGGGTCCGGCGACCCGGCGGATAGGAAGGATAACCGATCTTTCCGATCCGGCCGCTCTGTATATGTGTACCGCATTTTTTCGCTGCCCGCTGTATCTGTTATCCCACTCCGGCCCAGGCAGAATAAAAGCAGACAAATCTCAACGTCGATCGTCCAAATGGAGGGTATCCCCCATGCGAATTGCCAAACCACTCCTTCTCGTGACGACGCCGCTGGGCCTGCTGGACGGCTTTTACGAATGCTACAAGCTGGCCGGCGGTCTACTGGTGTTGATGATCGCGATGGTCGGTGTCATGGTTGCCGCGCTAGGTACGGTGATAGCCACCATTCGGCGCGAGGAACGCGAAGCCAAAACGGGGCCAACATGAAACCACTGATAGTCCTGACTTTGCTGGCAATCATCGCCAGCTTGGGCAAAGCACTCTTTTCGATGTCATCCGGCCCTGAGCACTCGGCGCGCGTCGTGCATGCGTTGAGTTGGCGTATCGGATTGTCGGTGGCCCTATTCGTGTCCTTGATCGTCAGCTATCACTTCGGATGGATCGCGCCGCACGCCACGCGTTGATGCGGGCACTGGCGGCGAGCGGGTTCACGCCGTATCGTACCGGGCGTGAAGCTCTATCGCGCCGTAACGCAAGAACTCAGCGAGATGATACGCGGCGGATCTTTGGCCGCCGGCGATCAACTGCCATCGGTTCGCTCATTGAGCCGATCGCGCAAGATCAGCCCCGCCACCGTATTGAAAGCCTATGAAGCGCTGGAGGCAAACGGTCTCATCGAAGCCCGGCCGCGTTCAGGTTATTACGTTCGTGAACACCAAAAGCAACCGATTCCGCCCCAGACGTCGCGACCCAAAGCGAATTCCACGCGTCTCGATGTCAGTGATTTAGTTTTTCAAACACTCGAGGCGTCGCGCAATCGAAAGGTCGTACCGCTCGGCTCTGCCTTTCCAAGTCCAACGCATTTTCCCTGGCCGAAGCTGGCGCGATACCTTGGAAGCAGTGCCCGACACCTGGATCCCTGGAGTACCGTCGAAAGTCTCCCTCCCGGAAGCGTCGATCTGCGGCAGCAGATCGCGAAGCGGTATTTGCGATTAGGGATGTCCGTCGGTATCGAACAGATTGTGGTGACTGCGGGGGCTCTCGAAGCGTTGAATCTCGCATTGCAAAGCGTGACCCGTCCCGGCGACACGATTGCAATCGAATCACCGACGTTTTATGGATGCCTACAGGCCGCACAACGTCTCGGGCTCCAAGTAGTCGAAATCCCGATGCACCCCACCGAAGGCCTCGATATTGAGGCGCTCAGGACGGCGATCACCAGATTTCCAATCCGCGCATGTTGGTTCATGACGACACTGCAACATCCGACAGGCGCCACTCTTTCGCAACCGCGCAAGCGCGAATTGGCACGCCTACTGGCTAGCCACGACATTCCACTCATCGAAGATGATGCGTACTCGGAACTGCAGTTCGCATCAAAGCCGGAGCTACCGGCGAAGGCGTTTGACCAGTCCGGCCGCGTTCTTCATTGCGGATCGTTCAGCAAGTGCCTCGCCCCTGGATATCGTTTGGGGTGGGTGGCCGCCGGCCGCTATAGTGCCGACTTATCGCGGCGAAAAATCGAGGCATCGATCGCTACGAGCTTGCCCGTCCAACAAGGCATTGCTCAGATGCTGCGCCATGGCGGCTTCGACACTCATTTGACGAAGCTGCGTCGTGACCTGGCCGCTTCGCAGCTCGCCGCGATGGAATCACTGCAGCGATATTTCCCCGCCGGCTATCGAGTGGCCGCGCCTCGCGGCGGCTATTTTCTGTGGGTCGAGTGCGCATCGCAGGTCGATTCTCTCGATGTCCATCGACGCGCGCTGGACGTTGGCATTACGGTCGCGCCTGGTCCGATATTCTCCGCTCGACAACAGTTCAAGAATTATCTGAGGCTGAATACCGGTCATCCTTGGACCGGCGCAACGGCTCGAGCTATCCAAATATTGGGAACCTTACTACGGCGCTATTGAGACAGTAGCCCTCACCCCGCCGCGGCGATCTTGTCCTGCGTCTTGGTGTCGAAGTCGCTCGCCTCATGCCGCTCGCGCAGCTGGCTCGCCGGGTCGCCAACGATGCGGTTCACCATCCGCCCGCGCTTCACCGCCGGCCGCTCGGCGATCGCATCGGTCCAGCGCTGGACGTTCTTGTACTCGGCGACCTGTAGAAACTCGCCGGCCTCGTAGAGCAAGCCCTTGGCGAGCGCACCGTACCAGGGCCAGACCGCCATGTCGGCAATGGTGTACTGGGTCCCACCCAGGTACTCGCTTTCGGCCAAGCGCCGGTTTAGTACGTCCATCTGCCGCTTCACCTCCATGGCGAAGCGGTCGATGGCGTATTCGATCTTGGCGGGTGCATAGGCATAGAAGTGGCCAAAGCCGCCGCCTAGATAGGGCGCGGAGCCCATTTGCCACATGAGCCACGACAGGCATTGCGCGCGCGCCGCCGGCTCGCTAGGCAGGAAAGCGCCGAATTTCTCGGCCAAGTGGATCAGTATCGCGCCGGATTCGAAGACGCGGATGGGAGTCGGTCCGCCGCGGTCGATCAAGGCTGGAATCTTGGAGTTCGGATTCACGCCCACAAAGCCCGAACCGAACTGATCGCCCTCGCGAATGTTGATCAGCCAGGCGTCATACTCCGCCCCCGCGTGACCCCGCGCCAGCAGCTCTTCCAGCATCACTGTCACCTTCACACCATTGGGCGTGGCCAATGAATAGAGCTGCAGCGGGTGGCGCCCGACAGGCAGATCCTTGTCGTGCGTCGGCCCGGCCACCGGGCGGTTGATGTTGGCGAACTGGCCCCCGTTCTCCTTGTTCCAGGTCCATACCTTGGGCGGTGTGTAGACGGTCTCGTCAGTCATAGCTTCGGCTCCGGGTGTCGATTCACATTCATATTAACGTAATATGGCACTTCTACTCTGCGCTTCAAATGAAGCGAGAAAAATCGCGGATGTATGGCATCGATCGTTGGCTATGGGCCGTCACGGTCTGCGCAGCCGGGCTATCGAGCGCGCAAGCAGCCGTGGTGTCCGGCCGCTTGACCGAACCGCCGGCGCATCGCGCCGTGAAGGGTGCGACCATCGAGATCGTCGAACTGCATCGCTCAGTGGTCACCGGTTCAGGAACCCTTTATGCGCATATCGATCGCCACGCGTAACTGCCTTGGTACCAGCGGCCTCACCCGGCGACGAGCTGTCGATGCGCCAAGTTTTCCGGCAACTGATGTGACTCCGCATTGGCGATGAGCCGGCGCAGCTCCGGCACGCATGAGCCACAATTGGTGCCGGCCTTCAAGCGATGTCCGATTGAGGATAGATCATGGCAGCCGCCGGCAATCGCAGCATCGATGGCGCCGCGGCCTACGCGGAAGCACGCACACACTGTGTCGCCTGTGTCCAGGGACCGATTCTGGGGTCGGCCCGCCAGCACACAAGCGCGCTCGCTCGCCGCAAGGCGTGGTTTGTCGAACAATGAGGCCAGCCACGACCGAGAGAGAAGCTGCGGTTGCGGTCCGACAAATAGGCAGGCCTCTAAACGGTCGTCCCGAAGCCACGCTGCCCGATAAGTCCCCGCGTTGGCATCCTCGTAGTCGATCCAGTCAGACGGAGATTCGGCGCGCACGAGGGATCGCGCCCACATCGACCAATTGTGCGGCACGCTGCGACCGGCGATCTCATAGCGGCGAAACTTCCCCCCCTCGGCGCAGGCCCACCAGCTCAAGGCCGCGGGCGACAACGAACCGCGAGTCAGCGCGAAACCATACCAATTCACGACGAACGGCTCCACGCGTGCGGGCGTGTTTTTGAACTCCGGCTCTCCACTGACCGGATCGACACCAGGACCCACGAGCGCGCCGACACGTGCATCGGATGCGTTCGGTCCGCTCCAATGAATGGGCACGAAGATCGAGCCGCGTGCAATCTCGCCGCTGGTACGAAGCCGAGCCACCATGCGTCCCCACCGCGTGACGACACGCACCAAGGTGCCGTCCGGTGCTCCAAAGAGCAGCGCGTCCGCGGCATGCATGTCGACGAAGGGCTCGGCAAGGTGCGATGCGAGACGCGGGGAGCACCCGGTGCGTGTCATGGTGTGCCATTGATCACGGATGCGGCCGGTGTTGAGCACCAGCGGATATTCCTGGTCCAGTGCGAATTTTGGCGGACGCGGGCGGGTCGCCACCAACCGGGCGCGCGCATCGGCATGCAGGAACCGGCCATCGGCGAACAACCGCGGCGTGCTCTCGCCCGCTCGCGTCGCGAACGGCCACTGAGTAGGCGTCAAGGTCGCGTATCCCTGTTCGCCCAGCGCGACCAAGCCGCCCAGATGGAATGCACGTTCGCCGTCGTTTCCTGCAGCGCTCAGACGTGCATGCTCGTCGAAGATCTCAGCGACGCCCGAATAGTCGAATCCATCGTGAAAACCCAACCGTTGCGCGACTTGGCAGATCATCCACCAATCCGGCCGCACCATGGCGGGCACGGCCAAGAAACGGCGCTGGCGCGAAACATGCCGATCCGAGTTCGTCACCGTACCGTCCTTTTCGCCCCACGCGGCCGCCGGCAGCAGGATGTGCGCCAGCGCGGTGGTATCGGTTTGCGCCACGCAATCAGATACCACGACGAGGTCACAGCGCCGCAGCGCTTCGCGCGCGCGATCGGCGTTCGGAAGACTGACGACCGGATTGGTCCCGATGATCCATATTGCTTTGATTTGCCCGCGGTGCATCGCCTCGAATAGTTCGACCGCTTTGAGGCCGGGCCGCTCTGCGATGCGCGGCGAGGCCCAAAATTCCTGCACGATGCGGCGATGCCGTGCGTTTTCCAGCTCCATGTGGGCGGCCAGCGTGTTGGCGAGCCCACCCACCTCGCGCCCGCCCATGGCGTTCGGCTGACCGGTAATCGAAAACGGCCCGCAGCCCGCCCGGCCGATCCGCCCCGTCAACAGATGCGCATTGATGATGCTGTTGGCCTTGTCCGTTCCGGAGGAGGATTGGTTCACGCCCTGCGAGAACAGCGTTACGACACGCTCGGTGCTCCCGAACCATTCATAGAAGTCCTGAAGCGACTCGGTGTCGAGCCCGCAAAGCCGGGCGACTGCGCCAACGTCGCCTGCCGTGTTCTCTGCCACCAGCAGCGCCTGCGCGGCGCCTCGCGTATGGTTTTCGACGAATGCTCGATCAACGGCTTGGTGCCGCGCCAACCAACTCAGCAAGCCATTGAAGAGCGTGACGTCCGTGCCCGCGCGCAGCGGCAAATGCAGATCGGCCATATCGCAAGTGGGCGTGCATCGCGGATCGATGACGACGACGCGCATCGACGGTCGCAATTCCTTGGCCTTGAAGATGCGCTGATGGAGTACGGGATGGCACCACGCCAGGTTCGAGCCCACCAGCACCACGAGGTCTGCCAGTTCCAGATCCTCGTAATTCGTCGGCACCAGATCTTCGCCGAATGCCCTTTTGTGCGCCGCCACCGCCGAAGACATGCACAGCCGCGAATTCGTGTCGATGTTGGCCGAACCGATGAACCCCTTCATCAGCTTGTTGGCCACATAGTAGTCTTCGGTCAAGAGCTGACCCGACACATAGAATGCGACCGAGTCGGGACCATGCTGTTCTATGATATCGCGGAAGCCCTGTGCGACCGCATCGAGCGCGACATCCCACTCAACGTCTGCACCCCGCACCTGCGGACGCAGCAACCGGCGTTGCAAGCCGACGGTGTCGACGAGCGCATTGCCCTTCGAACACAACGCGCCCCGATTCGCAGGGTGCTCCGGATCGCCAAGTATATGGGTAACGCCGTCCGTCACTCCGGCCAGCACCCCACAGCCTACCCCGCAGTAGGGGCAAGTGGTGCGTACGTTCATCGCGACTGCGGCGCGCCGAACAGCAGTTCGTCCCGGAAGGAATGAATGTTGCGGTCCTCCTTCATCAAGTCCAGATACCAACCGCTGTCGCGGACATCTCCATACAGCACCGCCCCGCGAATCTTGTCCCGCTCGATCATCAACCGCTTGTAGATACCGCGCTTCGGATCGCGCAGCACGAGTGACTCGCTGCCCGGTCGTGCGTCGCAGTTGCCGGCGGAGAATACATCGATGCCGGTGACCTTCAGTTGCGTCGATGGCGGCGATGCGCGGTAGCCGCGGGTACCTCGCTCGGCGAGGTACGTCGCACACACGCGAGCCTGTTCGAAGAGCGGCGCCACCAAGCCGAAGGTTTTGCCGCGGTGCTGCACGCACTCGCCGATGGCATAGATGGCCGGATCGTTGGTCAGCATCGTATCGTCGACCAGCAGGCCGCGATCGCACGGAAGACCCGCCGCTCTGGCAAGCTCGATATTCGGCCGCACCCCGACTGCCATCACCACGAGATCGGCCGGCAGCTCGCTGCCGTCGGCAAAACCGACTCCAGTGACGTGAGCGTCACCACACAGGCGCGAAGTCTCCGCGGCCATCCTGAATTTTAGGCCTCGTCGTTCGAGTTCACCACGAAGCAGATCTGCCGCCAGCGCATCGAGCTCTCGTTCCATCAAATGCGGATGAATGTGTACGACGGTCACGTTGAGGCCACGTCGCTGGAGGCCGCTCGCGGCCTCCAGGCCGAGCAGCCCTCCCCCGATCACGACCGCGTGCCGCCGTGCTCGACTCGCAGCCAGCATGGTGTCGACATCCTGCATATCACGAAAAGTGATAACGCCCTGCAAAGTGCTGCCGGGGACCGGTAACAAGATCGGAAGCGAACCGGTGGCAATCAGAAGTCGATCGTAGGACGCCTCTACGCCGTGGAGCGATCGTACAGAGCGGTGCACGCGATCGATGTGGGTCACGGGATCCGCGCGATGGAGCGCGATCCCACGCTCGTCGTACCACTCAGGCGGATGAGTGACGACATCCTGCGTCCGCTTGTCGCCGGCCAGCAGCGGTGAAAGCCAGATGCGATTATAGCCGCCATGAGGCTCCGCGCCGAAGACCGTAATGTCGTAGGCCTGCGGCGCAAGCCCCCGCAACTCCTCAACCGCGCGTATGGCGGCCATGCCGTTGCCGATGACGACCAGGCGAGGCTTGCGCCCCGCGTGACGTTGCGGCAAGGGCCTCGCTCGCAACCAAATCTGTCCGTTGCGGACTTCTACCATGTAGGCGGGGACTGCGAACCGCGGCTCCTCGAGACATCGTCCCGTAACGAGACTGTAGTGCTGCTTGTAAATCGGCGAGGCAACGACGATTTCTCCGCCGATATCACCGACGATGCCCCGCGCCAACACGTTGGCATTGCTGGCGGGATCGTGGTTGCCGATCGCGAACACGGCGTCGCGTACTCGGAACACGGCAACCTCCTGCCCGTCGACCAGCGCCGCCGCGCCACTGTCGGGGAGGATGTCCTCGAGCGCGCAAACAGCGTGCCAGCATGCCGCAACGGGCAGCGCGACAGCGGAGCTCATACGGCCTCCTCGATCATCACGCGTTCCGCCAGTCGAACTGGTCGAGCCTGTCCGCGCTCTTCGACGAAGACCACATGCCCGTCAGGACGATCGCTGTTGATGAAGTGACGGAAGCGCCGCAACGCCACCGGGTCGCCGACGGTCTTTTTCCACTCGCATTCATACGTGTCGATCACACGCTGCATATCCGCTTCGAGTTCGGTGCCGATACCGAGCTTGTCCTCGCACACCACTTGTTTGAGATAGTCGAGCCCCCCTTCGAGATTGTCGCGCCATACGGACGTGCGTTGCAGGCGCTCGGCGGTGCGAATATAGAACATCAAGAAACGGTCGATGTAGCGGATCAGCGTCGTCTTGTCCAAATCGGATGCCAGCAGTTCGGCATGGCGCGGCTTCATGCCGCCGTTGCCGCAGACATAAAGATTCCAGCCTTTCTCCGTTGCAATCACGCCCACATCCTTGCTTTGCGCTTCCGCGCATTCGCGCGTGCAGCCGGATACCGCGAACTTGAGTTTGTGGGGCGAGCGCAGTCCTTTGTATCGATGTTCGATTTCCAGCGCAAACCCCACGCTGTCCTGAACACCGTAGCGGCACCAGGTCGATCCCACGCAGCTTTTGACCGTGCGCACCGACTTGCCGTAGGCGTGGCCCGACTCGAAGCCTGCGTCGACCAATTCGCGCCAAATCAAGGGCAGCTGATGGACCTGCGCTCCCAACATATCGATGCGCTGGCCGCCGGTTATCTTGGTGTACAACCGATACTTTTGGGCGATCTGTCCGATCGTGATGAGCTGCTGGGGCGTGATTTCGCCGGCGGCAACCCGCGGCACCACCGAGTAAGTGCCGTCTTTTTGGATATTGGCGAGAAAGCGGTCATTCGTGTCTTGCAGGGGCGCCTTATCGCGCGCCAGTACAAAATCGTTCCAGCACGAAGCGAGAATCGATGCAACCGCCGGTTTGCACACATCGCAGCCGAGACCTTTCCCGTGCTTGGTCAGCATCTCTTCGAACGTATGCAGTCCACCGACGCGGGCCAAGTCGAACAGTTCCCTCCGTGAGAACGCGAAGTGTTCGCAAATATGGTTGTTGACGGCCACGCCGAGGCGCTTAAGTTCGGTTTTCAAAACCTGCGTCACGAGCGGCGCACACCCCCCGCAGGAACTGGCCGCCTTGGTGCACTGCTTGAGCGCCCCGATCGTTCTCGCGCCGCCCGCGATGGCTGCGCACAGATCGCGCTTGCTGACATTGTTGCAGGAACAAATCTGCGCGGATTCGGAAGGGGCGTTAAGCCCGCCGGGTTGATGTTCGTTGATTTCGTCGCGCGGTGAAAGCATCAGCTGCTCCGGATTGGCCGGCAGCGGCAATTCGTTCTGCACCATTTGCAGCCACGTGCCGTACTCCTCGGCCGCGCCGATCAGGATGCCGCCCAGCAATCGGGTTCCATCTTCGCTGATCACGAGTTTCTTGTAGATTTGGCGGCGCTCATCGATGAATACGCAGGCCCGGGCGCCGCGCCCCACCGCATGAGCGTCGCCGATGGAAGCGACATCGACTCCCATGAGCTTGAGCTTGGTGCTCATATCGGCCCCGGCGAATCGGGCCTCCGATTTGCCTTGGAGTTGCGCGGCGACGCTGCCCGCCATCTGGTAGCCCGGCGCCACCAGCCCATAGATCTTTCCCTTCCACAGCGCGCATTCTCCGATCGCGAAAATGTCCGGATCGGACGTGCGGCAGGCATCGTCGATCACCACGCCGCCGCGCCCGCCCACCTCGAGACCGGCCGCGCGCGCCAACTCATCGCGCGGGCGTATTCCGGCGGAGTAAACGATCAGGTCCGTCTCGAGTTGAGAGCCGTCCGCAAATCGCAGGCAATGTGCACGCTCGCTGCCGTCGACGATCGCGGTGGTCTGCTTTCCTGTATGGACGCCGACCCCGAGGTCGCGAATACGTCCGAGCAGCATGCTGCCTCCGGCGTCGTCAATCTGCACCGCCATGAGCCGCGGCGCGAATTCGACCACATGGGTCTCGAGTCCGAGATCCTTGAGCGCCTTCGCCGCCTCGAGACCCAGCAGTCCGCCGCCGATGACCACGCCGCTCTTTGCTTGGACGCTCGCGTTGCGAATGGCGTCCAAGTCATCGATGGTGCGATAGACGAAGCAACCGGGACGATCATGCCCCGGTATCGAAGGCACGAACGGATACGAGCCTGTTGCCAGCACCACGCGATCGTATTCCAGTCGCAGACCGCTCGCTGTTTCCACCACGCGCCGCTCGCGATCGATGGCGACCGCGCGTTCGGACAACTTGAGGCTGATGCCGGATCGATCGAAGAAATCGGACTCGACCAACGACAACTCCTGCGCGCTCTTGCCGGAGAAGTAGGAAGTCAAATGCACCCGATCGTAGGCCGGACGCGATTCCTCGCACAGCACCGTAGTTTCGAGATCAGACGCATTCGCCTGCAGCTGCTCCAGCAACCGCTGCCCGACCATACCGTTACCGATGACTATCAGCCTCACGGATGCTCCAGGGATTTCGCTAGTCTGCCTGCGCTATCGCCGCATCCAAAGTCAGTCCCGTCTTTTCGGGCGCCGACCACGCGAGCCACTGTCGATGCAGGATGACGACCAGCGCAAAGGCCGTTGCCGCCAAGATGCCGAAGGTAGTGAAACCCCACTGATAGCTGCCGGTGCTTTCCTTGGCGATACCCATCACGACCGGCAGATAGAACCCACCGATACCGCCTGCCGCACCGATGATGCCCGTCATCAATCCCGTCTTTCCCTTCCAGCGATGCGGCACCAGCTGGAACGTGGCGCCGTTACCGAGGCCGAAACACAGATACAGCGTGGACAGCAGCGCAGTCGCGCCACGCAAGGGCGGCATCAGCATGGCGAATCCAATATTGCACAGTGCGATCGCCAGCAGCAGCATCAGCAACACCTTCACCCCCGAAAACCTATCGGCCAACAGTCCTCCCACCGGCCGCACCATGGCGCCCGCGAAGGCCAGGCCCGCCATGATCATGCCCGCATCGACCTTCGATAATTCGTATTGAGTCGTCAGGAGCAGGCTCACGTACGAGGACATCCCGACAAACCCGCCGAACGTGATGCTGTACACGAGCATGACGACCCACGTGTCGCGTTCGGCGAGCACGACCAAATATTTGCGCGGCAGCACGGCAAGGGCCACGGCGGCACCGAGAGCCGGGAGCAGCAGTTGCCCCGCCTTCCCATGTCCGAACAATCCGCCGTTCACCAACAGCACCAGGGCCATCACGCTCAGCAACGACACCACGAAGCCGGCGAATGCGCGCGTACCGCTGCCGCTCTTGACGCTGCGGTCTTCCGCCCACAGCATCACCGCCGCCGCCGTGAGGGCAAGCAGCGGCAGCACGGCCGCCGTTGACTGCTGCCAGCCGTAGTGTTGCGCGAGAGTGGGAAACACGAAACCGTCCACTACGGCGCCGATATTGCCGGCGGCCGCAAGTCCCAAGACCAAGCCCTGCACTCGTGGCGGATAGCTGCTCCCCGCCATCGGCAGCGCGATGGCAAAGCTGGCGCCGCCCACGCCGAGCAACGCACCGAGCATGAGCAGCATGGAGTAGGTAGGCGCGACGGGAAACAGCAGGATCAGCGATGGAATCGCCGAGATCGAAATGCCGAGTAGGGCAAGCCGCCTTCCGTCCACGGACTGAAACAAGTTGCCCAGTGTGACGCGCACGATCGAGGCGCTGAGCACGGGCACAGCGACTAAAAATCCAGCCTGAGTCGGTGATAGCGACAGCTGCTTGGAGACATACGGAGCCAGCGGCCCGAACATTACCCAGGCCGTAAATCCAGTATCGAAGTACAAAAAGCACGCCAGCAAGGCTTTCCAATTTCCGCTGCGCAACGATGCGATAACTTGCTTCATCGTCTCTACCCCTGATTGCGTTGTCCGCACCTTCCACGTTTCGAAAGGCAAAAAAAACCGCCAACGGTACGCACCTTTAAGATGCGTACGGGTTGGCGGCATTGCCTCTTGCAGATTCGCTACAGAACCTGCCCCGTGCGAACGGCTTGCACCGTTTGCACGATAGTCCGGTGCAACATGCGTGCCACGGCATCTGCGCGCCAGCCGCCCCCATGTAATCAACCTGTTAGCTGCGGCTGCGTGCCGAGAATCCATCACCGGCATACGGCAAACGAATCAAAAAAGGGCGTGGGCCTGACGCTCACGCACATAGTTAGTGCGGCGAACAACGCTTGCGCAGGCGCAGTCCAGAATGACGAGTGGAGCGCTTGATGTGGCTCTTACATTAGTGGCAGAGTCTCCAAGCCGTGCGGGATATTCGCGATCGATGACACATCGACTGCGTCGCCAATGTCGGCTGAAGCGCATCCCAATTCTCTAGGAGCGTCACACGCTCAGGTGATCGATGAGCCGACGTAATAATCCGATTGATGCGACCCAGGCCGACACGCTGGCGGGCCGCTTTCTACGGTCGGCCCAGTTGTGCCGCGCCCGAGATCTCGAGCAGCTGTCCGTCTTGAGCGACTTGGTCAAGGGAATCAGCGAGCTGATCCATGCGCTACAGAAGGAGCGCGGCGCCTCCTCGATTTACCTAGGTTCCAACGGCGCCCATTTTGCGGATCGACTCGTCGCACAGGTCGCCGAGAGCCGTGGCTTGGAAGAACGGGTGCGAGGCCACTTGGAGCATGCGGGCGAGAAGCTTGATCCGATGAGTTGCAGCGCGCGATTCTATACCCGCGTCGCGTTCGCCTTTGACGCCCTCGACTCCCTGCCGGGTACGCGCGAACAAGTATCGGCATTGGTATTGGTTCCGCAAGATGCGGTCAAGGCATTTACCGAAGTGATTGCTCTCCTACTGGCGGTGGGTTTCGAGGCAGCCGATATCGCAGCCGACCCGGAGACGTCCCGCGCGCTCATCGCGCTCGTGACCTTCGCTCAGGGCAAGGAATATGCCGGCCAAGAGCGGGCCACGGCCGGCGGGGCGCTGTCTCGCAGTCATTTTGATGCTGCCGATCGGCGCCATTTGCGGCTTTTGCAAGTCGCGCAAGAACATGCGTTCAAAATCTTTACCCAATTTGCCGATCCCCGTCATGCCACTCTCCTCCTCGAGTTGAGCAACAGTCGGGAAACGGCGGAGTTCAAACAGATGCGCGCGGCCGCTCTCGAGCAAGATCCGAGCGGCGATCCCTTCCCGGTGACCGCAGATGCGTGGTACGAAGTGACCACGCGGCGAATCGACGCGATGAGGAGCATCGAAGAATGCGTCGCCGCTGATCTCGGACGACTCTGTGCGGTCAAGCTTGCCGAGGCTAAGGCTGGAGCAAAACGCACCGATGCGATTGACCGAGATCTCTTGAAGCGCACGGCGCCATTCGCGATGCTGGTAACTGACGTGGATCCGGCGCTCAACAGCTTGGGTGTGGCAGGAGGCGTCGAGTTATATGGCATGGACGCCGGACTCCCAAAGCCCATGCGTTCGATCCGCGACGTGGTTGAAGCCCAGTCGCGTCGAATCGACGACATCACTTCACAGCTCGAGTCAGCTCGCGTCGCGCTGACCGAGCGCAAGACAATAGAACGTGCCAAAGGAATATTGATGCGTAGCCGCCGGCTATCGGAGAAAGACGCCTATACGCTACTGCGGCAGACGGCTATGAGCCAGAACAAGCGGATGTTCGACGTGGCGGAGGCAATCATCAGCATGGTTGATATTTTCAAACCGTGAAAGGTGACGTACCGGCGTCCTGTGACACTTCTCGACGTGGACGAGCCGGGTTCAGCGCCACACGACGTAGGTCTTGCGCAGTTTTTCGTGAATGGTCCAGACGCCTTTGGTATTCGGCGGAAAGTAAGCGGCGTCGCCGGCGCGAAACTGATATTCCATGCCTGCGTCGGTGACGAATGTGGCATGTCCGGCCACGAATTGGCTGAATTCTGCATCAACGATGGCGCGCGCAAAACAGCCTGGCGTTGCTTCCCACGTGCCCACGTTGACGCTCCCGTCAGGCGCGGCAAACTCCTCCTTGGTGAACAATTGCGGGGTGGGCGCGCTGCCCACGCGCGGTGGCGTCACCGCCAAACCAAATTCGTCGGATGGAGTGCGTGCCGGGGCCGTGATGTGGACGATGCTCATGAGGGACCTTTCAAAATGTCTATTGTAGCCAAAGGCCGGGCAAGCTGCTGCTGGGCCGCAAGGCCGGTCACGTCACCACGCACTACTCGGCACCCAAAATCGAGACTACCGGCCACTGGGCATGGAGATTGCGTTGGTTGGATAAAAGCTCGCCGGAGAGTTTGTCCCAAGGAAATGTACCGCGATATCGTCACGCGTAACAAACGAAGCTTGCGTACCCGCTTCGCGAAACGGGACGAGCTTGCGAAAATTGGTCCAGACCGCTGTCGGGCCAGGACCGAAATTGCGGTCCGGGTTCTCCAACATGCGAATATCCATCCAGAATGCGGCGTTCAGCAAATCCTGTCCCAACATGTCCCGGCTGACATCAAGCGCCTGCCGCATCCGCACCAGTTTGAGCATCGGCACGGCGTCTAGGTCGCCGACGCCCTTGTCGGCCGTGACGCCGTCCGGGGCAATGGGATTCGCCAACGGCTTAAGCTCTTGCCACAGCGCATCGGCAATCGCTCCCCCACCACCCCCTGCGCCGGTGCCGCTGGCACCCTCTGGCCCCGGGTGAGTCTTCAAGATTTGCGATGCGTCCGTGACCGTGAAGAACGGGTCTTCGAATCGATGCATACGTTGGACGACGGCCACCATCAGATTGACGAGCGCTACCGGAAACGCCTCGACATCGTCGACCAGGGGATAAGGGTCCCAATCCGAATTCGACAAAATATAGCCATGCTTTCCGTGACTGAACTTCCCCCCCTTCACAAAGAATTTCATCAGCTGGGGCGTTGCGAGTTCCCAGGAATCTTGTGGTGAAACGTCGGGTCGAAAGGTCGGATTGTGATCGGTGGAATTCATCTGGATGAGGGTGCTGTCGCGAAGACGCGCCCAGGCCCCCCACACCCCACCGTCGCGCCAAACCGTGGCGCGCAGGCTTTCAGCGTCTTGCAGAATTCGATACTCGTCGTCAAACACGTAACTGCCTCGCAGCATGTCGAGCACACGCAAGGCTGCAAAGTTGGCCCAGGGGAACGGTCGGGTGGCCTGTACCGGCATCGACAAGGGTCCAACGTTACCGTTCATCCCGTCGAGGTCCATGGCCCAGATCAAATCATGCCATTCGATCAATTCGCGCGCGTCATTCACCAGCAATGCCGCAAATCCTGCGGTCAAAGCGCTAGTCGTCCCCAGCGCTTCGTCATTGCCTTCCAGGTGGATAAGCTTTAGGCCGGCTTTTGCCAAGGCTTCCGCCGCGGGCATGCGCAATCCTTTGAAGTAGGCGAATCCGCGACCCGTCATCGTGGCCGCAACCGGCACGAAATCGGACTCACCTATGGCTCCGCGCCAGTGAACCGCCGGCGTGACGCCGTAATTCAGCAGATCGACGATGCCCTTGATATACGCAGGGCTGGCGGCTTCGTAGGTGACGATATTGGCATTCACTGCCAACATCGCGCGGCCGATATCCTCATCCGGTATGTCCTCGCCAAAACCCGCGAACGGCCCCTGACCAATGGTGCCGGATCGCGCGTCATGGCGAGCGGCCAACTTGGCCGTGTTTTCCGGGGAGTCTGGATCTCCTGTCATCGTTGCAATTTCGCGGCCCGAGCCGGCCAGACGATTGAAGCGGTAAACCGGGATCCCCTCGTGTTGCGCCTCTAACATCAAACCAAATGAGTCTGCTGCGCGCTGCATCGCTTCGCCGCTAACAGCCACCTTCGCGCCATGCCGCGCGATGTCCACGACTTGATCGATTGTAAGGTCGTGCCCGGTCAGCGTTATCGTCCTGTTCGTCGTTGTCGCAGAGATTGGCCGATACGCCTCGCTTGCGACGGCCGAATATGCGATGCACGTCCAAAGAAGCGCGGTTAGTGCCGTGCGGGCGAAACGCCTATGATCCATAATTTGTTCCTCTCTGAAGCGGTGCAGCTTTCGCGGCCAGACTTGATAGGCGACCCCTCAGACACGACACTCTTGCGGCCGACCAGCGTTGAATCATATGCGATCCCCCTACGCCCTGCCCTTCATTCCCTAAGCCACAGCGGACTCTTCCAGGCTGCCAGAGCCTCCAGGAAGACGTTCAACCTCAAAGGCAGGAATTTCCGATTCGAGTAAACGGCGAAAACGGGGATTTGCGGGGAAGCCCACTTCGGTAACAGCCGTATGAGTGCACCGCTCGCGAGTGCTTCGTCACAGTAGGTTGACGGCAGTAGTCCGATCCCGTGACCCCGGTACACGAAGGTGCTGACCGAATTGAAGTCGCGACTCGCTATCGGCCCTGAGACACGGATGCGTGCCTTTTTTCTACCGCTGACCAGGTCCCAGTCGGTCTCGTTGTTCCTGGCGTTGAGCATCACGCAGTCGTGCAGCTTGAGGTCCGCAGGCTCGACAGGAAGCTTTCGACCTTTCAGGTATTCGGCGGCTGCCACGACATAGCGAACGCTCTTACCTATGCGGGTGGCGACCACGCTCGAGTCCTCCAACTCTCCGAAGCGGATCGCGACGTCAAGATTTTCCGCAACCAGATCGAGAAAGAGATTCGTAATGAAGAGGTCGATCCGGATCCGCGGCTGAGCTTTCAGGAACCCCGAGAGAAAGTCCAGGAAGGGCTCCTGACTCAGAATGACCGGAACGGAGATCCTCAACATACCTTCGGGCGTCTTCTGTCCTAGGATCAGAACTCGCTCAGCTTCTTCCAGCAGGGTCAGCGGCTCCCTGCACTGATTGAAGTACTCACGTCCCTGCGCAGTGAGGGTCACCCGTCGCGTCGTGCGCCTCAGGAGCGACACACCGAGCTTCGACTCCAGCACCGATAACCGCCGGCTCACCGTCGAGATCGGCATACCCAATGAGCGGGCTGCCCGGCTGATGCTCTCGAACTGGGCCACTTTGACGAATAT
>WNFT01000213.1_pt1 | contig 45339 bp, 37 predicted proteins | sample 5400191 | NCBI WGS metagenome assembly WNFT01 (sample SAMN13153359, study PRJNA577476) | soil metagenome | isolation source: 80 cm saprolite under Madrone tree | place: USA:California | collected 2016-06-14 | reverse complement strand
TGCGTTTCGCGCAAAGGGTCGATCGGCGGGTTGGTGACCTGCGCGAAGCGTTGTTTGCAGTAATCCCACAAAGTTCTTGGGAGTGCGGAGAGAAACGCAGGCGGCGCATCATCTCCCATGCTCCAGTCCGCTTCTTTGCCGCGGGTCAGCGCGGAAAAGAGAATCTTGAATTGATCCTCGGTCCAGCCGGCGGCGCCCGCGACGCGCTTTGGTTCGTCAATGGGAGTCCAAGGCGCGGCAACCGACGCGGCCAGCATCCTTTGCGGAATGGCATTGCGCGCCTGTTGAATGGCAAGGCGCTTGAGGATGTCACGCCAGCGCAAGAAAAGCCCAGTGGCAGGATTGGCGAGGATCATTTCTCCCGGGCCAAGCCGCTGGCGCTCAGCGATTCGAGATTCGTCGAGATCGACCAGGCCAGTTTCGGAGCCGGCAATCAGCAGGCCATCGTGCGTGAGCGTATAGCGCAGCGGGCGCAAGCCATTGCGATCCAGCTTCGCTCCCAGGAAATGGCCGTCCGAAAACACTAAGGCGGCGGGGCCATCCCAAGGCTCACTTTGCTGCGAAAGCGCGGTCAGCGCGCTGCGTACGTCCCGAGAAAGCAGGGGATCTTTTTCAAAGGCTGGAGGAACCATGGCGAGCATGGCTTCTTCCGAAGACCGTCCTTCGAGGAGCCGCAACTCGAAACGCCACATAGCGGAACGGCTGCGCGAGATGCCAGGAAGGCTGCGTGTTGGTGGAATAGCGCTGGTGAAAAACGGCAAAGGTGGTCGCGAACGAGGGATCGCGCAAGTCTTCGTAGAACTGAGGAAACTGCCAAGGCGTGAGCAAGCCCTTATACACAATGGTTTGCGAAGAAAGCGAGCAGATGTAACAGCGCAGAGGCATCAGCGATTCCGCGCGTTTTCTCAAAAGCGAAAGACGCCACTCGAAACGCGCTGTTCCCCGCGCGGGGTGGAAGGGCTCGACGAAAAACTGCCAAATTTCTGGCATGGTTTCCAGAGCGCGGCGGCCCAAGGAATTGGTATTCACGGGAACGCGACGCCAGCCAATGACGCGCAGGCGCTCGGTGTCTGCGGCGACTTCAACGGCTGCGCGAGCTTCCTCAACGGAGGAAGGAGGAAGAAAGGCCAAACCGACCGCGAACATTTCGGGCAGGTCGATTCCCTGCTCTTGAGCGCGGGCGCGGAAAAAGGGTTGTGGAAGCGAAGTAAGTAAACCGGCGCCGTCGCCGCTGGCGCCATCCGCGTCAACCCCACCACGGTGGGTGAGGCGTTCTAATGCCGTGAGTGCAATCTGTATAATTTCGTAGCTGGGAGCGCCGCCAAGGCGGGCGATGAACCCTGTGCCGCAGGCATCATGGTCAGGGTGCCCCCAGTTGGGGTGACGATCTCGAGCCGAGCGGGGTCGCGCTTCGTGCTGACTGCCCTGGCCCCGACCATGCGGATAGGACATACCAGTTTATCGAACGGGAGGGGGGTAGTTGTACAACGCAGAATTTTGATTCTGTGAATTGATTTCTTGATAGGTGAGGGTTGAAAGGCCTGAATCGCTAAAATTTGGTCACTTCGGAAAAATGGAACGCGCGAACTTTCATGGCGGGGACGACCATCTCAAAGGCTTCTTCGCCGGCGGCGCGAACCGCAGGGCTGAGCAATTCGACGTTTTTGAGCATTTCAATGAGCGACTGATTGAAGCGGAAGTTGCGCACCGCGCCAGCAACCTGCCCATTCTCAACGAGGAACAGACCATCGCGGGTCATGCCGGTCATGACTTTTTCGTACGGATCGACTTCGCGGATATACCAGAGACGCGTGACGAGCAGGCCGCGTTCGGTGGAAGCGACCATTTTTTCTACGGAAGAATCTCCGCCGCCAAAGACGAGATTCATGGGCGCTTCGCCGTATTCATTGGGAAGAGCAAACCCGTGGCCCGTGGGCTGCTTGTGCGCGGCTTTGGCGGCAGCGCGCGAATAGATGAGATTCCTGGGGATGCCACGATCCACGAGCACGACCCGCTGACGTGGCACTCCTTCGCCATCGAATGGGGCGCCCTGCTGCAGCGGATGATAAACGTCATCGGTGATGCTGATATTTTGACCGAAGAGCTGTTTGCCCATACGTTCGTTCAGGCAGGAGCGCTTGTCCGCCAGGGCGGTGGCGGAAAAATCATAAAAAAGAAAGCCGACGAGATCGAGCACGGCGGCGGGTTCCAGGATGACCGTGTAACGGCCGGGGGCAAGCTCCCGCGCGTTGACAGCGAGATGCGCCTTTTCGCCGGCTCGGGCGGCGAGTTTCTGCGGATCGAAGGCGCGGACATTGGCGGAGTTGGCTTTGGCCCAGCTTGCGGCGGAACCCTCTTGCATGGTGATGGAAAACTCGGAGTGCGTTTCGCGATAGGCGGCAAAAAGGCCGCGAGAATTCACCAGGGCGGACTGGCTCTGGCCGTTCGAGAAGATTCCGGCGGCGACCTGGCCTTTCTTGACGGCCAAGTCGCAGGCGCAGCGAACGGCATCTGCCCGGTCTTCAGCAGAGAGGGCGGCGGTCTGTTTAATGAAGCGGTTTACGCGGCGATAGCGCTGCTTGCCGGGTATTGGAAGGAGGCGCGGGTTCTTCGGCTGGCTGTGCGCGAGGGAGAGAGAAGCTTCGATGGTGGCGCGGAGCGAGTCTTCATCGATGCGATTCGTGGTGGCGCGCGCCGTTCGGCCGTCGGTGACCGTGCGAATCGAAACCGTCAAACCATGCTCGGCGACGTTTTGGTGAATGGCGTTGTTGGCGAAACGCGTCAGCGCGTTGGCAACTTCGTCGACGTGGACTTCGGTTTCTTCGGCGGCCGTGGATTTCGCCAGACGGAGAACTGCGTCGGCAATGCGGCGAAGTTCGCGCTCGGGGAGAAATTCGCAAGCGACTGCGCTCGCCTTCTTTGATTTGGGCGCGGAGCTCATTGGTTGGAAAACGCCGTCCCGATGCGCACATTGTGGAAGCGCGCCGGCGAAGCTCCGTGGCCCGTGCCCATGGTCTGCATGGGCTGGCCCTTTCCGCAATTGGGCGTGCCCCACAGAGTCCAATGACCGAGCTTGCAGATGGCGTCGCAGGAATTCCAGAATTCCGTGGTGATGCCGCTGTAGCTGGGATTCTTAAGCATGCGGACTTTTTGTCCGCCTTTGATTTCCCAGCCGATCTCCGTCGAAAACTGAAACTGGTAGCGACGATCATCGATGGACCAGGAGCGATTTGTCTCCATGAGGATCCCGTCGTTTGTGTCAGCGATGAGATCGTCGTAGTCCCAAGTGCCGGGGAGCAAGCTGACGTTCGTCATGCGAATGATCGGCAAGCGGTTCCAGCTCTCGGTGCGCATGGTTCCGGAAGAGCGGCCCAGGCCCACGAGGTGCGCCGTTTCGCGATTGGAAAGATAGCCGCGAAATTTTCCGGCTTTTATGATGTCCGTGCACTGCGCGGGAACGCCTTCGTCGTCGTAAGCAAACGTGCCGAGGCCCTGGCCGTGATCGAGCCGCGCGTCGGCGACAACGTTTACGATGCTCGAGGCGTATTGCAACTGGTTCAACTGATCGAGGGTCAGAAAACTCGTGCCGGCGAAATTGGCTTCCTGGCCGAGCACACGATCCAGCTCGATGGGATGGCCAATCGATTCGTGGATCTGCAAACCGAGCTGGCTGGCACCGAGGATGAGCGTGCCGATTTTCTCCGGGCATTGCGACGCAGAGTGCAGCGCCGCGGCTTCTTCGGCGATGATGGGAGCGTTCCTCATCAAATCAAGCGAATCCACGAGTTCGTAACCCTGGAGAGCATGCTGGCCGCCGAAACTATTGGGATAGGAACGCTTTTGAATTTCCTGACCTTGAAATGAAGTGGCGGCAATGCCACAGCCGGAAATCATTTTGCGCTGGTGAATGCGCGAACCGATGCTGGATGCAAACCAGGAATCGATCTTGCGGAATTGCATGTCCGTTTCCGTTAGCGTCACGCCTTTTACGCGGCGCATTTCGGCGTCGGCGGCAAGCAGCAGAGCGAGCTGGGTTTCAAGAGGGATTTCGAACGGATCTTTGCGGAACGGGCTCTGCCAACTATCTATATAGGCCTGCTCCGGCGCGAGAACAACTTCGCTGCGTTTCGCAAGCGCCGAGGCTTTCGCGATGGAAACCGCCCGCGCGGCACAAGCGGCGACGCCATCCCGGGTCAAGCGATCCGTGGAGGCAAAGCCCCAGGCTCCGTCGGCCAGCACACGAATGCCAAGGCCGATCGATTCGTTTTGCGAGAGGGTGCCAACCTGTCCGTTCTTAGTGGTGAGGTCACGCTGGCGCAAATGCATGACACGGACGTCGGCATAAGCAGCGCCGCGCAACTGGGCCGTATCAAGGGCGTTAGTGCAGAGATCCCACATGGGCGTTCGTCAAGCTGAAAAAGATATCAGGAAATGCGAACGGGCGCAGTATCTGTTCTGACTCTGCCGGACGACGCCGCTGGGAGAAGGAAAAGCGGCGGCCTTTCGGGTAAGGGCCAGCAGAGCCGCCGCACTCCAAATTACGTGCCTTCGTTCCAGGAGGCCAGGTAGTGCTCTTGCTCAGGGGTTAGCTTGTCGAGCCGGTGGCCCATGGAATCGAGCTTGAGACGCGCAATTTCCTTGTCCAGGTGCTCGGGGACGACATACACCTGCGGCTTCAGGTTCTTGTGATTGGCGCGCAGGTATTCGGCAGAAAGCGCCTGGTTGGCAAAGCTCATGTCCATTACGGCAGCGGGATGCCCTTCGGCGGTCGCAAGATTGACGAGGCGACCTTCACCCAATAGGTAAACTTTGCGACCGTCCTTCAGCTGATATTCGTCAACGAGCGGGCGCACTTCGCGCTTGCTTGTGGACATTTTCTCGAGCGCCGGGATATCGATTTCCACGTTAAAGTGGCCGGAGTTGCAAACAATCGCTCCGCCCTTCATTTTTTCGAAATGTTCAGCGCGGATCACGCTCTTGTTTCCCGTCACGGTGATGTATACGTCGCCTTCTTTCACCGCTTCGGCCATGGGCATTACGCGGAAGCCGTCCATGGCCGCCTCGATGCCCTTGACCGGATCGATTTCCGTGACGATCACGTCCGCGCCAAGGCCTTTGGCGCGCATGGCCACGCCGCGGCCGCACCAGCCGTAACCGGCGATTACAACTTTGAGGCCCGCGAGGAGCACGTTGGTGGCGCGAATGACGCCGTCAATGGTGGATTGCCCGGTTCCGTAGCGGTTGTCAAAGAAGTGCTTGGTCATCGCGTCATTGACGGCAATGATCGGATACTTCAGGGTGCCGTCCTTGGCCATAGCTCGGAGGCGGATTACGCCAGTGGTGGTTTCTTCCGTTCCAGCAATCACGCTCGGAACGAGATCGGTGCGCTTGGTCAGCAGCATGGTAACCAGGTCAGCGCCGTCGTCCATGGTGAACTGCGGCTTGTGCTCCAGCGCCGCGCTCAAATGCGAATAGTAGGTGTCGTTGTCCTCGCCCTTGATGGCGAAAGTAGGAATGTTGTAATCGCGATTCAGCGAAGCAGCGACTTCGTCCTGCGTGGACAGCGGATTGGAAGCGCACAGCACGGCATCAGCGCCGCCGTCGCGCAGCGCGACCATCAGGTTGGCGGTTTCGCTGGTTACGTGCAGACAAGCGGAAACGCGCAGGCCCTTGAGCGGCTGCTCCTTCACGAAACGCTTCCGGATCGATTCAAGCACGGGCATCTGCTGACCCGCCCATTCGATCTTGCGCTTGCCGGCGTCGGCAAGTCCGATGTCTTTCACATCACCTTTTTTCAGTTCTGCGATCGCCAATGTGTTGCTCCTCAATTTTGGATTTCGAGCCGGAAGGCAGTTAACCGAACTACCCCAGTGAAAGGCTGCCTGCTACCGGTATTGCGCTGCTCTGATTTGAAAGTTAGACGCGTGCTCCGACTTCTGCAACCGCGGCTGCGCCGAGGCCCGCGGCCTTGCGGAGAGCGTTGGCGCGGTCCGGGCGTTCCCAGGTGAATCCAGGTCCGCTGCGGCCAAAGTGGCCATAGGCGGCAGTGGCTTTGTAGATCGGACGGCGCAAGTCAAGCGTTTCAATGATGGCCTTGGGCGTCAGCGTGAAAAACTCACGGATCAGCGCCGTGATTTTTTCTTCCGGAACGACCGCAGTGCCGAAGGTTTCTGCCATGACGGAGACGGGCTCAGCAACGCCGATGGCGTAGGCCAATTGCACTTCCGTCTTGCGCGCCAGGCCCGCAGCCACGATGTTCTTTGCGATGTAGCGCGCCATGTAGCAAGCCGAGCGGTCTACCTTTGAGGGATCCTTGCCTGAGAAAGCGCCGCCGCCATGACGGCTGTATCCGCCGTAGGTATCAACGATAATTTTGCGGCCGGTCAAACCTGCGTCACCCATGGGTCCCCCAATAACGAAACGGCCCGTCGGGTTGATGTGATATTTCGTTTTCGAATCCAGCATGGAGGCAGGAATAATCGGCTTGATGACGTGCTCGGTAATGGCGTCGCGAAGGTCGGTGTTGGACACTTTCTCGCTGTGCTGCGTGGAGATCACCACGCAGTCGACACGCACCGGGCGATCGTTGCGGTACTCAATCGTGACCTGAGACTTTCCATCGGGCCGGAGAAAATCAACTTTGTTGGATTTGCGAATCTCGGAGAGGCGCTGCGTGAGGCGGTGGGCGAGCTGGATGGGCATGGGCATCAATTCTTCGGTCTCATCGCAGGCGAACCCGAACATCAAGCCCTGATCGCCTGCTCCGCCCGTATCTACGCCCATGGCGATATCCGGCGATTGGCGCTTCACGGTGCACATGACCGCGCAGGTACCGGCATCGTACCCGTACTTCGCGCGATCGTAGCCGACACCGTGAATGGTAGAGCGAACGAGTTCGTCATAGTCAACGTGCGCGGTGGTAGTGATTTCGCCGGCGATGACTGCCAATCCGGTGGTGACGAGCGTCTCGCATGCGACACGGCCCTTCGGGTCGTGCTTCATGACCTCGTCAAGGACAGCGTCAGAAATCTGGTCAGCAATCTTGTCCGGATGGCCTTCGGTTACGGACTCCGACGTGAATAGGAAATTGCGTAGGGCTTGGCTCAAAACAAATTCTCCTTGTTTGTTGCGTTGTTTGCGCTTTGTGGCCCGCGTTCCGCGGCCTGTATTTCGCCACAAGTACCGCAGGGGCTTCCCCAAGTTCGAGGACTTCGTCTAAACCCTACAAAAATACCATTCGTTACGGGAAGAATCAACGCATTGATTTCAAAAAGCTTATTGGCGCATTGAACGGTCGAAATCAGGCCTCGAACGGCTATTTGCCGCATTTAACGGTAAAGGCTAAGCCGCGTCCGCATCGTCGTCGGGCTGGATGTCGAGCCTTCCCTTCGTCTTCTTGGCCATCAAGTAGGAACGGATGAAAGGGTCCAGGTCGCCGTCCATCACTCGGTCCACATCTCCTACTTCGAACTTTGTGCGGTGGTCCTTAATCAGGCGGTAAGGCTGCATGACGTAGGACCGGATTTGACTGCCAAAGGAAATGTCCAGTTTGCTTTCGTCAAGTTTGTCGGTGTGCGCCTGCCGCTTCTGGAGTTCCAGATCGTAGAGGCGCGAGCGGAGCATCTTCATGGCCATCTCGCGATTCTTGCCCTGACTGCGCTGGGCCTGGCACGCAACGACGATGTTCGTGGGGAGGTGCGTGATGCGGACAGCGGTCTCTACCTTGTTGACGTTTTGCCCGCCCTTGCCACCGGAACGGAACGTGTCCACGCGGAGATCTTCGGGCCGGATATTGATTTCGATGCGGTCGTCAATCTCGGGAATCACGAAGACGGACGCAAACGAAGTATGGCGGCGCGCGGCTTGATCGAAGGGAGAAATCCGCACCAGACGGTGAACGCCGGTTTCTCCGGCAAGGAGGCCGTAAGCATTTTCGCCAGAAAACTGAATCGTCGCCGACTTGATGCCGGCTTCTTCGCCAGGGGTCTCATCGAGGACCGACGCGTCCATTCCCCGGCGCTCCGCCCATCGCAGGTACATGCGAAGAAGGATGGAAGCCCAATCCTGCGATTCCGTCCCGCCCGCGCCGGGCTTGATGGTCATGATGGCGTTGAGGTGATCGGTCTCTCCAGAGAGCAGTGTCCTGGTTTCCAGTTCGGAGATGTAGCTATCCGCAGCGTTGAGCTCGCGGTCCAGTTCTTTCAGCAGATCGTTCTTTTGCTCGACGTTGGTCTCTTCCTGTGCAAGGTTGATGTACGTCTCAATGTCACCGGAGATGGAGGTGAGCTTCGCGTCCGCGGCAATCTGGTCTTCGGCATGTTTGCGCTCGCGAAGAACGCTCTGCGCGGCTTCCTGATTGCTCCAGAAGTTCGGCTCGGAGACGCGCGCTTCAAGAGCTTTCAAGCGCTCGTGGTATTGCGGCGCGTCAAAGATAGCTCCGCACGAGATTAATGCGCTGCTTGAGCCCTTCGTAGCGATGCTGGAGATCCTCGAGGATCATGCTTGTTCTGGTAAGACGTCCGTTGTGGAACCGACGTTACTTTGCCTTTCGAAAAGTTGTGCCAACTAGAATAACGGAAACGAGCACGCAGAGCCAGGCGAACCAGTCGCCAAAGTGAGTGTAAATCGTCTCATCGGTTCGAAAATCGTAGGGGAGGTCAGCGGCGGTACGAATATCCGGCGGAATGGGCTCAAAGACGCGGCCGTAGGGATCGACGGAAACGGTAAAGCCGTTGTTCGTTGCGCGCACCAGCCACCGGCGGTTTTCCACGGCTCGCACGCGGGCCATGCGCAGATGCTGCTCGGCAGCGGCGGAGCGCCCAAACCAGCCATCGTTGGAAATATTGATGAGGAGCTGCGCGCCGTTTGCGGCAAACCGGCGCACTTCGCCGGGAAAGATAGCTTCATAGCAAATAAAAACGCCGAACGTGTTCCCGCCCGGAAGCCGCCCCACGACGTATTGGTTTCCTTTGTGAAAGCCGCCCACCTGGCCAGAGACCCTCGCGACAAGGCGATGGATCAACGGAAACGGCTCGTATTCACCGAACGGCACGAGATGGACTTTGTCGTAGACGAAGACGCGCCGGCCTTGCGCATCAAAAAGCAGAGCACTGTTGTAGGGGAGAAGACCACCGTGAGGCGCCGAGTCCGAAGAGTCTATTGGCGGCTTCCATTCGACGGCACCTGCAAGGAACGGGTGGCCGAAACGAATCGCCATCGTCGAGGCAATCTTTGCGAATTGCGCATCTTGATATGAAAACGGCACGGGCGCTTCAGGCCATGCAAGGAGGTCGGGCGTCTCCGCGGATGGGGCCAGGCTGATGCGTACAATCTCATCGAGGTCCGCGGCGTGCGCCTGAAACCAATCCGCGGAATATGATTCGACCTCCGGAAAATTGAGCTGCACGGCGCGCGCAAAATGATGAGCTTGTGGCTGCGGCACCAGGCGCTGGCCGCCCAGCGCGGCGATCAACAGAATTACCGTCGCGGCGGCTGCATAGGCGATTCGCGCGCGCGGGGTCAGCATATTCGACGCGCCCGTCCATACAAGCAGCCCATTGAAACCCGCGGCAAGAAAGGACAGTCCATAGATTCCCGTGATGGTTGCGAGCTGCACGAGGCCCAGATTTGCGGCCGAGGGATAGCCAAGCAAATTCCATGGAAAACCGATTTCAGGCAAATGGGCCCGCGCAAATTCGAATGTCACCCAGAGAAACGGCGCACCCAGGCATGCCAAGTCGATGCTTTGGAGGGACAACCTGTGGACGGACCAGGCAAAACCGCCGCTAAGTATTCCCCAGGCAACAGCGATCAGCAGCAAGAGACCCCATCCGCCTGCCAGCGAGATGCCGCCGTGGACGGCGAGAACCGTCGCAATCCACGGCAATGCCGTCAGGACGAAGAGCGATCCGTGAATAAACCCGCAACCGAATGCCACGCGGGGACGCGCGCCGAACAGGGAAATAAGGAGAATCGCAACGCAAACCCAGGAGTAGATGCTGAGGTAGAAACCGGTGTAGGAGAGCGAAAGCGCAGCGCCGGAAACGGCGGCGACAATAAGACGAAGGCTAGCCGGAATTTCCGGACCGGCTTGCGGGCGAAAATAGGTGAGCCAACCGCCCCGAGGCATCAGTGTTTCACGATGGCTTTAAAACCTGCGTCCTCGAGGCCTTTCCTGGCCGCTTCGACGGCCTTCGGATCAGCGTAGGGGCCGACTTGCACGCGATAATACTTGTCGCCTTGCGGAGAAACAACGAACGCGGGGATTTTTTTCTTCTGCAAACGGCTCGCGAGTTCCATGGCATCCGCTTCTTTGGTCAACGCCGCCACTTGCAGAGTGTACGAGCCAACTGGAATGAGCCGTGCGTTGGGACTTTTCGCTGAACTTCCACTGTTCCTCGGTGGCGCCGAGGATCTCACAGGTACCGCCGAGCTCTTTTTTGCCGGCGCCGCCGCGACAGCAACGGGCTTCAGACGGTCTTCGGTCTTCTTCTTGTCACCCGCGTGATAAAACTCCCAGTCCGAATTCGGCGGGGCCGGCGTGTTCGTCGGCGTCGTGGCAGGACCGGGATTGCTCGTCCGTTTCGGATTCACATCCGCTTTGGGAGGAACGGAAATCGACGGCTTCCTGAAAAAATCGGTCGCGGCGCGTACCGAGCCATCGTACTCATTGCGCCCCATGACGTAACCAAGCGTGAAAAATACGCCCGAAAACACCAGCATCAGCATGAATAGACCGATGACATGTCGACTTTCGAGTACACGCTCTCCGGCGCCCCCTCGTTTTCCTCCAGAAGCCATTTTTACTTTGACGGCCCCCCTAAATTCCTAGTCCACTGATTAATGATATCGATAGGCAGCGGAAACACAATCGTTGTGTTCTTCTCGACACCTATCTCGGTCAAAGTTTGCAAGTAGCGGAGCTGGATCGCGGAGGGCTGCGTTTCCAGAACTTTTGCGGCGTCGGCGAGTTTCTGCGAGGCTTCGAACTCTCCTTCAGCGTGAATAATCTTTGCGCGGCGTTCGCGTTCGGCTTCCGCCTGCTTGGCAATGGCACGCTGCATCTGCTCTGGGATGTCCACCTGCTTTACCTCGACTTTGGAAACTTTGATGCCCCAAGGCTCCGTGTCGGTGTCCAGAATGACCTGGAGCTTGGCATTGACCTTATCGCGCTGGGAGAGAATTTCATCCAGTTCGAACTGGCCGACGACACTGCGGATGGTCGTCTGGGCAAGTTGCGAAGTCGCGTAGGTGTAGTTCTGCACTTGCGAAAGGGCCAGGTTGGCGTCCACCACGCGGAAATAACAAACGGCGTTTACTTTCACGGAGACGTTGTCGCGCGTGATGATGTCCTGCGGCGGAACGTCGAGCGTCTCAATCCGCATGTTGATGCGGTATAATGTTTCTATCGGCCAAAAAACAAGATTTATGCCGGCGCTCTTTGCTTCCGGTATCAATCGGCCGAGCCGCAGCACGACGCCGCGCTCCCACTCCTTGATGATGTACAGCGAATTCCAGAACCAGATGAGCCCGAGGCCGACGATCAACGCTATTCCGACAAAACCAATTTCCATGTCTTCCTCCTGAACGTGAGAATCCCTATTTCGCCGCTGAAACAGCCACGTCGGCCGGCTCAACGTACAGCTTCAGTCCCTCGACACGCAGAATCCGGACAGGCTCGCCTTCCTGCACAGGACTCGAAGATTCAGCCCTCCAAAGCTCGCCATGCACGCGAATCATGCCTTCAGCGCCTGCCGGGAGCGGTGCTACCGCGACGCCCTGTGCTCCGATTAGCTCTTCCTTTCCCGTTGCCGTTTTCCATTGTCGCGAGCGCAATACCAGCCGCATGAGAACCACGGCGAGTATGGCGAAGGGCAGAGTTCCCGCAAGCGCCACGCCGATGCTTACTCCACCGGATGTAAGCGGCGAGCGAATCAGGAAGACCGCCCCCAGAAACATGGATACCACGCCGCCGAAGGCCAGCACTCCGTGACTCGGCGCTTTTGCTTCCAATATGAAAAATGCAAGCGAGAGCCCGATCAGAAACAGTCCCGCCAGATTCACCGGCAGAAAATGCATGGCATAGAGCGCAAGAATCAGGCAAATTCCCCCGATGACTCCCGGGGCAATTACTCCCGGGTGCGTAAATTCCGTGTAGAGGCCCAGGACGCCGAGAATCAACAGCACGAAGAAAGCATCCGGCTGCACAATCCGCGCAAGAAATCTCTGTCGCGCAGAAAGTTCGAAGGGCGCGCGCGAGGCGTTCTTCAACGACAGCGTCACTTGCGTGCCGTCGAAGCGCGTGATGGTTCTGCCATCCAATTGCCGAAGCAGATCCTCCGTCGAGTTCGCGACCAGATCGATCATCTTCGCATCCAGCGCTTCTTTTTCGGTAAACGCCCTGGATTCGGTGATCGCCTTTTCCGCCAGCTCCGGGTTGCGTTTGCGCTGTACCGTAAAACTTCGCAGAAACGCCATAGCGTCCTGGTTGATTTTCCTGCGAAATACTTCATCGATCTGTGGGACGTACCCGCCGATGACGATGATTGGCGAAGCCGCGCCTGCATGCGTGCCGGGAGCCATGGCAGCAATATCGGCGGAAAGCAGAATGTAGAAACCTGCGGAAGCTCCGCGCGCGCCCGTCGGCGAAACGTACACGGCTACAGGCACGGGAGAAGCAAGGATGTGTTGAATCATGTCCTTCATCGAATCACTCAGGCCGCCGGGGGTGTCCATGGTGATCAGTGCCAGCGCCGCGTGACGCCGCGCCGCGTCCGCCAACCCCTCATCTATATACGTAGCCAGGATGGGTTCCACTTCACCATCCAGGCTCAATTCAAGTACGAATGGGCCGGCAGAGCGCTCGTCGGCACGAACCAAAGGCAGCTGCCGGAGAATCGCGCCAGAGAGCAGCAGGAAAAGTGGGGAGAATGCCAGCACCATCTTCCATTTCCTGAAAGATGGGAAGCGCCTCATCGGCCGAGACCAATCGCTCATGGCGCACCTCCTCCTGGTTTTTTCTCGACGGGCTTGAAATTTCGCAAATGGTCGAGCAGTTGTTTGGCCTCGGCGTAGTTCGGCGCCAGCTTCAATGCTTTCTCGGCTTCCGCTCTCGCGAGATCGGGCTTCTTTTGCTCAAGGTAGATTTTCGCCAGCATCGTTCGAACTACAGCGGAATCCCGCGCTTGCAGCGATGTCTGCAATTCCTTCACGGCATCATCCATTTTGCCCTTGCGGTGGTCAATTTCAGCCAGCCCGCGGTGTGCGGCAGGACTCGTGGGATCAGCGGCAAGCACGGCGCGAAATTCCTTCTCCGCGACGTCGGTATTTCCGGCGGAGAGCTCCTGTCGGCCGCGTCGAAGGTGCGTGACGGCTGTGTCAATCGAAGAAGCGGCGTCGCTTGCGGGGGGCCCCGCGGATTCGATCTCCGTGCGAAGAGCGGTCACGTCAAGTTCGGTCTTGATGCGACTCAGCTTCGCCACTGTTTCGTTCTTCGCATCCAGATGAATTGCCGGTAACCCGTTCGGACCAAAAGTTTCAGTCGCCGTGTCGCGCTCCTGGTCTGCTTCGGTTTTCTTATCCGCCTTTTCGAGGGAGAGGATCAGCAGCGCTCGATCCTCCGAGTTATCCGGCGCGCGTTCCGCGGCTTCGCGGAAATAATCTGCCGCTGCGGCGGCGTCATTCGCCTGTAGCGCGAGCAGGCCTAGATTGAACGGATAATCATCTTCGTCGGGTTCCAGTTCGGCCGCGCGGCGGAGATCAGCCTGTGCTGTAGGTATCTTGCCCTGTCTGGCCCTCGCAACCGCCAGGTCATTCAGAATTTCCGGCAGGTCCCCTGCTGAGACCGCATTGTTCTTGAGAGCTTCCTGCAACGAAGTGAACACTTCCTCCGCATGGTCTGGCTGGCCCAGCAGAATCCGGCAAACCCCTGTGCCGAAGACCGATTCCACATAGTGGTTGTGAGTCTTTGGCACTCGCGCATACCAGGGAAGCGCAGAATCGCAATCGCGACGCGCGAAATAGACTTCGCCAAGGGCAAAAGCGGGTTCCGGCCACTCGGGTTCGAGGCGTGCGGCCTCCCGCAGTTCGCGCAACCGAGCATCATCTTCATTCGCCAGAAGCCCGCGAACGTAATGTTCAAAAGCATCGAGGCGCAGCGGACGCTGGCGCTTCGTGAACTCCGCAAGACTCTGGGAGTGCTTGTGGTCGTTGCCGGAAAGCATCCGCCAAACCAGGCGCGCATGTAGGTCCATCAGTGAATCCAGCGTGCCGGCTTCCCGTAATGCGGGGAGCAATCGCGCCGGACTCACCTTCAGGATTCGTGATTCGATGGTCAGCGAGTTCCCGCTCGCTCTGAATTGGCCAAATACCACAAAATCCGCATCGAGGTCTTCCCCCATGTGGAGCATGGTGGCCCGGCTGACCCTCGATGAGCGGAGCAGGCCGTTTCGTTCCAGTTCGGCAAGCCGGCCAGCGTGCGAATACACCTGCTCCCCGGCCGCCGAAAGCCGCTGGATAGTCAGTTCCTCGAGACCCTCGCTGAGCCAGTCCAATCTTGGCGACGCTCCTACGTTTTCAAAGGGAAAAACCAAATAGATCCCTTGCTGATGAGCAGCGGCCTCCGCGCGAGGCGGTGGAGCAGATTGCCCCCTAGGAACCGAAGTGGTTTCAAGAATGAAGAAGACGGAGAGTAAGACCAGATAACGCGCGCTAAAGAAATGGCGCTCCATGTCTGTTGCATTGTAACAGACGCAGCGACTCGTTTCGCGCCACACGTGCGGACCGCGTCTGAAATGCGAATCGAAACCGGTTCAGGGTTGCGGGCTGCTGGGAGGCCGCGGAGCAAGAACCTCTTGTATCCCGGGATCCTTCAAGACCGCCGCAAAAGAGGGATCAGACTTCACGGCTGACAATTCCTTGTAGCCCTCATCTTTGGCCTTTCGCAGATAAATCAGGCACCGCTCCAGGTTGCCTGCTTCCGCGAACGACTTTGCAAGCAGGAAATAGAATCGCCCTCGATCGCCAACGGAACGGTCCTGCAGGATCGACCCGCTCCTCGAACTATTGTGCTCGAAGAGTTGCGGATCCAACGCCAGCGCCTGCCGAAACGAGGAGATAGCCTCCTGGTACTTTTTGTCCCCAAAGTACGCATAACCGAGATTGCTGTAAAGAACGGCCATGTCGCTGCGAATGTTGATCGCTTTTTGATACGCCTTGATGGCCTTGCCAAATTTCTTCCGCTGATACCAAATTGTTCCGATGTTGTTTTGCGCATCGGCGTATGTGGGATCAACCTTTGACGCGCGCTCGTAATACTTCAGCGCGGCACTCAAAGCCGCCTGCTGGTGCAGGGCAATTCCTAGCTTATTCAGATAGACAGGATTCTGAGGGTTCCCGTCGGCAAGCCGCTTATAGGACATGGCCGCCTCTCGATACTCTTTGCGCGCCATGTACAGATCAGCAAGCTGCTCGTCGGTGAGGCCCGGCTTCACGACAATGACGGATGATTCTGCGGGCGATTGGGGCTGCGCCTGCTGTACGCGCGGCGCCACGGGAGCACTCGGAGTTTCAGCGAACGACTGACCTGCGGAGGGAATCGAAAGACTGAAGAGGAGAACAACTGCTGGAAACGCCGATCTGACTCTGATCATGGCGAATCTCCCTTCTCCGGCTTAGGCTTGGCCTTGTCGGGTTCCTTCTTCTTACCCCCAAAGATACCAAAAATCTTCTGTAAAGGATTCTTTTTCTTTTCCCCGGATTCCGCCGAGGGGTCCAGAGGGCCCTGGCCAGTCGCATTGGGTGGCCGGTTCGGGTCGTACGTTGTAATCGGCCGGCCATTTGCGTCCTTTTGCGGCGTTTTGGGATCGCCGCCACCAAAGACGCGGGAGAGGATGGAGCCGGTGGAAGTGAAAAGATTGTGGCCGCCATGGACCTCGCAGAATACGGTCGGCGCCGAACCTGCGACATAAACCTCCTCACGGGTCGTAGGACAATTGGGGGTCGCAAGCTCCAGGGTATCCGGATCGATGACCACGGATTGCACGCCATCCGGCATCGCAAAATCCTTCACGTCCCTGTATTGAGCGAGTGTCGTGGCGCGCGTCATGAAGTCTGCCCAGATCGGCGCCGCGACTGCCCCGCCAGTGATCCCCAAGTCGCGATTGTCATCGAAGCCGATCCAGATCACGCAAAGTAGATTCGAAGTGAATCCCGCAAACCACCCGTCGCGCGAGGTCCCGGTCTTTCCGGCAGCGGGGAGCGTAAAGCCGCGCGCGCGAACTCCCGCGCCAGTGCCCCGGTTTAGAACGTCTTTCAGCAGGCTATCAACAAGAAATGTGACTCGCGGATCCAGCGCAAGATGCGTCTGCGGCGCGAACTTTTCCAGCGGCGTCCCGTCCGCATTGACGACTACATGCAGAAACTGCGGCTCTGCACGCGTACCCATGGTGGCAAACGTCGTGTACGCCGCGGCGACATCGACCGGCGTCATTTCATACGCGCCGAGAGCGACGGCCGGCGTCGGCTGGATGTTCGTGCCGAGCCCCATCTTCCGCACGACTTGAACGACTCGGCCGTACCCGATGAGTTCCGCAACCTTGACGGTTGCGACGTTGAGGGAATTCGTAAGCGCGTCTCGCACGGTGACGCGCCCCATAAATCTTTCGCCATAGTTATTCGGCGTATATTCCTTGCCATCGAACTCAAAAGTCGTCGGCTCGTCGTCGATGGTTGTGGCCGGCGTGATGATGGGTTGTACCCCGTCAACGGCATTGTCGAATGCCGCGGCATACACAAATGGCTTGAATACCGAGCCTGGCTGGCGACGCGCCAGCGCATGGTTGAGCTGGCTCTGCCCGTAATCGCGCCCGCCAATGACCGCCTTGATCTCCCCAGTCCGCGGATCAAGCGCGACCAGCGCGACCTGCGCCTGCGGGATGGCCTCGTTGCCTCCCTTCTTGGCCTGGTCGCGTTTCCATTTTTCGTATTTCTTCGCCAGGAGCAAGTCCACATTCTTCATCCCGGCATCGACGGCAGCCACGGCTGCGCGCTGCAAAGCGGGATCGAGCGTGGTATAGACGCGGAAATTCTCACTCAAGAGTTCGTTCTCGGAGTACTTGTCGAGCAAATGGTCTTTCACCATGTCGACGAAATAAGGCGCTTCGCTCCCTGACGTCGACGTCCGGATAATCTTCAGTTGTGCACTCTTGGCATCCTTGAGATCCTCGTCGTTGATGTACTTGTTATCGAGCATCTGCGTCAGAACGCGATCGCGAGCCTGCACTCCCCGCTCCGGGTGCCGGTCGGCCGACGAATAGTAGTTCGGAGCGCGAATGATTCCCGCGAGGTACGCGCATTCCGGCAGCGTCAGTTGCCTCAGATCCTTCCCGAAATAGGCGACGCTGGCCTCCGAAAATCCACGAATCCCAAAGCTCCCGCGGTTGCCCAAATAAACTTCGTTGGCATACAGCTCGAATATCTGCTGCTTGTTGAAGCGCTGCTCGAGCTCGACGGAAATCATGGCTTCGGCCACCTTCCGCCGCCAATTGCGTTCGGTCGAGAGGAAGAACGTGCGTGCTACCTGCATGGTAATGGTGCTAGCCCCCTGGTAGTGCTGGCTGGTGTGCCGCAAGTCGGCCCACGCCGCTCCCGCGATGCGGATGAAGTCAAAGCCGCCGTGCTCGAAGAAACGTTTGTCCTCAGCGGAAAGAATCGCGTCCACCAGCATTACCGGCAAATCCTCATAGCGCACCGGCCGCCGTTTCTCTCGCGCGCTATCGAAAAGGTTGGTAATGAGTTCCGGTTCGATTTCCGCGGTATCAAGGTCGGTGCCGCCGCTAAGCGGCTTGATGGACCGAATGCTCTTTCCCCTGAACTGAACCGCCAAGGCATTGCTGCCTGCAAAATAAGAGAGCTTGGAAGGCCGGATATCGACGGTATTTTCTCGCACCGTGAATTGCCCGATGGCGTTCTCATCCTGGAGGGGGCGGTATCCCACGCGCGTGAGATACCCGGTCAGATCTTCCGGTCCCCAGGCCTGACCTGCCGAGATGTGTTCCGGTGCGGAGAAGATCTGTGTAGTGTTCTGCAAGACGTTGCCGGAGAGACGCGCATCGATCATGCGCGCGTACTTCATGTAGTAGTAGGTAAAAACTCCGCCGGCGACAAGAAAGAGGCCGAAGATAGTGCCCAGAAATGCGAGGCCGATCTTTGAAGTGAAGAATCCCTGCCGAATGCGAATACGCAAATGTTAACTCCCGAGGGCTGAACTCTTATTATCTCGCAAAGACCGCACTCCGGGAAAGACGGCGTTGCCGGATGCCGGGTTGTCCATCAAGCACCGGCCCCGAGCAACCTCAGCAACGGTACTTCAGATAAGGGCCTTGTTCTCGCTGGACGGAGAAAAATGAAGGTCCATGTGGTAGAAGAGCAGGTCTACTGGGACACTGTATTCCATGCTAATTTTAACAATGGAATTGTTTGCTACGATCTTGATAGATTCGCGTTTCGCAGGAATATCCAAATCCTGGACTACCTTGAAAATATTGTCCCGAATCTGATCTTCCGTGTAGCGATTCACTACCGCAAAACGCGCCTGCTCCTGCATTTTGTCGGAAAGCTCGTACTCCGATACATAGACTGGCACGACTTTAACCGCGGAATAGATCACAAAAACCGCAATCGCTAGGTAAATGATGGCCTTGAGCTTGCCCTCCCCTTGTTCGGAATGCCGGTGCGCTGATGCGCGACCTTCTCGGATGGCCACAGGGTGCACTGGATTCATCTCCCCAGGTCCGTTCGCGCCGCAGCGTCACTACCGACGGGAACGGCGAAGTGTGATTTGTCGACTTCCTTAAAGCTAGCACCCGCGCGGACGCGTGTCGAGAATTTGGCGCGGAACATGTTCCTGGAGAGAAACGAGCCTAGTAGGCCCGTGCGAAGATGGCGCGCGCCGTGGCAGGCTGATCGCAGTAAACACAATTACCGCTTCCGCCCTCCTGCTCCAGCGGAATGCAGCGCATGGTGGCGCGGGTTTCTTCCTTGATTTTGGCTTCGCAATCGGCGCTCCCACACCAGAACGAGAGGGCAAAGCCATTCTGTACTGCCTTTTTCAGGTCATCGTAGGTTCTTGCTTCGTGCGTGTTGCTCTTGCGGAAAGCCAAAGCCTTGTCGTGAAGCGCTTGCTGGATTTCCGCCAGCAACCGCTCAATGGTAGCGGGCAGGCCGGCAAGCGCGGCGCTGACCTTCCCTTCCCTGCCTGGGCGGTCGCGGCGCGCAAGGACCGCTGCTTGTTTTGCGACGTCCTTGGGACCGAGTTCCACGCGCAGAGGGACTCCGCGCATCTCCCAATCGTTGAATTTCCAGCCGGGGCTATTGCCTTCCCGTTCATCGAGATTGACCCGGATGTTCGCTTTGACCAATTCGGCCTGCAGTTTGCGCGCAGTGTCGAGGACGGACGCTTTTTCTTCATCCGTCTTGAAGATCGGGACGATGACGACCTGATGAGGCGCCAGCTTCGGGGGCAGAACCAACCCCTGATCGTCCCCGTGGACCATAATAATGGCGCCAATCATCCGTGTGGAGAGCCCCCACGATGTTGTCCAGCAGTGCTGCAACTGGCCGTTCTGGTCGAGGTATTTGACTTCGAACGCCTGGGCGAAATTCTGCCCGAGAAAGTGCGACGTGCCGGATTGCAGCGCTTTGCCGTCGCCCATCATCGCTTCAATCGAATAGGTGACGTCCGCGCCGGCAAATTTCTCGGCATCGGACTTTTTCCCCGGAATCACCGGAATCGCCGCATCGTTGACGGCGAAGTGCGTATAAATATCCAGCATCTGGCGCGTTTCCGCTTCGGCCTCTTCGCGAGTGGCGTGCGCGGTGTGGCCTTCCTGCCAGTAGAATTCGAGCGTTCTCAGAAAAAGTTTGGTGCGCAATTCCCATCGCACCACACTGTTCCATTGATTCATCAACACCGGCAGGTCGCGATACGACTGGATCCACCTGGACCACATGTGGCCGATGATCGTTTCCGAAGTAGGCCGGATGACCAGAGGCTCGGCGAGCTGCTCGCCGCCGCCAATGGTGACAACCGCAAGCTCAGGCGAAAACCCTTCCACATGGTGCTTTTCCTTGTCAATGAAACTGCGTGGGATCAGTAACGGAAACGCTACGTTCTGATGGCCGGTGGCCTTGAACCGGCGGTCGAGCGCCTGCTGGACGTTCTCCCAAAGCGCCCATCCGTAAGGACGCACAATCATGCAGCCGCGCACCGGCGCATAATCGGCAAGTTGCGCTTTGACGACCAGTTGGTTGTACCACTCGGAAAAATCCTCTGCCCGAGTGGGAAGTTTTTCTTCGGTCATGCGGCGGTTTGTCCGTTCCTCTCAGACGCAATAACTCAAGCTGAGTAAACTCAAAAGCGTATCGGACGCGTGCAAGTGTGTCAACGCGTGCATTTAGGCGTACCTGTTCTTAAAAGGAGGTTGCTTCTGGGTATTGCAGGCCTTGCGGCCCAGCATTACAATGCCACTCGTTCTGCAGGAACTTTTTCTCGCCGTAACCGGCGGGCGAACTCTCTGAGGGAGAAATCGTACTATGAAACGCATCGCTCTGATTTCCTTGCTGATTCTTTGTGCCACGCAGGTTGCTTCGGCGCAGGATTGGGCCAAGGCCACTCTGGAAAAATCACCAAGGCACCGCGAGTGGGTCAGTATTAAGCACGATGGCCGCTCGATTGAAACGTTTGTCGTTTATCCCGAGTCGAAGAACAAGACTCCCGTCGTGCTGGTCATCCATGAAATCTTCGGCATGACGGATTGGGTGCAGGATTTGGCGGATCAAGTGGCCGCAGCGGGCTACATCGCCGTTGCGCCCGATCTTCTCTCCGGCATGGGCCCGAACGGCGGCCGCAGCAGTGATTTTGCTGAGGGCAAAACGATGGAAGCGGTAAGCCACCTCAATCCCGACCAGGTGACGGCGGATTTGAATGCCGCGGCGGACTATGCACTCAAGATCCCCGCCTCGAACGGCAAGCTTTTCATAGGCGGCTTTTGCTGGGGCGGCGGCCAGACCTTCCGCTTTGCCACCAATCGCGCCGACCTGGCTGGCGCTTTTGTTTTCTATGGCCCGCCGCCGGATAAGGATGCGCTGGCACGCATCAAGGCTCCGGTCTACGGCTTTTATGCGGGAAACGACGCGCGCATCGGCGCGATGATCCCCGACGCCATTGCGCAAATGAAAGCCGCAGGTAAGAGCTACGACATCGTGACTTACGAAGGCGCAGGCCACGGCTTCATGCGCTCCGGCGAAGCTCCTGATGCGAAAGAGGCAGACAAGAAAGCGCGTACCGAGGCCTGGGCACGCTGGAAAAGTTTGCTCGCGAAATAGGCGCACATGGCAATCAGCATCGAGTGATGCGTGCCGCGAGCCAGGGGAACCGCGCAGGATCTGGTGGTCGTGCACGCTCACCCCTGCTTCTGTTCGAGTTCCGCCCAACGCGCGTACAACGCGTCCACCAATTTTTGCGCTTCATCCAACTCGCTTAGTGCATTCTGCAGGCTTATTCGGTCGCTGGTGATTGCCGTATCTTCTAGCGTGACGCGCTTGGCTTGAAGCACTTGCTCCGCTTCGTGGATACGCTCTTCCATCGTTGAGAATTCGCGGGCTTCCTTATAGGAAAGCTTCTTTCTTGCGGCGGCACGCGGAGATCGGTCGTCAGCAAAGCGGGGGCGCCGGTTTCCGTCCGCTGATTTGGAGACGACCGCCGCCGATTGTGCCCGCTGCCACGTTTCCCATTGCGAGTAATCCGCAAAACGTTCCGCCGCGCCAAGACCATCCAGCCCCACAGCTACAGTCGAAACGCGATCCAGCATGAAGCGGTCGTGTGTGACCAGCACCAGCGCCCCGGGATATTCGAGCAAACTCTCCTCCAAGATTTCGAGTGTGGGGATATCCAGGTCGTTGGTCGGTTCGTCCAGCAGCAGAACATCCGCTGGCTGCAACGTGAGCTGAGCGATCAGGACTCGCGCGCGTTCCCCTCCGGACAACCGCCCGACCCGCTGGTTTAGATTCTCAGTCGAGAACAAGAACCTTTCCGCCCACGAAGCGACATGAATCACTCGATCCTGATAAATCACCGCATCACTGTCCGGCGCGAGCGCCCGGCGCAGTGTAATGTCCGGATCAAGCTCGCGGTTCTGGTCAAAGTACACAATGCGCAAACCCTCGGCGCGGCGCACCTTGCCGGTTTCCGGTTTGATATCTCCGCGCATCAGTCGAAGTAGAGTTGTCTTTCCGCTGCCGTTGGGACCGACCATACCCACCCGCATCCCCGACGTCACGCTGAAATGAATGTTCTTGAATAACGTGCGGCTGCTGCCCACGCCATAGGAGACGTCATCAAGAGTGATTAGCTGCTTCGTTTTGCGATTTGTCGCGGAAAAATCAATTTCGGCGCTTGCAGTGCGGCTACGCGCATTCATCTCCGCGAGTTCGCCGATCATCTCGTGCGCTTTGTCGATGCGAGCCTTGGCCTTCGTAGCTCGCGCCTTCGGTCCGCGGCGCAGCCATTCTAATTCCGAATGGACGCGGTTCTCCAACGACTCCTGCCGCTTTTTCTGCGCATGCAAATATTCTTCCTTGGCTTCGAGGAACGCGCTGTAGTTTCCGCTGACGCGCAACACGCCATCTTCATAAGCCGGGTTGAGCTCTACCATCTCATTCGCGACGTTTTCCAGGAAGTAGCGGTCGTGGCTGACCACCACGCACGCGAACGGCGCGTTCCGGAGAACCGATTCGAGCCACTGAATCCCGGCGAGATCAAGATGGTTGGTGGGCTCGTCCAGCAAAAGTATATCCGGCGTCTGCACTAGGGCCTCGGCGATAGCAAGACGCTTGCGCCATCCGCCCGAAAGCGTTGCGGCATGCGCATCGAGGTCCACGAAACCAGCGCGGCCCAGCGTTTCGGCAAAACGCGAGGCGCGTTCTGCGTCAGGAACGGCCGCTCGATCGAGGGCAGTCTCGATCACCGAACGAATCGTTACGCCCGCAGAAAACTCCGAAATCTGTGCCACGGAACTGAGCCGCGTCCCCTTGCGAATCGCTACATCCCCGCTGTCCGGCTTGACGCGGTCGATCAGCATTTCCAGCAACGTCGACTTGCCTGAACCATTCGGGCCGATGACTCCGATGCGATCTCCTTCGGAAACAGTAAACGAGATGTTCTGGAAGAGCGGCGCAGCGCCGTATCTCTTGGACAATCCCTGTGCGCTGACAATTGGAGGCAAATTCTTCGGTCTTCTCCCGCACATAGTTTAACCTTGAGAGTCGTGGCGGCGGAAACTCGCCAGACTGCGGCATTCCGCCCAAGCGAGATTCATTCTTGATGCGCAAATTTGACGTCCTTGTTCTCGGCGCAGGCGCAGCTGGACTCCTCTGCGCGATCGAGGCAGGAAAACGCGAACGGCGCGTCGCTGTGCTGGAGCGTGCCGATCGCATCGGCAAGAAAATCCTGATCTCCGGCGGCGGCCGCTGTAATTTCACCAATCTCTATTGCCGCCCGGAGAATTTCATTTCCGCGAACGAACATTTCGCGAAATCCGCCCTGGCCCGCTACACACCTGCGGACTTCATCGCCCTGGTCGAAAAGCATCGCATTCCCTATCACGAAAAAACGCTCGGGCAGCTCTTTTGTGACCGCTCCGCGCAAGACGTCATCGATTTACTCGAATCAGAGTGTCGGTCCGCGAGAGTAGAGATTTTTCTGCAGAGCCGCATCCTCGAAGTGCAGCGCACTACGGAATTCATAGTCTGCACCGAATCCGGCGAATTTCGCGCGCCGGCCGTAGTGGTTGCCACCGGAGGACTTTCGATCCCCAAAATAGGCGCAACGCCATTCGGCTACGATCTGGCGCGGCAATTCGGATTGAAAATTGTGGACACCAGGCCCGCCCTTGTGCCCTTCGTCCTGGCCGGCAAAGATCGCAGCCGCTATTGCGACTTGGCGGGCGTTTCAGCGGAAGTGATCGCGAAGGCCAATCATCACGCTTTCCGCGAAAAAATGCTGATCACGCATCGCGGCTTGAGCGGTCCCGCGATCCTGCAAATCTCTTCGTATTGGAAAAAGGGCCAACCCATCCAAATCGATCTCGCTCCGGATCGCGAAATCGCGCAATCGATTCGCGAATCGAAGGTTCGCAATATCGCGGCCGCGCAAAAAGCCTTTCAAGGAATCCTCCCGAAGCGATTCGCCGAACGCTGGTTGGAAAATCATGCCCCCACCGCATGGAGCAATGATGCGCTGTCAAATTGGGAAAAGCACGTACACGACTGGGTGATCAAGCCTACCGACACCGAGGGCTACGAGAAGGCAGAGGTCACGGCAGGTGGCGTCAATACCACCGAATTGTCCAGCAAAACGATGGAATGTCTAAACGTCACAGGATTATTTTTCATCGGCGAAGTCGTCGACGTCACCGGCCATCTCGGCGGATTCAATTTTCAGTGGGCGTGGGCCTCAGGCGCGGCGGCAGGCCGTGCTCTATGAGGGAACCGAGGCGCGCCGTGCGCCACCAGCGCGTGCTGGGGCCGCCGGGCCTTGCGCCGCTCTTGCTTCTTCGTAGGCCACGAATTCTTCGTAGGTTCCCTTGAAATCCTCAATCTTGCCGCCATGGAAATGCCAGATGCGCGTCGCGACTTCATCAATGACGTCGTGGTCGTGCGTCACTAGCAGCACCGTCCCGTCATACCGCTGCAGCGCGATGTTCAGCGCATTGATAGACTCCAGGTCGAGGTGGTTGGTCGGCTCGTCGAGCACCAGAAAATTCGGCTTCTGCAGCATCAGCCGGCAAAAGATCAGCCGCGCAGATTCGCCGCCGGAGAGTGCCCGCGTTGGCTTTAGCGCATCTTCTCCGCTGAACAGCATCTGGCCCATCAGGCCGCGCAATTCCTGTTGCGAAGCAGCGGGATCGAATTGCCACAGCCAATCAATGGCCGTCATGCCTTTGGTGATGGATTCGCCGTGATCTTGGGCGAAGTAGCCTACCGCTACTTCATGCCCCCATCTCACTTCGCCGCCATCGATCGGAAATTGCAGGTCCTTGTCTTCGATAAATCCCGGCGCGTTGCGAACCAGCGACTTCAGCATTGTCGTTTTGCCGGCGCCGTTGCGGCCCATCAGCGCGATTTTTTCGCCGCGCACCACGCTCGCCGAGAACCGCGGAATCACCTTCAAGTCGTCGTACGATTTCTCAACGCTGCGAATTTCCAGCGGATGCTTCCCCGAATTCCGCTTCATATCAAATTTAATGTACGGCCGCTGGATGTTGCTCCTTGCCAGCTCCGTCGTCTGCAAGCGTTCGACTTCTTTCTTCCGCGAAGTCGCCTGCGCGGAACGCGTGCCCGCGGAAAACCGCGCGATAAATTCCTGCAGTTGCGCGATTTTTTTCTCGCGATTAGCGTTGTCCGCTTCGATGCGCCCTCGAATCTGCGTCTTGGCCACCACCATGTCGTCGTACCCGCCGACGTACATGATGATCGTCTCGTAGTCGATGTCCGCGGTATACGTGCACACGCTGTTCAAGAAGTGCCGGTCGTGCGAAATGACAATCAGCACGCCTTCATACTCGCAAAGATACCGTTGCAGCCAGTGGACGGAATCCAAGTCCAGGTTGTTCGTCGGCTCATCCAGCAGCAGCGCCGTGGGGTTTCCAAACAACGCCTGCGCCAGCAGCACGCGCACTTTTTGCCCGCCCTGCAATTCGCCCATCTTACGCTCGTGTAGTTCGCCTTCGACGCCCAGGCCGTCAAGCAGCACCGCCGCATCGGCTTCCGCCGTGTACCCGCCCTCTTCCCCAACAATTCCCTCAAGCTCGCCCAGGCGCATCCCGTCCGCGTCGGTCAATTGTTCGTGCGGTTTGGCGTACAGCGCGTCGCGCTCTTCGAGAGCCTTCCACAACGCGGCATTCCCCATGATGACCGTGTCAATGACGCGGTATTCATCAAACGCGAACTGGTCCTGGCGCAGAACGCCCATCTTCTTCGGCCGCGTGACCGAGCCGCTGGTGGAGTCGAGCTCCCCAGTCAAAATCTTCATAAATGTGGACTTACCGGCGCCATTGGGCCCGGTGATGGCATAGCGGCGCCCAGCCATAAACGTGCAGGTCACGTTCTCGAACAGCACCCGCGGGCCGAACCGCATAGTGACGTTGTTGACAGCAAGCATAACCCTCCAAGTATAGCGTGAAAAGGGCGTTCGCGCTCGTCGTCATCAGCAGCTCAGTTGTTCTAATTTTTCAGAGGGTTTTGAGACCCCGCGTTTTGCAGCTAAATGACGTCAAAGGAGTTCGATGGGTACCATCCTGACCGGCGCGTCACGGCAAACCAAACGTGAACAGCGCCGATCCTGCCGCAACCGCTACATATTGTTTGCCGTCAATCGCAAATGACATCGGCGAAGAAAATACCGACGCGCCGCACTGAAAGTGCCACAGCACTTTCCCGGAAGCCGCTTCGAGCGCAATGAAGTTTCCTTCCGCGTCTCCCGTAAACACCAGCCCGCCGGCCGTGGAAAGCACCCCGGCCCACGTCGGCGAGGCATGCTTCCATTCCCACTTGAGCTTGCCCGTGGCGGGATCGAGAGCCCGGAGGGCACCCCAAAACGGCTGCGTGTCATCATTGGGAAAATAGGCCGATCCATAGTACGCGTGCCCTGCTTCATAAGGTTGCGGCGCCGTTGCAAAAATGTCGCACTGCTCCCGGGCCGTCACATAAAACAGCTTTGTCTGCGGGTCATACGTCGGCGACATCCAATTCGTCGCCCCGAGCGCACCAGGGCACACGCGGTTCCCTTCCGGCGTAGGCGCTCCAGCCTTGTCGGGCACGGGCCGGCCCGTCGCGTCCTTCGAAGTGCTCCAGGAGACCTTCGCGTAGCTCGTGGCGGAAATTAATTTTCCATTTGTGCGGTCCACAACGTAAAAGAATCCGTTGCGGTTCGCCTGCGCGATCCATTTGCGGTCCCCGTCATCGATCATCACGGGAACCTGCGTCGCATCGTAGTCGTGTTCGTCGTGCTGCGTGAACTGGAAATGCCATTTCAGTTTGCCAGTGTCCGGATCGAGAGCGAGCAGACTATTACTGTAGAGATTGTCGCCCGCGCGGCCTTCGCCGCGATTCGAGGGTGAAGGATTTCCGGTCGTCCAGAACGTCGTGTTCGTTGCAGGATCGTAGGTACCAGTGATCCACGCTGGCGAGCCGCCGATTCTCCAGGAATCTCCTTCCCAGCTTTCGTGCCCAGGCTCTCCTGGACCGGGAATCGTGTAGAACCTCCATTTGCGCGCGCCCGTTGCCGCGTCATAGGCGTCTATAAATCCGCGGATGCCGTATTCGCCGCCAGATATGCCCACGAGCACGAGATTCCTAATCACTAGAGGGGCCAGTGTGAAGCTGTAGCCCTTGGCGTGCTCGGCCGCCGTCGCGTCCCAAACAACATTTCCCGTCTTACTGTCCAGCGCGATGACATGCGCGTCCAGCGTGGCCACAAAAACCTTGTCGGCGAGGATTGCAAGCCCGCGGTTGACTCGCCCACAGCACGGGCGGATATCTGCCGGCAGCGTCTGCTGGTACTGCCAGATAGGCCGCCCCGAGCGCGCATCCAGTGCGTAGACGCGGTCGTCCTGTCCGGTGCCATACAAAATTCCGTCCACCACAAGTGGCGTCGCTTCGAATTTGCCGCCTGCCATCGTTTGATAAGCCCACTTGGGCACAAGCGTCGCCGCGTTCGCAGCGTTGATCTGGTCCAGCGCGCTGAATCGATGCCCCGCATAGTCCCCGGAGTACATCAGCCAGTTCTGCGGCTCTTTGGAGGAATTAAGCAGCCGCTCGGCAGTCACCTGTCCTGAAGCTGGCGACGCTGAAAGGCTCAACGCCGCCGCAAGCGCTGCAACACCTAACAATTTAGCCGTGCCCAAAACTGTCGTTTCAAGCGGAGCAGGCCGACGGTTTTTCTTCCCTCTCGCTCCTGCGAGCATTCGGCCTGCGCAGTCGAGAAATCTCTTTCCGATCCTCGCGTCTCTCAGTGGAGTCCTCACTGCCCGCCCCCCTTCTCGCTCGCCGCCAGCAGAAACGCAATCAGGTCCTTCAATTCCTTCTCCGGAAGCGCTTTCGCGTCATACGCCGGCATCAGCGACTCACGCGTTTTCACGTACGATCGCAGCTTGTTCTTCTCGAACGCGTGCAATTGTTCTCGCGTGTCCAGCATTTGCACTGTAAAGCTGTCTTCGTTGAGCACCACGCCTTGCAGTTTGGTCCCATCGGAAGTCACCACTGTCACCGTCTCGTATTCTTGCGAAAAATCCTTTAGCGGCTCGGAGATTCCTTCCGCCATGCGCTTGCTCGGACTGCGAAGCGAGTCCGTTAGGTATTCAACGGAGCGGGAGGCCCCCGTCGAGGTGAGGTCCGGCCCCAGGCGTCCGCCTTTGCCATTCACCATGTGGCAAGTCCAGCAACCCGCCGGGCCATAGAAAAGTTCCTTTCCATGAGCGGCGTCTCCTGTCTCTGCCGCTGTGGCTTTCTTTTCCACGCTGCGAATATAAGTAACCACCTGCCAGATCTCTTCGTCAGACATGCCAACACCTATGCCTCCGTTCGTTGCCGCCGGCATAGCTGTTCCCGCGATTCCGTCGTGGATGTTGCGGAAGAATTCGGCGTCCGTATTGCCGTGATGTTTCTGCGCGCGCGTGAGGTCCGGGCCGCGTCCCCCGCCCCGCGCGCCCAGGCCGTGGCAAAAGGCGCAGTTGGAGCGAAACTGGTATTCGCCCAGCTTTGCCAGTTTCGCGTCTCCAGCGTATGGATTTTTCTCTTGTGCTTCCAACCTCAATCCTCCGGCGGAGAGAAGCGCCAGGACAATAACTCCGGCGGCAATCACCGGCCTCGTCTGCCTTTCACGTCGGAGTTTCAAAAAATTATCGCGCCTCGATGCAAACATGTTTTCCGTGACGCTCCTTGCGCTTCAGATTTCGCATCTCACGGCAATTTCATATCATGAACGCCCAAATCTCGGATTCCCGCAACTATACCACCCGTCGCCTCCGGCGAATCTCCGATGCCGGTGCATCGGCGCGCCTCATCATATACAATCCCCGCGGAGAAACCGATGACCGAGCCCCCGAGAGAATCGCGCATCGCCATTGGTTCCGATCACGCTGGATTCCTTGTCAAAGAAGCCATTCGAAAATATCTGCAAGCCGCGGGATACGCTGTCGATGACCAGGGCACATCGTCCGAGGAGTCCGTGGACTATCCCGATTACGGCAAGGCCGTTGGCGAGCGTGTTGCTTCAAAACAAGCCGACTTCGGCATCGCGGTCTGCGGCTCAGGCATCGGCATTTCCATCGCCGCCAACAAGGTGCCCGGCATTCGCGCCGCTCTCGCTCACGATGTAACGACCGCACGGCTCGCCCGCGAGCACAACGACGCCAACGTTCTGGCTCTCGGTGGCCGCATCGTTACGGCCGAAGCCGCCGTCGAAATGGTACAAACTTTCCTCACCACCACCTACCTCGGCGGCCGCCACCAGCGCCGCCTCGACAAGATCGCCCAAATCGAGCGCGATTTGCACTTGTCGTAAGCTAGGGCGCCTAGGCAGGGTCGAGCTTCAGCGAGACCTGCCTTTGAATTTTCTGCCCTCTGAATCTCAGATAATCGATAAGCGCCCAGCCAACGAGCCGTCCCGCAACAGATAGATTGCTTCCACTATACTTCCAGCCAAGACCTCGAAAGGAGACGGCCGGAAACCGGACGACAACAGGCCGCGACATGAAATACATGATTCTGCTGCTTGTTCTAGGCGTCTTCTTGCCGATGATCTTAGGTCTCTTCCGCAGCCTGTTCCGCAATCCGAGTAAGAAGGCGACTCCGGTCATCGAGTATGCCCAAAGGAAGGGCTACCGTCTGCTGAATCCTTCCGCTTCGCAAATCCCGGGCAGTTCTGTTTTTGAAATGTTGAAGAATCCGGCCCTGAGAAATCTTGTGGACGCGTCTTCCGACGTTGCCGATATCGACGGACTTGACCACGCAAGCGGAGGTTGGCTCGCCTTCACCAGCAATCTGCGGTCGGAAGAGGTTACCATTTTCAATTGCAGCACCGTCGGCTCGATAAATGCCAATAGCAGGCCTATTCCCCACAAGGTTGCAAAGATAAATGCTCAGGGTCTGCCACGGTTTTCCCTGGGAAAGAACTCGATTGTCAGTACGATTCAAGATGTCGTGGGCAAAATGGTAGGCGAACCGAAACTGGCCATCGATGTGGACCAGCGGCTGTACCCGGATTTCTCGGCGCATTATTGGATTAGAGGGTCGGACGCCGCCGCCGTTTCCGCGTTCTTATCCCCTGAAAAACTGAGATTCATTGAAACCGCAAAGCTGCCCGGCATCCTGTCCACCAACGCCAACTATCTTGTATATTTTGAAGATGGTACCCTCCGTACCGAACCGGATTTCGACTCTTTCATTGCCACCGTAGAGAAAGTCATCGCGGCCATATTGTAAGGCGTAAGCGCCGATACGTTTGGCGGTCGTTTTTCCCTCACCGAGGTGAAAACCATACTGGCAGTCCGAGACAGAGGGGGGAGCACCTTGTCGACACGTTCGCGCCTTGATGCATTCGAAGATCCGCAGCCTCGACGAGCAAATCAGGAATCTGGCATCCCTATGTGTCGCAGTGAACCGATTGTCAAAAGCATACCAACAATTCCTATTCCGGAACTCGTTTCGTCACACATCACCTCATTGGCTTTCCTTCGCCCCATCCGATAAAATCGCCTCTCCGCCCGCTCAACAAGCGCCGACGCGCCGGGCAAATTGAGGCTACTCCATGACCAAGACCACCACCGCCAATGACCGCATGAATCGCCCCCTCGATTCCATCGATCCGCAAATCGCCGACCTCCTCCGCGACGAAGCCAGGCGCCAAGCTACGGGACTTGAGTTAATCCCGTCGGAGAATCTCGTCTCCGAAGCAGTCCTCGAAGCCATGGGCTCCATCTTCACCAACAAGTACGCCGAGGGCTATCCCGGCAAGCGCTACTACGGCGGTTGCGAATACGCCGACAAGGTCGAGCAGCTGGCCATCGATCGCGCCAAGGAACTCTTTGGCGCCGAGCACGCCAACGTGCAAGCGCATTCCGGCACATCCGCCAACGTAGCCGTTTACATGGCCACGCTGCAAAAAGACGACGTAGTCCTGGGAATGAATCTTTCTCACGGCGGCCACCTGACGCACGGTCACCCGCTGAATTTTTCCGGCCGCATGTACAAATTCGTGGCTTATGGCGTGAAAAAAGAAGACGAACGCATCGACTACGACGAAATTGAAAAACTCGCCGCCGAGCACAAGCCAAAGATGATCGTCGCCGGCGCCAGCGCCTATTCGCGCATCATCGATTTTGAGCGCATCGGCAAAGCCGCAAAATCCGTTGGCGCGCTCTTTTTTGTGGACATGGCCCACATCGCCGGACTCGTCGCTGCGGGCGTTCATCCCAGCCCCGTTCCGCATGCCGACATCGTTTCCACCACTACGCACAAGACGTTGCGCGGTCCGCGCGGCGGGATGGTGCTGTCCAAGGCGGCTTTTGCCAAAGAGTTGGACAAACTAACCTTCCCAGGCACCCAGGGCGGCCCCTTAGTGCACACCATCGCCGCCAAAGCCGTTTGCCTCAAGGAGGCTATGGAGCCGTCCTTCAAGGAATACCAGAAGCAAGTGGTGGCCAACACCAAAGCCATGGCCGCGGCGGCGGCCAAGCAGGGCTTCCGTATCGTCACAGGCGGCACGGACAATCACCTGTTCCTGATCGAAGTACACTCCCGCGGCATCACCGGAACGGACGCCGAAAAAGCTCTCGACCGCGCCGGCATCACGGTAAACAAAAATTCCATTCCCTTCGATCCTCTGCCTCCCATGAAAGGCGGCGGAATCCGTCTGGGCAGCCCTTCCGTCACTACGCGCGGCATGCGTGAACCGGAGATGGAGCAGATCGGCAAGTGGATCGCCGAAATTCTCTCCAACATCGGCAACGCGGAAGTCGAGCAGCGCGTCCGCAAACAAGTCGCCGAACTTGCCGCGAAATTCCCCATCTATGAGTCCCGTCTCCGCGGCGGCCCGGCGCGCATCGAGCACGCCCACGTTTAGCCCGGCGAGAACTCCGGCACATTCAGCATGAACATCTTCAAAGCCACGGCCGATTTCGAGCGTTGGCTCGCGAACCGGCTCCCCATCATTCGCCAGGACGTCGCACTGAAGCATACCCACATGGCCGAAGCTCCCTTCCCTTTCTTCCGCGCCACCTTCTACCGCTGGATTCAGCTTTGGCCAGAAGTCTGCCCAGACTTGGCGAAAGCGCCTGCCGTTCTCGCGATCGGTGACTTGCACATCGAGAACTTCGGGACGTGGCGCGACGAGGAAGGCCGCTTGATTTGGGGCGTAAATGACCTCGACGAAGCCTGGCCAGCCTCCTACGCGTTGGACCTTGTACGCCTGGCCACCAGCGCTTATCTGGCCATCTCGGGAGAGCACCTGGGCCTCACCCGCCGCGAAGCCGCCGAGGCCATAGAAGAGGGTTACCGCGATGCCCTGGCCGCCGGAGGCAAAGCCTTTGTCTTGGCCGAGCACCACCAGTGGCTGCGGTTGCTGGCCTCGGGCAAGCTGCGGGACCCGGTGCGCTTTTGGGAGAAAATGCAGGAATGCCGGCCGCTGACCTCGAAACCGCCTCAGGAAGCTATAAGATTGATCGAGGCTTCCTTCCCGCAACCGCGAAGTCCCTACCAATTGAGGCGCCGCATCGCCGGACTAGGCAGCCTGGGACATCCCCGAATTTTGGCCTTGTCGGCTTGGCAAGGCGCATTTATCGCCCGCGAAGCCAAGGGCATTCGCACTTCTGCCTGGGCTTGGTGCCGCGGGATTTCATCAGAAGAAGTCTACGGCGCGAAGTTGGTTGAACGTTCTATCCGCGTCAAGGACCCCTTTGTGCGTTTTCACGGGCACTGGCTCGTTCGTCGGCTGGCGCCGGATTGTTCGCGCATCGAACTCGCTTCCTTGCCAGAAGAAAAGGATGAAGCGCGGCTGCTCTACGACATGGGATGGGAAACCGCGAACATGCATTTCGGCAGCCCTAATGCGATTGCCAAAGTGAAAAAAGACCTGGCCCCGCGCAAGGGCCGCTGGCTGCACAAAGCCGCGAAATCGATGCACAAAGCTACTCTCAAGGATTGGGAACATTGGCGCGACGATTGGAAGCGCTCCGCGCCGCGTTAGGAGCTCGCGGGGGACCTGTACTCGTTCTTGGCCCTCCAACTCCAGTGCCGCTGAACCAAGACTGTCCTCCGGGTCAGTAGATTCTGAACCAAACTGCGAGTAGCTTCAAAAAGCACTGGGATGGAAAGCTTACTCGCGACCGTGTTACTGGCTGTTCTGCTCACCGCCTGGCTGAGCCGGACAATTCTTCTAGATGCAGCAAAAATGAAGTTGGCGCGATCCTCGAACGCGCCGCGCGGGTTCTTCCCAACCTCCCGGAATTCCAATTCTCCTGCAACCCCGATGTGGTCGGGGTGGACGAGGTGAGCCGATGATGGATACGGAAGCCTTCCGTGAATTCAAAACTGGACTGACACTGTTGCGGGACAATTATGCGATAAAGGCATTGCCGCACATGCGGCGTGCCGTGGACCTCGACAAGAACAATCCCTATTACATGTCTTACCTCGGAGTGGTGCTGGCGCGCTCGGAACGCAAGTGGGGCGAAGCAGAACGGCTGTGCGACTCCGCCGTTCGAATGAAGCGGAACCAGGCGCAGCTCTATCTGAATCTCGCCGAAGTTTATGCCGCCGCCGGACGCCGCGACGACGCCGTTGATGCTTTGCAGACAGGGTTGAAATACGCGCGCCGCGATATCCGGCTGACGATTGCGATGAACAAACTTACGCCTCGCCGGTCTCCTGTGCTCAGCTTCCTTGGCCGCAGGAACCCCCTCAACCGGCAGCTCGGAATCTTAAGACATCGCGCGATGCGCCTGTTCGGGCAGGCGGCGTCTTAAACAGTTCTCTCCACCCCCAAACACAAGAACGGGCGTCCCAATCTTCTGGGGCGCCCGTTCTTGCTTTTATCGGATGGTTCGAATGGCCTAGGGTTTCGCGTTAACTAGCGCGAATGGCCGGGGCCAAAGTGATAGGTGTGCTGGATTCCCATTTCCATCAGGATCTTGATCCCGATGCCGAACATACCGGTCGGGAGCACGTCCCTTCGAACGACTTCGGCGAGGTACTCGCGGGCCATGGAAGCGGGATCTTTGGAATAGGGCATGGTTACGAAGAGCCGCATACCCACTTCGTACCCGGATTCGCTGGACTGGAAAAAGACGCCGGAGCGGGAAACGCTGACGGAGCCGCGCATATCTTCAAAATGATCCTTGTTGGGGTCGGAAGGGCGGATGCGCATGAGCTGCGTAATCTTGCAGCGGCGGCTGCCGCGGCGCTCCGTGTTGGAAATCGGCTTTGTGGAACTTCCTGTTGGGAGTTTTTTCGTCATCAACTCTTGCTGGGTCGCCATGGGTAAACTATCTCTTCCGAAAACTGCTAAACACCACTCGAAAGAGTGTAATCCGAGGGCGACAGCCAAACCTATAGTGGGAACGTACCCGGAAGGAAGTGGGACGTTCCCAGAAAATCGTAGTACGGAAGTACTACAAAAGGGAAGGGAGGGACCTGTGGAAAAGGCACGCGAGAGGGCGATAACGGAAGCTTCAGGCGCGCAGATTCCAATAGAAAACGAACGGCACATAGAAGGCCAGCGCAGCTGCACTAGCGACGGACAGAATTGTTCTGTTGCGCCAGGCAAGGGAAATGGCAGCGAGAGCCAACAACGGTGTCGCGGTCCCAATCCATAGAATTCCTTTGAGCGGCAAAGGCAGGCCAAAGATCAGATTCTCTGGTCCTCGGATCAAAGCTGCACCGAGCCACCCAAGCGAGTGTAGAAGGGCCAATAGGCTGAGCCAGCGCAACACACCGCGAGCTCGCCAGGAGGCAACTCCAAAGAAGATGGTAAAGATAAAATAAAACGCGATATTCGCGTAGCCAGACTGGTACCAACCTATCTTCTCTTCCGTGTCACCAAGAAACCGGATGCGCCCGTCACGGTCTTCTTTGAACGAAACCGTTTCCGATCCATCTTCCTTTTCGAACTGAAACGGACCAGTCCGAATCCAGCGAGCGCCGCGGAAGCGGAGCGCTCTGTCACCGTCAGCCGTCACTCGGGTTAAGTCCAGGATGATAAAAGTCTTGGAAAGCTCGTGATGGGGATATCGCACGGTCCGATACAGCCCTGCGAAGCGAGAACTGCCTTCACGATCTGCCGGCTTTGGCTCAAGCAGGTGGGCATCGCGTGGAGTTTCGGAGCTAGTTGTCCCAAACTGTGCGTCCAAAAAACGCGTATAGAGTCCCCACGCCAGCCCACCGCCGTTCCCGCTCACGAGAACCGCCACGCCGAGATCATGTTCAGGGACAGCGGCAATAACGGAATGGAAGCTGCCCAGGTCGCCGCTGGCACCGATCAGTTGCTGACCGTGATCTCTGCCCGTCCAGTATCCGAGTCGATGGACCAATCCTGAATTCGCAGTCGGCGGGGTCGTCATCACTTTGAAAGACGGGTTAGAAATCACGCCTGCATCCTCGTGCAGTGTCGCAATTAGGAATGCGGCTATGTCGGCTCCCGTCGTTGCGACACCCCCGGCAGGTGCCGCATGCTGGTACCACCATTTTCCGGGAGCAACGAGTGAGACCAGGTCTTGCGGAAGTGGTTGTGCAAATGTACTTCGATTCATCTTCAGCGGTCGAAGCACATTCGCAGACATGTAGTCCTCGAAACGTTCTCCAGTCACATCCTCCAAAACTGCGCCGATCAAGCCATAGCCGTAATTCGAATAGAATTCGACATCGCTTGGAGGGTAGACGCGCGCGGGCAGGACTTGTTGCATGAGCAACCGCATGGGAGGTTGCTCACCATTTCGAAAACCATCGCCAATGAAGCGGTCGTCCAGGCCTGATCGGTGCTCAAGCAATTGTCGGAGGGTAATAGGCTGCTGGAAGGTCGCGGGTATCTTGAAAGTCTTGAGGTAACGATTCACATCGGCATCGAGGTCGACTCTTCCCTCCTCGACGAGGCGCATGACGGCGATGGCAGTGAGCGCCTTTGAAACAGAAGCTGCTCTCCAAATCGACCGGTCGAAATCGACGGGACCATAAGTCTTTGAGAAGGTCACCCCCTCTCTATTCGTCAAGACCACTGCCGCAGCGTTCGCTCTCTTGCTGGCGACCAATGGAGCGAAGTAGTCATCTGCCAGTTTGCCGAAATCGACGGAAGGAGTGGGTTTACTTTGCCCTGTTGTCCGGCCTACGTTGACAACGATTGTTAACACGAAGATAGCGAGATAAGGGACAATACTTGGCACAATCCCCTGGCAAGCCATGTTAGCTTAGACACCTCGAAGTGCCACGTTGTTCCCGCTTACCGGCCGCAAACAACAAGAGCGGACCTGTTCCAAATTGTGGAAACGGAAGCCGCGCGTCTTTGTGGCCGCGGACAATCGCCTGCTGCGAGAGGCGATGTCCCGGATGCTGGTCAAGAGCGGTGAGATCGAAATCGCGGGACCGGACTTTGTGGAACCATTCCGGGCGGAAGATCTCCTCAAAGAAGACGCGGACATCCTGATCCTGTCCTCGCGCGGAAATGCAGATGAAGATCTGGCCGCGGTTCGCATGGCGCGGACCACGGCTCCCAGGGTGCAAGTCCTTCTGATTGGCGCGACGGGAGAGGAGTCTGAGTTTCTCCACTGGGCATCGTATAGGTCTGCCAGACGCAAGGGTACTTACTCGTAACGCAAGGCAACAATCGGATCGACCTTCATGGCTCGCCTCGCCGGGATGTAGCTCGCCGCAAGGGCGACGAGCATTAGCAAAGCCGCCACTCCGGCGAACGTCAGCGGGTCGTGGGGACCGACCTCATAGAGCAGGCCCGATAGGAAGCGGGTCAGCAGGAGGGCGCCGACAACGCCCATGGTGACACCAAGCAGCGCCAGCTTGAACCCCTGCCGGACAACAAGCTTGAGAATGTCCTGCCGATCCGCCCCCAGGGCAATGCGAACGCCGAATTCATGAGTCCGCTGGGTCGAGGAATACGCAATCACACCATAGACGCCGATCATAGCAAGCGATAGCGCGAGCAAAGCAAAAAGTCCGAGCAACAACATTCTGAAACGCCGAGGCGCCACGGACTTCGCGATGACCTCTTCCATCGTTGTGGTGTCGGACAGAGGCTGATTTTTGTCAATGCTGAGGACGGCCTCTCGCACGGACGCAGCAAGCATCAGTGGGCTGGACTCGGTTCGCAGCATGAACGTCATGCTGAAAGACGGCTGCTGGAGGTAGGGCACGAACATTTCGGGGCCTGGCTCTTTCTCGAGGGCGTCTTCTCTTGCGTCCGCTACGACACCTACCACTTCCTTCCATGTGGGGGATGGCTCACCAAAGCCGATGTGCTGACCAATCGCGTCGCGCCCTCCGAACACGATTCGCGAGAACGACTCGTTGACTATGACGACCTTCTGAGCGCCCGCGACATCCCTGTCGCCGAACGCGCGACCCTTGAGCAAGCGAATCCTCATCACGTGAACATAATCCGGGCTGATTGCCGTGACCGAGATCGGCTGGGACGGACGGAAGTTCTCAGCGCCCTGGACACGCAGCATCATCGTGGCATTGTGGGGCGGACCCAGAGGATAGCGTTGCGTCAATGCCGCCTCTTTGACGCCCGGCAGGCTGCGGATCTTCTCGAGCGAAGACTGAAAAAACGCCGAGTGCTGTTGGGAGTCAAAGGCCGCGGTCAAGGGCCTCTCCACAGTCGCGAGCAACAGGCTCTTCGCATCGAAACCAATATCGACTTCGGTGAGGCGCAGAAAACTCCTGACCAGAAGGCCGGCACCAACCAGCAGAATCAGCGACAAACCAATCTCGCCAACGGACATCAGGCCGCGCAGGCGGTGTGTTCCAGCGCTGGCCCCTAGGCGCAGTCCGCCCTCTTTGAGCGTTTCATTCACGTCGGTGCGCGAAGCAATCAACGCAGGAATAAGACCAAAGATGAATAACGCGAGAGCGATAATGGCGGCGGAAAACCCAAAGATTCGCGGGTCAAAACGAACGCTGGCGGGGAGCGTCGCAGGAATCAGCTGCCTTAGGATTTTCGTCGCCCAAAGACCCGTTATCGACCCGAGCAAGCCACCGATGGTGGCCAGCAACAAAGCCTCCGTGAGCAATTGCCGAACCAGCCGGAGACGCCCGGCCCCGAGCGCCGCCCGAACAGCTAGCTCCCGTCCCCGAACAACGCTGCGCGAAAGCAACAAATTGGCGACGTTGGCGCACGCGATCAAAAGAACGAAACCGACGGTGCCCAATAGGATCAGCAGAAGGGAACGCACGTTATGGACCATCATCTCGTGCAATGGGATTACTTCCACTGTTTCGTGTGCCCGGAACTGCGCGGCCTCCGGCGGGTATTCCTTGTCCATCTCCTGAGTGAGGACCTGCAGGTCTGATTGCGCTTTGCTGATTTCAACGCCAGGTTTCAGGCGTCCAATAGCCGCCAGCATCATCCACCGGGGAGAATGCGCTGAAAAAATATCTGCGTCGAGCGCGAGCGGCGTCCACACATCCGCTTGCGGACGCACACTGGCGGGCATCACCCCGACCACAAGATAGCCGGCGCCGTCCAGACGGATCGTCTCTCCAATGATCCGCGGGTCGGCGCCGAAGCGGTTGCGCCACAATGTCTCACTAAGAAGGGCCACGTTCTCATGGCCCTGCTTCCCCTCCTCCGGCAAAAATGCCCGACCCGCGGCCGGCTGAACTCCTAACATCGAAAAAGATCCGGTGGTGACGCGCGTGACGGTCACACGTGCCGGCTCGCCGGCGCCAGTCAGGTTTGCACCGGAGGTCCCGCCGAAAGCGGCGATTTGCTCGAAAACGTGGTTGCGATCCTTCCATGCAGGAAAGTCCGCGCTGATTACCGTTGAGGGGCCAAACGCAAAATGCTCCGTGGCCCACACCAGTCTAGCCGGATCTCTAAACGGCAACGGCCGCAGCAAGACGGCATCAACCACGCTGAAAATCGCGGTGTTGGCACCAATGGCGAGGGCGAGCGTTAGTATGGCGACAGCGGCGAAGCCCGGACTCTTGGCCAGCATCCGCAGACCGAAGCGAACGTCCTGCCGGAGGTGATCCCACCAAAGCCAGCGCCCGGACTCGTAAAAGCGCTCCTCGGCGTGCATCACGTTGCCGAAGGCGCGGTGCGCGGCGGCTCGCGCCTCTTCTTCACTCAGACCCTGCTCCTGCAGCCGCTCGGTTTCATTTTGCAGATGGGCCTCAATTTCGGCATTGAGGTCGCTTACCGGCCGCTTGCGTCCGAACATGGCTTAACCCTCCTTCGCCTCCGTTCCGAGAATCCGTCCGATGGCGTCGAGAGCCGCCTCCAGCGCGTACTCTCTTTGACAAGCTGTTTTCGCCCAGCCTGGGTCAAGGTATAGAACCGGGCTTTCCGGTTATTTGCCGAAGGGCCCCAGCGAGCGGCAATCCACCCTTGCGCCTCCAGCGGCTGGAGGGCGGGATAGAGAGCGCCATGTTCGACCAGCAGCGTATCTTCCGACGTTTGCTGAATTGCCCGCGCGATACCCTGCCCGTGCTGCGGGCCGAATACCAGGGTGCGCAAGATGAGCAGGTCCAGCGTGCCCTGCAACAGCGCCAGCCGTTCTTTTTCTTCTCGGGTAGACATGCGACCCAAGCCTACGCAGCTTTCAGGTAAGTTGTCAACCCAAAAACGTCCAACAGGCTTAGGGAACGACTGTGGATTTTTCTGAATCATGACACGCTTGCCGGAACGCGATGCGCCGGATTGCATCGTATACTTCTGGTCTCACGACAGGAGCGGAGAACATGGCCAAATATGCGATTCAAAGCAAGCGTGGTGCGCCCCCGCAGGGAGCGTACTCTCAGGGATGGCGGGCGGGAGATTTCATCTTCGTGACCGGAACAGGACCGATCGATCCGTCTACCGGAAATCTTGTGGGCGATACCATCGAGCAGCAGACCGCGCAGACCATCGACAATATCTCCGCCATTCTCGAGGCTGACGGCGCTTCGCTTCGCGACGTGGTAAAAGCCACTGTCCACCTCAGCGACACAAGTCTTTTCGCCCGCTACAACTCGGTATATGCGGAGCGCTTTTCGCAGCCCTACCCCGTGCGCACCACGGTGGGGAGCGATCTGGGCCACACTCCAGGAATGTTGATCGAAGTCGATTGTATCGCCTACAAAACGGAAAAAACGGGCAAGAGGAAACCGCGCGCTTCAAAGAAAAAAGTCGTGCGTCGAAGAAAGTAAAGGTACTGCGCAACGGAATGAGGGGATTAATTCCGAGCGACTTCAGCCGGGAACGAAACCGCTGCACGAGCTTTTCAGCGTTTTTTAGCCCTTTGCGTAAAGCGACTGGTCTTTCGGTTGGAGCAGCGGCGCCTCGCGCCCGCGCGCAGAAACTTTCTCTACCGCCTTGATTTCGCCATTCCGCACCAGCAGCGCACAATCGAAGTTGTTGACCGTAGGACAAACGTGCCGGGGCAAGAGATAGAGCGCTTCCCCCACCTGCGGCCCCGTGGCGCCTCCCTGCAAGGCCATAGGCAGATGCTCTTCGCTAGGTGCGAGCGGCGTCAGTTCCGAATGCCCAACAACGACGCAAGTGGGAACACCTGCATCAGCTGATACAGCTTTGTGACCGGCATCGCTGGTGACGATTCCGGCGCGCGGCCGGCTAACCACGCGCGTCAAGACCAGTACCGCCGGCCGATAGCCGTACTCGCGGGGAAGCTGGGACAGGCTGGTCGCGTCGCAATAGACAACGGTTCCGGGGGAGACGCGGTGGAGGAAGCCTCCTCCGCGAAAACCTTCAAAAGCGAGTGAACACGGAAGCGTCGGAGTTCCCGCGGTGATTACCTCCGCCACGCTCATGCCGTTGCGCTCGATAGCGTTCACAACTTTCAGCAAGCGTTCGTAGCCGGCATGCGCCACTGCAATCCTTTCGCTCATTTCCAATGCGCCAAGGTGTCCGTCGTAGTAGTGCAGGCCGCGGAACTGCAATCCCAGACCGGAAATCGCGCGCGCCAATTGAACAACCATGTCGCAGTGAGTTTGCTCGATGCCGGTGCGATCCATGCCGGGATTGATGTCGAGGAAAATGCCCACCCGGCTCCCGTGCCATTGCCGCACTTGCTCTTCGTTTTCCGCGAGGGCAGAAATGCGCACGTCCGGGAATTGGTCGGCGATTTCGCGAACGCGGAGCGCATTTGCGCCCATCGCCGGATAGGCGAACAGCATATCTGCCGCGCCACTGTGGCAAGCAACGAGCAGTTCCAACGTGGTGGCACATTTGAAATTGCGAATGCCGCGCTCAACCAAAATGCTCAGGGTATAGCCCAGCTTGGCGGTCTTGATGTGTACGCGCAGGCGATTCGCGTCGTCGCCCAACAGATCCAGCGTGCGCTCGACGTTGGAGATAAGAATCTCCGGATACAGCACTAGCGCCGGCGTAAGCAGTTCTTCGATGGAGGAAACGCGATAGCGTGGATCCCAGGGAAATTCACTCAGCATGGATTTTTGCGCAGCCATTTCGGAATCGATAATAGCGCGTAAACGAGATTCAGGGCCATAGAACATCGAGTTCACTTTTGCTTCGGCGCTGTCGCGAGTCATCGTTGGTTGACCGCCCTAGTCCCTGATAGTAGGCTCTGTCAGCCTTCGTGCGCGTCACGAGTCCCAATCCAAACAATCCTTCCGAACGAACGGACCTAGTTCGGGCCCTGGGTCTGTGGTCGGCAACCGCAATCGTGATTAGCGACACGATCGGCACGGGCATTTTTCTGGTCACGAGTGACATGGCCCGCGCCGTGGGATCGGTTATGCTGGTTTTTGCGGCGTGGATTGTCGGCGGGCTCATAGTGCTCTGTGGCGCTTTCTGTTATGCCGAACTGGGCGCAGCATTCCCGGGAGCTGGAGGCCCGTACGTTTACCTCACCCGCGGTCTCGGCCCGCTGTGGGGATTTCTCTTTGGCTGGATGAGTTCGTTTCTCGATCGCCCTGTAGCGATGGCTACGCTGGCTGCCGGGTTTCTGCGATTTCTTGGATTCCTGTTCCCGGTTGTGACCACTCCCTTGTTTGCGGGCCATGTCGGGCGATACGGTTTCACCTTCACCGCAGCCCAGCCGCTCGCGGCGCTCGTGGTGGTGGCCGTCACCGCCGTCAATCTCCTGAGCGTGCGCTTGGGAGGAGCGATCCAGGTGCTGCTGACGTTCCTGAAGATCGGCACGATAGTGGTGATTGTGGTTGCAGGCGTGCTTTGGGGAAAGCCTCATGCGATCGAAGCCGCGCGCCAAGTCAGCCACCTGGGGCTGGGAACGATCAGCGGCTTGCTGACCGCCTTGGTTCCGGCCATGTGGGCTTACAACGGATTCAGCGATCTGGGCGACTTGGGTGAAGAAATTGCGCGCCCGCAAAAGAATATCCCCCGGGCCATTATCCTGGGGCTGCTCATCGTCGCCGGACTGTACCTGCTGGCGAACGTGGTGTATTTCCGCACTCTGCCATTCGCGAAGTTGGCGCAATCGCAGCACGTCGCATCGGACGTGGTGCAGTCCTTCGCCGGCCCTCGCGGGGCAGCTTGGCTGACCGTAGCTATGGCCATCTCCGCTCTCGGGGCGCTCCACGTCGTGGTCCTGACGGGGGCGCGCATTCCGTACGCCATGGCTCGTGACGGCGTCTTCTTCCCATTCGCGAAACGCATCCATCCTTCTTTTCGCACGCCGAGCGGCGCTCTCCTCTTCCTTGGCTCTGTCGCCGCGTTGCTGGCCCTTAGCGGAACATACGAGGAGCTCTATTCGCTGTTCGTCTTTGCGGCCTGGGTTTTCTTCGCCTTGACGGCTCTGGCCCTGTTTCGTTTGCGGAGAGTGGAGCCAGAGATATCCCGGCCGTACCGCGCCTGGGGCCATCCCTGGACGACGCTCATCTTCCTGGGTGCAGCCGTAGCCCTAACCGTCAATTTGTGGATGGTCCGGCCAGTGCGCTCCTCGATAGGACTGGCGGTGATTCTGGGAGGCGTTCCGCTATTCTACCGCTGGCGCAGGCACCCCCGCGCGTCCATCGGATGACTTGGCGGCTCCGTTTGTGCGATTCTTTGTGCTCATTCGAGGTTGAGGGCGGAGAACGATGCTGAAAAAGTTCAAAGATTTGACGGAAAAAGAGATTCTGGCGATCGCGATTGCCGCGGAAGAAGAAGACGGCAGGATTTACGGGGAGTTCGTGGATGCGTTGCGCGACGAGTATCCCTCGACGGCGCAGATGTTCGAAGAGATGCGCGAAGAAGAAGTGGGACATCGCGACCGCTTGTTCGCCATGTTCCGGCAGCGCTTCGGCGAGCACATTCCGTTGATCCGCCGCGAAAACGTGAAGGGCTTCCTTACGCGGAAACCGGTGTGGCTGGTCCGGCCGCTGGGCGTGAAAGTGGCCCGCAAGCAAGCGGAGTTGATGGAGCTGGAAGCAAGCCGGTTCTACGCGCGAGCAGCCAGCCGCACGACGGATGTATCCACGCGCGAACTGCTGAACAAGCTTGCGGATGAGGAACGAAAACACGAGCGGGCCGCAGGCGAGCTGGAAGAAAAACATCTTCACGCCAGCGCGAAGGCCAAGGAAGATGAGTCGCACCGCAAACTATTCCTGCTGCAGGTGGTACAGCCAGGTTTGGCAGGCCTGATGGACGGATCGGTGTCGACGCTGGCGCCGCTGTTTGCCGCAGCATTCGCTACGAAACACAGCTCCGACGCGTTCCTGGTGGGACTTGCCGCCTCGATCGGGGCTGGCATCTCGATGGCTTTTTCGGAAGGGCTTTCCGATGACGGGTCACTAACGGGCCGGGGCTCCCCTTGGCTCCGTGGTGGGGTCACTGGCCTGATGACCACAGCGGGCGGCATCGGGCATACGTTGCCGTTCCTGATCACCAGTTTTCATGTCGCGACATTGGTGGCAATTATTGTTGTGGCGGTCGAGCTTGGAGTAATCAGTTACATCCGTCACCGCTACATGGATACTCCGTTCCTGCAGGCGTCGTTTCAGGTAATAGTCGGCGGCGTTTTGGTTTTCTTGACGGGATGGCTGATCGGCAGCGCGTGAGCTAAGACGACTTTCTTCTGAGCCGGCGGCAGCGCGCCAGATAATTCTCTCGAAGGCTGACGGAAGCCCGGAACGTGGTCATTTCAACGAGAGAGTAGAAGGAGGCCTCCGCATCAATAAACCCTCGCCTCCCGGCGGCCAGGAGCACCCCTAGTGTTCCGGTGACAGCCAGGCCACGGCGCTTCGCTTCCGAGCGTCCTCTTGGTTCGTCAATTAGCAGAAGATCTGCCCGCTGTTCTTCTGCGAGCTGAATTGCCTCTCGCTCGCCGGGATCGAGCATGCTCAACGAAGGATCTACAGGCGCTTTGACAAGATGCACGCGCATCCAATCTGGCGGCTCAGAAACCCACGAAAGTACGGAAGGCGGAGCGTTGGGATGGTGGAGCTCCTCGAAGACACCGGGCGGGACGAGAACAAGATCATATAGGCGTCCGAGTACGCTTTCGCAGCTAATTTGAATGAGATAGTTCAGGGGTGAAGCGTCCGCGACAACGATCATGCCTAGCGGCGGCCCTTGCGAGAGGCGTCCAGCTTTCGCAAGGTTTCCATGTCGTCATCGAGATCAGCAACGGAATAAGCGTGGTCATCGATACCGCGTTCTTTCAAGAAGCGTTCAAATTCAAGGCGGGAGCCGAACTCCAACAGTTGAGCAGCTTGAAAGGAAGTTAACGTGCCAGCACGGAACCCGGCAATCGCCAAAGCTTCCAGCGCTTCGCGTCCTGGATTAGGACGCTGGATCAAGTCATTGGGTAATTCGACGGTGATCTGCATGCAGGATCAATCTTCACTCAAGGCTAACATGAAAATTGCTCGGTAAGGGAATTCTGCACTTCACCAGAAGCCGCGGAGAGGTGTCGCCTCAAAACTGCTTCAAAAGCCTGGCCCCACAACGCTGCACCAGTTAGCAGCTTGTTGAAAAATCCCGTTCCACTGCAACTTTAATCTAAGAGAACTCGTCTGAGTGAAGGAAGGCGAAGGAGGCGAGTGAATGCGCGGCGACGATGACCTGCAAGAAGGAATGTTCAGTTACATTTCTCCAGA
>WNFT01000208.1_pt1 | contig 45388 bp, 42 predicted proteins | sample 5400191 | NCBI WGS metagenome assembly WNFT01 (sample SAMN13153359, study PRJNA577476) | soil metagenome | isolation source: 80 cm saprolite under Madrone tree | place: USA:California | collected 2016-06-14 | reverse complement strand
TTTTTTTTACTCCAGGATAGCGCGACAGTTTTAAAGCTCCGCGTAAATGGAAGCCACTATATTGATATTGATCAAGGTCCAAAGCGCTGCTGGTACTCACTTGAGACGATAAATGCCTTGACCATCTCGGCATTAACGAAGTTACCGTTGAACTGATTTAGCTTTGTCAGCCAGAAGTTATAACCCGCGAAATCAAGCCCAAGCTCCGGCGGATCGTTGGGGTTGCGACGCAAGTAGCCAAAGTATTGCATCAAAACAAACGCCTTATTGAATTGCCGGCTGTGGAAGAGTGCATTCTCCGATACAGACCGCAGAACTTGCGCGCGTAACGTGGCTGATGAAGGATTTGGCGATAACTGGCTGACCAGGTTGTTACGTTCGGCCACTGTGAGCGAGCCTCCCGACTGCGGAGCGCGCGGATCAAATGTGTTCCCGTTTAGCTTATCGACAAACTGCTCCGCCGTCATCGAGGCGGGAAAGGCGGCGGAATCCGTGAACTTCGGCCGCTGCACGAAGTCGAGGAAAAACTCCTGCTTGTTAGCTTCCAGTTGCGCGTCAGCGCCAGGCTGGCCGATGACCACACCGTGTCCAATCCGCTGAGTGTCAGGTAGGAAATCTCGCAGCTTCAAAAACTCCTGCGAGTTGAACGCCGCCTGGTTCGCTTTATAAACCAGATAGCCAGTCTGTTGGAATTCGATCGAAAGAAAGAAGGCAGCACTGACGTTGATCTTGCGAAGCTCGCGGCACTCCGGAGTTGTGCACTCGTCAATCTGGTTTTTCCAGAAGGCGAGTCCCGCAGGGTCAGCCTCACGATTAAAGAAGTCGACGTAATGCTGTCGAACAAAGAAATCGGTGTTGAAGCTAGCGTCAGTAACAGGGTTGGGTCCATTCACGCTTTCGTCGCTGTTGATTGTGACTGTAAGAGTTGCAGGTGAGCCCGGAACGCAGTTAACGGCATTGCTCAGCGTGACGTTGAATGTTTCCGGGCCTTCGCCGTACGAATCGTCAACAATGAAGATCGGGATGGTCTGCGACGACTCGTTGGCGGCAAACCGCAAGGTACCGATTGCGGCAAGATAGTCAGACCTCTCACTGGCAGTTACATCGCTTGTCGCGTAGTTAATGCTCGCGGCGGTTGATATATTTCCAGTCCGGGTAACAGTGAGATTGATCTTCGTCGTCGCGTTGGGCGTTTCAGTAGCACTCATCGCAGCACTTGAGAATTGGACGGAGCTGTCTACACAGTTAGCTGCAAGCCAGTTGAGCTTGATGGGCCCTTCATCGCCTCCAGAGCCGTCGTTATTGAAGCCATCGACCGCTATTTGATAAATCGTCCCCGCATTTGCTGGAAAGGTAACACTACTGGTCGTAATGTGGGGTTGGACTGAAGCGTCGTCGTTACTGGCAATCAAGTTCAAAGCGTTGACGGTTGTTCCGGTATACACCGCAAGTACGGTGTCGAACCCGCTTCCTGCAGTAGTCATTGTGACGCTACCGCTGCTGGGGGCCTGCCACTGATACCAAACCGAGCGCGTTCCGCCACCATTAGCATGATTGGGCTCGCCTGTTTCTTTGGTCGCATTCAGGTTTGTGCCGGTCACACTGCCGGAGCATCCTGAAATAGTTTGCGCATTCGCAAAGTTATCATTGCTGGCCGGTGGCGGAGGCGCCGGCGGGGGGGTGCTATCAACAAGATTCCAGCCTAATGTTTCGAGCGCAGAAAAATCGTTGTCGGTGGCGTCCCGATGAACGCCGGAAGCGATCGTTGGATCCATGATCCCAATGTACTGCCCGGTAATCTCGTCAGCTTTCCAGTGACTTGATTGATTGCCGTCGCCATCTCCTGGCGCGGGATCGGGACCACCGGTCGATAGTCCTAATTCATTAGTGCCAACGCTGCCAACCACAAAAGTCTGGCCCGTGAAATAAACCTGGCTGCCTCCTCCGATGGACATGATCCGTTGCGCCGTGGCGAAGGTACCTGTCGTTGTACCGGGACGAAAGCGAAACATGTCCCAAAGCGACACTTGTGCGGTGCTGCCCTCGCCCGCATCGGACACAAAGCCGAGTGCATGCCCGATCTCATGCGCCGCCACTGCAACAAAATCGATTGCGCCGGAGTTAATGCCATCATCCGGATTAAAGTCGAACGTGAAATGCTTGTTGAAGGCGATAGTAGCCACAATTTCGTTGGGATTTAAGGGCACAAAAGCGAGCGGCTGCGCAAGAGAGCGCGATATGGATATTACCGATCCATCTCCGGTATCGGTAGGAATAACGGAGCCAGGCAACGAATTGTAGAGGCTCGTTTCGCCGGGACTTGAGGCGGTGGTGACTAGATGATTACGTGCACCAGGGTAATCAACGGAAATGCTGCCCGAGCTGGTAGCGCCCAGCACGCCGGATGGAAAGGCAGTTCCATCAGGTGCATTCACGCCATAATCGATATTGACGCTGATAGTTACCGGCGACTTTATTCGGGCCGTCCAGACACCGGCGGCTTGTTGGAAGGCCGCGATCACCGTTGCCTTGTTTGAATCGTTCTGTAGTTGTTGCAGAGCGTTCAGATTAATAGTCAATCCTGTAGCCGAGTTCACACCGCCCTGAGATTGTTGATTTTCAAGATTGGTCTTTAAAAGCTCGCGAACGGGTATCCCTCGATCATCCGGACGCGGCAGCGTTAACGAAACCTCCGCTGGCCGTGCTTTGCGACAGGTCGATACCCCATCAACCATCTCGATGATGAAACTATCTACTCCACTCTTTTCTGAATTCTTGTCTGCCACAGCATTACTACCTTGGAGAACGCTGGATGTGGCCGAGGCTGGTATTGCCGGCTGACGCGCGTCCCTCGCCGCTGAGACTCCGACGGCTAGGGGTACTGCGAAAATAAGAACAGCGAGGGCTATCGCGAGCTGGCGCCGCAAGCCACGGACGAAGAACAGTCGATTACTCAGGCTGGGCGAAAAAGAGAAAATAAACAAAGTGAAGCTCCTAAACACAAATTCAACCGCAGTTGTGTCGGGCCCTGCAATTTGGATTAAGGTGTCCACGCAGGCAAAGAGCCTGACGAATATCCGTTAAGTTAAGTTGAGTGAATTCCACGTGGAAAAAACTTTGATCGAACCGCGACGTTACCGTTCCGACTTCAGATGCAGAAGCCCCATTTGAAGATGCACTCATCGGCCGCGTATTACCAGGGACAGACGGTCTTCGACCGAGTTACATACAGATTGCCCCTCTAGTGGAAACGTTGCCCGATTTGCTCAGTCCCGAATGTGCCAATGCCGTTCAGGCGAAAACTGAAGACCACCCGGTTTTCCTGCCGCACGCCAACATTGAAAGTGTAATTTTGTGCGCTTACGGCGCAGCAGTCCCAGCTATAGCCGATGGTTACTGTCGAACTCACGAGCGTGCGATGATTTCCTGGGTGCATTTGAAAGTCGTAAAAGAACGACGCACCGCCAAAGAGTCCGCGATCGCGATTGCCGAGAAAGAATGATGGACTCCATTGCGAACCGCGCAATGTACCAGGCTCCTTGCCGCGCGCGTCCGCAAATTGCGCCAGACTCGGAACGAGCTCGACTGCTCGCGTGTAGTAAAAACTCTGAAATATCTGCACCAGGGAACGGTTGATGCCGAACGAAGCCGAGAGTGCGCGCAAGCCACCGCCGTGCGTATCCAGGTCAGTACGAAAATCAAGAAAGATTTGCGCCCGTGGACGGTAACGGGCCTCGACGTTCAATGGCGAAAAGCGCCGCGGCACGCCGCCATAGCTAAAGCCCGAAAGCGTGTCGATGGGATAGAACTGATTGCGCTGGCCCGGAATCAAAGCACCGCCAAAAAAAGGATCGAAGAAATATTTTCCGCGCACTGTAATCGTCAGCGCTTCATAAGGCTGGGTCGCGAGCGACTCGCGGTTGTTGGTGCGGGTTGTCGCGGTGGTTTCTTTCCGCTTGCCGCTCACATTCTCCGTCGATCGTCGTGTAAAGAAGCGGTTCGAAACCCCAAACTCAATTTCGTTCGTGTCCGCCACCGCATCGATGTAATCAAAACGGATGACGCGATCAAAGTCATTGACTCCCGAAATCTTGCGATAAATAACGTAAGGCTCAATCACGTGCCTGAACCAGAAGGCGCCATTATGATGAAAGTCTTTCGCCAGGGCTGGTGGTCTCACGTCCAACTCAAACTCGCCGTAACTTCGCGTGATGTTTTGGCTGAGTATCGCGCGATTTGTCGGGTCGATCGAATTTGAATAGAAGGTGGCGCGCGCTCCCGCCGTGGCCGTCACCGAGACGCCAAAGAAATAGAGCGGAATCTGCACGCGCGGGTGAAAATCAAGGCGTTGCACGATCGACGGGGAAACTACTGGATCGCCGCCGACGTCACGTCTGAAGGAAATCAAGTCATCGACCGTTTCTTTGCGGCTGACTCCTTCCGCGCCGGCTTCGTAAGAAAAATAAATCGGCAGCTTCTTGATGAAGTTCAGCGGCGACGCGCGCTGCTCGAACGTGACGCTGGGCAACTCGCGTATGCGGATGCGCGCGTTAGGCAAATTTGTCACCTGCGAGCGCGCCAGAAAATTGAAACTATAGGCGTTGTAGTCCTTATTAACGAAAACCTGCGAGCGCTCCTCAGGCGAGATCGCCTGCTGAATGCTGTCGGAAAATACCTGGCGAAACGCGAGGTTTGAAGTTACGTTGACGTCGGCGGCAGCGATAAATCCATTGGGAAAATAGTGAACCCCCTCAACGTAGAAACTCGAGCCGCCCTGATCGGGATGATTGGCGTCGGCTTTGGGACCTAGCGCGCGATCCTTCACGATATAAAATCCGGCGTTGAAGAATGACCGCGAATTCGCACGCGTGCGCAGGTCGGCTCCCAGCCCGTAGCCTCGCTTGGTGTAGATGTCATTCCGCACCGTCACATCGGCGGACCTGCCCAGTGTTTGATAGTAAGCAGTTGAAAGGCGATATCCCTTCTGACCGGAACCACTGAAGGTCGGAGTTAAGAATCCTGAAGCCCGGTCGCGAGGTTTGATTGAGACAGACGCGTAAGGAAGATAAAAGATCGGCACCTTCTTCACACGGAGATCCGGCGAATAAAGGCGGACGCGATCCCCTGTCTTAATTTTTACTTTCTTGGCATGAAAGCTCCACTTTGGAACGTCTTCGTCGCATGAAGTGACCTGAACATTGGTTGCGATAATCGTATCGAAGCTGACTTTGTCAACGCGGTCGGCAGTGAAATAGACGCGCGTGCCGTCTTGCGTTTGATTGGTGTAGCCGGTGGAATCAATAAATAATCCGGTCTTGGTTTTGTAATTCCATTCTGCGCGCGAGCCGGTGATTCGTTGCTGGTCGCCTTGATCGAAAACCACGTTGCCCTCAGCAATCACTTTGTTGGTCGCTTCATAAACCGTCACCTTGTCGGCCTGTAAGCGATAGGTCCCGATACGCGCGTCGACGTTGCCTTCATAAACGAATACGCGCGCTTCTTTCGGTCCGGAAACCGTCTGCGTGCCCGCATCAACTTTCAACAGGTCCGTCGCCTCGCCAATTTCACCCTGGGCGGCAGTGCGTCGCGGCCTGACCGGCTGATCCTGAGTTATTGGATTGACGTTGGGGGTGTCGGTCATCGGGTTCGTCACCTTGCGATCGACCGTGTTCGTTTGCTGCGAGAAAGCTTTGAGCGGAGTTAAGACGACGAATGCGCTTGCGAGGGCAAACAGAATAAGGGTCATGCTACTGCTGGAACGAAAAGAAGCGCGCAAGAGAAAATGAACCCTTCCGGTGGGAAGAACGAGCGCCTCGCATGAAGTTCAATGCTGCAAGCACTGCCCGTTTATAAAAACGCAGGGATGCTAACACGAAATAGTGAGCAGTGGGCAGTGAGCGGTTGGGGTAAAGTAGGGCTTGTGACTAGAAAGCAAGATTTTCCATTTGCCATTTACCATTTTTCATTTTTCATTGGCGCTGCAGCAGTTGTTCCGCCTTTCAACTCCACGGCTGCGGCTGCAGTGCGCCGCTTAGACTCGGTAAAACTTAAACCCTCCCGCCTCAAATGGAAAATGAAAAATGGTAAATGGCAAATGGAAAATCTTTCTCCGTGCGCCTGCTTACTGCTCACTGCTCACTGTCCACTGCACACTGCCCACCGCACACTGTTATCATGCGCGCCGATGGAAACGCGTCGACTAATGATTGTGGCCGGCGAAGCTTCGGGTGACGCGCATGCTGCGGCGCTCGTCAACGAGTTGCGGAGTGCTGAGCCAAATACCGGCTTTGAATTTTTCGGCGCTACTGGTCCATTGATGCGCACGGCCGGTGTTGAGTCCGTGATGCGGACGGATGATCTTTCTATTCTCGGGCTCGTCGAAATTAGTTCGGCGCTGCCAAGGTTTTGGCGCGCCTACAAACTTCTAAAACAAGCGGCGCTTGAGAAAGAGCCTGACGCAGTAATCCTGGTTGACTGGCCGGACTTCAACTTAAAACTCGCGCGCGCGCTGCATCGTAATGGGCTCAAGATTATTTACTACATCAGCCCACAGCTTTGGGCGTGGCGCGGTTATCGTGCGCGCAGTATTGAGCGCAACGTCGACCTGTTGCTGTCGATTCTTCCCTTTGAAAAAGATTGGTACGCCGACCGCGGGATCGATCAGGTCGAGTTTGTGGGCCATCCACTGGCTGGTGAGGTTCACGCTCTTCAGGATCGGGCGGAGTTTTGCCGGCGAATGAAAATTGATCCCAAGTTGCCAATCATTTCACTGTTACCCGGCAGTCGTCGCAAAGAAGTTGAGCGCATTTTGCCGCCAATGCTCGAAGCAGCCGCGCTCATTTCTGCCCGCCACCCAGAGGTGCAATTCGTTGTCGTAGGCGCGCCCGGTCGTTCATCGAAGGAAATAAGAGACCTTGTGCGCGCGCAGCGAGCGACGCCAGAGCCGCTGCCGTCGTGCCTTCATCTCGTGTCCGGTCAATCACGGGAAGCACTCGCCGCTTCTGATGCCGCTGCGATAGCGAGTGGCACCGCGACTTTGGAAGCCGCCTTGCTGGGAACACCGATGGTAGTTGTCTATAAAGAATCGCTGATTAATTGGCACGCGCTGGGACGTTTGATTACGGTGGACCATTACGGGCTGGTAAACCTGGTGGCAGGTGAGCGCGTGGCAACTGAACTAATGCAGGATGATCTGAATGGTGAGCGGCTGGCAAAAGAGTTGCTGTTACTACTGGATAAGAAAACAAACGAAGATGCGCGAACGCGCCTGCGCGAGGTGGCGCATCAGCTTGGCGAAGGCGGCGCTTCACAAAGGGCCGCTGAACAGGTCATACGCGCGTTAGAAATATGGTCGTCGTGATCAAGATGCGCTAAGCGCTCTTGCTTCCCTTCAGTTCCTCTAATTGTTTCTTCAACTCCTTGATTTCTTTGCGCATTTCTGGCAGATGGCCCATATGCGCATTTAGTCGCTTGTATTCATCCAGCGGTTGAATCGGAATGCCCCACCAAACGCCGGGCCGCACAATTTTGCCGGGCAGAATACCTGCTTTTGAACCAATCACAGCGCCGCTCAACACTCGTATGTGATCGCCAAAGCCCACCTGCCCGCCGATCACTACATCGTCTTCAATCACCACGCTGCCACTGATTCCGGTTTGCGCGGCAATTACTACGCGCTCGCCAATGTCGCAGTTGTGGCCGACGTGGACCATGTTGTCGATTTTCGTTCCGCGTCCAATCCGCGTTTGGCCCAGGGCTGCACGATCGACGCACGTATGCGCGCCGAGTTCAACGTCATCTTCTATGACAACCGTTCCCACTTGCGGGAACTTGTGATAGCTAACGTCACCGCGGACGTAACCAAAACCATCTGCGCCAATACAAACACCCGCATGCAGAATGACGCGGTCGCCGACAGTCACGTTGTCGTAAAGCACAACGCCCGGATGCAACACGCAATCACGACCAAGGGTGACATGATCGCCGATGACCACCCCCGCTTCGATGCGCGTGCCTGCGGCAATGCGTGTGTTATCACCAATTGAAACATGTGGGCCGATGAAAACCGTGAGATCGATATCCGCGCCCAGCGCAATCGCGGCGGAGTCGTGAACAAATGGCTCGCGGCGCTTTTGCGGACGGAGAATTTCTGCGATTAAAGCGAAAGCGAGTTTAGGTTTCGCCACTTCGATGAACGTCGAATCGCACTCGCTTTTCTGACCTGAAACGAACTCGCGGGTCACAATCAAACAGGTGGCCTGGCTCTGACACGCCGTGTCAAAAAACTTCTCGTCCTCGACGTAGGCAATATCTCCCGCGCCGGCAGTTTCAAGCTCGGCCACTCTCGCAATATGAAGGGCGCCATCGCCGACTATGCGGCCTCCGCAGGCAGTTGCCAGATCAGCGACTGTGAATGTCTTCGTTTCACTCATGAGATTCGTTCGCGAAACAGCAGGGACCTTTGAGTTGGAAATTGCGGGGCCGATAGTACACTTTTTCTTCCGCCTCAGGTGAATCACGACAAGCGAAATCGTGCATTTCACCAAACAAAAACAGGCCTGAGAAGGCAAATAGGACGAAACAGTCGCCAGTGTTTGAGCTTGCCATGCTTCGACAGACCATCTATCATGTCGCGGTCGCCAAATTCTCGGATCTAAGTTGTGCTTGGCGGCAGTAATTTTGCAGTTAGAGCTTTTATATCAGGCGATTGGAGTCAATCCAGCGCCGTCGAGGAGAATGTCTCATTGTTTAGTGATCAGTTTCGCAGAGGTGAGTCGGAAAAGGGCAAGCTTGCCGGAGTAAAAAGCTCCAAGCTGCTCTCAAGTCTTTCTGGCGTCGCCTGGAAAGCCTTTCAATCCGTAAACAAGTATATTCCGGAAGGCGAAGCCATTCGTCCGACCTGGGCACCTGGACCACTGCTGAAGTCCTACGAACGAAGTGCGCCGCCGCTCGGATTCCCCAGAGAGACCGACAGTCTTTGTCCGCGTTGTGTGAAAGAAGTTCGCAACGCTGTCATCAGTGGCGAGACCACGCTCGAATCGTTGATGAACGAACATCCGGGCGAGATCAAAGCACAGATAGTTGAAGAAAACGGACAGGTGGTCATGCGCAAGACTTGTCCGAAGCATGGCGAGTTTGTTGACGTAATGGCAACGGATCCCGCGTTTCTAGAGCGCATCGAATCGCTCTTTTTTGGCCGCGACTTTAAGGCTGCTGAGGATTCGCACGTCCATCATCACGGAACCTCGAACATCAAGTTTGGCCGCGGCGCTGTGTTGACCGTCGATCTAACAAACCGCTGCAACATGATGTGCAATCCATGCTTCATGGATGCGAATCAGGTTGGGTATGTTCACGAGCCAACCTACGAAGACACGAAAGCGATTCTCGATCGCGCTGTGTCATTCAAACCAAAGCGCCAAATCATCATTCTCTTTTCAGGTGGTGAGCCGACGTTGTCGCCTTATTATCTCGAGGCTGTCGCGTATGCAAAGAAGGTCGGCTTCTATCGCATACTGGCGGCGACCAACGGCATTCGCTTTGCCGAAGACATTGAGTTTTGTAAAGCAGCAAAAGCGGCCGGCCAGCACGGCGTGTACTTACAGTTTGACGGAGTCAGCGAAGAGAAGAACAGGCATCGCGGCGTTGGCAACTTGTTTGATGTAAAGCAGCAGGCAATCGAAAACCTGGCCACGGTCGGCATCAAGGTTACGCTGGTTACGACCATCGTCAACACGATTAACAACGATGGCATCGGCGCAATCGTTGATTTCGCGGCGAAGAATATCGACAAGGTGCAGACCATTGCGTTCCAGCCCGTGTCATTTACTGGCCGCGACGAAGATATTTCCGACAAGTTGCGCATCAAGCAGCGCTATACGCTGGCCGGAATGACGCACGATCTGAAAGATCAATTGCGTGGTCAACTCGAACCGTTGCGCGACTGGTATCCGCTTTCGTCCTACTCGGCATTCACCAGCGTGATGGACATGCTGCAAGGCGCGGACGCGCCCTGGGGTTGGTCTTCATGCAATTGCCATCCAAACTGCGGCATCTTTACCTTGATAGTGGTCAACCGCAAGACCGGAGAATTCAAATCGCTGTTTGAGTTTTTCGACTACGAGCAGTTTATGAAAGACGTGGCGACGATTACCGACACGGCACGGGGCAAGAAGCTTTCTTACGCACAGCTCGGCATGGCGATCCTGCGAAACTTCAACGCGGAACAAGCGCCGGAAGGATTTCCGATTTCGCAGATTCTGAATCTCTTCAAACCTTCATCGACAAACTCCAGCTCTGATCGCAACGATCGCATGAAGACTGAAAAGACTGAAGACCCGAACGACATCTGGCGTGTATTGTGCGTCGAAGGCATGTGGTTCCAGGATCTCTTCAACTACGATTTCCGCCGCACCGAGATGTGCGTCATTCCCTACGGCACGCAGGAAGGCGAGATTTCATTCTGCGCTTACAACACCGGCGTCGGCTGGCGGCAGATCATCGAGAACATGCACAAGACTGCGAACCTCGCCGAATGGTATGAAGAACACGAACGCCATCCCGTTTACGCCGCCGGTCACGACGTGCCCGGTATTTCGAAGAAGCATTCGTTGAGTCTGCCGATCATCCAGGCCGTGCTGGACGAAGATGCTGATGAGAAGCCGGTGACTGTTAGTCCTTACTTGGTTCCAGAGCACGAAGAAGAATCAGTTAGCGTTTAGTTTTGTCCTCGCTTGTCTTTGAATGGCAGGCGACTATTGAGTTGTCGGAGTCCCTAAACTCGCCGCTCCTCGCTTAAATCGAAGGGGAAAATCATGAATGTTATGAAGCGATGTCTCTCGTTTCTACTCTTGTGTTTCTTATTCACTTCAGTAGTTTCCCAGGAGAACAACAAGAAGGACCAAAAGAACAAACAATCGCAAACACAACCTGCCCCTCCCGAAACGCCGCGGCCCCCGCTAGCATTTGGCCTAAGCGAAGATACTCCAGTGCGACTCAAACTAACTCGCACGATGTCCTCAAAAGATGCAACGCTTGATGAAAAAGTAGACTTTGAAGTTTTAGAAGATGTAAAGGTTGGCGATGTGGTTGTAGTTCAACATGGCGGAATGGCTATCGCCACTGTTACTGAAGCTCAGCATAAACGGCGAATGGGTCGCGCCGGAAAGTTAAACATTAACATCGACTATGTCCAGTTAGTTTCCGGAGATAAAGTTCCGCTTCGCGCAGTTAAAGGAGGTAGTGGCGGGAACCACACTGGTGCAATGACCGGCGCGATAGTGGCGACGAGTATCGTTTTCTTTCCAGCTGCGCCCTTTTTTCTCTTCATGCATGGTAAGGACATTACCATTCCTAAGGGAACCGAGATCACAGCCTACATCGCCGGAGATACGCCCCTCGATCCTGCAAAATTCTCCACGTCCGCAACGGTCTTAACGCCATCTAATTCGATCTCCTCTGAGGTCACCACTGTGAATATCAACTCTACTCCAGCTGGGGCAGACATTATGATAGACCGTAAATTCGTCGGTAATACTCCGTCGAGTCTTCAGCTCCCAGGGGGCGAGCACACCATAGCGATTGAAAAAACCGGATTCAAGACTTGGCAACGCACGATGACCGTTGCTGCTCGTGGTGCCGCAAACATCGACGCTACCTTGGAAAAAATTCCTTAAGTCAGCGCACGAGGAAGCATCCTTTATAAACATCTTATCTTGCGTGGCAATTTAGCTTGCCACGCATTTTTTGTCGGCTCCGCTTATCCCCCCGACGGCACCACGTTTGCACGTTTGCGACTTGACGAATGCGTTTAAAGTCGGAGGCATGCAAATGAAATCGATTGTTTTGGCATTTTTAGTCGTGTTTACTTTCAATTCTGCGCTGTTTGCGCAGACTCCAATTCCTCTAACCCCAGCAATACAAAATATCCAACCGTCGCAATCCAGCGAACCGGCAACGGCGCTCAAGACGAAGTTGCCGATCCTCAAGATTCCCGACGGCACGCCGGTTGAGATTGAAGCGCCTTACTGTAACTTGAAGCGATTACTTGCCGCGACTGGAAGCAATTACTTGCCGCAAGTTTACAAAAATTCGAGCAATTCTGACCTCGACGTTCCGCCGAGTTTCGAATTTTGGAAGCTTCCATTGCCGGAAGTGCAAAGAGGAAGTTAGGCCTTGCCGGAAGTTCAAAGTCGATCCAATCGAGTTACAGTTCTGTTCTACCGGGCACGGTCTTAAAGAGGGATAGAAACCCTGCCCTCCGCATTGTGAATCAGCCTAAGGGGCGTATCAAGAGTACACTCTGCCACATCGGTAAGGGTGGCGAACAACGCAATGACTTTGGTGACGCGTTCGAAGATACCGGTTATCGCATCACACCTAAACTGCGAGCGAAGTTCCAAAAACTCTTCATCGGAACCTCGGTGACACGATGACTAAGCTTCGGGCCGTTTGCTCTCTCAAGTTAACGCTCTTGGCTTACACGACTGTGATTCACTCCGCACCGAGTAGTCGCGCTTGAGCTTGGTGCGATCCGCACGGATGAATCAACTTCGCCAGATGTTTTCTAGACAGACAGTTTCGTATGTTCCAAGTCTATGTCTTCTGGCGCTTCTTGATCTCCTCCAATGCCTGTTCGACAGTCCCGTGCGGCTTGTCTTTGAGTTCCGGGTATCTACTGAGCCATTGATTCAGTGCGTCTTCAGACCTGAAGAAGTTAATGACCCCTCAACCACCGCCCGCGAAGAAGACGGTTGACGCGGGCTCGGCAGTGACTAACTTAGCTTTATCGAAGACCAGGTGGATGCGGGACGTACCCTCCGGTGATGAATCATCTATCGTGACTTTTTCATTTGCGAGTTTGCCGCTGACCAGCGACAGCGAGTCGAGCGCTCAATTCACGTTGAACTGTCGCCCGCTGTCCAGGCTTATCTTATGAAAGACGAAGTCCAGTCGCGGCTGCCATTTCACATAGCGCGGTATCACGGCATATCCTACGCCGCCAGCCTTGCTGTCTTTCTTCAAAATCTCGTACCGCTCAAGCAGCGCCAGCCCGCGCTTTACATCAGGTTCTTTTACACCGACCGCCATAGTTAACTCAGATACCGACGGCACCGGTTTACCGTCGCGCTCGGCATTGATGAGTGCGCGTGCGATCAACTTCTCATCGGGCGTAAGCACTAGCGTTACCCAGCCCCAGCGCCGAATCACTTCGTGCAGTTCGGGATGAGATTTGATGTAGTTGCCGATGCGGAAGCGAGTCTCGTCTGATGGCGCGACTTTGACTGCGTTCATCGCGATATCGACACTGGTGACGCTAGAGTCTTCGCCCCAATCCTTCACCAGGTAATCGATAACCTTCTGCTCCTGAGCAGTGAGCTGTGCCTGATCATTTGCAGCGCTCGCGCCGTTCACGAACAGCAGTAGCGCAATCACGGTCAGTAGCAACCAAGGTTTAGTCTTCATTGGTGATCTTTGCTCCTTTGATTCAGGGCTTCGCCTTCAAGAGAGTCTCAATGTCTCGCCGAATGTCTGCCGCTTTCGTCTCGGACACCCCGGAGTATTTCTTGTAAAGTTTCCAGCCGGGGCCTATCACATAGGTATTCGGAAAGCTGATCACTCCGAAATCAGAAACTGTATCGTCGTTCCCGACCAGGACTGTGTAACGCATGTTGTATTGCCTCACGAACTTCTGAATGTCGCTCGCCCATCCCGACTGTACAGCCAAACCGATGACTTTAACGCCGCGCGAGGAATATTCCTTTTCCAGTTTGTTGAATTCAGGAATTTCACTCACGCAGTTCTCGCACCACGTGGCCCAGAAATCGAGCACTACTATATTGTCCTTGAGTTCCTGCGAACGCAGTGTTTGCGCGTCAAGCTTAGGTAGCGAAAACTCCGCGAGCGGATCAGATTGCTGACCAGCCGCGCAAGCAAACAGTAAACACATTAGTATCAATGCTCGCATAAACGCTCTCAAGTGTGCGTAAAGTTCGATCTCAACGCAACGACGATCCGTTTTGATTCATAGCTGATGACCGACCCACCGCTTCACTTCGGCCACGGATCGCGCTCGCCGATCCGAATACCCGGCCCTAGACCATATAGCTCACGTCAGACGCGCTCGTCGGGTAGGCATAGATCATTGTCTTTAGATCGTCTGCCTTCAGTCCCAAGCGAATGGCGAGCGCAAAGAGATTAATTACCTCTTCCGCATGTTCACCTAGTAAATGCGCCCCAAGGATTCGATTGCTATCTTCTTCCACGAGCACTTTGAAACCTGAGTGTTTCAAATTCACTCTGCGAGAAGAATACCAGCCCGAAGTATCCTCATTCTTCACCATGAACTTCAAGCCCTGCTCTTTCGCCACATCTTCCCGCAATCCCACTGAAGCAAGAGGTGGTACGGTAAAGACTACCGTAGGCACTCCTGAGTAATTGGGCTTGCGGTGATTGCCTTTCAGCATGTTGCTGGCGACTATGTGCCCTTCCGCGCTGGCCACTGGCGTCAGTGGCAGACCACTGCTGGCCGCTGCGTCGCCGGTGGCATAGACCGCCGGGTTCGACACGCTTTGCAGGAACTCGTTAACAGACACGCCATTCTTTTCGCGCGCGATGCCAGCCTTGTCCAAATCGAGATCGTCAATCTCCGGAACGCGGCCCGCGCCGTGAACAACCAAGTCCGCCGCGAAAGCTTGTTTACCTTGTTCGGTTGAAGCTTTCACGACAAAATGATCGCCGTCTTTTTCGACCGCTTCCACGGCTGTGTTCAAGTGAACATCTACGCCAACCTCGCGTGTGGCTTTTACCAACTGTTCGACCAGATCGGCGTCAAAGCCTTCTAACGGACGAGTACCGCGATGAAGAATTCGGACCTGCGCGCCCGCGCGCGCGGCGACGTGGGCGAATTCGAAAGAGATATAACCACCGCCGACGAAGATAATTCGCTTTGGCAATTGCTCCAACTCCAAGAACTGATCACTCCTCATAAGATTTGCTTCACCGGGGATTCCTAAGATGGCGGGCATAGCCCCGGAGGCGATGAGCACAAAGCGTCCAGTCAACGTATCGTCACCTACTTGAAGGGTCGTCCGATCAAGAAAGCGAGTGCGACCGTGGAACGGCGCGATACCAGTCTTGGCATAACCCTTCTCCATATTTTGGGGCACTGGTTCAGTGAAGGTTTTCTTGAAGCGCATGAGCGACGGCCAGTCTATCTCAGCGCCTTTTGCCGAAACGCCTTTCCCTTCCATGCGCCGATTCCAATCAAGTAACTCCGTAGCTCCGACCAGCACTTTCTTTGGATCGCAGCCGCGCAGCGCGCAAGTACCGCCGAATGGCCTTGAATCAATGATCGCGACCTCCCAGCCCGACTTACGACACTTGTGAGCTGCCGCAGAACCGGCTGCCCCGGTTCCGATCACTACTAGCGCGAATTTCCTCTCCATCCCTCTACTCCTATTATATGGACGGATGCCTGGTGCTCTGCCGAAAGCCGATTGACTGTTCGATTGACTTCACCGAGGCAGCACACTCCTGCCGGGTTGCGCACTTCGCACGCGCACATGCCGGCCTTGATCAATCCGCTAACCTTTGCGGGAATCGTGCTTTGCCCGGCGCGCTCGATCTCTTTGCGGGCATCGCCTTCGTTAAATCCGAAGCAGTAACAGATGGGACGCGCGTCACCCTTTGTCTTCGTAGTGACAAGTTCGCGCACATCATCGACCGTGAAGTGCGTTCCTTCGTCGCCGTAATAGACGACCCGGCAACTCCGATCGGCGCAAAACCGATATGACTCGCCATTCACGCGATCAAGATGCTGGTGCTTGACGTGGTGCACAACCGTTTGAAGCTCGACAGGACGGCCCTCTTTTCCACACATCGAGCAGCACGAATCTGTATTAGGAATTTCTTTATCAACTACAATAGCGCAGGCTTCTATTGAGCCTGGCACGGCGCAGCAATCACTCATGACGTTCCACCGTGTCCTTTTTCTTTTCCCATCATCCGCCATCCGAAGATCACGGCGCCACGCAACAGATGAGCGCCCACAAAGCTCCCAACCCACCGATACCGACCAACACTCCACCAAGTTTCTGGTTTGTCGTACTCATTTGTAACCAGCCCTTTCATTTAGCCTTGTATCCAGTTGAACTGATCGCGCGCTTGATCTGCTCTACGCTGGTTTGTTTCGGATCAAACTCTACGCGTGCATCGCCCCGCTTGTAGCTCACGTCAGAGGAGCGCACGCCCGGCACCTTCTCGAGAGCCGCTTTGATCGGCATCTCGCAGCTCACGCAGTCTATGCCTTCTACCTGGACGGTGACCGTTTGTAGATTAGACTGCGACACGGAGTTATCGGCAGCAGGAGCTAGTGACGGTGTCGCCGCAACAGGCGGCTGACGGCGTATGATAGCCGCGGAGATGTATCCCACATAGTAGGGTGAGAGCGCGAAGGCGAGCACGGCGATGGACGCAATCCAAAGTCCGACTCGGCTTGCTTTGTTAACCGGCTTGGTGGCGCATGCTTCAGCCGGAGCGCACGCCTCTGTGCGTCGGAAGTACGCCCGGTAAAATCCGAAGGCCAGGATTAATACCGCCAAACCGAGAAGATAAGGACGCGCCGTTTCGAATGCGGCAGCCGCTCCGAACGCGCCCAGACCAAGGACAACGAACAACAATGGTCCAATACAACATAAGCTCGCCACGAAGGCAGTAATGATCGCGCCGCCAATGGCTAGTCTTTCTTCTCTCATTTCTTCTTCCCCTTTTCTCGTCCATTCGGGTGCGCGATCTCGATGACCACCGGGCATCGAGCTGCGTCACCGTGCCTTTTCAATTCGCTTTCGCATTCGGCTAGATGATCGGCAAGAGTGCCGCGAAAGGCGCGCATGGTTCTCATGCGTCTGTCCAGTTCTGTCAGCTTCGCTTTTAGCAGGTCGCGCACACTGCGACACTCACTTGCGCCCCCACCTGTCGTCAGCAGTGCGCTAATTTCATCGAGAGAAAACCCTAATTCCTGGGCCTGCTTAATGAAGCGCACACGCTCCACTGCATCTCCCGTAAACACACGAAACCCTCCCTGTGTGCGTGGCGCACGCGGCAACAGGCGTCGGCGCTCGTAATAGCGCACCGTGTCTATGCTGACGCCGGCGCGCTCAGCAACTTCACCGATGCGAAACTCTGATTGAGCCATGCAGCAAGTCTACACCCTGGAGCTAAGTCCAGAGTCAAGCGGTAAATTATTTTCACGAGCTTTTCAGGCGGAACTAATGACTATGGCGGTGATGAACGTCCGGATAATGAGGATGGCTGTGAATTAATTGCTCGTGCCGGTGCCGGTGGCTGTGAGTTTGAGCCAATAGCTCAGGCTCGACGTGATGTTGATGATGCTCATCATGAGAGTGTCTATGCTCATGCTCAATAGCTTCATGACGGTGCTCATGTCCGTGTCTCTCCGTCAAATGCAACCAAACCCCGATCGCCATCAGCGTGGCCGCGGCTAGAAAATAAGGTGTGGGTCTGTCGCGCAGCAAGGCGATAGAGATCGCAGCGCCGGCGAAAGGCGCTAGCGAGAAGTGCGCGCCGGTGCGTGCCGTGCCAATATGCCGTAGCGCCAGGACAAAAAGCGTGAGGCTTACACCGTAGCACAGAAAGCCGATTGCAGCAGCCGTCACAATCGCCGAAACGTGAGGCACACTAGCGCCGACGATGAACGCAATCGACAGATTCACAGTGCCTGCTATCAAGCCTTTCAACGCCGCAATCTGTACCGGGTCTCCGGCTGAGACTCGTCGCGTCAGATTGTTGTCTATGGCCCAGGCCAAACACGCGCCTGCGATTCCTAGCGGGCCCCACGCAGCGCTCAATTCGGGTCTTCCTGACCACGACAGCACCAGACCCCCGAGGGTTATCGCAGCCATTCCAAGCGCGATGCGGCCGTCGAAGTTTTCTTTGAAGACGAACCACGCAAGCAAAGCGGTGAAAACGCCTTCGAGATTGAGTAGCAACGAAGCGGACGATGCCGTGGTGATGCGCAAACCAAACAACAGCAAGATAGGGCCAACGACTCCGCCCGAAAGAATCGCTCCCGCGAGCCATGGGAAATCGGCTCGCTTTAAGCCCGCTTCTTGAGTGTTCCGGTTTGTCCTTGAGCGTCCTAGCTGCCACCACAAAGTCAGACCAACGCCGGAGCCAAGATAGAGCAAAGCAGCAAGAACTATCGGATCGTTGCTACCGAGCAGGACCTTTGAGAACGGTGTGCTGGCTCCAAACAGTAGCGCGGCCGTCAGAGCGAAATAGATTCCGCTGCGGCCTGACTGGTGACTATGGACTTTGGTCATCACAGGAGTTCTTCCTTGTAAGTGTAACCCGGCTTGAACTTGGTTACACCGCCCCCGCATGATAAAGAAGTCTGAAGGTCCCGATTCCCAGTTTCTTCAGTAGACGAAACGAACGTCGCAGGTTAACTTGAGTGGCTCCGAAACAGTTGAGTGAAAAGGATGGAGGTGCTGCGCACCTGAAAATTTGGGATTTGCACGCGAATGGAGAATACCCGTCCGCTGAGCGAGTTACGAAGCTGGCGGATGGTCCTACAGGCTTGACTACTTCAGAGCTATGCTACGTCCTCCGCGACGTCAGGCGCGAACTGTGTTTATTAAAGAGCGGTTAACGATTTCGGCATTCGACGCGTAGTTCAGAACACCTCCTCGTAACTATTTTCGCGAAACTGGAAGCAGTAATTTGCCGGAGGCTACTGGAACCAATAAGTTGCCGAGGCGCAAAGTATTGGTTCAAGTTACAAAATGTAACTTGAAGCGATTCCTTGCCGCGACTGGAAGCAATTCCTTGCCGGAAGTCTACGAAAACCTAACAGTTTCCGAGTCCACGACTCTACGCTATTCCTGACGTTTGGAAGCTTACATTGCCGGAAGTGCAAAGAGGAAGTGAAGTCTTGCCGGAAGTTCAAAGTGATGTAATCGATGTCAATACATCCAGATTTAGAGCTTTTTTAAGGCGGAACGACCTTGGGGTTATGAAAGCGCCTTCGGGGTTGTGCAAAAAGTGACATCGAGTCACACAACTTTATCATTCATTACAACTTGCCGCCGTTACAGAGCACTTCGACTTTGCACCAATTGAGATGCTTTTACATCGATTTTCTTCAAGTCACGTGACCATGGCGTGACAATACTTGGAACGTGATAGACCTTGGCGTTACACAGAGTCTAAGCCGGATCAAACTTCGAAGTGCTTACCGAGATAGTCTGGTAGTCCGACTCGACGCTCCAGCGAGGCTACAGCTCCAAAGCAGTGCGCACCGCTCCTGAGAAATCGTCACCGTCTCCAAGTCATCATGCAGATAGTGGCGCTTCTCACACTTCAAGGCGCCACGCGATCTACGTCTTTCCCGCCAACATTGCTTGCACTAACATCTCCGACGTATGTGCCTATCTTGAGCATCAGAAGAAAGATATCCACACCTCAATTCATCTGAGTCGGCCAATTTCTATTACTCTAGACGGGCATTTCGAAAGCCTATTGACGTAACTTTAGCGGCAGCTTACAATTCGCTCACTCAAACAATTCGGGGCTGCGACAACCTCAACCCGCTCTAGCCCTTTCGAGGATTTTCAGCTTCGAACTAGTTCAAACTCCGTATTGTTCGTGATGCTGCGTAGTCACGTTTTCGGGTAATCGCGAACACTCGACCGCCTTATGGATCGAAGAGTGCAAAAGCTGATTAGTCTACTCGAAAAAGACTTTGAGCAACGTCATTCGTTTAGAGACCTGGCGGAATTGGTAAATCTGTCACCCTCGCGCCTGCGTCATCTATTCAAGGCCGAAGTCGGCGTGTCTGTTCGTGGTTATCAGAATTTCTTGCGCATGGAAAAAGCAAAGGAACTCGTTGAAACCAGTTTCCTGAGCATCAAGCAGATCAGGAACATGCTTGGCGTAACCGACAAAAGCCGATTTGCACAGCGTTTCAGAAAGGCGTATGGCGCAACCCCTTCCCGGCACCGGATCGGCACGCCTCGAACTTGAATGACGCGTCACTTACAGCCGTTTTCGCTCCCGATTAGCCGGTTTGCTATCCATATTTGTGGCTTCAAAACCATAGACTGGGTATATCTTTTGGGCTCCTCGCTATCAGACGCTTGAGATCGCGGCCCTCAAAACGCCGCCGGTAACTCCACACAAGGAGAAAAGAAATGGCTCAGGATTCTACTGAACGCACGGTACAAAAGGCTGAAAAATCAGCAGCGTCACAAGTCACTCTGCTGGGCAAAGACACGGTTGTAATTGAATTCCGGATCGACGATCTACTTAGACAGCTCAGAGTGGATCTCGACAGGATAAGAGCCGTTGCGGCATGCGGCGGCTGCGACGCGTGTAGCAAATAAAAACTAAACCACTCAAATACGATCTTCATCGCTCACGGCCCAACTATTCGCAGTTACCGTTAAGCCTGGTGAAGCATTATTCGGAGGAGGCATCATGCCAGACAAAGAAATGGGAACAAGTAAGGATTACCAGATTCGCTCTCAGGTTCCAGAGGTACGAATCGAAATCGCCGATGGTGAACGGCTTCAAGTTGAGTTTCGAATTGACGACTTGGTGAGAAAGCTAATTCCAGGTGGATTAGTCGCCTCGAGTTGTGATGGTTGTCATGGCTGTTCCGGCTGCTCGATGTAGCAAGCATTATCAGCCCAAGTAACGAAGAGTCGCCTCACGGACACCGCTTGATCTAAGTGGCGAGACAGGCGAAGTAGCAGGCGCCGCCGTGAGGCAAGTAACGGACACGATCGCCACAGGTTAATCATTCTTCGGTAGGTTACAGGAGATAGATATGGCCACGAAAAGAACGACTCAGAAAAAGGCCGGCTCAGCACGGCCAACAACGCAGTCTGCAGCTCCAAAGGTAGCTTTGTTAGGCAATGATCGAGTGGTGGTTGAATTCCGAATCAACGACTTACTCAAACAACTGAAAATAGATCCGAACAGAATAAATCCGGTGGCGGCTTGTAGCGGCTGCGATTCGTGCAGCTAGCCTTAACGAAACGGCTTGCAATTGTGATCCAGATTGGTGGAGTGCTTTCCGCGATCGGGGAAGGCATTTCTAGGGAGGATTAGTATGGCGGAACAGGAATCAAAAACCGGCCAGCGTTTTTCGGTTCGCTCAGAGATCCCAGAGGGACGCATTGAGGTTCGAGACAATGAGCGACTTCAAATTGAGTTTCGAATCGACGACTTGGTAAGAAAGTTAGTACCGGGGGGATCAGTGGCTACAAGTTGCTCAGGCTGCCACGGCTGCTCCGGCTGTTCGATGTAAGCTCATCTCATAGCTTCTTCCTTCTAATGCCATTGGCGGTTTAGGTCAAATGTAGAAAACAAACCTCGCGGGCTGGCCGACGGCCGGACCATTTCTCGGAAAGACCAGCTAACGCGCGGAAGATAAGGCTATGTGTGGAATCGCCGGAGTCATAGGAACTCTCGAAGATAAATCGCGCATCGTGGAAATGACCGCGTCGCTTCGCCACCGTGGGCCGGATGGATACGGACACTGTTCGCGCGGTCGCGTGCACATTGGCAGCACCAGATTAGCCATCATAGACCCGTCCTCCGGTGCTGAGCCCCTTACCGACGAAACCGGACAGATCTTCCTGACCTGTAACGGCGAAATTTACAATTACGGGGAGCTCCGATCCGACCTGCAACGCCAGGGTCACCACTTCGCGACCGGCATCGATACCGAAGTAATAATTCACCTGTACGAAGAATTCGGGAGGGATTGCGTCCAGCATCTCCGCGGGATGTTTGCCTTCGCAATTCTTGACGGCGATTCATTGTTTCTGGCGCGCGACCGGCTCGGAATAAAACCTCTCTATTACGCCTTCAACAAAAGTGCGCGCCGCTTCGTTTTCGCTTCAGAAATCAAAGTCATACTTCAACACTATGGCAGGAAACCTGAGCTGTGTATGCAGACCTTTGCAGACTCGGTGGTTTTGGGCCATGCCGTTCACGACCAGACGTTCTTTGATGGTGTGAAATCGCTCCCTGCCGGCCATACGATGGCTGTATTCACCGCGGACCAGATAGAAGTTGGGCTACCTACACCATATTTCTCTCGAGAGACGGTTCGTGATGAAAACATCAGCCTCACAGACGCCATGGATGAACTCGAAGCTGCACTTCAAGACGGTGTCGAAACACATCTCGTTGCCGACGTGGAGGTTGGACTCACGCTTTCTGGTGGGATTGATTCGACCCTTCTGGCGCTCCTGGCCAGGGCCAGCCACGAAGGTCCGCTAGCGACGTTTACCATCGCCGACCATGAAAGGCATCCCGATGTGGTGCAGGCACGCAACATTGCCAGCATGATTCAAGCGGAACATCACGAGGTCATCATGACCTTCGAGGACTACCTTTCTGCAATTCCCGGTCTGGTCGCAACCGAGGGACAACCCAGTAGTCTCTATGGACTTCCCTACCATTTCCTCTGTAGCCGAATTGCCAGGCGATTGAAGGCATGCTTGCACGGTGAAGGTGCGGATGAACTGTTCGGAGGATACCGTGAGTATCTGCAAAGGGAACGCCGCGTACTCTATTACCGCGAAAGGTTACCATTGCTTAAGCAACTGGGGATCGCGCCAAGTGAGCGCGCTGCCAGTCAGATGGTCAAACTGTCCGCAGCCGGTAGCTTCGACGATTATCTGGAGCAGATCTTCGAAGCAAATCTTGGTGACCCCTTACAACGTCATCACCTGGATCTCGTGGATCGTTGTTCGATGGCGGTGGGCCTCGAAATGCGCGTGCCCTATATGGACGACCGAGTCTTTCAAGTAGCCACGCGACTTCCTATCCGCTTGCTTGTGCAGGTGGATTTGGGCATTCGAAAGTACATCCTGCGCCACTTAGCGTTAAGGCGGTTCGGACCAGATATCATCGACATAATCCTGCGTGAAAAACTGGGCGCTCCTTCGGCCGGCATTATCTTCCTTGATCGTTTTGATCAAATGTGCAACGAACTGCTCCCTGACCACTACATTGAGCATCATGAATTTGGTTGCTTCTTCCGAAGTAAGCGCGAGTTGATTTTGTTTGACCTGTTTCTCGAAGTGTTTCTTCATCATCGTGGAGATGCAACAGAATTTCCCAGTATCACGGAGTTCATCCGTGAACGCGCAAGGGGTGCCAGCTTGCAAATTCCTGTGGGCGCCTGAGACGTTTCCAGGTTTGCGATAGTTTCTCCGCGACGGTAAGCGCAAATTCGAGATAAAAAAAGGTGACGCAATGAGTATTTCCGAGTTGCAGGCATGCATTGCTCGTCTTTACATCGACGATTCCTTTCGGAAGCTTTTTAGCATCGACGCGGCAGGAGCAATTGAAGACTACCAGTTGAGCGACGATGAACGTGCCGCCGTCATCGAGATTGATCAGAAAATGCTGCGGTTCTTTGCAGCATCCCTGATAACCAAGCGTAGAAAAAAACTGGAACGCGCCTATCCCATGCTCTTTCAGGTCGGCGGCGAGCTAATGGACCGATACGTTCAACGATATTGTCAACTGTACACGTTGCATCGGCCACACGCGACTCAGCAGGACATTCAGGACTTCGGGAGTTTTATGGAGGACACTCTTGCTACTACCGAAGAGTCCCTTCCTCCTTATGCAAGTCAGGTGGCCAAATTCGAGCGGTTAAGTTATCTCGTGAGGTCCGTCACTGTTGCGCAAGGCTTCAGCGATCAGCACCACGTGAACGACGCAGCACCGGAGAGCATAACTGTAGACGACCACCCTCGCCTGAATGATGGCGTGGAAATCGCATTCATGTCCTATGACATTCTCAAAATTCAGGAGGCACTGGAAGACGGCGCTCTCGGGGCACCGGAATCTCTAAGATCCGACTGTGCGACAGTGTTTCAGCCGGCAACAGATACGACCGCTTTTAACCTGCTTAGTTTGAACGGTCCTGCGAAGACTGTCCTCAGTCTCTGCGACGGCCAGCACTCGGTAGCGGACATCGTAGCCGCCACCGAAGAGGAGTTGGGTATGCAGGGACTAGAGCCGGGTGTAATGAACGCGATCACAACCTTGGTTAACAAGCAAATTCTGACGATTTAGAGGGCTCTGTGGAACGAACTAGCGATTGCCTTTCAATGATTCCTGCCCTGGGCTCGGGCCTGGGCTATCGCCGCGAGCTCAAGGCAGCCATTCTGGAAGCGCGCGAGAGGATCGACTTTGTCGAGATCGTTGCTGACCAGTTTATGGATAGTCCGGCCCAACTCACGGAACTGGAAAGCCTTCGTGATGTGTTTCCTGTAATTCCTCATGGCGTAGGCTTATCGATAGGGACTATTGCTCCGTTGCCTGCCGAATATCTTCGAGCAGTTAAGTCAATTTGTGATGCAACCAGGACACCGTATTTTAGCGAGCATCTCGCCGTCACCCGCGTTCCCGGAATAGATATCGGACACCTTTCACCGATCTGGTTTTCCGAGAGGGCCCTGAATGCTACGGTAGACAACGTATGTCGCGTTCAGGACTATCTCGGCAGGCCGCTGGTGCTGGAAACGATTACATATCCGCTCGCAATCCCTGGAGCAGACCTCAGTCAAGGTGAGTTTTTCTCGCGCTTGGTGGATTTATCTGGTTGTGGGGTACTGCTGGACGTCACTAATGTGTATGTCAACTCCGTCAACCATCATTTCGATCCGGTGTCTTTTCTCAAAGACATGCCGCTCGATAGGGTAGTCCAGATTCACCTGGCCGGAGGGTTTTGGAGTGAGGGCGTGCTAGTGGATGGACATTGCGAACCTGTCGACGATGGGAGCTGGGGACTGCTGGAGAAGCTCGCTGACATGATTGCCGTTAGGGCCAGCATCATCGAACAGGATGACAAGTTCCCGGACGATCCCACCGCGCTCATAGCCCAGGTAGACAAGGCGCGTCGAATAATCGCAAATGGAAAAGCGGCGCTCGAACCCGCCATGATGAAATCAGCATGAAGCTTTGCCTCATCGGTAAATACCCACCCATTGAAGGCGGCGTAAGCGCCACCACTTACTGGATCGCGCGTGGCCTCGCCGAAAAGGGTCATGAGATCCACGTCGTTACCAACGCAGACGAGGTCGAACAGCAGTACCGCCTGACTTTGGAGGAAGCAGATTGGTGGTCATATCAACCGGAGTTTCCTGAGAGCGGGGGGCGTGTCCACGTGTCCAACGTTCAGCATTTCGACCCCCGGACAATGCGGTATATACCCATTGCCGACCCATTTGTCAGCAGACTGGCGGGTCTCGCGACCGAAACCATAAGACATCACGATTGTCAGGCAATCCTTGCTTATTACTTTGAACCTTACGCGGTCGCTGCTTGGCTCGCATCTCGATGGACAAATCGTCCTCTACTCATCAAACACGCCGGGAGTGATCTAGACAGGCTCTTCCGTGTGCCTGATCTAGCGCGAACCTATAAAGAGGTGTTGTGTTCAGCGGACGCTGTTATAACCCGGCCACCGCTCATGCCACGCTTTTGGGGGATGGGAGTTGAACCCGCGAGGTTGTTGCAAGATCCTGCCTATTCTGTTCCTGCACAGGCCTTTCATCCTGGAGTTGCAGCGCTAGACGTCAATTCGTTAGCGATTCAACCTAAGAATGATGAATCAACGGCACACGGGAGGCGCAGGTTTGATAGCCAGATTCCAACAATCGGCTGCTACGGAAAGATCGGAGAGACAAAGGGCACTTATGATCTCATCGCGGCGCTCGGGCGGATTGCTGCAGATGGATGCGATTTCCAATTCCTGGCCATGGTTGGTTCTCCTCAGGGCGAACGTCTAGCCTCTCTGTTACGGGAGGCCGGAATTGCAGATCGCACGTGGATTCTCCCGTTCTTACCTAATTGGAAAGTTCCTTCATTCATACGCACGTGTACGGCCGTCTGCTTCCTGGAGCGAGCCTTTCCGGTCGCCATCCACGGCCCGATCATTCCTCGAGAAGTGATGGCTTGCGGCACTTGTTTGGTTTTGTCTGGCGAAATCGCAGAGAAGAATCGCTATCGAGCAGATCTCTCTGACGGGCATAACCTGCTGATCGTCGAAGATCCAAGGGATCTCGACAAGCTAGCAGTCACCCTGCGCTCGGTCATAACCGATCCTGAAAGTGCTAAGAGAATCGGGGCAAACGCATTGCGCCTGTCGCAGACGATCGAGGACTTTCCCGCATTTGTATCCGGAATGGAGAATATCCTTGCTCCCTACACAGCACCCAACGCCCAAGCTGCGACCCAAGCAGATGAATCTCCGGTAACAGGTCAGCCAAGTGAAGCCGCTCTCGAGTTAGTGGTTCCAGACCTCTTGAAATTAGTACGCGAGAAGGACGCAAAGCTTGCAGATAGCTTCACAGAGAATTCCGACAGCACAAATCCTTTCTCAACAGCACTCAGGTTTTGCACTTTTGTCGTCGATCATCTGAAATCGGATTCCCAATCAGGCTGTGAGGAGAAGCTGCAGAGCGCCCTTCTCTATCTGAAAGCTCGCCTGCTAAGTGCTCATGATCCCGACGGCAAATATATGCCTCCCTTTGTGGCATCGGATCGCCTCCTAGGTCACTTCGTTTCCGAGGATAATGTTTGGCAATTATATCCGATTCGTGGCAATTCCGTTCGAATTGAAGAGTTTGATTATGATGTGAGCGCACTGTCTGCGCTGTTCGTCGGGCAGCTGGAGCGCAGTCTGGTAGACATCAAAGCGGACCTCGCAGGCCTACCCAAGAAACGTAGCTTGGTCCTGTTTCAGAAGAGCGTAAATCTCATTTCGCGGGAGTTACAGATCGACGATGCCACGATGAAGCTTCTAACACTTTGCGATGGGATACGTCTTACCAGTGAAGTGTTTGAGCAAATGTGTGGGTACTTCGGCTTAGAAACAGGCCAGCGCGAAGACGCCAAGCCACTATTCCTGGCCGCTCTCGATCGATTGTATCGGTCGGACGTGATCATCTTCGCGGAGCAACAGCCCGGCGGTAATTGGAAGGGCGGTACACGATGGGATCTTGGAAGACTCCCAGCCATGCATCGCAATGGAGAAAAATGAGTGGTTGGGATTCATTTGTTAAGTGGCTGGCGGTATCGGGGCTGCTTCGCCTGGCCAAGCAAAGGGCAAAGCGGGCTGCCAAATTGAGGCCAATCCTATCGCCGACGCCGGATGGTTATTGGCACTTCCGGCTGATCAGAGACCTCGACCTACCGGTTACAAACGTTAAAGTAAAGAGACGGACACTCGCCTCTCGGAAGAACAATCGCCACGAGGGCAAGACTGCAAAGGAACACGTTTGGGAAACGCCGTCTTCTGCTGCGACTAAGTCTGAGACGGGACAACTGCTGTGTCCAAGCTTCACGCCAAGGAACCCTGGAGACGGCTCGATATTTGGAATAGTTGTTGATGACATTCGTTCACCGCGATTGATTCAACTTCCCACGCTTATCCCAATTACGCGAAAAGCCTTTGATTTGGCAGCGCCGTTTCAGCCTAGCGAAATATTTCGAATTGCCGCTCCGTGTATAGGGGGGCAGTGCAAAAACTTCGGTGAGAGCCTTTGCCACCTTGGAAAAGCGGTGGCGACGGAGTCAGAGCCGCAAACCGAGTTGCCGACCTGCGTCATCAGACCAAGTTGCCGCTGGTGGCACGAAAATGGACCAGATGCATGCTGGGGTTGTTTGAGGGTCGTTACAAATACTCAAGCAACTTTGGAAATGAGAGATCGCCTCGGAAAATAACGCCTCGCCACGGAACAGGAAGTACACCAGAGTGGGAAGAGAATCTAAAAATACCCGGACTAAAAACGATATGCAGCAAGGCCGGTCAAAGGAGCCTAGGACTAATGTTGCGCTGGACAGTCTGGACAAACGTACATTCGGCGACACGGTGAAGGATTTTCTAAAGGCCGCGAAGAAGGCTGGATTAAACGTTGCCCTTTTCGAGGGGACGCGCAGCATTGAACGGCAACGTTGGCTGTTCGGCCAAGGACTTGCGCAGCTGGATGGCATTAATGAGCGTTCGTCACATCAGTTGGGAACCGCAGTCGATATCGTATTCAAGGATGATAGGAACAAGTTCTCGTTTTCTTCCGAGAACGACTGGAAGAAGTTGGGCGAGCTGGGAGAGAGCTTTGGACTGGTCTGGGGCGGAAGATGGAAAACGCCAGTCTTGTCGCATTTTCAGGCGAATCCTTTTAGGATTCGTTTTATCGATTTGCACCATAACAGATTCGGCCCTGCTGCGGCATGCAATGGTTGTGGCGGCGGCTGTTCGTCTTAGTCGTCTTGGCTCTCCAGCAGAACAGCAACTTGAACCGTAATCAGTCGGCGATATTTCCCAAACGACCTCATGTGCGGTTTTGCAGGATACGCAGGCGAAGAATTTCCAGGAACCAATACAGCCCGTGCTAGGTCGCATGGGCCGCTATCTGGCGCGCGTGGCGGAAGACGAAACAACCTTTGAACTTTCGGGTAGTTTTCCGTCGCCTGGCCGCACTCACGGAATACTCTAAACAGGAGGTACACCAAAGTGGGAAGAGAATCTAAGAATACGCGGACCAAGAAGGATGCGTCGCAAGGACGCTCAAAGGAGCCGCGGCCAAATGTTTCGCTGAGCAATCTCGGCAAACGCACGTTCGGAGACACAGTCAAGGAGTTCCTGGACGCTGCGAAGAAGGCCGGATTGAACGTTGCTGTTTTCGAGGCAGAGCGCAGCGCTGAGCGGCAACGCTGGCTACACGCCCAGAGACTCTCGAAGCCGGACGGCGTTAAAGAACGCTCGTCACACCAGTTTGGAACGGCAGTCGACATCGTGTTCAAGGATCAGAAGAACGAGTTCTCGTTCTCTGCCGACCACGACTGGAAAAAGCTGGGCGAGCTGGGAGAGAGCTTTGGACTAGTATGGGGCGGAAGGTGGAAGCCGCCAGTCGTGTCGCATTTTCAGCAGGACCCTTTTCAAATTTTTCTTGTCGATTTGCACCATAACAGGTTTGACGCGGTTGCGTCGTGCGGTGGTTGCAGCCAGTGTTCGTCCTAGTCTTTTCGGCTCTTCAGCAGAACTGCAATTCGACCGTAATCGGCGGCGTCGGCGAAAGTTTCAGACAACCTCATGTGCGGTTTTGCAGGATACGCAGGCGAAGAATTTCCAGAAACCAATACGGCCCAAGTGTTGGGGCGCATGGGCCGCTATCTGGCCGCGCGTGGCCCTGACGATGAAACAACCTTTGAACGCCGCAACTTCCGCTTGGTTTTTCGTCGCCTGGCGATTAACGATGTCGAAGGCGGAAGACAACCATTTCTGTCTGACGACCAGAGGTTTGTCGTCGTTGTTAATGGCGAAATTTACAACCACCGCGATCTAAGAACTCAGTACCTGTCCGATGTTACCTTCGTAACGCATTCCGACTGCGAGGTTGTGCTCCACCTCTTCCGAAAACTCGGGCCTGGGTTTCTTTCACAGCTCAACGGTATCTACTCAATTGCGATCTGGGACCAGAAAGATCGAGTTCTTTTTCTGGCCCGGGACCGGCTGGGCGTCAAGCCACTATATTACACAATTGTAGGTGAAACGTTTTTCTTCGCCTCGGAACTCAAAGCGTTGCTCGTGCATCCGGCTGTGCCACGCACCATCGACTGGGAAGCTGTTAGGCACGTGCCGAACCCCGTCTTTCCGTTTGAACGCACCGCAGGCCGTCCTGTGCCAACTGGAATTAAGGGGATTTCGTTTCTGGAGCCTGCCACTTACGTTAAGTGGCAAGACGGGAAAATCCGCGCTGAGTGCAAATATTGGAAACCTGCAGGCCCCGCCGAATCTATCGACGCTGCAGACTCGCCAGGCCAGTACATTGAACAGTATGAACATCTGATCGCTGATAGCATTCGGATGCAGCTCATGAGTGACGTCCCGGTTGGTTTGTTCCTGAGCGGTGGACTTGATTCTTCCCTAATCGCTGCGATTGCTTCACAAGAGAAGGCCGGGCTTCAGGCGTACACACTGGTAGAACCTTCAATCACAAAAACTGGAGACACGGACGCAGCAGTTGAGCTCGCGCGCGATCTCGACATGCCACTTCATCTCGTTCGTGTTGATGAGGAAGCATTGCGGGCCACACTGCCCCTCTCGCTTGAGACACTTGAATATTTTGTCTGGATAATGGATTTCCCACTCTTCGACGTCGAGATCCTCTTCAAACACGAATTACATCGGTATGCAAAATCCACCAACCCTGAAATGAAGGTTGTACTGTTGGGACAAGGCGCGGATGAATTTGCTGGTGGATACTCGGCGGTTGGGGCCGGCGATTGGGAAACCTCAGTAGATATGGAAGCAGAGTCATTGCACACATCCCTCCTGGCGGAACTCGGCATATCCCCGATTTATGCACCCTACGTTGGAAGAGCTATCACCCGGGAATTAGCGACACGGCGGACTGGTGAATATGAGCCCTGGCAGTGGCTCCGTTTCAGCGATCTTCCCGCCTTTAACCTTTGGCACGAAGATCGAACCGCGGCAGCAAATGGAACGGAAGCCAGAGTGCCATTCCTTGATCATCGGCTGGTCGAGTTTCTATGTTCGATTCCCCGCCGCTGGCATGAGGACTTGTTCTTCAACAAGAATATTGAGCGGCGCGCCGCGCGACGATTTCTTCCCGACAAGTACGTCAATCGTCCTAAGGTCCCTCTTTTCATACCTGAGCGTGGATTCGATCAATCGGTGCTGAATCTTCGTCGCGCATTGCTGGACAGCAGCTTTGAAGAGTTTCGTGAAAAGTACCTTGACGCCGGTGATGCGCTGCTGTCCAAACGACAGGTTCTTGCTCTTCGGGAGGAAACTGAGAAAGTGCGTGGCAGGCATAAAGCGCTCGATCTGCTTTTGCGTTGCATGGCGATCAGCATATTTGATAAGTCGTGTCGCGAGTTGGCCCTCGAAGCTTTTAAACCGCCCCAACTAAATTCGACCCTGCCGCCTCTCACGGCTAACACCGCAGTCGCACCAGCGCAGGTGGTCACGAAGGGCGGTCGAATTGTGCTGGCCGAATCGATCAGGCTCGCCTGGTCAGTGGATGCACCGCCGCGACTCCTCGTCATCGAAGACGACGCCATATCAGCGGAAATCAGTCTGCCTCAACTACGACATAGCGGAACCAACTCCAACGAGCTGCTGCGCGGCCGCGAGATTGATTTCGGCAAGCTGGCTGATGACCTGGGCTTGGATCCTGAGAGCGTTATGGATATCGCGGCAGCTTTTGAAAACCGGGGTTGGGGCAGACGCGTAGATGGTGCTGCCCAACCACCATACGATTCCACGCTTGCTTCCGAGGAGCTGAAGGCTGACGCAGCTGAGTGGCTGCCCGAAGTTCAATAACCGAATTCATAGTCGCGACTCAATGATTGAAAGCAACCTACCTGATATCTCTCCATTATCGCAGTTGCCTCGCGCCACCTGGTCGGAATTTGGACACCGCCTGCGGGAGTGTGGCGTTGATAAAGAGTTCGGCTGGGCACTCTGGCCGGGCCGTCTCAAAGTTTATGAAAATCTCCGACAAGCGATCATGATTTGGCGGGCCCGACGCTTGCACGAGCCGAAAGCCATAGCGTACCGGATTTTTGTGCTACATGACCCCGTCAGCGATCAGGAAGCAGTTGCGATGCTTGGGTCCAACCTCATGCGACAACTTCTCAGTGCTGGTGCTCTGGTCCGGACCGCGGACAAATCCGTCGTCTCGCTGTTTGAGCTGCGGCTGTTTCGAAATCTCTATGTCCTCTGTGATGACGTATCGCACGGTGGGCAGGCCGTCTTTGCTGCAGGACCAGGGACACAGGCTTTTCCGGGTCTGATAAATTCGCATACACATGTCTCCCGCGCCCTGGATCTCGGTTGTGGTGCGGGTGCAGTAGCCTTGTGGTTAAGCAAACATGCGGAGCTCGTTCATGCCACTGACATCAATCCGCGAGCCCTTGAATTTCTTAAGATCAATGCCGGCATCAACGAGATCACCAATGTTGAAGGATTTCTGGGAGACTGGTTCGCTGCTGTAAGCGGCCGGCAGTATGACCTTATCCTTTCACAGCCACCTTTTGTTCCCTGCCCTCCGCAGACATCTGCTGCCACTTACCGGCATGGAGGCCGGCACGGCCATGAAACTGCGCAAGCGGTCCTTAGAGAAGCGCCCAAGTTTCTTGCGCCGAATGGTCGCGCGATGGTTGTCTTCGAACACCCCAGTTTTAATGACGATGAAAGGTCAGGTCCACAAGAGGCAGACTGGGTTTGTCGTTCCAACGTGAAAACGTTGTTGCTATTAGGTCGGCCGGTAGACGCCGATGCCTACTCCGTCCGGTATGCGGTATCGGAATTGAAACACGGACTCGACTCCTTTGATACCGAGGCCGCGAGGATGCGAGATCATTTGGACGCCTTGAACATACAGGGGGTTCATACCGCGATTTGCATCCTGGAAGCGACAACCGGCAAAGGTTGGTTCGAAACGGTTGAGGCTGGAGAGGCACTCTGGAATGAGGTGTCGCCAGATGCTGTTAACCGACTCTTTACAGGGATAAGTCTTGTTCACGAAAAACCTGATCTTAGTCTACGTGCCGCGCTCGAGCTGCCGAGCGACAGTCTGGTTATTCAGGGCTTTCGATCTAATGATAAGAAGAATGAGAAAATACTTGTTGCACTCCCAGCTGGATATATTGTCCAGTCGCTCGAGTTTACCGCGCCCGAGTGGGAGATACTTCAGCATCTGATGGATGGAGATTCGCTTGTTGCATCAAGTCCCGCGCTCACATTGCAAACGATTCTGAAATTGCTGTGCGCAGGAGTAGTAGACACGCAACGTGCCGAGTCGATGCTGGCTCAATCGGCGAGCAGTCAAAATTGAAACTCAATCTCAAACTTGAGCACGACAGCCCGGCCGAGCGGCGGACACGTACCGACCTGCTCGAGTTGGCCCAGCTACACGACCTGCAACCCTGGCTATTCACGGACACGATTATTATCGATGAGACTGCCAGACCTCACAGTCACCCGGTGCTTACGTTAAATGTTAACTACGAACAGAATGAATATTTTTTGCTGGCATCGTTTGTGCACGAGCAGTTGCACTGGTTTGAGGAAGAACGAAAGGAAATCAGAGATCGCGCGATAGAAGCAACCCGCGATTCTTATCCCGAAGTCATTTCTTCGCGGCCCGAAGGTTCCGGAGACGAACGGTCCACTCGCCTGCATCTGCTGGTTTGCTATCTGGAGTATCAGATACTGAAAGTCCTGATCGGGGCTGCCGCTGCCCAGCAAACAATCCTCGAGCTTAGTCACCATCACTATCGATGGATTTATGCAACGGTTTTGCGCGACGAGAAGAAAATTGAAAGGGTGGTGCGCGAATTCGCTTTCTTTCCCGATGGACTTAGAGCTCAATTCTACTAGTTGTTGTTTGCGTCGTTGCCTGCACGTTTTGTAATCCTGGATCAGTGGTCCGGCCCAAAGTGTTTCGAAGTTATTCCCTAAGTGATATGAGGCCGTATTTGTGTAGCCAGATGACGTGCAATGCCGTGGTATCGTTGGCGGAAAAGTCTGCAAGCGCAGAGCATACCGCACTCACGGTGCTGCCCTGTCGGGCCATTTCCAAGATTCGCTCAATAAGCGAACCCGAGATGATTTCTGACAGTTCGCCGTATGGGCGCAATTGCACTGCGGAACGCAAAACGTCTTCGCCTGACTCTGTGATGTAAATGCGATCGACTCCTCTTAGAAAGCAGCTAGGATACGATCGAACGTTCGCCAAAAGTTTAACGTTGGCGGTCTGCCCGGAATCCTCACGCATTTTCTTTTTTCGTCAATAAGCTCCGTCCATAACTGCACATACTGCGCAATCACTCTTTTCCAATCAAACTGCGCTGCGTGCCGTCGTGCCGCCCGCCCTAGTTCGTGCCGCCTTTCCGGGTTCTGGATTAACTGCACAAGCCGTTGAGTAAGGATCTCAGAATCAGTGGAGATAGACTGTGAAAACAGAAAGTGATTGGTCGCATCGTGACGAAGCGGAGCAGTCGAAGCAAGCACGGGACAGTCCTCTAACCCTATCGTCGGAATCAGGAAGCCAGTCTTTCCATCATTGATTAACGAACGGTACCCATCCCAATCGGACGCGATAACCGACAGTCCGGCGGCGGCGGCTTCCAACAAGGTTAGGCCAAACGTCTCCTGTGGATTGTCGCTGAGAGAAACGAAGATATCTGAACTTGCGTATAACCGGTGCTTTAACTTCTCAGAAGGGTTTTCAATAACGATCACTCTCTCGGTTAGTTCGTGCTCGCCAATTGCGTTCCTAAGTAGATCCGAATAATTTTCTGGGCCCGTTGCACCTGCGAGGATTAGACAAGCGTGCGCCGGAGTACGCTGCACGACCTCTTTGAACACTGCAAGCAAGGGCAGCAGATCAGCTTTGGTCAAGTACGAGAGCCGTCCAAGAGACAGCACCACAACCGCGGAGGCAGGCAATCCATACTCTGATCGAACCGACTCTTGGGTGCCGGTAAACTCTTCGACAAAAATCCCAAGTGGAATGAGCGCAGTTTTCAGTTCGGGAGGATCAAGGAAGTCAAACCTTGCCGAGGCAATCATCGAATTCAATACAGCTTCGCCGGTTGGGCTGGTGCAGATTATGCGGTCACACGGTTGCGGACGGCCATAAAGAGTGGGCAACAACCATTCATGGAACATGCCGTGTCCCAATGAGTGAGTAACTCCCGTAATTACAAAAGGATACTCGCTGAGATTATTACGAACGTACAAACTTCTCTGGATGTTCGGATCGCTTCGATGCAAGACGTCGACCGGTTTTCGTTTCAATAGCTCGGGAAGCTCGGGAAGGATCACGCTGTCGAAGCTGCGCCCGAAAAACTTTTCCAAACGTTCCTGGGAACGATCGCTTGGCTGGTGATGAGCAATTGGGCGTGGAGGCGTGAGGAGTAACGTGACCGTCAGGTCATGTTGAGTTGTATTTTCAAGCAGCGCCTTGGCAAACGAAATATTGGCTGTGGTCCGCCCTTTGGAGGTACTAATGTCGTCGAATACTGTCAGCGATTCTGCTGAGAATTCTGTTAAAACGTGCATTGTCTTGCTCAATCAATCATTCGATGTTGCCTCATCCTCCTTGTCAGGCATGAACTTCAGAGAGAGCGTCCCTCGCTTGGGCGTCACACCGGCGGTTGTCATCAGGAGTGGAGGCACGTCGTGCCAAACGCGTGCTCCCAGAATATTCATTGAGCCGGGAACATCGTAATGAGTCTTGAATAGTCCATCGGAGAGCACCCGGATACCGCAGACGGTTCCGAGACTGATCGGGAATTGAATATTGACACGTTCGCCGCGGTGCCGATCGTTATGCGCGCTGATGTAGTCGCCCTCGTTATAAAAGTTAAAGCAAAGCACCCGGTAAGATAAGGGCCCAACTATCCGGTGAACGATCGGAGTCACTCTTGTCGCGAGGCGGGAGCCGAAATCGGTCAAGCCCAGGTGATCAAACAGGAGCATCATGTCTCGCCTTACATCCGCGACTTGAATGCCGTCAGGATCGACCCGTCGGAAATGATGGCCATCTGACAACACATCAGTTGTTTTTTCCTCGTGCAGCAAGACCACCTCGCCAGCTAACGGGGATAGTATCGGTATCAAGGTTTCCATCAGCATGGTTAGCGGTTCAGGATTTACAATTCCCGCTATTTGTACGAAACCTACTTTGCAGAACTCTTCCTTCAGCGGGCGTAGCAAGGTGTGATCGGCCAGCAGTGCCTCTGCCTGCGAAGTCAACGCCAGCACCGCCTCATAAATCTCATGCAGTTGCTTTAGTGTTATGTTTGATTGTTCCTGTAGGTAGTGCATTTTAGATCAGGGCGGCAAAAAGCCGGGAACCATGCCTACTCACTGAAAATCCGGTTTGCGTTAGGAGACCAAAATCCTGCCACGCTCGGTGCATAAACTCGAGGCACTCTCGAGCAAGTTCAAGCTGTGCAGATGGCGGACCATTTCCCAGACAACTGACTCGTCTATTCCAAAACAATTCGCGACTTGCTCGATGCTAAACTGCTCTTTTCTGGTAAGGAGAAATCTCATTAACTCCAGTTGATCTTCAGAGATTTTTTTACCGTCGGAATGCCCACGCAGCAGCGCAATCACCGGTTCCGCAGACCCCCCGAGCTGTCCCAGTATTGGTCCAACTTTGAATAGCCGTTGCCACAAAGCTTTGAAGCGCACCACAAAGCCGAATGAAAGTGTACCGCGATGCTCATTACCGCATACTTCGGTCGCCGCATGCACCAGTTCTGTAGGATAGAACGTCCACATTCCGCGATCGCCCACGTCCAATTCTTGCTGTGAGATTAGTGGCTGGCCACCGTCTAGCGGACGCTTATAAAGCACATTGCACCTCAGCAGAAGAAGCTCCTCGCCGTTGACCCGCAGTCGGTCATCACGATGCGCGTGGACTTCGCCTCCGGGAACGATATAGTTGAGGAATGATCCTTTGTAGGGATCTTCCTCCAGTTCGCTGAGTTCCAGCCGAGAAATGACACGTGCTCTTATTTGCCAAAAAACCTCCGGAAGGTTGTTCGACAAGCTTTCTCTAACCTGAGGAATCCAAACCAACTTTCGCGGTGCATTTGGTTGCGACTGATCGCGGTGCTCCGTGAGGGGTGTCAACGTTCTTCTGCCCGCCGAGAAATATGGTGTCGAATAAGAACGCGGATCGCGCGGATTATTCAGTAGTCTGCCGTCACGGAAATTTTCTTCCGCCCAATTCACTAAGATCGATTGTTCAGCAGGCGTAACCACATCGTCGGTGACAATGATCTCGTTGGGACCGGACAATCGTCCCAAAGCGCTGGATGCCGCTGGTAGCATGTGCTTAGTCTTCGTTTGGCGTCTTCAGTCTAATCTCGGGTCACCACAAAATTATCCATGACTAAACAATCCAACTTCGACGCTGAGAAAGTTCTTACTGCGTCAGTTGGACTTTCTACGATGGGTTCCCCGGCCCGATTAAACGATGTGTTCAGCAATACCGGCGTGCCCGTTTCGGTTTCGAAAGCTTTCAGCAGGTCATAGAAAAGCTTGTTCTGAGTGCGATTGACCGTTTGCACACGGGCTGTACCATCGATGTGACGTATCGCTGGTAGGCAGTCACCCCGGACCGGGACGACACCTAACATCACCGGAGAAGGCTCATTGAGTACAAAGAAATCGTTCGCTCGCTCCTCAGTGACGGCCGGCGCATACGGACGAAATGCTTCGCGAAACTTTATGGTGCGGTTCAGAATGTCCTGCATTTGGCTATTCCTTGGGTCAGCCAGAATGCTGCGATTGCCTAAGGCACGAGGGCCAAACTCACTTCTTCCCTGAAACCAACCGACGACTTTACCTGAGGATAGTTGCTGCGACGTATGCTTCAGGAGATCGGGTCTCGATAACTTAACGGCTGTCCCGGAATATCCCTGCAGTGATTTTTCTATGTCTTCGCCCGAATAGTTGCATCCGTAGTAGTCGGTGACCGTCTCGCGAACACGCTCTCCGGTTAGAGCGTGGTGAGCAGCCAGCGCCGCGCCAATAGCAGTGCCATTGTCTTCGCAGGAGCCGTTCATCTGAAGATTAAGACTCAGCTGGTTCTTAAGATATTCGTTGGCAATACCGTTTAGTGCCACGCCGCCGCCGTAGCAGACACAGTCGGTGGGATAAAGTGTTTGTAGGAACTGAACTAGTTTGACAAGAAATTTGTTGGTTTCATGTTGGATATGCGCCGCTATATCTTCGTAATGCTTACATCCGGTAACGTCAGCTCTGGCGGAATTCGGTTTCTTGAAATAGGTGCAAATCTCGCGGAGCTTTATTGAAGCTTTTCCGTCAGCGCCTATCGACAGAGTATCTAAATCGCTATGCACTTCGGGATCACCGAAAGGAGCTAATCCCATCACTTTGCCGGCCTCGTTGGAATCTCCATGGCAATAAGACGCCGCCCAACGCCACAATTGACCAAGACTTGCAAGCCACCTGGAGTTCGGCGGGTATTCTGTGGTATCCGGCAAATCGGGCGAGAAAGCTTCCCCATAGGCCACGCGATAGACCAGCCGCAAGCGCTCGTCGTCGAACGCATACGCGGATATTGATTCCTTTCCAGAATCGCGAATGAATTTGATAGGATTCTCTACGTCCTCCTGAATGTCGAGTGATTTGCGATGTTTTTCATAAGTGCCGCTGCCGTCACAAATCAGCACCAACGAGCGTGGTGACGACGAATAATGCAGTACGTATTCGGCGTGAGCGAGATGGTGTGGAACCGTTACGAATGGCGGCAAAGAGTTGTGAATCGCTGACGATGGATCCTGCAAAGCAAATTGTGGCTGTATTGATCCCCAGGGCGTGTTAGTGGCGATTGCAGTAAGGTCTGGCAAATCAATACCAGCGTGCCTGAGGCAATAATTAATGAGCTGCCCGGCGTCGGCTCCCATGCGGTTTAGGGGAAAGCCATGACGTTTACGCCTAAGCAGCCGTTCGGCCTGGACTGCGACTACTACTCTTCCGTCTTTCGTAAGGGCCGCAGCTGAGTTGTGACTGCCGGCGATTCCGAGGATCCACACGGCTTGAGTCTCCTTGGATACTGGGTGAGATTGTGCACTCTAGTCATTATAACCTTACATTTGTATTAGTTACAGACTGATCAGACGAACTCAGCTCCAAGGGAAGGGTGGCGGCGTTTCGTCTGCCTCAACCGACTCGTCTGGCAGCTGCGGTGATTAGCACGCCAGGGAGAAAACTCTGCTTATTTTCCAGCACCATCGTGTGTTAATTGCTTTTAGTCGCGTGATCGACAGCGCCTTCCAGGAACGGCTGCATAGAACCAACCAATGAAGCTTTGGGGCTGTGCATTCGGCAAACATGGCGCGAAGCCTCTGGCCTCATGAAACGAGCCGTATTATGTGAAGATAGAGTGAAGTGTCATAACGCAAGGTGCGATCTGTCTCGGGTGGATGGTAGCGGGAGCGGGATCGAACCGCCGACCCTTCGGTTATGAAAGCGCCCTTGGGGTTGCGCAGAAAGTGACATCGAGTCACACAACTTTAACATTTATTAGGTCGCGAGATTCCAGACGAACCAGAACAAGGGACCGTGAAGCAAATAATTTGAATAATTGAAAAAACCTTCGGTCACAGCCTGAAAAAACGACCTGCTCGATTGTCTTAAGAGTAGAGGGTCATTTAGTCGTTCCCCGGACTGGTCGCGTGCCAGCCATCGAACCGGTTTCGTTTTGAAGGATTAACCTCAACGATAGGTAGGCTCTCGTGGGCGTGAACAAAATAACGGTGTACTCATGGTGTAGTTGCCGAGCTGTTCCGAGATCTTCTACTGAAAGTGTGTAATCGCCTTGGCGTATCGTTCAGCGACCTTCTCATTAAGGACAAAGTCTGTCCCAACCTTGAATTAATCAATCAGTCGCTGAGCCAGATGCAGAGTACACGGTTTCAACAGCGGCATAAGACGGGTGACGTGAGGCGCGCGCTTTTAGCGGCCCTTGAAACAAATCCTGCGCCAACCGTTCGGAAAGTTGCACAGTCGCTCGGATATACGTATCCAGATTTTCTGTATTCAAGATACTCGGATCTATGCAAGAAGCTGACTGCCAGATATCGGAAATCCCTTGGTAATCGGGACCGAATCCAGCCTCCAAGTAGAACCTGCCCCGATGATCGGGCATTGAAGCGTGCGTTTCAACAAGCCCTCAAAGAGGCAGTGCCGCCCTCACTGATTGAGATCGGCAGGCGTCTGGGATACGCATCGAGATATTACTCGAGGCACGATTTCCTCAGGAAGTTCCCCGAGCTGTGCCAGGCGATCTTGGACCGGCGGGCAGCGTATCGGGCGAAGCACCGAAATGGTCTTGGAACAAAGCTGGAGGCCTTTCTGCTCGAAGAACCACCCCCGACTTTGAACAAAGTCACTAAACGCCTTGGCTATAAAGACAGCACTTCTCTGCTGAAATATTATCCAAAGTTATGTCAGGTGATCGTGAACCGACATGCGGAATATCGTAGAGCCCAGTTCAAAGCTATACGTCATAAATTGGAAGCCATCCTTCATTAAGAATCACCGCCGTCTTTGCGAGTAGCCGCAAGGCAGTTGAGTTATAGCGCCTGTTATCTTGGTCAGCAATTCCCTCCTTAGAAACATGCCTGTAAGTTGTTGATTCTATTACAGGCGAAAGAAGTTTCTTACTTGTATACGCTCGCCGTTTTTTGGCGGGCTGGAGAACTGATGTCTGTCAAGCCATCGCCAAACGTCATGCTTCGTTCAGAAAGAGGCAATCCCTTGAAAGGAAGAAAGAGCAGGAGGTGAGGATCCGGGCTATTGCTTTACATCTCGACTCGGTCGGCGGGTACCCTTCTGGAAAGCGAGTCCAAGAGGTGCTGAACGGTCCTATGGGCCTAAATTTACTCAGAGGTCGGCGCCGTACTTCGCGAAGTAAGGACCCAGCTTAATAAGGAGCGGCTAGTCAGCAGGGATCGCGCCAACTCGGAGTTTCCCGCTGAGGTCAAAGATGTTATGGGCTACGCGTTGTATCAAGCCCAGGTAGGACGGAAAGCTCTGCTACATGCTTTCCAGAAGAAATCGAAGAAGGGCATTGCCACACCAAGACCCGATATGGATCTTATCAAGAAACGTTTGAAGGTAGCTGAAGAAGACTACAAATCGCGTCAGGCGGGGAGAGAACGTAACAGATGAAAGCAAAGGTCAAACCAACGGCTAGAAAATCGAGGGCAAATAGTGAGAAGGTTGAGACAAGCAGTGGCAATGTGTTTGCCGATCTCGGTTTCCAAGATGCGGAAGAGCGTCTCTTGAAAGCAAAATTAGCAACAAAGATTGCTCAATTAATCGAAAAGAAAGGCTGGACACAGGCTCAAACTGCCGAGCGGACGGCTTTGGACCAGCCGAAAGTGTCGCGGCTTCTGCGCGGCCAGCTTTCCGGCTTTTCAGCGGATCGTCTATTCGCCGTTCTGAATCGCTTGGGTCACAGTGTAGAAGTCCGAATTTCCGCAAAGGAACGAGCTCCGGAAAAGTCTCACACCCGCGTTATGATGGGGTAAATAGATTTTGAGTCACCAAAAAGCAACGTGACCATAGCGTGACAAGATTTCAATGTGTCGGTCAGGTTCTGGAATTCTTGACTTCTCATGCGCTAGTTTCGAATCGATCGTTTAGGACCCACATGAACCTGCAAGAGAACATGATGAATAGATAATCTCTTGCAGTAACTAAGCAGTCAAAGCGAAAAAGCTGATTCTCCATCAACTCCGCTACTAAGCTAAACTGGAAGCGCTTGGAAGCGGAGCTTGTTACGCATTTAAGTAACGAATCCTTACATATGCTCTTCATACCTTCATTTATTACTTTGTGCTCGATCCACGTCACAAGCTCTGCCAAAAGATGATCAAGTTCGTCATCAGAGGTCATCACAAAGTGCAACTGGTCCAAACATTCCTTCACGTTCGGATCACAATTCGCGGGAAGGTTATAAAATATGTCGCCGAACGTCTGAGGATCGGCTTTTCGTTCTCGCAAGAACCGAACCAGTCGAATCATTAGCGATGTGTGGATGTCGGGGTTTTCAGTGTTCAGCGCGCACTCCATGATTCTTGTAAGCTTGTTATAACTAATCTGAACAGTCTCGAAAAACTGACAAAATCCCCCTTTTGCCAAAGAGAAAAAGTCCGCCAGATATAAGTGCCGCACGCACTCCTCCAAAATCCACGGATCGTACTCTTTGCATTGATCAGGTCACCGAGGGCACCATGAATAAATTTGCTTGTCTCATAGGGAAGAGAAAAAACACGGTCTGGGGTTGGCAACATGGCAAAACCAAAGTCCCGATGGATGACCTCTTACGAATCTGTTACCACGTCAGGATATCTGTACTCGACTTTCTTCAGACGGAGTTTGTTACGCAAATGGAAATTGAATTGATTCCAGCAAGACCTCCTTCCTCAGGGGTTATAACAACTCGCCGCCGACCGAGATCGTTTGACCGTGAGACGACCGATCGGATGCTTCGTACAATATTCAAAGAGTACCCACCACCCTCAATGAAAGAAGTTGCCAGAAGACTAAATACCGACAAGCGGTTTCTCTACGAACACTTTTCTCCCTTGTGCAGGGCCATCTCGGCGCGACATTCTAAGCACCAAAAGGCTTGCTACAAGCAACAACAGAGTCAGCATGCGAACGACATTAGCCAGGCCGCGAGCAAGCTCCATGCGAGTGGAATCTACCCCTCGCGTCGCCGCGTCGCAGCCCTCGTCAAGAGAAGGACGGGTTTGCGTGACAGCATGTCACCCAGCGTCTCACATGCTGTGCGCAACTACTTCCCAGAATGAGGTTTCAAATTTTTGTAGACGAGTAGACTCATGGGGGTCAAATTCTTTATCTATGACTCGTGGGATGTTGCGCCTCCGAAGGTTCGGCCTCGGAGCCGCCTTTACCATCTGAAACCCATGGGCGTTGGAACGGAGCGCTCTGAGAGTTGCACGGGTTACATCGCCCGTCTGGCAGCGGAGCACTGCACGTCTGCCGGGTCGCTATTTACCCACGAGTTGGCTCCGGCATCGAACAAGCCTTATCTCTTATCTACAAAGTCATCAAAATCTGTCCAAAGTTTCTTGAGCACCTCCTTTTATCCAGCGACTCCCTCACTCAACGGGCTGGGCAGCACAGCTCAAGACTGGGTTGAAGTTCTTGAGAAACTTACACTCCAACGCGAGCTGCGCTTTCTCACAATGCTTAGGTGGCGGAACGTCTTAACGGAACGATCACTTTCGCGATCTGTTCGTGCGTGGTGCCCTCAATGCCTTGAAGAGCAACGAAAATTGGACGGTCCAATCTATGATTATCTCCTGTGGACACTGAGTACAGTTGAAGTCTGCTCGCATCACGAGAGGAGGCTTGAGACCATCTGCCCACACTGCGCCAGGCAGGTTCGTCCGCTCAGCGATAGATCACGCCCCGGGCATTGCTCCCGGTGTGATGAGTGGCTGGGCCATTCAGAGAGCCATGAGGGAACGAAGATCTCGCTTCTTGGGAGCACAGAACTTAGCTATCAGTGTTGGGTTGCGAACCAGATGGGTGATCTGATCGCGGCAGCCCCAGGGCTGCCGTCTGACCCCCCAAGAGAAAAGATCACGGAATTCATGCCGACTTGCATAAAGCTAGTCAACAACGGCAATGTGAACGCATTCGTACGGCTCGTTGGCGTGAACAAGTACACCGTTTACTCCTGGCTTGCAAAGAAACCAGTTCCGCAAACCGATCTCTTACTGAAAGTGTGTTATCGCCTTGGCCTATCGCTTACCGATCTTTTGACTAAGGATCAGGTTTTTCCCGATCTTGAATTGATAAATCATTCGCTGAGCCAGATGGGGAATATCACATCACGGCTTCGCCATAAGACGGGTGAAGTGAGGCGCCTGCTTCAAGCGGCTCTCGAACAAGATCCTCCGCTTTCCGTTCGGGAAGTTGCACAACATCTAGGGTATAAGCATGTACAGTTTCTGCGTTTAAGATACCCCGATCTATGCAAGATGCTGACGGCTAGATATCGCGAATCGTCTCGCCATCGGAATCAAACCCAGCCTTCGGAAAAAAGCTACCACGATGACGCGGCATTGAAGCGTGCGCTTCAACAAGCCCTCAAAGAGGAAGTGCCGACCTCACTCAATGAGATCGCCAAACATCTCGGGTATGCGACCACGCGATCTTTCCGTACAAAGTTTACCGACCTGTGCGAGGCGATCATCGCGCGGCGCGCTGAGTGCCGGGCGAAGCACAGGAATACTCTCCGACTCAAGCTCAAGGCGATCCTACTCGAAGATGCGCCCCGAACTCTGGAAGAAGTCACTAAACAGCTCGGGTACAAATCGAATATTGGTCTGTCCAGATATTACCCCGAGTTATGCGCAGCAATCGCAATCCGACATGCGGAGTGTTGCAGAGCCCAGTTCGAAGGTATTCGTCATAAACTAGAAGGGGTCCTCCGTGAAGAGCCACCGCCGTCTTTGCGAGCCGCAGCTGGTCGATTGGGACACGCGCCAGCCTATCTCGGCGAAAAATTTCCGGAAGTGTGCCAGGCGATCGCCAAGCGCCATGCGGAGTTCAGGAAGAAGCGCTCGTTGGAAAAGCAAAAACAAGCAAAGACAGGGATCAGGCGGCTTGCCTTGGATTTGCACGCGAAGGGAGAGTACCCATCCGCGAAGCGACTCAACAAGGCATCGAATGGTCCTATTGGCTTAGGTCCTACAGAGCTATGTGAGTTCCTGCGCGAAGTAAGGCGCGAACTGGGTTTAATAAGGACCGGTTAAGTATTCCGGAAGTTGGCGTGTAATTCAGAATTGGCTAGCACTACTTTTCGAACTGGAAGCAATTATCTGCCGCAGGCTATTGGAAGCAATAAGTTGCCAGGGCGGCAAAGTATTGCTTCAAGTTACACTTACACTTTCAGCTCAATGGATTTCAAGCCCCAGGACAAAATCAGTTTCCGCGTCGTGGACGCAGTTAAAGTATGCATCTGCGAGGCGACAGCAAGGGCGCCAAGGTGGCTACCGCGATGATCATCACCGGCGCCTTAATGCCTCTGATAGCCCCGGTCGCGCTTTTGCACGGATTCAAGAGAGGCGAAAACGCCTATATACCAGCCGGCAAACGTTACACACTCTTTATTGAAGCAAACCTGGCGGGAAGTCACGATGCGGCGGCGGCTAAATCAGCGCCATGACATGATTAAGCTGAGGACTTCTTAGGCGGACGTTGCACCTGCCGCAACTGGGCCACGATATCGCGCATCCGGATGGCCAATTCCTCAATCGTCTCAGCACGCTTGCGCGCGCGCTCGTTGAGATCTTCGCGCAACAATAGCTGCGCCTGGCCCAACACGCCGGTAAGAGGATTGTTGATTTCGTGACGCACGCGCGTGATCAGCTCAGCAGCCTCGTCTATCTTCGCTTCGTAATCCGCAATCAGGGCATTCATCTCCGCGGCCGATACCGTCGCAGGATTTTTCTTGTCGCGTTCAGTCATAGTACTCCCGTCCCAAAAGGTCGATTCAAATGTGGGAGTTAATGGCTGCGTTCGCCCAAACGCAGGAGAGGTAATCTTGCCGCTGCATTGTGCAATGAGAAGCAGGATTAGTAAATAGTTAATCGTGAATCGTAAATAGTTGCTGTTTCGGTTTGTGGGCCCCGACCCTCTCAGGTTTGGTCTTGAGGATTCCTGATCCGTTAACCATTTATTTACGATTCACGATTTACGATTTACGATTCA
>WNFT01001316.1_pt1 | contig 45508 bp, 38 predicted proteins | sample 5400191 | NCBI WGS metagenome assembly WNFT01 (sample SAMN13153359, study PRJNA577476) | soil metagenome | isolation source: 80 cm saprolite under Madrone tree | place: USA:California | collected 2016-06-14 | reverse complement strand
GCTGGGCACCCCCGACGCCTCCCGCAAGGCCGAAGTCGTCGCGGGCACCCTCTCCGGGACGGCCCGGGCCCACGTCACGGAGACCCAGGCGTCGGCCGCGGGCAAGGTCGAGCTGAGCGAGGCGCAAGTCATCGTTTCGGGTGGGCGCGGCCTCCGGGGGCCCGAGAACTTCCACCTCGTCACCGCCCTCGCGGAGGCCTTCGGGGCCGCGGTGGGCGCGTCGCGCGCGGTGGTGGACGCGGGCTGGGTCGAGCACCAGATGCAGGTGGGCCAGACCGGCAAGACGGTATCGCCGGCTCTCTACATCGCGTGCGGCATCAGCGGGGCCATCCAGCACCTGGCGGGCATGTCGTCCTCGAAGTGCATCGTGGCCATCAACAAGGACCGCGACGCGCCGATCTTCAAGATCGCGAACTACGGGATCGTGGGCGACGTGTTCGAGGTCCTGCCCAGGCTGACCGCGGCGGCCAAGGCGTACTTCGCCTCGAAGGCGTAGTGCGGGAGACCATCGAGACCGACGTGCTGGTGGTGGGGGGGGGGCCGGCGGGCCTCGCCGCCGCCATCCGCTTCAAGGACCTCCTCGACGCGCACAACCAGGCCGCGGGCACGAAGGTCGAGGCCCCCGTCATGGTCGTGGAAAAGGCGGCCGAGTTCGGGGCCCACTGTCTGTCCGGCGCGGTGCTCGACCCGGGCTCGCTCCGCGAGCTGATCCCCGACTTCGAGGCCCGGGGCGCCCCCGTCACGACCCGGGTGACCGAGGACCACGTCTACTTCCTGACCGGCGGCGGTAAGCTCGGCGTGCCCATCGTTCCGCCGCCGCTCCAGAACCACGGCAACTACGTCATCAGCCTGAACCAGCTCGTGAAGTGGCTGGCCGCGCAGGCCGAAGCCCGGGGCATCGACCTGCTGGCCGGCTTCCCGGGCGCGGAGCTGCTGTACGAAGGCGACCGGGTCGTGGGCGTGCGCACCGGCGACAAGGGGACCGACAAGCACGGGAGGCCGAAGGGCAACTTCGAGCCCGGAGTGGACCTCCGCGCCAAGGTCACGATCCTCGCCGAAGGAGCGCGGGGCAGCCTCACCAAACAGGTGGTGCCGCGTCTCCGGCTCGACGCCGGGAAGTTCCCGATGGTCTACTCCATCGGGATCAAGGAGCTGTGGGAGGTGCCCCGGGGCCGGCTGGCCCGGGGGGCCGTCCTGCACACCCTCGGCTACCCTCTCGACGGCCGCACGTTCGGGGGGGGGTTCGTCTACGGCTTCACCGAGGAGCGGATCTCCCTGGGGCTGGTGGTGGGCCTGGACTACCACGACCCGTTCCTGGATCCCCACGGCCTCTTCCAGAAGTTCAAGGAGCACCCGCTGCTGAGGGAGATGCTCTCGGGCGGCAAGATGCTCCGCTATGGCGCCCGGACCATCAGCGAGGGCGGGTGGTACTCGATCCCGCGGCCCTTCGCGGACGGCCTCCTTCTCGTGGGGGAGTCCGCCGGCTACCTGAACGCGATGCGCCTCAAGGGCATCCACCTCGCGATCAAGACCGGCATGCTGGCCGCGGAGGTGGCGCTGGATGCGGTCCTCCACGACGACCCGTCGGCGGGGCGCCTCCGGGCCTACGCGGACAAGATCGACGCCTCGTCCGTGAAGAGCGAGCTCTGGCGGGTCCGCAACTTCCACCAGGGCTTCAAGCACGGCCTGTGGGCCGGGCTCTTCCACAGCGGCCTGCAGATGCTCACGGGCGGCCGTGGTTTCGCCGACCCCCTGAGCCCGTCGAAGGGCTACGCCGAGATCGAGACCCTCGCGGAGTTCTACGGCCCGGCACGGACCCGCGACGACTTCCGGCGCATCAAGGCCGACGGCGCTCTCACCTTCGACCGCCTGACCGACGTCTACCACTCGGGGACGAAGCACGAGGAAGACCAGCCGGTCCACCTGCACGTGGCCGACCCGAGCGTCTGCGAGACGAAGTGCCGGGAGGAGTACGGGAACCCCTGCGAGAAGTTCTGCCCGGCCGCGGTCTACGAGATGGTTCCCAAGGGCGGCCGCCCCCGGGACCTGCGGCTGCAGATCAACTTCTCGAACTGCGTCCACTGCAAGACCTGCGACGTCATGGACCCGTACCAGATCATCACCTGGGTCACTCCCGAGGGCGGGGGCGGTCCGCGCTACGACGACCTCTGACCCGACCGTGCGTGTCGGCTTCTACGACGACCCGGCCTGCCGCGAGCACGACGCGGGTCCCGGCCATCCCGAGCGGCCGGAGCGCCTGGATGCGCTCGCGCGCGGGCTGCGCCAGGGGGGCCTGATCGAGCGCCTGACCGCGCTCCCCGCACGGCCCGCCACCCCGACCGAGCTGCTGCGCGTCCACACCGAGGAGCACGTCTCCCTCGTGGCCTCGAGCCGGGGCCGGACCTTCCGCTTCGACCCCGACACCCAGGCCGGCCCCCGGTCGTACGACGCGGCGCTGCTCGCGGCGGGGTCGGCCGCGGACGCCGTCGATCGCGTGCTCCTGGGCGAGATCGACCGGGCCTTCTGCGCGGTGCGGCCGCCCGGGCACCACGCCACCGCCGACCGGGCCATGGGCTTCTGCCTCTTCAACAACGTGGCGGTGGCGGCGGCCCAGGCCCTGCATCGCGGCCTGAAGCGCGTGATGATCGTAGACTTCGACGTCCACCACGGCAACGGCACCCAGGACATCTTCTACGACGACCCGCGGGTGCTGTACCTCTCGTCCCACGCCTTTCCGTTCTACCCCGGCACGGGGGCCCTGGACGAAGTGGGGGAGGGCCACGGCCGCGGCTTCACGGTGAACCTGCCCATGCCCCCGGGCCTGGGCGACGAGGAATACGCGCGCGTCTATCGGACGATCGCGGAGCCGATCGGCCGCGCCTTCGACCCGGAGCTGGTCCTCGTGAGCGCCGGCTTCGACGCCCACCGCGGCGACCCCCTGGCGGGGATGGACCTCACGCGCAGGGGCTACGCCGAGCTGACGGAGGTCTGTCTGGCCATTGCGGAGGGCTCGGCGGGAGGCCGAGTGGTGATGGCCCTCGAGGGCGGCTACGACCTGGACGCGATCGCCGACGCAGGGGCGGCGGTGGTCGGGGGCCTGCTGGGCGCGAAACCCGGCAAGCTCCCTTGGCCGGCGCGCGGCCGCCTCGATCCCCTGGTCGACGCCTACCGGAAGCTGCTCGCTCCTTTCTGGCCGGCCCTGGAGGGCGGCGCTTCGGGGCCGGTCCCACCCGCGTGCTAGCATTGAGGTTTCGCGTGCGGGAACATTGATGACCGACTACCTCTTCGACGAGATCGAGACGCGCTGGCAGAAGCGCTGGAGCGAGCAGGGGGCCTTCGAGGTCGGCGAGGACCCCAAGCGGCCCAAGTTCTACTGCCTGGAGATGCTGCCCTACCCCTCGGGGGACATCCACGTCGGGCACGTCCGCAACTACTGCATCACGGACGTGGTGGCCCGCTACAAGACCATGCGCGGCTTCAACGTGCTCCATCCCATCGGCTGGGACGCCCTCGGGCTGCCCGCGGAGAACGCGGCCATCAAGCGCGGCGTCCACCCGGAGCGGTGGACCCGGGAGAACATCGCGGGGATGAAGCGCCAGCTCCAGCGCCTCGGGTTCAGCTACCCCTGGAGCCGCGAGATCGCCACCTGCGACCCCGAGTACTACCGCTGGAACCAGTGGTTCTTCCTCCGCATGCTCGAGAAGGGGATCGCCTACCGGGCCATGGCCCCCGTCAACTGGTGCCCGAACGACAAGACCGTGCTCGCCAACGAGCAGGCAGAGGGCGGAGTCTGCTGGCGCTGCCACGGCCCGGTCGAGCAGCGGGACATGGAGCAGTGGTTCCTCCGGATCACCGCCTATCAGGACCAGCTCCTCGACGACATGGCGAAGCTCCCGGCCTGGCCGGAGCGCGTGCTCGTCCAGCAGAGGAACTGGGTGGGCCGCTCGCCGGGGGCCGAGGTGGACTTCCCGGTCGAGGGCGCCGAGCCCATCCGCGTCTTCACCACCCGGATCGACACGATCTACGGCGCGACCCTCCTGGTGCTCGCCCCCGAGCACCCCAGGGTGGACGCCCTTCTCGCGGGCGGATCCGACGCCGCGCTCCGCAAGACCCTGGTCGCCCGGCTCCGCGCCCAGGACCGGCGGGCCCGCCTGGAGGGCCAGGTCGAGAAGGAAGGCGTGTTCACCGGCCGCTACGCCACGAACCCCTTCAACGGCGAGAAGATCGCGATCTGGGTCGGCAACTTCGTGCTCATGGGCTACGGCACGGGGGCGATCATGTCCGTCCCCGCCCACGACCAGCGCGACTTCGAGTTCGCCCGCAAGTACGAGATCCCGATCCGGATCGTGATCCAGCCGGAGGGGCCGCCCCTCGAGGCCGACGAGCTTCCCGCCGCCTACGACGGCCCCGGCCGGCTCGTGAACAGCGGGGAGTTCAACGGGCTCGCCTCGGAGGAGGCGATCCCGAAGATGGCGGCCCACGCGGCCGCCCGGGGGTTCGGCAAGGCCACCGTCACCTACCGGCTCAAGGATTGGCTCATCAGCCGCCAGCGCTACTGGGGCACTCCGATTCCGGTGGTGTATTGCGCGAAGGACGGGATGCAGCAAGTGCCGGACGCGGAACTGCCGGTCGTCCTCCCCGCGGAGGCGCCCTTCACCGGCGAAGGCGGGAACCCGCTCGAGAAGGTGCCGTCCTTCGTGGAGGCGAAGTGCCCGCGCTGCGGCGGCCCCGCCCGGCGCGAGACCGACACCATGGACACCTTCGTCGACTCGTCCTGGTACTTCTACCGCTACCTCTCGCCGCGCAAGGACGACGGGCCCTTCGACCCCGCGGCGGTCCGATACTGGTTCCCCATCGACCTCTACGTGGGGGGGATCGAGCACGCGATCCTCCACCTCGTCTACTCGCGCTTCTGGACCAAGGTCATGCGCGACCTCGGCCTCGTCGCCCTCGACGAGCCGGTGACCCGGCTCTTCCCCCAGGGGATGGTCCACAAGGACGGGGAGATCATGTCGAAGTCCAAGGGGAACACGGTGGCCCCCGACGACGTGGTCGCCAAGCACGGCGCGGACACCCTTCGGCTCTACGTCCTCTCGGTGGCGCCGCCCGAGATGCCGCTGGAGTGGAGCGAGGAGCACATCGAGGGTTCGTTCCGCCTGATCCAGCGGGTCTGGCGCCTCCTCGACCGGCACGCGGATGTCCTCGCGCGGGAGCCCCGCGGGAGGGTCGCCCCCGCGGAGGCCGGGGGGGCGGCGCGCGACCTGCGCCGAAAGGTCCACCAGACCATCCAGAGGGTCACCTCCGACATCGAGCGCATCCACCTCAACACCGCGGTGGCCGCGTTCCACGAGCTGGTCAACGAGATCTATCGGCTCGAAGCCGAGGTTGCCCAAGGCCCCGGGCGGGCCGTCCTCCGCGAAGCCCTCGAGACCCTGATCCTGCTCCTCAACCCGTTCACCCCGCACGTGTGCGAGGAGATGGGACGGCGGCTCGGTCGTGCGGAGGGCCTGGTGCGCGCCCCCTGGCCCGTCGCGGACGAGGCCGCGGCCCGCGAGGACGCGGTGGAGCTCGCGGTGCAGGTGAACGGCAAGGTGCGGGGCCGCATCACGGTCCCCCGGGAAGCGGGCGAGGAAGCCGTGCGCGGCCGCGCCCTCGAGGAGCCCCGGGTCGCCGAGATGATCAAGGGCAAAGAGGTGGTGAAGGTCGTGGTCGTCCCGGGACGGCTCGTGAGCGTGGTGACCCGATGAGGCGGGGGGGAGCGGCGGTCCTGCTCGCCCTCGCCCTCGCCTCGCCCGGCTGTGGCTACGCGCTCGTGGGCAAGGGCATCACCAGCGACCCCTCGATCAAGCGCATCGGGGTGCCGCTCTTCAAGGACCGCACCGGCAAGGGGGGGCTGGACCAGAAGATCACCGCGCGCGTGATCGAGGAGCTGCTGAAGCGCGGCCGGTTCACCGTGGTCCAGGAGACGACCGGGGTGGACGCGATCGTGGAGGGCGAGATCACGTCCTACACCACCACCCCCGTCGGCTTCACCACCACGGGAGCCACCCCGACCCAGGCCAGCCGGTACGCGATCAACGTGACCGCGAAGGTCGTCTACCGGAAGATCGGACGGAAGGAGCCGATCTGGCAGAGCGAGATGTTCTCGTATCGTGACGAGTACGACATGGGCGAGGACCCCGGCACGTTCTTCGACCGCGAGGACCAGACGATCGACCGCATCGCCCAGGCTTTCGGCAAGAACCTGGTCGCGGCCATGCTCGAGGCGTTCTAGCCGTCGATGGCCAAAGCCAGGGCCAGGGGCGGCGTCCACGCCATCCTGGGCCCGGACTCCTTCCTCGCCGAGGAAGCCCTGGAGCCGCTCCTGGAGGAGGCCCTCGGCAAGGACCGCGAGGGCGCGCTGCAGGTGCTTCACGGCGACGAGACCAGCTGGGGACGGCTGGTGGAGGCCGCCCGCACCGGATCGCTCTTCGTCACCCGTCGCGCGATCGTGGTCCGGGGGGCGGACGGCCTGAAGGGCGACGAGGAGGCGCTCGCGGCCTACCTCGACGACCCGTCGCCGGAGGTCACGGTCGTGCTGATGGCGGTCAAGGCGGATCGGCGCCGCGCGGCCTGGAAGCTGGTCACCAGCAAGGGCATCGTGCACCCGGCCGAGCCGAAGAAGGGCCAGGCCCTGCGCGGCTACGTGGCCGACCACCTGCGCCGCCGCGGCCTGCGCCTCGACCAGGGAGCCTTCGAGGAGCTGATCCAACGGGTGGGACAGGATCTGCGGCGCCTGATGGGCGAGATCGACAAGCTGGAAGCCTGGGCCGGCGGCGAGCGCACCATCACCGCCGAGGACGTGGCCGCGGTGTCGGGGAGAGGCCTGGCCCGGCCGCTCTACCGGCTGGGCGACGCGATCGCGGAGCGCGACCCCGCGGCGGCCCTCGCCTTCATCGAGGAGCTGCTGGAGAACGGCGAGGAAGGCCCCCTCATCGTGGGCACGCTGCACCGCTCGCTCCGCCAGATGCGGGCCCTCCTGGCGATGCGCGAGAAGCGGGTGCCGCGCGACGAGATGGCGGCCCGGCTGCTGCCCGGGAACATGGCCTTCAAGCTGCCGTCCCTCCTCGAGGCAAGCCAGCGCTGGTCCGAGGCGGAGCTGGGACGGGCCCTGCGGGCGCTCGCGGCGGCCGACCGACGGCTGAAGACGGGCTCAGACGCGCGGGTGGCGCTCTTGGCGGTGGTGGGGGAGCTCAGGCCTTCGCCGCGGCCAGGGCGTTGATCTTGCGCGACAGCCGGCTCTTGTACCGGGCGGCGGCGTTGTCGTGAATCACGCCCTTCTTGACGGCCCGGTCGATCTCGCCCACGGTCTCGGGAAGGAGCTTCTTCGCGGCCGCGGCGTCCCCCGCGGCGATGGCGGCGCGGAGCTTCTTCACCTGGGTCTTGATCTGGGAGACGTTCTTCCGGTTGCGAGCCCGGCTCTTGAGGCTCTGCCTCATCTGCTTCCGGGCCGACGCATGCTGTGCCACTCAACTCCTCCTGCAAACCCGACCAAAAGATCAGTTTAACGGCTTTGAGCGCCGAGGTCAAGACGACGACGGGCCCCCGCCGCGGCGGAAGCGCGCGCGCATGAAGGGGCTCGCCCGGGCGGCGGGCCTCGTCTCCGCCCTGACCCTGCTCTCGCGGGTGCTCGGCCTCGTGCGCGAGCAGGTCTATGCCGCGCTCCTCGGGGCGGGTCCCCAGGCCGACGCCTTCCAGATCGCCTTCCGCATCCCCAACCTGTTGCGGGACATGTTCGCGGAAGGGGCGCTCTCCGCCGCCTTCGTCCCCACCTACGCGCGGGCCCTCAAGGAGGGCGGCCGCGCGGAGGCCCATCGCCTGGTGTCCCGCCTGCTCACGCTGCTGACGGCAATCCTCGGCGTGCTGGTCGTGCTGGGCATCGTCTTCGCGGAGCCCCTGGTGGCCCTGCTCGCTCCGGGCTTCGACGACGTCCCGGGCAAGACCGAGCTCACGGTCCTCCTGACGCGCATCATGATGCCGTTCCTGCCCCTGGTCTCGTTCGCGGCGGTCGCCATGGGGATGCTGAACGCGGAGGAGCGCTTCTCTACCCCGGCGCTCTCCCCGGCCATGTTCAACCTGGTGGCGATCCTCTGGGGCGCTTTGCTCTGGGGCCTCGGATTCGACCCCGTCCACGTGGCCGTGGGCTGGGGGGTGGGAACGCTGCTGGGCGGCCTGGCCCAGCTCGCCACCCAGGTGCCGCCGCTCCGGCGGGCGGGCTGGCGGTTCGTCCCCGAGTGGGCCCCGGGAGACCCCGGCCTCCGGCGCATCGGGTCGCTCATGGCCCCCGCCACCGTGGGCCTGGCGGCCGTGCAGGTCAACGTGTTCGTGAACAGCATCTTCGCCTCCCACGAACCCGGCGCGGTGTCCTGGCTGCAGTTCGCGTTCCGGATCCTCTACCTGCCGATCGGCCTCTTCGGAGTGGCGGTGGGGACGGTGGCCACGAGCGGCCTGGCCCGGCGCGCCGCGGAGGACGATCTGGACGGGCTCCGGGCGACCCTTCGCCAGGCGCTCTCGCTCATCACGTTTCTCAACGTGCCCGCGACCGTGGGCCTGATGGTGCTCGGGGTGCCGATCGTGCGCCTGCTCTACGAGCGGGGCCGGTTCGCAGCCGAGCCGGGCAACACCGAGGCCACGGCGGCCGCCCTCCTCTTCTACTCCTTCGGCCTCGTGGCCTACACCTCGGTCAAGGTGCTGGCCCCGGCGTTCTACGCGCTGGGCAGCCCGCGCGTCCCCCTGCTCGCGAGCGCGCTCGCGGTGGCCGCGAACCTGGCCATCAACCTCTTCGGTCACGAGCGCTTCGGCTTCCGGGCGGTGGCTCTCGGAGCGAGCGTCGGGTCGCTCGCGAACGCGCTCGTGCTCCTCGCCGTGCTCCAGGCGCGGTTGGGGGGAGTCCTCGACCGCGAGGTGTGGAGCCGCTTCGGGCGCATCCTCCTCGCCGCCCTCGCGATGGCGCCGGTGGCGTGGCTGTCCTGGCGCTGGTTGGAGCGCGCGGTGGGAACCCACGGTCTCCTGGCGCAGGCGCTGACGTGTCTTCCGCCCGTCGTGCTCGGAGTGCTGACCTACGGGGCGGCCGCGGCCCTCCTCGGCCTGCCGGAGACGCGCCAGGTGTGGCGGCTGTTGCGTGGCCGGTCGCGCGGTCCTACGTCCGCCAACCCCTAGCCCTGGGAGTGGGCCCCCAGCCGCACCCAAAGGATTGTGGTTGTTCCGGCTTCCGTGCTATCGTCCGACGGGGCGGGAGCCCCGGTGATTCGAGGAGGCCCATGACCGGACGCTTTCTGGCTCCAGGCGTTGTCCTGTTGCTCGCCGTTTCCGGCCGCGCGCCGGCGCAGGATCTGCCCTCGTCCGAGCGCTACGTCGTGCGCGCCGAGTACACGCGCTGGGGCGCGAACTTGAGTGGCCACGTCCAGAAGGGCTTCGGCACCCAGGAGGGGACCCTCCTCGACCTCGCCGACGATCTCGGGGTCGAGAGCCGGGGGACCTGGCAGGTGAAGGCGACGGCCCGCATCGGGTCGAGCTTCAAGCTCCGCGGTTCTTACGCCCCCCTGGACCAGTACCGTGGCGACGTGATCGCGAAGACGAACTTCTCGTTCGGCACCGAGCAGTACTACGCCGACACTCGGGTCCTGACCTCGATCGACGGGAAGTATTACACGGGCGAGCTCGAGTGGGACTTCCAGAAAGGCCAGGCGGGGTTCTTCGGGGTCTTCGCCGGGGTCAAGATCTTCGACGTGAGCTCGGTCGTGGTGGCGCCCCAGGACGGGAAGCGCGTGCTTCAGGCCAACACGATTCCCATCCCCGTGCTGGGGGTGGCCGGACGAACCTACTACGGCCGCCGCTTCAGCATGGAGGGAGAGTTCTCCGGAATGACCCTCGGCAGCCGCGGGAAGGTCTGGGAGCTGAACCTCTACGCCCGGGTCAACCTCTCGGACCGGCTGGCGGTGGGCGGCGGCTTCCACCGCGTGACCCTGCAGGGGCAGGACCAGAATCAGCGCGACTCCGTCAACATCAGGCTGGGCGGGTGGCAGTACGGCGTCGAGCTGAGCATCTGACCCCTCCCCCGGCGGTGGTGAGGGAGTACCTCGACCACCTGCGCGTCGAGCGCGGCCTGGCCACGAACACGCTCGTGGCCTACGGCCGCGACCTGGCGCGCCTCAGCGCCTTCGCCCGTGCGGCTGGGCGTGAGGTGCTGGAACTCCGCCAGGCGGACCTCTCGGAGTTCATCGGCACCCTGCGCACGGACGGGCTCTCCGCGCGGTCCGTGGCGCGGGCGGTGCACGGCGTGCGGGGGTTCTTCCGCTTCGCGGTGCGCGAGGGGCGCCTCGAGCGCGACCCCATGGAGAACCTGAAGGCGCCGCGCGCCTTCCAGGCCCTGCCCCGCTTCCTGTCCCCCTCCCAGGTGGAAGCGCTCCTGGCCGCTCCCGACACCAAGACCCCCCTCGGCCTGCGCGATCGCGCGATCCTCGAAGTGATGTACGCCACCGGCCTGCGGGCCTCCGAGCTGACCGGGCTGGAGTCGGCGAACGTCGACCTGCAAGTCGGGCTCGTGAAGGTGTTCGGCAAGGGGCGCAAGGAGCGCCTGGTGCCGTTGGGCCGGGTGGCGGGGCGGTGGGTGGACCGCTATCTGTCCGAGGTGCGCGGGCGGCTCGCGACGAAGGGCCGCCTCCCCGTGCTCTTCGTGAGCCAGCGGGGGTCGAAGCTCAGCCGAATGGGCCTCTGGGGGCTCGTGAGGAAGCACGCGGTCGCGGCGGGGGTGGAGCGCATCCTCACCCCGCACGTGCTCCGGCACTCCTTCGCCAGCCACCTGCTCGAGCGCGGGGCCGACCTGCGCTCGCTCCAGGCCATGCTCGGCCACGCCGACATCTCGACCACCCAGATCTACACCCACATCACCCGCGAGCGGCTGCGCCAGCTCTATGACCAGTTCCATCCGCGCGCATGAAGGTCAGGAGCGTTGACCGTGCTCGTGGCCGGATGATAGACTCTCGTGTTTTGAGCGGACGTGCGCGGGCCTCCCAGGGGGAGTGGCGCGGCGTCCCCGGAGGACGAGGCAGGAATGGCTAAGAACGGCCGTCATCTCTTCACCTCGGAGTCGGTCACCGAGGGTCACCCCGACAAGATCGCGGACCAGATCTCCGATTCCGTCCTGGACACTCTCCTCGGCCAGGACCCCTACAGCCGGGTGGCCTGCGAGACCCTCGTGACCACCGGCCTCGCCTTCATCGCGGGGGAGATCACGACCAAGGCCTACGCCGACCTGCCCACCATCGTGCGCGAGACCATCAAGAACGTGGGGTACACCCGGGCCAAGTACGGGTTCGACTACGAGACCTGCGCCGTCATCTCCTCCATCCACGAGCAGTCCCCGGACATCGCCCAGGGCGTCGACCCCGGAGGGGCGGGGGACCAGGGCCTGATGTTCGGCTACGCCTGCAACGAGACGGAAGAGCTGATGCCGCTGCCCATCATGCTCGCCCACAAGCTGACCCGGCGGCTCACCCAGGTGCGCAAGGAGGAGATCGTCGACTACCTCCGGCCCGACGGGAAGAGCCAGGTCACGGTCGAGTACGACGGCGACAAGCCCCTCCGGGTGGAGGCGGTCATCATCTCCGCCCAGCACAGCAGCCTGGTGAAGATCGAGACCCTCCGCGAGGACGTCCTGGAGAAGGTGATCCACGCGGTCATCCCCTCGAGCCTCCTCGACTCCAAGACCAAGTACTTCATCAACCCCACCGGCCGCTTCGTGGTGGGGGGGCCCCAGGGCGACTGCGGCCTCACCGGTCGCAAGATCATCGTGGACACTTACGGGGGAGTGGGCAGCCACGGGGGCGGCGCTTTCTCCGGCAAGGACCCGACCAAGGTGGACCGCTCGGCCTCCTACATGTCCCGCCACATCGCGAAGAGCATCGTGGCCGCGGGCCTGGCGGACAAGGTGGAGCTGCAGATCGCCTACGCGATCGGAGTGGCCGACCCGGTGTCGGTCATGGCGGACACCATGGGCACGGGCAAGATCGAGGAGCAGAAGATCGTGGAGGCCATCCGCGAGATCTTCCCCCTGACCCCCAAGGGGATCATCGAGTACCTGAACCTGCGCCGGCCCATCTACAAGCAGACCGCGGCCTACGGCCACTTCGGCCGCAGCGAGCCGGAGTTCACCTGGGAGCGCACCGACAAGGCCGAGGCGCTCCGCGCCTTCGTCAAGCGGTAGCCGTGATGAGACAGGACGTCAAGGACCTCCGCCTGGCCAAGGCCGGACAGCAGCGGATCGAGTGGGCCGGGAACCAGATGCCGGTGCTCGACCAGATCCGCCGCCGCTTCCTGAAGGAGAAGCCCCTCAAGGGCCAGCGCCTCTCGGTATGCCTGCACGTGACCACGGAGACCGCCAACCTCGCGATCGCGCTGCGCGACGGGGGAGCCCAGGTGGTGGTTTGCGCGAGCAACCCGCTCTCCACCCAGGACGACGTGGCGGCCGCCCTGGTCAAGGTACACGGCATCCCGGTCTTCGCGATCAAGGGCGAGGACGGCAAGACCTACTACAAGCACCTGAACCAGGCGGCGGCCCACCAGCCCACCATGACCATGGACGACGGGGCCGACCTGGTCACCCTGGTCCTCAAGGAGCGGCGCGAGCTGATCCCCGCCATCGTGGGCGGCACCGAGGAGACGACCACGGGAGTCATCCGCCTCAAGGCCATGGAGAAGGACGGGGTGCTGGCCTACCCGATCGTGGCCATCAACGACGCCGACACCAAGCACCTGTTCGACAACCGCTACGGCACCGGCCAGTCCACCCTCGACGGCATCCTGCGCGCCACCAACATCCTGCTCGCGGGATCGCGCTTCGTGGTCTGCGGGTACGGCTGGGTGGGGCGGGGGGTGGCCTCGCGGGCCCGGGGGGCCGGGGCCCGGGTCATCGTCACCGAGGTCGATCCCACCCGCGCCATCGAGGCGGTGATGGAGGGCTACGAGGTGATGAGCATGGCCGAGGCCGCCAAGATCGGCCAGGTGTTCGTCACCGTGACCGGGAACAAGGGCATCATCCGCCAGGAGCACTTCCGGGCCATGCCCGACGGAGCCATCGTCTGCAACAGCGGCCACTTCAACGTGGAGCTGGACATCCCCGGCCTGCGCGCGATCTCGAAAGGCAAGCGGTCGGTGAAGCCCTTCGTGGACGAGTACACGCGGAAGAGCGGCAAGCGGACCTACCTCCTCGGCGAGGGCCGCCTCATCAACCTCGCCTCCGCCGAGGGCCACCCCGCCTCCGTCATGGACATGAGCTTCGCCAACCAGGCCCTCTCCGCCGAGTTCATCGCCCGCAAGGGCAGGAAGCTCGAGAAGAAGGTCTACCGCGTGCCCCTCGAGATCGACCGGGAGATCGCACGGCTCAAGCTCCTGTCCATGGGGATCGCCATCGACAAGCTGAGCGCGGAGCAGAAGCGCTACCTCGCCTCCTGGCAGGAAGGGACCTGATTGAGCTGGGGGGTGCTGCGCTAAGACGGCGGCCGGGCCGGCTGCTGGCCCTGGCCGTGCTCGGCCTTCTCGCCGTCCTGGCCCTTCGGGTCGCCCTCTGGCGTCCGCTCGAGGTCGTGGGGGAGCCGCCCCGCGACGGCTACACACGTGTCAGCGGGGTCGTCCACGTCCACACCTCGCTCTCCGACGGGGGCGGCTCGCCGGCCGAGGTGATCGACGCCGCCCGCCGGGCCGGGCTCGGCTTCGTCGCCATCACCGACCACAACAACCTCGACGCCAAGCCGTTCGAGGGATATCGCGAGGGCGTGCTCGTGCTGGTGGGCACCGAGCTCTCGACCACCGCCGGACACGAGCTCGGCCTCGGAATTTCGGACCCCGTCTTCCGATTCGACGGCGATGGCCGCGACGGCCTCGAGGACATCCGCGACCTGGGCGGCTTCTCGTTCGCGGCCCACCCGCTCAGCCCCCGCGACGACCTGCGCTGGACCGGCTGGGACCTGCCCGGTCCGTGGGGCCTCGAGCTCCTTAACGGCGACAGCGAGTGGCGGCGGGCCGGCGCGCGCAACGCGCTGACCGCCGCGCTCTACGGCCTGAACCGCGGCTACGCCCTCCTCGGGGGCTTGAACCCGCCCGACGAGTTGCTGGCCCGCTGGGATCAGGTGCTGGCGCGGCGAGACGCGGTCGGAATCGCGGGGGCGGACGCCCACAGCCGGCTGCCCGTCACCAGGAAGTGGGCCGTCCCGTTCCCCTCCTACGAGTCGCTGTTTCGCCTGGCCCGGAACCACCTGCTCCTCGACGCTCCCCTCACGGGCGACGCCGCGCGCGACGTGCCGACCGCCCTGGGGGCGCTGCGCCGCGGTCGCTCCTACCTGGGCCTGGACGCCCTGGCTCCCGCGGGAGCCTTCTCGTTCACGGTCGACGGGCCGTCGGGCCGCTGGTCGATGGGGGACTCGGTCACCGCCGGCCCGGGGCTGGTGGCCCGGGCGGGTGGCCAGGTCCCGCGGGGCACCCGCATCCTCCTGCGGTGTGACGGCCGGCCGCTCCGCGAAGCCACGGAGCGCCTGGAGGAGCCGCTGCCCGGGCCGGGGGTCTACCGCGTCGAGGCCCACGTGCCCGGCTGGCCCGTGCCGTGGATCCTCACCAACCCCATCGCGGTCTTCGACGACGCCACCCTGCGCGCGCGTGCGGAGGCCGCGGCCTGGCCCGCGGACCCGCGCCCTCCGTCGCCCGCGGTCATCTTCGACTCGTTCGACGGCCGTACCGTCTTCCAGGCAGGTCACGATTCCGCTTCGACGATGGACGAGGCGATCCTCGACCCGAAGGGCGGGGTCGGCGGGAGCGGGGCCGCCCGGATCGCATTCCGACTGGGTCTGGAGACTCCGGGGAAGCCCCCCGTGTTCTGCGCGATCGTCAACCGCGACCCGCGCGACCTGACCGGCCGCCGCGGCCTCGTCTTCTCGATCCGCGGCGACGGCGTGTACCGGATCTGGGTGCAGGTCCGTGACGAGAATCCCGCCTCGGCCGATGAGGGAACGGAGTGGTGGTTTGCCTCCGTGCGCACCGCCCCCGAATGGAAGCGCGTGGCCATCCCCTTCGCGCGCCTCCGCTCGATCAACCCCCGCACGGACGGCCGCCTCGACCTCGACAAGGTGCGGGCCCTGGTCTTCGTCCTGGACCGCGGGGTGGACAAGCCGGGGACCCAGGGCACGATCTGGATCGACGACCTCGGTGCCTACTGAGCGCGCGGAGGCGCTGAAGCGGATCCTGCGCGGCCTGGGTGTCCTGGGGGCGGCGCGCGCGGCGCGCGATCTCGTCCGCGTGCTCCGTGCCTGGCCGCGCAACGCACGGTCACGCGCGGCAGGCGTGGCGGACGGTTTGCCCCTTCCTCCGACGCGCCTCATCCTGCTCGTCTCGGGCGAGCCCGACGTGGCGTGGTTCCTGGAGGGCGGCCGGCGAGCCGCCGAGAGCATTCGGGCCGCCCTCGAGCGCAGCGGGGTGGACCTCCGCGGACTCCGCAGCATCCTCGACTTCGGGTGCGGGTGCGGGCGGGTCACCCGGTCCTGGAAGGGCCTCGACGCGGCTGTACACGGCACCGACCTCAACCCGCGGCTCGTCGACTATCTCGTTTACGCCCTCTCGGTCTTCACCCACTTGCCGGAGTCACTCCAGCTCCCCTGGATCGGTGAGCTGCGACGCGTCCTCCGACCAGGGCCCATCTGCTCCTCACCACCCACGGCAAGCGCTATCTCGCCGATCTCACCGCTGAGGAGCGGCGTCGGTTCGAGGCGGGCGAGCTCGTGGTGAGCAGGTCGGAAGAGCCCGGCGGCAACACCTGCGGTGCCTACCATCCGGAGCGCTATGTACGCGGCACGCTGGCCCAGGGCTTCACGGTCGTGGATTTTGTCGCCGAGGGCGCGAGTGGCAATCCGCATCAGGATCTGTTTCTCCTGCGGAAGGATTGAGCCACGTGGCTCGCACTCGGCAACTCGCCCCGGGGCGAGTTGCTTCAAGTGGTACTTGAGGCCGCAGCCAGCTAGGTATCGAGCGTCAGCAGCAAGTAGAAGCCCGCGGCGCCGAACAGCAGGTTGGGGGACCAGGCGGCCAGGAAGGGGGGCAGGATCGCGTTGTTCCCCAGGGCCTCGAAGATCCCGAGGAAGGCCCAGTAGACGATCGCGACCACGATGCTGATCCCGATCCCGTAGAGGGCGCCCCGCCGGGCCACCACGAACGAGAACGGGATCCCCAGGAGGGTCATGATCAAGCCCACCATGGGGAAGGCGATCTTGCGGTGGAGCTGGACGCGCAGGCCGGCCACGTCGAAGCCCCGGGCCTCGAGGGACTGGATGTGGGCGGCCAGCTCGCCGAAAGTCATGGTGTCGGAGGGCCGCTCCTCGCGCTTGAAGTAGCTCGGGGGCTCCAGCTCGCCCCCCGGCTCGCGCCCCAGGGCCCGCACCCGCTCGAGGTCGAAGCGGCGATAGGCCGAGCGCTCGCCCACGGTGCGCCGCCAGCCGCGCTCGAGGTCGTAGGTCGACGAGCGGGCGTTCCAGGAGGCCCGGGAGGCGTAAAGGCGCTCCCGCAGGGTCCAGCTCACGGGGTCGACGTCGTACGCCGCGAGGCCGTAGAGGGAGAACTCGTCGTGGGCCTGCGGCTCCGCCACCCCGGAGGGGAAGCGGCTCTTCCGCTCCACCAGGTAGTCGTAGTTGTAGAGGCGGTTGTCGCTGGCCAGGATCCACTTCCGGTCGAACTGGTCGGAGGACTGGGGCGGGCGGCCCTTGATCACGTTGAAGTCCAGGGCCGCGACCCGGTTCGTGTAGGGGAGCAGGAACTCCTGCATGCCGTAGAGGGCCCCGCTCAGGAGGAGGCCCAGACCCATCGCGGGGGCCGCGACGCGGTAGACGCTGATCCCACCCGCCTTCATGGCCGTGACCTCGTTGCGCCGGGCCAGCACCCCGAGGGTCACGAGCACCGCCACCAGGATGGCGACCGGGGAAACGAGGTGGACGATCTCGAAGACGCGGTACGCGTAGTAGTGCACGACCACCCAGCCCTTCACACGGTTCTGCTGGATGTCGTCGAAGAGGTCCATGAACTCGGCCAGGAAGAAAATCGAGGTGAAGGCGAGCAGGATCAAGCCGAAGAAGCTCACCCAGCTGCGGGCGATGTAGCGGTCGAGCAGGGAGGGGAACCGCAGGACCACGCGCGGGAGGCGGAGGACCAGGACCGGCCGCGGGGCGGCCGGGGCCGTCTCCGCATCCGGGCGCTCCCGCTGGAGGCGCACCCGGGGCAGCCAGGCCAGGTAGTGCCGGGGGTCCAGGGGGTCGAACGCGGCCTCCCGGTGGTTCAGGATCAGAAGCAACACCGCCGCCGTCCCCAGCACGAGGTTCGCCCCCCACATCGACAGGAAGGGCGACATGAGCCCAGTGTCGCCCGCCTGTTCCCCGAGGCGGATGAGGATGTAGTAGACGAAGATCACGCCGATCGAGAGGGCGAAGGCCGCGGAGCGCGCTTCCTTCTTGCTGCCCAGGGAGAGTCCCAGGCCCAGGAAGCCGAAGACCAGGCAGGCCGAGGGGATCGCGAACTTCTTGTGCCACTCGACCGCGAACCGTGCCCACTCCTTCTGGGGCCGGCCCGCATCCTGCCGTTTCTTCATCTCCACGGTCAGCTCCGGGAGCGTCATCTCCCGGTCGCCCTTGCTCAGGGGCAGCTTGGGAAAGAACTCGTCGAAGGGGAGGTCGAAGCTGCGCGACTTGAAGCGGGCCTCGCTGTACTCCTTCGGGTCGGCCACCTGGAACGTGTGCACCGTGCCCTCCCCGAGCTCCACCCGGACGAAGCGCTTCTCCTTGTCGATGACGAGCCGTCCCTCCCGGGCGAGCATCACCTTGGGCTCCCGGGGGTCCTGGTTGTCGTGGATGAAGACGTTCTTCCAGAGGCCGCTCTCCGCCGCGATGTCGGAGACGTAGAGCATGAGACGGTTGGGGAGGAGCTCGTCGGTGAAGGTCCTCGGCTTCACCACCGTGCGGGCCTTGCTCACGATCAGCGAGTAGACGAGCTCGCGGTGGGCCTGGTTGGCGGCGGGCAGGGCCACCGCGTTGATGTAGAAGGTGAGGAGGCCCGCGGCCAGGGAGAAGGCGAAGACGGGGCCGAGCAGGCGCAGGGGGCTCACTCCGACCGCGCGCAGGGCCACGATCTCGCTGTCGCTCGCCAGGCGCCCGAAGGCCAGCAGGACCCCGAGCAGCAGGGCCATGGGGATGGTCACCGCCAGGATGCTCGGCAGCAGGTTCAGGAACACGCGGACGATCGTGTAGAGGTCCGCGCTCCGCGCCACCAGGATCGCGAGCAGCCGCGGGATCTGGTCGATGAGGAGGATGAAGGTGAAGACCAGCACGCCCAGGCTCATGGGAGCGACCATCTCGCGCAGGATGTAGCGATCGAGGAGCCGGGGCGGGGCCAGGCGGAGCGAGGCCATCTGGATCGATCGTAGCACGCGGTCCCGCAGCGGCCGGCACGAGGGTCGGGCGCGGCTTCGCGATGCCCCTGCTTTGCGTTACCCTGTGCCTTTGCCCATGGACCGGATCACCGCCTACGCGCCCGGCTCGGCGTCCAACCTCGGGCCCGGCTTCGACTGCCTCGGGGTCGCGTTCACGGGCAAGGGCGACCGGGTGGTGGCCACGATCGAGGGCCCGGCGGGGGTGCGCGTCCGGGCCGTCTCCGACCCGCGCATCCCGACCGACGCCTCCCGGAACACCGCCGCCATCGCCGCCGCGGCCGTCCTGCGCCGGGCGCGGTCGACGGCCGGCCTCGAGCTGGAGATCGAGAAGGGCCTGCCCCTGGCCGGAGGCATGGGAGGCAGCGCGGCCTCGGCGGTGGCGGGAGCGGTGGCCGCGAACGCCCTCCTGGGCTTCGGCCTGGGCACGAGCGACCTCCTGGAGGCCGCCCTCGAGGCGGAGGAGGTGGTGGCTGGCCGCCACGCCGACAACGTGGCCCCGTCGCTCCTCGGGGGAGCGGTCCTGGTGCTGGGCCTCGATCCGCCGAGGCTGGGCCCGGTGCGCGTCCACCCGAGCCTGGCCCTCGTGCTCGTCTCGCCCTCCTACCAGGTCGAGACCGCCCAGGCCCGGGCGGTGCTGCCGGCAGCCATCGGTCGGGCCGATGCCGTCGCCCAGGCCGCCCGCCTGGCCGGGCTGGTCCTCGGCCTGGAGCGCGGCGATCCCGACCTGATCCGGGGCTCCATGGTCGACCGCATCGCCGAGCCGGCCCGCGCCCCCCTCTATCCCGGATATCCCGAGGCCCGCGCGGCCGCGTTCGAGGCGGGAGCGCTCGGGGTGGCGGTGAGCGGGGCCGGCCCCACCATCGTCGCCCTGACCCTCGAAGGGGCGATGGCCTCCGTGGCTCAGGCCCTCGAGGCCGCCTATCGCCGCCTCGGCATCGAAGCCCACGCCCACCCGGCGAGGGTCGACCACCAGGGAGCGCGCGTCCTCTCGTGATCCCCTCGGGCGCGCTCTCATGACAACTCGTCTGGTCTGCAGCGCCTGCCGCCTCGAGCTTCCCGTGCGCTCGCCACGCGTGCAATGCTCGTGCGGCGGCCTGCTCGAGGTGATCCACGAGCCGAAGGCCTCCGGTCCCTCCCTCCGGTCCCGCTTCGACCGGCGCCGGTGGAGCGACCCGGTGGGGCAGGGGAGCGGGGTCTGGAGATTCCGCGAGCTGCTCCTGCCCGGCCGCTTCGATCCCATCACCCATCCCGAGGGCAACACCCGGCTGTACCGCCGCGAGGCGGTGGCCCGGTACGCGGGCCTCCCGGATCTGGCCCTGAAACACGAAGGAGAGAACCCCACCGGCTCGTTCAAGGACCGCGGGATGACGGTGGCGGTGACCCAGGCCGCGCGGGCCGGGGCGACCGCCGTGGCCTGCGCCTCCACCGGCAACACCTCCGCGTCCATGGCCGCCTACGCCGCCCAGGCCGGCCTCCTCGCTCTCGTGTTCGTCCCCGCCGGGAAGGTGGCGGCGGGGAAGCTGGCCCAGGCCCTCGCCTACGGCGCGCGCACCCTGCTCGTGCGCGGCGACTTCGACCGCTGCCTGCGTCTCGTGCGCGAGGCCTCGGAGGCGCTCGGAATCACCCTGCTCAACTCGATCAACCCCTGGCGCCTCGAGGGACAGAAGACCATCGTCCTCGAGGTGCTGCAGCAGCGTGGCTGGGAGCCGCCCGACTGGATCGTGGTCCCCGCCGGCAACCTGGGGAACACCGCCGCCTTCGGCAAGGCCCTGCGGGAGGCCCACGCCCTCGGCATCATCCGCAGGATGCCGCGCATCGCGTCCATCCAGGCCACCGGCGCGAACCCGTTCTACCGCAGCTTCCGCACCGGCTTCCGCCGGCGCTTCCGGGTGAAGGCGGAGACGGTGGCCAGCGCGATCCGCATCGGCGACCCCGCGAGCTACGACCGCGCGGTGCGGGCGATTCGGGAGACGGAGGGGGTGGTGGCCGCGGTCAGCGACCGCGAGATCCTCGAGGCCAAGGCCGTGGTCGACGCGGCCGGCATCGGCTGCGAGCCCGCCTCCGCCGCGTCGGTGGCGGGCCTGCGCCATCTGGTGCGGCGGGGGGTGGTGAAGGCGGGGGAGTCGGCGGTGGCGATCCTCACCGGCCACCTGCTGAAGGACGCGGAGACCGTCATGCGGTTCCACGCTTCCCGGGGGTCGAGGCGCAACCCGCCGATCGAGATCGAGCCGACCGTCGCCGCGGTGGAGCGGCTGCTCGCCCGGAGGCGATAGCGCCTAGGAAGACGGGACGGTGCCCTTGGCGGCGGCGGGCGCGCCTTCGGCCGCCTTGGGCACCTGGCGGGCGGCCCGCGCGTCGATGGGCAGGACCATTCCGAAGGTGCTGCCCTTGCCGACCTCGGACTCCACCCAGATCTGCCCGCCGTGCCCGTCGACGATGAGCCGGCAGATGTACAGCCCGAGGCCCGTCCCCGAGATCTTCATGTGCTCGTCCGTGCGCACCCGCACGAACTTCCCGAACAGCTTGCCGATCTGGTCCTGGGGAATCCCCAGGCCGTGGTCGACGACCTCGATCACGACGGACTGGCCGCCGCGCTCGCGGCAGCGCACCGTGATCGAGCCCCCCTCGGGAGAGTACTTCACCGCGTTCGTGACCAGGTTGGTCAGGCACTGGCGCAGACGCTCGGGGTCGGCCACGATCTTCGGGAAGCCGGCCGGGATGTCCATCAGCACCGAGTGGTGGGAGAGCCCGAGGGGCACCGCGTCGAGGATGAAGGGCCCCAGGTCGACCTCGGTGAAGTTGAAGGAGAACTGTCCGGTCTCGATCTGGGTGATGAGGAGGGTGTCGTTGGCCAGGAGGGCCAGGTGCTCGGTCTCGCTGATGACCGTGCGCATGAACTCCTGGCGGGTCTCCAGGGTCAGCTCCGGCTCCTCCAGCACGAGCTCCGCGAAGCCCCGGATGGCCATGAGCGGCCGCCGGAAGTCGTGGGCCACGATCCCCACGAACTCGCTCTTCAGCCGGTCGTACTCCTGGAGGAGCGAGTTGGCCCGCTTGATCTCGTCGTGCAGCCGGAGGTTCTCCACCGCCACCGTGGCCTGGCCGGCCAGGGCCAGGAGCAGGTTCAGGTCCTCGTCGTTGAAGGGGGCGCGGCCCGCGCGGTCGGCCACCATGAGCAGGCCCAGGATCTGGGGCCCACGGTTGATGGGGGCCACGATCAGCGATTGCAGCCCCAGGTCGAGCACGGTCTCGGTGAGCAGCCGGCTGTCCGCCTGGGCCTTGTTCGAGACGAGGGGCCCGTTCTTCCGGAAGTTCCAGCGCGAGCGCGCCTCGCCGTCCACCGAGTAGCGGGCCCGCGCCACCTGCTCGAGCGTGATGCCGAAGCCCGGGGCCTGGGCCACCATCTGCCGGCGGTCCGCGTCGAAGAGGAAGACGAGGCCCCGCTCGGCCTTCAGCAGCTCTGCGCTCTGCTTGGACAGATGCGCGTAGAGGGCCAAAGCGCCCCCCGCGAGAGAGAAGGCCCAGGACATCTTGTAGAGGCCCAGCAGCTCCTGGGTCTTGCGCTGGAGGACCCGGCGCTGGGACTGGTGCCGCAGGATCTGGCCCACCCGGACGGTCAGCTCGAGGACCTCGGCGGGCTCACGGAGGATCTCGTCCGTCTCCGGCGGGGCCTCGCTCGCGTCGTTCTGGAAAAGCACGAGGACGGGCGGGTCCTGGCCCAGGGCCTGCCGCACGCCACGCGCGATGGTGGCCAGGGGAGGGTCGGTGAGGGCGAGGGCGCCGATCAGCAGGTCGGGAGAGCACTCGATGACCCGCTGGACCACCCGCTGGCCGGGGCCGGTGGGGACCACCGTCACGCGGTGCCCGGCGGTGCGGAGGACCTTCGCCAGGGCTTCCGCCCGCTCGCCGTCCGGGTGGACGAGAGCGATGTGGCCGAGCGGCGTCCCGGCGGCGGACAGCACCCGGTTCAGCCTCCGCTGGGAATGTGATCGGGCCGCTTCGAGCGCTCGATGCTCGTGAACAGGTTCACGATCGAGCGCAAGGCCGCCCGGGCGATGGGCTTCACGAGGTAGGAGTCGCCCCCCGCCTCCCGGCCCGCCGTGTAGTCCTTGAGATCGCCCTTGGCGGTGACGAACACGATCGGGACCTTCTTGTCCACGTGCCGGAGGGCTCGACAGATCGCGTAGCCGTCCATGTCGGGCAGGTTCACGTCCAGGAGGATCAGGTCGTAGGGTCCGCCCTTGTCGGCCGCCTTCAGGCACTCCGTGCCCGTGCCGGCCTCCGTGACCTCGAAAGTGTCCGACTTCTCGGCCTCCAGGATCGTCTTGATCAGGGCCCGGGTCGGCACGTGGTCGTCGACCACCAGCACTCGCTTGGACATCGATCGTCCCTTCCCAGAAGCGCGACGAGAGATTGTAGCCTAACCACGTGGTCTTCACAGAGCCTCCACGTTCCTTCAACATTGGCCTCGTCTACTCCCTTGGAAGGGGCGCCGGGGGCGCCCGGGAGGAAGCCGATGAGCACGAGAAGCATGGTGGCGGCGGGAGGGGTGGCGGCCGCGCTGGCCGGAGGATTGCTGTGGGCGCAGGCCTCGGGGGCGCCCGGGGCGGTTCCCCACGGCCCGTTCGGGTCGTTCGGCCCGTTCGGGTTCATGGCCGCTCACCACGCCCTGCACGAGCTGGGCCTGACCGATGAGCAGAAGACGCAGATCAAGGGCATCCTGCGCTCGCACCGGCAGGAGTTCCGCGGCAGCGTCGAGCGCCTGCGGACGGCGCACGAGGCGGTGAGGCAGCTCTCGCGCCAGGACGCGATCGACGAGGACGCGATCCGGGAGAAGGTCCGCGAGGCGACGGGGCCCCTGGGCGACCTGGCGGTGCTGCACGCCCGGGTGCGTCGCGAGATCGGGGCCGTGCTGACTCCGGAGCAGCGCCAGAAGGCCGAGTCCCTCCTCGAGCAGTTCCGGAGCCACCACGAGGGGATGCGCAGGTTCCTGCACGGGCTGGGCGACGACCTGGTGGAGGACCACTCCTGAGTCATCGCGTCGCCCGGGAGGGTTCCCTGTACTTCCGCCTCACGGCGGTGGTCCTGGGGACCCTCTTTCTCTTCGCGGTCCTGGTCCTGATCATCCACGCCATCGCCATCGGACACGCCACGGAGCCGCTTCGCCTCGAAGGGCTCCGTCTCCTGGCCGACGACGTGGCCCGCGACCTCGCGGGGGGCGGACGACCCACGGTCCCCGAGCCCTTCGCCTTCGCGCTGGTGGCTCCGTCGGGAGAGCTCGTGGGCGGGCGCCTGCCTCGCGGCGGGTTCCGCCACGGCGAGCTCGGGCGAGGCTCGGGGGAGCACTGCGGCCCGTGGGGGCGCCCCTGCTGGGCCCTGCGCGTGCTCCCCGACGGCGGCGCCCGCCTGGTCGTCTATCCGCGCTTCGGCGGAGCGCCGGGCTTCTGGGGCAGCTTCAGCATCGCCTTCCTGGGCAGCGTCTTCGCCTGGCTGGCGGTGTCGGCTCTCGCGGGGCTCGTCCTCCTGCGCGCGCTCCGCCGGGCGGACGAGGCGCGGCGCCGCCTGCTCGCCGGGCTGGCCCACGACCTGGGAACGCCCCTCACCTCCATCCGCGGCTTCGCCGAGAGCTGGCTGTCCTCGGAAGGGGGATCGGCCCGTCCCGAGGATCGGCGGGTCTGGACCGTGGTCTACCGCGAGGCCCTGCGCATGCAGCGGCTCATCGAGGACATGCTGACGGTGACGCGCCTCGAGGCCGGCCGCTTCGCGATCGTCCCGCGGCCTCTCGATCTGCGGGAGGCCCTCCACGCGGCCGCGGAGCGCGCCGAGCTGGCTCACGGTTCCGCCCCGAGCCTCCAGCTCCCCGACGCCCCAGCCGTGGTCAGCGCCGACCGCGATCGGATCGACCAGGTGCTGGCCAACCTCGTGGACAACGCGTACCGTCATGGCGGGGGGCGCGCCGTGCGGCTTGCCCTCGAGAGCGAGCCCGGAGGCGCGACCTGGCGGATCACGGTCTCCGACGAAGGGCCCGGCCTCGCTCCCGAGGCCCGCGCGCACCTCTACGAGCCGTTCCGCCCCTGGGGATCCGGGCGGGGAAGCGGCCTCGGCCTGGCCATTGCCCGCGAGATCGTGGCCCGGCATGAGGGCGCCCTGCGCATCGAGGAGGGACCCGGCTGCCGGGTCGTCGTCGAGCTGCCCGCACATGGGCCCGCAGGAGAGACGCGATGAAGCGCGTGCAGCTCGTGGAGGACGACGACGGCATCGCGGAGCTGGTCGAGGGGAGCCTCGGCCGGGAGGGGCTGGGCGTCGACCGCTTCCGCGACGCCGAATCGGCGCTCCTGGCCCTCACGCGCTCCGAGCCCGACGCGATCGTCCTCGATCTCGGCCTGCCGGGCCTCGACGGCCTGGAGTTCTGCCGCCTCGTGCGCCGCACCCGCCGCACGCCCATACTGATCTTGACCTCGCGGCGCGAAGAGGTCGACAAGGTGCTAGGCCTGGAGCTGGGCGCCGACGACTACGTCACGAAGCCCTTCGGGGTGAGGGAGCTGGTGGCGCGGGTCCGCGCGCTCCTGCGGAGGGCCGAGCCGGCGCCGGAGGCGGTGCGTCGGTTCGGCAGCCTCGCCATCGACACGGCCGGCAAGACCGTGACTCGCGACGGCCGGCCGCTCGATCTGACCGCGATGGAGTACCGCATCCTGGAGGTGCTCTCGGCGTCTCCCGGCCGCGTGTTCTCCCGGGACGAGATCCTGGATCGGCTCGGCGAGGCCGCCCACGCCGGATACGAGCGCACCATCGACAGCCACCTCGCGCGCCTGCGCAGGAAGATCGAGGACGATCCCCGGAACCCTCGTCTCCTGGAGACGGTCCGGGGTCTCGGCTACCGTTTCGTGCGCTCCGAGGCGGCGTCAGCGTAACTGATTCGTAATGAACAGGATCCAGCCCAAGGAGATGTCCAGCACGCTATTTCCGATAATAAGTATTATGTCCGGTTAGGTAGATGGCGACCCTGCCGGTCAGCCCCTCGCTCCGGGGATGACTCGTATGGCCTTGCGGCCGTGAAGTCGGTACACCGCGAAGTCGCTCCGATCCACCGTGAAGACCGTGCTCAGCCCCTCCCGTTCGGCCACGCGAACCAGGGCTGCGTCCGCCAGATCCATCGGCCGGTTGCCGTACTTGACCATCAGCTCGCGCAGCCGCGGGACGTCGCTCTCGTCCAGGCTCAGGATGCGCACCGCCTTGCGCTCGAGCATCTCGAAGACCGCCTGTTGTCCGCGCGGGACGTCAAGGAGGAGGTACATGGCCTCCGAGATCGCCGGCCACACGGTCCCCAGGGGCTCCGTGATCGACCGCAGCGCGCCGACACACGCCCGGTGGTGCTGGTCCGAGGCATCGACGAGGGCGACCAGCGGGCCCGCATCTACCAGGATCATCGAGCCGGCTTTCTGCCGCGGCGTCGTAGCGCGTCGCGGATCTCATTGGCCCGCCGGGTCGATCGCTTCGGGTCGCCGCCCCGGACGCACCCGATGAGGTCCACGACCGCCTCGTAAGGGGCCATGCCCGCGGTGCCCTCTTCGCCGTCGAGCCAGGCCTCCAGGGCCGCCCGGGCCACCGCCGAGGGCGTTCGGCCCCGGCGCCGGCTGGCCGAAGCCAGCCTGATCCGCGTCTGGGGGTCGAGCCGGATGGTCATGCTCGCGCGCGCCATATGCCTAATGTATGACAAAGCGCAAGACATCGCAAGGGTCTTCGCACGACATCGCCTGCGGACCTTCCCCGGGCCCTTGACATCTCTTTGCAAGCGGCGAGTTGTCGATCGCACCTGGGGTGTGAGAGTCTCGAGCGGTTGAGAGAACGCGGGAAGACCCTCCTCGTGCTGTGGCTCGGGCTCTCCCTCCCGGTGGCCGCCCAGCCGCGGCCGGCAGAGCCTCCCACCATCACCTTCTTCGTGGCCAGCGATTCGCATTTCGGCGCGCGCGGGATGGACGAGCAGAATCGCGCCCTGGTTCAGCAGATGAACGAGCTGCCGGGAACGGAGTACCCGGCCGAGATCGGCGGACGCGTCGCGACCCCCCGCGGCGTGCTCTTCCTGGGCGACACCACCGACAACGGACTCCTGGAGGAGTTCGCCCAGTTCGAGAAGGTCTACGGCCTCACCGGCAAGGATGGCCTCCTCAAGTACCCGATCTTCGAGGCCATCGGCAACCACGACGTCAACAGCGAGTCGCCGATCAAGGAAGAGGCCAGGAGGCGGCACGGCGGGATCGACTACGCCTGGGACTGGGGCGACCTGCGCATGCTGTGCCTCGACATGTACCCCGACGCCCGGACCCGGGAATGGCTGACCCGGCAGCTCGATCGCCTCGGCCCCGACCGGCCGGTGATCCTGTTCTTCCACTACTCCCTCGAAGGCCCCTACAGCGACTTCTGGGAGCAGGACGACAAGGACGCCTTCGCCCGCGCCATCGAGGGCTACAACGTGCTCGCGATCTTCCACGGCCACGAGCACCGCGTGGGCCACTACCTCTGGCGAGGTCACCCCGTGTTCCGACCCGGAGCCCCCCGTCACTCGTCCCACCGGTTCCTGGCGGTTCGCGTCGGTGGGCGCGACCTGGCCGTGGCCGCCTGGGACTTCGACAACCAGAAATGGGTGGAGTCCTGGGTCGTGCCGATTCGCCGCCCGCCGCCAGGCCGCGTCCAACGTTCAAGCCGCTGATCTCGACGCCCCGACTCCCCTCCCCTGGGCCCAGGTTCGGGGGCCACCGCGAGCGCCCCGATTTGAAGTATTAATAGGGCGAGGGGCGATCCAAGGAGGAAGAACATGAAGCGTGCCGTCGGCCTCGGCCTTCTCGCCGGTCTCTTCGCAAGCGCCGTCTTCGCTCACCCGCACTTCAACAAGACGGTGACGGCGACCTTGCCGCAAGGCGTGGAGGTCACGATCACCTACAACACCACACCCGCGAACGAAACGCACGCCCAGACCGCCAAGGTCGGGGAGTTCGTCACCCCGCGCCGTCCCGTCCTCAAGCTCTCCGCCGAGCTGAAGACCGACAAGGCCACCCTGGCGCCGGGTGAATACACGATCGGCGCGATCAAGACCGCGGAGAAGGACTGGGTCCTCGCCCTCTACCCCGGGCGCGTCGCCCGGACCGATACCCCGGACGCGGCCAAGGCGATCCGCCTCGAGTCGCAGTTCTCCGCGGACAAGGGCACCGCTCAGCACATGCTCATCGACATCACGCCCGGCAGCGGGAAGTTCGAGGGCAAGGCCGTGCTGACCCTGCACTTCGGGTCGTTGTTCCTGGCGGGTGTCCTGGCCTGATCCGCGGTCGGGGACGACCGCCGGCTATTCGAGGAGTTCCTTCAGCTTCACCCGGAATCCGGGCACGACTTCGCCCGCGTCCAGGAGATCCTCGGGCCCGATGTTGGCAATCTCGGTGAGCGACCGGTAGGCGACCGCGCGCTCTCGCCTGGGGTCCACCACCCAGACCAGGCGCACGCCCGCCTGCAGGTACTCCCCCACTTTGTCGAGCACGTCTCGGGCCCGGTCGTCCGGCGAGAGCACCTCTACGGCCAGATCCGGGACAACGTCGCTGAACTCGTCGGGTACCCTCTCCGCCTTGAAGCGGCCACGTGCCACGAAGGCGACGTCGGGCAACCGGACGTTGCCCCCGGGAAATCGAAAGCCCGTGCTCGAGTCGAAGAGGTATCCCAGGCCGCGCTCTTCTATGAAGGTGCCCAGGCGGAGAACCAAGCGGACGCACACCTGGCCGTGACGGGCCCCCGCCGGGCTCATCCGGATTTCGCCATCGACCAGCTCGTACTTCCAGCCGTCGCTGGGCATCCGCAGCAGATCGGCTTCGGTCGCGGCCGGGCGAGACGCCCCTGCGATCTCCGACATCGTATTTCGCATGTTAGCACCATCGCCAGAGGCGACGATCGTAGGGGACGGCGCGGTCAGATCAGGTCCACTCGGGCGGCGCTCAGGGTGAGGCACGGGCTTGCGCCTTGAGCCACGCGCGGGCGGCAGCAACGTCTCGGGCTTCGGCGGCCGGTGCTTCCTTCACGTAACGCTCGAAGAAGGCGCGCGCCTCGGGGTCGTGGCCCTGGCGCCGTAGGGTGGTCGCGAGGTTGAAGAGGGTCTGGGAGTCCCGGGGATCGGCCGCGAGGGCCTGGCGCCACCGGGCGACCGCCTCCTCCAGGCGGCCTTCCTGGGCGGCGATGACCCCCAGGCTGTTGTGGGCGCGGGCCAGGTCGGGCGCGAGGTCGAGCGCGGCCAGGAAGGCCTGCTGCGCGCGGCCGCGGTCGCCGGCCATGAGGTAGGTCGTTCCGATGTTCACCAGGTTCATCGCGTTCGCGGGAGCAAGGGCCCGCGCCCACTCGAAGGTCTCGAGCGCCGCCTGGGTCTCGCCCAGCGCCGCCAGGGCCATGCCCCGTGACGTGAGCACGTCGGGGTCCGGCTCCGCGCGTTTCGCGTAGGGTTCGAGAAGCTTCAACGCCTCCTTCGGCCGTCCCGCCTCCACGAGGTAGGCGCCGATGAGAGCCACGGCCTCGGTGTCCTCGGGGTTCAGGGCCAGGGCGCGGCGGCCCGCGTTGACCGCCGCTGCGAAGTCGCCCTTCTGCCGGTAGAGGAAGGCGAGGTGGGTGAACACGAGGGACATTCCGGGCCGACGGCGAACGAGATCCTCCCCGATCCGGATCGCCCCCTCCAGATCCCCGGCGCGGTAGTGGTCCACGACGCTCTGGACCTCGGCGTCGAGGGGAATCAGGTTCTTGGGATCGTCCTCGACGCCGGAGGGCGCGCGCGGCGGGGCGCGGCCCGGCGCGGAGACATAGCCGAGGGCCTGGAGGGCCTCTCGCGCCTGGGCGCTTTCCGCGACGCGATCAAGGCTCTTCTCGCGGGAGCGGAAGCCCGCGAGCAGGGCTTTCGATGCTTCGAGCGGCCCCGGGTTCACCGCGGCCAGGTTGCGGGTCTCGTGGGGATCCGCCTCGAGGTCGTAGAGCTCGGGGACGGGAAGGTCGATGTATTTCAAGTGGTCCTTGAGCGCGCCGCGCAGCGGCGCCCAGCCCCGGTTCAGCGACGCCGAGAGGGACTCGAAGTAGCTCGAGCGGACGGCGGGCGACGCGACGCCGCTGGCCAGGGCCAGGAGGCTCGTCCCGGGCAGGTCGGGCGGGACCGGGAGCTCCAGCGCGTCGAGGACCGTGGGAAGGATGTCGACGTGCCGCACCTCGTCGCGGATCACCCCCGGGGGCACGATCCGTGGCCCGTACAGGATGAGGGGCACGCGCAGCGTCGCCTCGTAAGCGAAGATGCCGTGGGTCATCTCCCCGTGTTCCCCCCTCGATTCGCCGTGGTCCGCGGTGAGAACCACCAGCGTCCGCCCCTTCCTTCCGGAGTCCAGGAGCGGGGCCAGGAGCGGGCGGAGCGCGTCGTCCGCGGCCGCGACCTCCCCCAGATAGGGGTCGTCGCGAAACCGCGCGGCAAAGGCCTCCGGGGGCTCGTAGGGAAAGTGCGGCTCGTAGAGATGGACCCAGCAGAGAGTCGGGGCCCCCGTCTGGGACTCGAGCCAGGCCCTCGCGGCGGCGACCGTCTCCACGCCCCTGCGCTCCTGCATGTGGAACGCCGCGTGGGTCTCCGCGTTGCCCAACCGGTCGTCGTAGCGGTCGAACCCCCGCCCCAGCCCGAACCGAGCGTCGAGGGGAAAGGCGCTCACGAAGGCGCCCGTGCGGTATCCCGCCGCCTTCAGGATCGTGGCCAGGCTCGCGGTGTCTGCGGGGAAACGGAAGCCGGAGTTGTCGCGCACGCCGTGCTGGAGCGGGTAGCGCCCGGAGAGGATGTTGGCGTGGGACGGAAGCGTGACCACGTTCTGCGCGTGAGCGGCCTCGAAGCGCGCGCCCTCCCGAGCGAGGCGATCGATCCACGGCGTCTCGGAGCGGGCATTGCCGTAGACGCCCAGGGCGTCGGCGCGAAGGGTGTCGATCGTCACCAGGAGCACATCGAGGCCGCGCTCCCGCCGCACCTGCGGGCGCAGGACGAACGCGGCGGCGGCCGCGAGGCCGAGAGCCACCGCTCCCGTCAGGACGAGAGCTCTTTGCTTCCCCTTAACACTTTTCACGTGAACGCCCCTGCATCCCGCGCTTCAAGAAATTGACCGCTCCCAATTTGAATCTGCCGATCCACGCAGTCGTATCGCACGAGTCCCGATGAATGGGCGCCCGTTGTAACTCATTGTCATCACGATCCGTCGGACTCCGCGGCCACAGGGCGTGATTCTGGCGCATCTCTTGCGTGTTCTTCTCCGGCATGTCGTTGTCTGACGACCTTGATGCATATTCCAGGAGACCTACATGTTAACGAAGAAGACAATAAGCCTTGCCATCGCGAGCGTGCTCCTGCTCGTCCCGGCCGTCCGGGCACAGTTTGCGACCGGCAACGTGTACGGAACCGTCAACGATTCGTCGGGGGCCGTGCTCCCCGGCGCGAGCATCACCCTGACCGGAGGCACCATCGGGGCGCGGAGCACGACCAGCGGATCCCAGGGTGACTTTCGTTTCCTGAACCTCGATCCGGGCACCTACACCCTCGCGGTCTCGCTCACGGGCTTCTCCACGGTGAAGCGGAGCGTCATCGTCAACACGGGCCAGAGCGTAACCCTGTCCTTCTCTCTGGGCATCGCGAGCGTACAGGAGACGGTGACCATCGAGGGGAGCTCTCCCATCGTGGACTCCAAGCAATCGGGGACCTCCACCACCCTGACGAAAGAGGAGCTCGCCGAGATCCCGCAGTCCCGCGACCCCTGGGCGACCCTGAAGACCGTCCCCGGCGTTCTGGTGGACCGGGTCAACGTCGCCGGAAACGAGAGCGGCCAGCAATCGAACTTCGTCGGCAAGGGCTCGAACCTCAACGACACCATGTGGGTGCTGGACGGCGTCGTCCTCACCGACTCCGGGTCGCCGGGCGCCTCTCCGAGCTACTGGGACTTCGACTCCTTCGACCAGATCGCGGTGAACACGGGCGGCAACGACATCAAGGTCCAGACGGGCGGGCTGGGAATCAACTTCGTGACCAAGCGGGGCACCAACACCTTCCACGGCTCGATCCGCGACTTCCTGGGCAGCCACAAGCTCCAGTCCTCGAACCTTCCGGACGCTCTCGTGGGCGACCCCCGGCTCCAGGGAGGCGACACCGCGAACCACATCGATCAGGTGAACGACTACGGGGCGGAGCTGGGCGGGCCCCATCATCAAGGACAAGCTGTGGTTCTGGGGGGCCTACGGCAAGCAGGACATCCGCAACCGCCGCCTCAACCAGACCGCGGACAAGACCATCCTCAAGAACTGGAACGGCAAGCTGAACTGGCAGGCCTCTCCCAACGACATGGTGTCGTTCTTCTTCAACAACGGGGCCAAGGAAAAGTTCGGGCGCAGCCCGGGGAAGGCCGGCAACGAGGACGATTCCTTCCTCTGGAACCAGGGCAACTTCTACCCCACCTCGGACTGCAACGTGCCCTGCGGCCTTCACGGCCTCTTCAAGCTGGAAGAGCAGCACGTCTTCAGCTCCCGGCTCTTCCTGAACGCCAAGTACGCCTTCTACAACTGGGGCTACGGCTTCGCGCCTCGCGGCGGCACCGACCAGAACTACACGATCGACAACGTCAACGACGTGGCCCACGGCTCGTACCTCACCTACCGCAGCACCCGGGCCTGGCAGATCGCCAACGCGGACGCGACCTACTTCGCGCCCGGCCTGGGAGGGAACAACGAGCTGAAGTTCGGCTTCGGCTACCGCTGGAACCCCGTGACCTCGTCCACCCTCTGGAGCGGCGACAAGCTCGGCGGGATCATCTCCAGCAACGGGGCCCACGACGTGCGGGTGTGGCGCGACGGCGTCATCAACTACCGGAACGACTACTACCAGGGCTACGTGGCCGACACCTATACACGCAACCGGCTGACGGTGAACGTCGGCGTGCGATACGACTACCAGACGGGAAAGAGCGAGGCGAGCGCCGTGGCCGCGAACCCGGCCTTCCCCACTCTGCTTCCGGCCGTCAGCTACGGGGGCTCCACGGACGCGGAAAAGATCACCTGGAAGGACTTCTCGCCCCGGGTGGGCCTCACCTACGCCCTCGACCCGGAGCACAAGACGATCCTGCGCGCCTCGTACGCGCGGTACGCGGGCGCCCTCGGGGGCAACCCCGACGCCTTCTTCGCGAACCCGGTGGCGGCGGTCTTCGAGGACTACGGATGGACGGACAGCAACGGCGACGGCCTCATCCAGCCCGGGGAGGTCCAGTTGAACCAGTTCCGGTTCGCGGCGGGAGTGGACCCCGCTCACCCCACGGCCCTGCAGTCACCCAACAAGATCGACCCCAACTACCACGCGAACCACGACAACGAGTTCATCGTCGGGGTCGAGCGGGAGATCGCTTCGAGCTTCGGAGTCAGCCTCGCCTACACCTACAAGCGGGCGGGCGACTACATCGAATGGACGCCCCGGATCGGCATGACCTCGGCCGACTACACGCTCTCCGACACCAAGTCGGTGGTGGTGGACGGAACGACGTACACGGCCCAGGGCTACGCGCCCAACGACGCCCTGGTGGCGGCCTCGGGCGGCGGCTTCCTCCTGACCAACCGCCCCGACTACCACACGACCTACAGCGGCCTCGAGCTCACCCTGAACAAGCGCCTCTCCAACCGATGGATGATGCGGGCCACGGGGGCCTGGATCGACTTCAAGGAGCACTACGACGGTCCCGGCGCCTACGCCAACCCCGCGCACACCGATGCTCCGGGCACCCTCATCGGCATCGGCGGCCTGCCGGTGAACGCGCTGTCCGGCCCGGGCATCGACGGCGGGGTCTTCGCGCCCCAGTCCCAGGGCTCCGGCAAGGGCGACATCTTCTACAACGCGAAGTGGCAGTTCACGGTGAACGCGCTCTATCAGCTCGGCAAGGGCTTCGAGGTCGCGGCCAGCGTATTCGGGCGCCAGGGCTACGTGCGCCCGGTCGCGATCACGGTGGACGGTGGCGATGACGGGCCGCTCAACGCCCTGGCGGTGAGCACGGTGGATGCGTTCCGCAACCCGAACGTGTTCGACGTCGACTTCCGCCTGGCCAAGACCCAGAAGATCGCGGGGAACGCGTCGCTTCAGCTCACGGCCGACCTGTTCAACGCCTTCAACAGCAACACGATCCTGGCCCAGAACCGGTTCGCCGACTCCAACGCGTTCGGCAACATCAACGAGATCCTGAGCCCGCGGATCCTCCGGATCGGTCTGCGCCTGCAGTTCTAGACGCCAAGGCCCCGGGGGATCGTCCCCCGGGGCCGTCTTGCTATTCCAGGATCTCCCTCAGCCTCACGCTGAAGCCGGGAACGACTTCGCCCGCATCGAGGAGATCGTCGAGACCGAGGTTCGTGACGTCGGTCAGCGACCTGTAGACGACCGTGCGTTCGCGCCTGGGGTCTATGACCCACACCAGCCGTACGCCCGCCTGCAGGTACTCCCCCACCTTGTCGAGGACCTGACGAGGCCGGTCGTCCGGCGAGAGGACCTCGACCGCCAGGTCGGGCACGACATCACCGAAACCCTCGGGCAACTTCTGTCCTGCGAAACGGCCACGCCCGACAAAGGCAATGTCCGGGGAGCGAATATTGCCACTGGGAAGGCGGAAGCCAGTGCTCGACTCGAAGACGTGTCCCAGGCCGCGCGCCTTGACGACGCTAACGAGGCGAAACAGCAGGTTGACACACACCTCGCCGTGACGGCTTCCCGCGGGGCTCACGCGGATCTCGCCGTCGACGAGCTCATACTTCCGGCCGTCGTTCGGCGTCCGGAGAAGGTCGGCTTCCGTGGCGGCCGGGCGTGTCGTCGCTGCCATCTGCGATACCGTTCTTGACATGCTAGCACCATCGCCTGAGGTGGCGATGGTAGGGGACGGGCTGGTCAAGGGAGGTCCGCCGGTGCGATTCCTATTCCGGCTCCTCGCCGTGGATGCGCATCGAGACCAGGCGGTCCACGGTGACGGCCTTGCCGGTCGCCCGGCCCTGGACGCGGCGGATGAAGTCGGTGGTCACCCCGTGGATGCGCAGGCTGACCAGCGCGTCCACCCCGACGCCCGGGTAGCCCAGGGCCTTGAGCTGGGTGACGAACTCGGGCGACACCCCGTGGATGCGCATCGCCACCAGCTGGTCGGAAGTCAGCTTGTCGTAGCCGAGGCCCCGGAAGGCGCGCACGAACTCCGGGCTGACGCCGTGGATCCGGAAGGCCACGAGCTTGTCCGGAGGAAGGCCCGCGAAGCCCAGGCCCTGGACGTCGCGGACGAACTCGAGGCTGGCCCCGTGGATGCGCAGGGCCACGAGCTGGTCCACGTCGAGTCGCTTGTACCCGAGCCCGGCCAGGCCGCGGATGAACTCCGCGCTCGCCCCGTGGATGCGCAGGGCCATGAGCTTGTCCATGGGAACCCGCTCGTAGCCCAGGGCCGCCAGCTCCCCCAGGAAGGCCCGGCTCACGTCGTGGATGGCCAGGCTCAGGGCCTTCTCGTCGTCGATGTCGCCGTAGCCGCGGCCGCGCATGTCCGCCACGTAGGCAGGGCTGGGGGTGAAGGTGAAGTGCCCGGCGCCCGCCCCGGCCTGGAAGCGCCCCTCGAAGGCAAAGGCACCTGCGTCGCGCTTCCAGGCGAAGCGAGCCTCGGCCGAGGGCGCCTCCATGGCCGCGCTGGTCAGCCCGTCGAGCTCGGCCAGGGGCACCGGATGCGAGGAGTCCCAGTGGCCTCGGCCCCCGACGCGCCGGAGCGTGAGCTGGACGATGGTCGTGTTCCCCGCCTTCTCGACCCGCCAGTTCGATCGCTCGGCCGTCCACACGCCGCGCAGGCCGTCGGGCGCGGCCGCGCGGCCAACGCCCGTCGCGAGCAGGGCGGCGCCCAGCGCGCACACCCCGAGGCCCCATGCCAGCACGCCGTTCCCGCGGTTCATTCTTCGACCCCCCACCCTATCGTTCATCGACCCCCCCTCCTGTCCTCCCCGATACATCGATGTATCGCCCCACGTAGGGGGGAGCTACTTGCCCTTCAGGCGCTTCAGCCACTCGCCCCGCACGCCGTGGTTGCGCAGCTCGATCAGCTCCTCGGGCTTCAGGTTCGTGAGGCCCGCCTCCTTCAGCTCGCGGACGAAGTCGGGGCTGACCCCGTGCGACCGCAGCTCGATGAGCATGCCCACCGGGAGGTTCGCGTACCCCGCTTCCTTCAGCGCCCGCACGTACTCCGGAGTGACCCCCTGGCTGCGAAGGGCCAGCAGCATCGGCACCTCGAGACCCCGGTAGCCCAGGTCCGCCAGCTCGCGGACGTACTCGGGACCGACGCCCTGCGATCGCAGCGCGAGCAGCTTCGAGATGGGCAGCTTGTCGTAACCGAGGGCCTTCAGCTCGGTGGCGAAGTGCCCACTCACCCCCTGGCTGCGCAGGGCCATCAGCTTCGACACCGAGAGGTCGTCGTAGCCGGCCTTCTTCAGCTCTGCCACGTACTCCGGCGAGACGCCCTGGGAGCGCAGCTCGATGAGGTCCGAGATCGAGAGGTTGGCCAGGCCCTGCTCCTTGAGCCCGCTGGCGAAGCCGGCCGAGACGCCCTGCGATCGGAGCGACATCAGCTGATCGGTCGTGAGGCCCTTGTACCCTTCGCTCGCGAGGGCGCGGACGTATTCGGGTCCCACTCCCTGCGAGCGCAGGGCGACGAGCTGTTCGGCGGTCAGCGCGGGATACCCGAGCGCGTCCATCTCGTCGATGTACTCGGGGGTGACGCCGGCCTGGGCCATCTCGAGGATGCGCTCGAGGGGGAACGCGCGCGGCTCGGGCTTCGCTTGCGGCGCGGGCTTGGGCTTCGCCTTGGGATCGGCCTGGGGAGCCGGTTTCGTGTCCTGGGCCGCCGCGGCCGCCGAAGCCGGCGACTCGGAGATGCTCTCCGGCACGACGAACGCCCAGCCGGGCGATCCGCTCGAGGAGTGAGCCCCCGGTGGCGGCCATGGCCAGCGCGGGCGCGTCGGAGCACAACCCCTGCAGGTCGGCCAGGGCGCGCGCGTAGCGAGTGGCGTTCCCGCCCGCCGCCACCGCGAGGTCGTCGCAGCAGTGCTCGCGCTCGACCCGCATCCGGTGCGACACCCACCAGACGGCCGGATGGTAGAAGAGCAGCGTCTCTACGGCGGTCTGGAGCAGGTTCATCAGGTAGTCGCAGCGGCGGATGTGGGCCAGCTCGTGGGCCAGGATCAGCTCGAGCTGCCCCGCGGAGAGGCCGGTGAGGGCGCTGGCGGGTAACAGGATGACGGGTCGCAGCCAGCCGATCACCGTGGGCACCTGGACGAGAGCCGACTCGTAGAGGCGCACGGGCGCCGAGACCCGCAGGGCGTCGACCAGACGGACCAGCATGCTCTCGATCGCCGCGGGCGCGGCCGTCAGCCCCGAGCGCCGCAGGCGCTGCACGAGGGCCCAGCCGCCCAGCGCGCGCAGCGAGAGAACGAGCACGCCGGCGCCCCAGAGGCCCACCAGGCCGGGCAGCAGCCGCTCCACGCGGCTCCGCAGCTCGTGAGTCGAGGACGCGTCCGTCGATCCAACCAGAGAGCTCGACGCGGCCGTGACCGGCGTCGCCCACTCCCCCACCGGGCCGGCGGCGGGAGCCGTGCGCCCGGCCGGCGGTTCCAGCCCTCGCATGACCTGGAAGGTCACCACGGGCAGCAGGAGCATGAGGAGGAGCGTCGAGGACGCGACCAGATAGCGGACTTGGGGCGCCGCCCGCCGCATCAGGAGGTTCAGGCTCGCCAGCAGGGCCGCGGCGGCCGCCCCCTGCCAGACGAAGTGCAGCAGGCTCCAGCCAAGGGCGCGGATCATTGCTTACCTCCCTCGAGTCGGTCGAGCATCTCGCGGATGCGCGCCAGCTCCTTGCGCGACGTCTTGCGCGCCGAGAGCGCGTGCATCACGAGCTTGGTGGCCGAGCCCCCGAAGGCCCGGTCGAGCAGGTCGCGCACGAGCTGGCGCTGCGTCTGGTCCTCCGGCGCCCCCGCCGCGTAGACGTGGGCCCGGGCGGTCTCGTCCCGGCGCACCAGCCCCTTGTCGGTCATGATCTGGAGCAGCTTGAGCGCGGTCGTGTAGCCGGTGGGCCGCTGCTGCTCCATGCGCTCCTGGATCTCGCGCACCGTGCTGGGCCCGTTCTCCCAGAGCAGGCGCAGGATCGCCAGCTCGGCCGGCGTCGGGCGGGGGGGCGGCGTCATGGGCAGAATCTAGTACGAAGGCTTTCGTCGTGTCAACGAAATTCTTCGTACAACGTTTTGGACAGGGCTGCGAATCCCCTACGTCCCGAAACCCAGCCGCTGCGCCTGCTTCTCCGCCTGGAGCGCCAGCTCCATGGCCAGGCAGCAGTGCGCCTGGGGCATCGCGGTCTCGGTCCGGTTCAGCACGTCGTCGACGAGCTGCCCCCCGTAGGGCAGCGGCTGGTCCTTGCAATCGAAGTAGCGGGTCGTCTTCTGGTCGACCAGGAGCAGATGGTTGCCGCCCGGCCGACCCGCGATGTCGACGTTCTTGCGCACCTCGATGTAGCCGTCCGTGCCCAGGACCGTGAGCCGCCCGTCCCCCCAGGTGTTGAGGCCATCCGGGGTGAACCAGTCGAGGCGCATGTAGCCGCTGCCCCCGCTCCCCCGCAGCATGGCGTCGCCGAAGTCCTCGATCCCGGGGTGGTCCGCATGGTGAACGTTCCCCACCCGCGAGGCCACCACCTCGGCGCGGGTGGATCCGGTCAAGAACAGGAACTGCTCGCACTGGTGGGAGCCGATGTCGCACAGGATCCCGCCGTAGCGCTCGCGCTCGAAGAACCAGGCGGGGCGCGTCTTGGGGGTCATGCGGTGCGGGCCCATCCCGATCGTCTGGACCACCTGGCCGATGGCTCCCGCCTTCACCAGCTCACCCGCCTTGAGAGTGGCCCGGTTCTCCAGCCGCTCCCCGTACAGGATCGAATAGATCCGTTTGGTCTCCGCTTGCACGCGGCGCACGTCCGCGAGCTGCTCCAGGGTGGTCACCCCTGGCTTGTCGACCATGACGTCCTTGCCGTGGCGCATCGCCTCGACGGCCAGCGGGCCGCGCTCGTTCGGGATCGAGGCGCTGACCACGAGCTGGATGGAGGAGTCCTCGAGGATCTCCCGCTCGCTCCGGGCCAGCTTCGCCTGGGGATACCGTTTGGAGAAGGCGGCCGCCAGGTCCGGCTCCTTGGCGAAGAACGAGACGAGCGCGCCGCCTCCTCGGATCACCGTATCGACCTGTCCGTTGATGTGGCCGTGATTGAGGCCGATGGCGGCGAAGCGGATGCGGGGGGTCTTCGCGGGCTGCTCTCCCCTCTCCTGCGCGGAGGCGCCTCTCGCCCGCCCCGAAGCCCAGGCCATCCCCGCCGCCGTGGTGATCGACGCCTTCAAGAACCCGCGCCGCCCCGCTCGCTCCCTGTTCATGGCCTTCCTCCTCCTGCTGACGTACTCACGATGATTGCGACCATCCTTCGGCCCGGTCTGAAAGCGAACCTGCCATTCACGACGATCAACTGGCCCCGCCTATGGGTCGTCGTAGAGGGCATCTTCTTCCCCCTCCCATGCCCTTTCGAGCCGCCGCTGGCAAAGGCGCCGCCACTCCAGGTCCTCGCGTCCCCGAACCCTGGCAACCCGCATGCGCGTCCTTCTCCCTCTAGTCAAAGCCACATCAAGCCGCGCTAAGAAATCACCGCCAGCTCGTGCAGGTACTCGACGAACGACATCACCGCGCCGTCCCAGCCCATCGTCTTCGGGTTCGAGGACTCGATGACGTAGTACTCGTCGGGGGCGTGCGCGCCGCTGCCGTGGCCGAGGCCGAAATGGCCGGAGGGCAGCCGGAGCGGCGCGTCGGTGAAGACGTACCCGGGATAGGAGCCCGCGTTGCGCGGCCACAGGATCGGGTCGAGCCCCGCGCGCCGGTAGACCGAGAACTCCGCGCGGATCAGGGCCGCGTCCGCCGGGGTGCTGGTCGGGTCGTAGCCCCCGCTGGGGTTCACCTCGATGTCGCCGAAGCCGCGCTTCGCGAGATGCGCCTTGAGCGCGGCCACCGCGCCGTCGAAGGTCATGGCCGGCACCAGGCGCAGGTCGAGCTTGGCCACGGCCCGGTGCGGGAGAACCGTCTTGCCGCCCGGGCCCGTGTAGCCGGCCACCAGCCCCTCGATGTTCACGGTGGGCGTCGAGACGAAGCGCTCCAGCGAGGCGCGCCAGGCCAGGTCGTGCGCCCAGCGGTCGGTCGAGAGCATGCGCTTGGCGGTGGGCTCGGACAGCCGCGCCGCCGCCGCGTCGATCATCGCGCGCTCCGCGGCCGAGACCGGAAGCGCGGCCTCCGCGAATCCGTCGATCGCGGGATCGCCGTCGGCGGTGACGAGGGTGGCCAGGGCCTGCACGAGGTGGAACGACGGGCTGTCCAGGCGCGCGCGGTTGCTCGAGTGCACGTCCTTCTTCGGCCCCCTGCCCCACTTCGCGCCGCTCGCCACCAGCTCCAGCTCCACGACTCCCTTGGCGCCGAGCGACACGGTCACCGTCCCGTCCGGGTCCTGGGAGGCCGAGGGCATGAACACGCCGGTGCAGCGCTTCAGGGCGGCCGCGACCTCCGGTTGCCGCACCACCTGGCGGAAGTGCGGCGAGCCGATCTCCTCCTCGCCCTCGGCCACCAGCACGAGGTTCACGGGCGGCTTCTTGCCCGCCCCGCGGATCGCGTGCAGGGCCGCCAGGAACGCCGCCTGGGGCCCCTTCTGGTTCACCGCGCCCCGGCCCATCAGCACCTTGCCGAAGCCGGGCTTGTCGACGAGGGCCGCGTCCCAGGCGGGCGAGGACCACTCGGCGGGATCGACCTGCTTGACGTCGTACATGAAGTAGATCCCGACCGTCCGCGCGGCCCCTGCGTCCAGGGTGGCGAACACGCCGGGCTGTCCGTCGGTCGGCATGCGGGTCACGCTCTGGAAGCCGGCCTCGCGCGCCAGCTTCATCATCAGCTCGCAGCCCTCGGCCATCCCGCGGCCTTCGGCCGCGATCGACGGCTGCTTGACCCACTCCTGCAGGCGCGCCACGCCCTCGGCGTGGCGTTTCGCGACCTCGGCCGAGATGCCGGCGAGGGCGTCCTGCGCGAAAGCGAATCGGGGAAGGGCGAGCGCAGCCGCCGAGGAGGCGGTCGCACCCAGGAAGGAGCGGCGGGAGGCTTCACTCATGGCCCCAGAGTCTAGCCCAGACTTTGAAGAAACCGCTCCTGGGAGCGTCCCTGGGAGATCGAGCCTCAAAGAGCCCTCCGCCCACTCGATGGGCGTCATGGCGCAGCGGTTGAGCAGGACGCGGCCTCCGCCACCCGCGTTTCGGGCGTCAGGCACCGTACTCGCGTTGCAACCGATTGACAGTGCGGTCCGTTGCTCCCGTGCCCCTGGCGTGGCAAGACGATTGCTTTCTCTGCGCCTGTCACCCGCTTTCGGAACAGCGCCCGCGGGCGCAGGGGTGCAGAGGAGAAGCGCATGCGCTTTGTGCGAATTGGTCTGTGGACCCTGGCCGTCGCCGTCCTGCCGGCCGGGACCGCGCTGGCCGCGACCCAGGAACGCGAGGGCTTCTGGATCGGCTTCGGATTCGGCTATGGCTCCGCCCGTGTGAGCTGCGACGATTGCGTGGCCAACGGCCGAGAGGGCGGCCTCGCCGGTTTCCTCAAGGTCGGCGGGACATTGAACCGGAAGGTTCTCCTGGGAACCGAGGTCAGCTTCTGGACCAAGACACAGGCGGTAGACACGCTCAACTTCGGCAACGCTACCTTCACAGTCACCTTCTACCCTTGGACTTCGTCGGGCTTCTTCGTGAAGGGTGGCGCCGGCCTCTCACTCGTCAATACCGACGTGGTCGAGGGGGGGGATGTGATTACCCTGGACCTCGGCGATGGCTTCGGTGCGATCGCAGGCGTCGGCTACGACCTGCGGATTCGTCGCAACCTGTCCATCACTCCCGTGTGCAACTTCTACATGGGCTGGCCGGGCGACCTGAGAGTCGGGGCCCAAACGGTCGCCCGCAACTGGCGGTTCAACGTCGTCGAGCTCTCGCTCGGGCTCACGTTCCACTGACGCGAGTCGGGAGCCTCACTTCCAGGACAGGCTGACGTTGCCGCGGGCGCGGGCCACCTGCACGTCCAGGCGCCGGGTGGCGCCGGAGCGGAAGGTCCCGAAGAGCCGAGCCGTCGTCAGATGGTCCTCCCACTTCACCTGCACCCGCACGTCGTGCCGGCCCGGGCTGAGGGTCAGGATGGGCTGGAGGGTCTTCCGCGTGACCCGGCTGTCGAAGTCGTCGTCCAGCGTTCGCTTTCCGTCCACGAACACCTGGATGTTGCCGCGGCGGAGGTCATGCTGGAAGTCGATGGCCAGCTTCCCGGGCGTGGCCGCGTCGCGCTCGCTCGGCCGGGCGCGGCTCGTCGTGGGCTGGGTGGATGGCCGCGGCGAGGGGAGGATCGGCTCCACGAAGGGGGTTGCGATGGCCACGGGGCTGGGCGGGGCGGGACGCGCAGCCGGGGCAGGCAGTGGGAGCTTCGGCAGGCGGGACGCCAGGTCCCGCAGCGTCGAAGACGAGGGCAAGACCCGGCCCAGCGCGTCGCGCCACGACTGGCGGGCGGCCGGAGTGAAGTAGAGGTACGCGCCCGTGAGGCCCGCCAGCACCACCATCAGGCTGGCGAACCGGCGGCGGGCCCGGGCCGGGGGCTTCTCCCCGAGGACCGCCACCTGCGTTCCCTCCGACGGAGACGGCGGGGTCCAGGCCGCGCGGTGCCGGGGTGGCCGTCCGGCCAGCACGTCCCCGATGTCCTCGGCCAGCGTCTTCCCGTCGACATACCGGGCCGAGGGCGCCTTGGCCATGGCCCGCGCGACCACGTAATCCACCTCGGCCGGGAGGCCGCCGACCACCTCCGAGAGAGGCGGCGGGCTGTAGTAGGCAACCCGGGCCAGGACGACGGGTACGGTGGGCGCGTCGAAGGCCGGCTTGCCCGTCATCAGCGTATGGGCCACCGATCCCAGCGAGAAGAGGTCGGTCCGGCCGTCCACCGTGTGGCCCAGGGCCTGCTCGGGAGACATGTAGAGAGGCGTCCCGAAGATCTGGCCGGTGGAGGTGAGCTGGGAGGTCTCCAGCTTGGCGATCCCGAAGTCCATGACCTTGGGCTCGCGGGAGTCCAGCACCATGATGTTGGCCGGCTTGATGTCGCGGTGAATCACGCCCTCGCCGTGCGCGTAGTGCAAGGCTTCGGCGACCCGGCCCACGATGCGCAGCGCCTCGCGCCACTCCAGCCGGCCCTTCTCGGCGACGAGCTCGGCCAGGGTGCGCCCGTGCAGGTACTCGAGCGCCATGTAGAGGATGCCGTGCTCGGGGTCGCGGCCCGTGTCGTGCACGACCACGAGACCCGGGTGGGAGAGCCGGGCCGCGATCTGGGCCTCCGCGCGGAAGCGCCTCTCGTACTCCTGGCGCTGGCGCGCGTCTCCGGCCAGGGACAGCCGGATGGTCTTGAGGGCGACCGTCCGGCCGAGGTCGGGGTCCTCGGCCTCGTAGACGACGCCCATCATCCCGGCCCCGAGCTCCTTGCGGATCTCGTACCGGCCGATCGACCGGGGGAAGTCTTTTTTGGGGGCCTTCCTCATGTATCGGCCCTCCCCCATCCCCCGCTCGGATGACGAGGACGCCGGCGCCATTCTCTCACGAGCCGCCGCTGCCTTCATTGACCGCCGACAGGCGTGCGGATAGCCTGCGTCGATGCTCCTCGCCCTCCTGCTGGCGCCGGCGCTCGCCGTCGCCCAGGATCCCCAGTCGCCCGACCCCGCGAACCCGTTCGGCCGCAAGTACCCGCCGCGCATCTACGACGCCCAGCGCCTCCAGGGAAAGCCGCCCGCGATCGACGGCCGCCTGGACGACGAGGCCTGGAAACAGGGCGAGTGGTCGGGGAACTACACGATGCAGCTGCCCACCGAGGGCGCCCCCCCCGACCAAGCCCACCGAGTTCAAGATCCTCTACGACGACAAGCACCTCTACTTCGCCATTCGCGCCTACGACGACCCCGGCAAGATCCACCGCTACCCGGCCGCCGCGACGACTTCCAGGGCTATGCCGTCGACATCGTGGGCATCTGCTTCGACAGCTACAACCACAAGCGCACCGGCTTCGAGTTCGACCTCACCGCGGGCGGCGGCAAGATCGACCTGATCCTCGGCAACGGGGAGATGGAGTGGGACACCACGTGGGACGCGGTGGCGCGCAACCTGGAGGAGAGCCAGTGGCAGCTCATCCCCCGCCAGAACACGGGTCGGATGTACCAGCTCGGCGAGCTGCACGGCATTCGCGACCTCCCGCCCTCGCGGCACGTCGAGGTCCTCCCGCACGTGCTCGGGAAGTCGAGCTCCGGGCCGTCGGTGCCCGGGCAAGGCGCCGACTTCGCAGGGGCGCTCGGCCTCGACGCGAAGGTCGGGCTCACCACCAACTTCACGCTCGACGCCACCGTGAACCCGGACTTCGGCCAGGTGGAGGCCGACCCTTCGGTCGTGAACCTCACCGCCTACGAGACGTTCTACGAGGAGAAGCGGCCGTTCTTCGTCGAGGGGCGCAAGATCCTCGCCTTCGTGACCCAGGACGAGGACCAGCTCTTGTACTCGCGCCGCATCGGCCAGTTGCCGTCCTATGCGCCGCCCGCGGCCGAGGGCGAGACCCTGCGCATGCCCGACAGCACCACGATCCTCGGCGCCGCGAAGGTCACGGGCAAGACGAACAGCGGCCTCTCCGTCGCGGTCCTCCAGAGCTTCACCCAGAAGGAGACCGCGAGCCTCTCCTCGCCGACGGGATCACGGGAGGCGGCCGTCGAGCCCTTCGGCAGCTACACGGTCGGCCGCGTGCAGAAGGACTGGAACAAGGGCAACACCATCCTCGGCGGCATGCTCACCTCGACCCACCGCTGGGTACACGACCCCGCGCTGGCGTTCCTCCCCACCCAGGCCTGGACCGGCGGCCTCGACTTCACGCACTACCTTGGCGACCGCGCCTGGGTCCTCGGGGTCAACGGCCTCTTCAGCCGGGTGGAGGGCGAACGCGACGCGATCCACGCATTGCAGACCAACGCGGTGGACTACTACCAGCGGCCCGACGCGACCCACCTCGGGGTGGACGCGAACGCCGGGTCGGTCTCCGGCCACGGCGGCTCGGTGCGCTTCGGCCGCTCGGGCAAGAGCCGCTTCGGGGCCGCCGGGCAGTTCCTCTGGTACTCCCCCGGCCTCGACCTCAACGACGTCGGCTACCGGCGGCAGGCCGATCTCCGTTCCAGCCAGGTGCTCCTGAGCTGGTCGGAGCCGAAGCCGAAGGGCGCGCTCCGCGAGTACGCCAGCCAGCTCTCCCGCACGGACCAGTGGGACTTCGGAGGGCTCGCCACGAAGGCGACCACCGCCGCGACGGCCTCGGGAACGTTCAGCAACAAATGGCGCGCCCAGGCGAACTTCGGCTTCAACGAGTACGTGGACACGCGCGCTCTCCGCGGCGGACCTGCGCTCCGCGGGAGCGACTACTACACGTCGATCCTGAGCGTCGCTAGTGACGCCTCACGCCGCGCGACCGGCTCGCTCGTCGGAGAGCACGCCTGGACGGTCGAGGGCGGAAACGTTGCGAACCGGGTCGCGGCCGAGGTGGGCCTCCGCCCATCGAACCGGTTGTCGCTCTCGGCCACGACCGACTACCTGCGGCTCCATGACGACCTGCAGTACGTCACCACCGCGGAAACGGGCAATGGGCCGCGCTGGCTGCTCGGACGGATCCGCCAGGACGTCTGGAGCCTCACCCCGCGCCTGAACGTCGCGATCGCGCCCGACCTCACGGTGCAGTACTACGGCAGCCCCTTCATCGCCACCGGGCGGTACACGAATCTTCGCAAGGCGACGAGCACCCTCGCGCACGCCTACGAGGACCGCTTCCACCGCTACGGCCCCGGCGAGATCGCCTTCTCCCCC
>WNFT01000540.1_pt1 | contig 45525 bp, 76 predicted proteins | sample 5400191 | NCBI WGS metagenome assembly WNFT01 (sample SAMN13153359, study PRJNA577476) | soil metagenome | isolation source: 80 cm saprolite under Madrone tree | place: USA:California | collected 2016-06-14 | reverse complement strand
TGGTGGAAGTTGAGGTTGTAGTCGAAGTCGACGTAGTCGTGGTAGAAGTTGAGGTTGAAGTAGTCGTAGTCGAAGTGGAAGTTGAGGTGGTAGTAGTAGTTGAGGTCGAAGTCGTAGTGGTCGAGGTACTGGTGGAAGTAGTAGTAGTTGAAGTACTTGTTGAAGTTGAAGTTGTGGTACTTGTACTAGTCGTTGTTGTAGACGTACTTGTCGAAGTTGAAGTAGAAGTAGTAGTAGATGTTGAAGTAGTTGTTGTTGAAGTACTGGTTGAAGTTGTAGTACTGGTACTCGTACTAGTCGTCGTAGTAGATGTTGAAGTTGATGTAGTTGTCGTAGTTGAAGTACTAGTAGTAGTCGTTGAGGTTGAAGTCGAAGTAGTTGTAGTAGATGTACTTGTCGAAGTAGTAGTAGTTGAAGTCGTAGTTGAAGTTGTAGTAGTAGTCGAAGTAGTAGTACCCGCTGAATTTCCTACAGCAAATATTAAAAATTCTCTAGCGGTAGCATCAGCCGTTCCCCAATTTAGAGTAAATCCGGTAGAGTCGAACGAAGACAAATCAGCTTCCGCATTTGTAGTTACTGTAGAACCTTCTACTAACATTCCAATCACATTGGACCTATTTAATGCTCTACTATTAGTTGTTCCTAGCGAAACAAGTTCTCCTCCCCATATATAACCGCGAGCAGTAGTCGCACTTGCAGCTCCAATCGTCATTCTTCCTGCTGAAGTATTAATTGACGAACTGGCAGTATTATCTACGCTTGTTAATATAATTCCGGTAGGCTGAAAACCCGGTCCGGTATTAGCCTTAGTTCCTGTACTAGTTTTTTGAGTATCACTACCTACAAAATAGCTACCTCCTTTTAAACATAAAACCCAAAGAAAAGCTCCGCTGGTAGTAGTAGAAAAATTTAATGTAAACCCATCACTATCTAAAGAAGTTAAGTCAGCCTCAATTGATTTAGTAGTACCTGAAGCTAACGCGCCTATTACTTTAGTAGTTAATTCAATTCTATTTCCATTAAAAACCGATGAATAACCGCGCTTAGTTGAAGATTGCCCAAATCCTATACCAAAAATAGCATTAGTAGTATTAGTAGTAACCGCAGTTGTTAGTCCGGCAGTAATAATTAAAAGTGCATCAGGTTTAAAACCCACACCCGTTGTGGCTTGACTACCCGTAGAAGCAGGCGCGGTAATTTCTTTTAAAGCAACATTAGTTAAATCAGCACCTCCTAACGCAAAATAGTTAAGAATAAAAGCCGATAGAGGAGCAGTAGTAATATTTATAGTAAATCCGTCTGAGTCAAGACTTACTAAATCTGCCTCCATTAAAGTTACACCGGCAATACTTATGTAAGTAATGCACTTTGTATCTGTGGTACGTGTAGCATTTGTACTCCCTCCGGAAAAGTCTATACTAGCCCGGCTACTTGAAGAAACACCAATACCAAATGAAAAATCACTAGCAACATTTCCGTCCTTATTATCAGCAGTTTCAGGTGTAAAATAAAAAAGTACTACTTTTGGTTGAAATCCAACGCCGGTAACTGCTTGATTACCTGTAGAAGTATTTAAAGCAAATGAACCAACCTTTGTTGAAAACGCCATAAAACGATTGTAGAAGATTTAAGTCGAAGAATAAACAAAGAGGAAACTATAACTCGTCTATATGAATTTTAGGTATTCTCTGAGAAAGAAGAAGGAATATTATTTAAAACTGCATATTCACCAAAATATGCTATTGCAGCTTTATTATAAGCAAGAGCGGCCTGTTCTTTAATAAAAAATAATCCCAAAGATATTTTTTGTTGTTTTATCTTTATAGTTGCTCTCCATTTTTTAGTAGTTTTATGAAAAGTTACTCCTCTATAACCAGAAATATTCGGTTTCCAAGATTTTCTATTTGTACAATTTTGCGATCTAGTACATATCCTTAGATTTTCTTTTCTATTATCAAATCTATTTCCATTAATATGATCTACTTGCATTCTAACAGGAGGGTTCATTATAAATCTATGTATTGTAATAAAAACTCTTTTACCGTTTATATATCCATATCTACTAGGATAATTACTACTATTTACACTCCACTTATATTGATTCAACCATTCAAAATCTTCATCATCTATTAAAGTTTTTCTATTTTGAGTAAGCAAAATATACTTCATGCCCCCATGATATCACAACTCATCTGTAAATACAAATGGTACTCTCTGAAGAGGAATCTTAACGTCTTTATCATTTATAACTTTATGACTATGGCCCCAACAATCAAATCCGTTAGGCCATAATTCATCGTTATTATTCCAACGGGGACGTGAATTTAGATATTTACTTTCTTTATTATCAAGCGTCATATTACGGCTTTTAGACCAATGATGCCAAACCCAACTTTTAGAAGTACCAACCATCCGTCTATGAAAGTCAACGTCACATTCATCTATAGGTTTAGGATATGCACAAGAATATGCCCTCGCGTTCATATCATAATCTTCTCCGCCTCCGGGAAAAAACTTCTCATCCAATAATCCTATTTCTTCTAACCCTGTTTTTTTAAAGACAGTACACCACATAGCAATAGCATCACAACAACTTCCCTTACTCCATGTCGGATGATTTTCTAAAAGAGAATTATATTCTTCTTCTGAAAACTGTTCCTGATAAATAAAGGGTTTTCCATTAACAATAGGTACAATTCCACTTTTATCATCAATAGGATAAAACCCTTGAGGCGGTTGCCAAATTTCTTTATTATCATTAGATAAACCGTAACCCCAACTAGCTTCTTTTGGACTCATTGGATTAACCGCTATAATTTTACTATCCTGTGCAAATGTATCAATAATTCCCTGAAACCATCTCGAATCTATAAACTCAATATCATCATTAGCGAGAGTTATATATTTTGTATCTGCTAACCTAATTCCTGTATTCATAGCTTTAGCAAATCCTAAATTTCTATAGCTTTTAATCCATAAATGAGCATATTTTTGACACTTTTTTTGCGCTTCATCATCTTGTGTCTGGTCTATAACAATTACATTAAATCTATCAGCTTGAGTATAGCGATACAACGTAAATAACATACGCTCAATATAGTCTGAACGGATAATAGGAATAACAAATGTATTTATTTTCATATTTTCTCTTTTATAGTTAATAGATAACTATTAACTATAAACAAAAAATATTATCCTGTTTTATCAGTACTAAATACTCTTAATGCTAATTCAGGATTAATAGCATTGAGAACAGTAAGTCTTTCTTCCTGATATTTATCATCTTCTTTTTCCTGTACTTCTACTATATCTTTTAACTGCTTAGCTAACTTATTAAGTTTTAAACAATAAGTTATACCTGTAGTATGCAAAGCTATAGCGTCCTCGTCTGAGATTAAACCATTAGAAGCTGCTTGATTAATTACCTCAATATCCTTCATTTTTTATCACCTCCTTTCATCTTATACATTTTAGTTCCACAAGTAATACATTGAGCTGTACTGGCTTTTCTTCCATTACGCAAAACGGTATCTGTAGCATTTTTATATTCTTTAAGTTCTTTACATTTCATGCAATACATTTTTTTATCCATAAAATCACCCCCTTTATTTACAAGGCTGAATTAACCCCTTATCCCAAGCTTCGGACATAAAATAAAATTTAGTATTTTGATCCCACGGAACTCCAAATCTTTCTTCAATATCTTGAAATCCATTCCTTCCATTAGGATCTGAACTAGGTATATTCCAGGTATGGAAATGAACAATATCCGGATTACAATCAATACATATTATTTTAGAATTTTTGGGTCTAGCAGGTTTATTATAATGTCTATCACAAATCATAAAATCCATATCAGTTAAAGCTTTATAAACCGCTGATGGATCTTTTATAATTGGATCTTTTTCATTGGCGGGATAACCGTTTAAATCCGGTGTTATTGACCATCCGGGAGCTTTAAAATTCTTACTAAAAGTAAAAACCGTATCTATTCTTGACATAAACATCTGTGTTCTCTCATAATCCCAACCATAACATTCAAAATTACTTTCATGATTCCATCCATGGATTGCTAATCCAATCCAATCTTTATGAGATTTTAAGAGATTAAGCATATTACTAGAAATTCTATCCGGTATTGTATAAAGAGTTATTTTAAAATTAGGATATTTTGCTTTCCATGCAAAAAGAAAATTGAGTCCATTCCTGTCCCAACGATCCTGAAAATCATCAGCTTCTACTATCGCTATTTGTTTTTTCTCATCCCATTTATTCATAATTAGTTATAATCTTTTAAAATATCTACTTTTTCTACTAAAGGAGTTATTTTTTCTTTTTTCTTTCTTTCCCTTTTTTTTGCGTCTTTAATTATTGTTCTTTCTGCTAATTTTAATTCTATTATTTCTATTTTTTTTACTTCGTCAACTAAAGATTTAATAGTTATTTCAGAAATATCCCTCCATTCAATTAAGTCATTAATTACTGCTTTATAATTTTTTATCAAAAATAAAGCAGATATATTAACTACTAAGCTTACAAAAAGTAATACAAATAATATTACAAATATCATAAATTTATAAATTCATCTATTTCTTTAAACATACGCTCATTAGAATAATATTTTTGAATATATTCCCTATAATTAAAGTTTAATATCTGATTATCATTTAACTTATGTATAACTTCTTCGTGAGTTTCATATAAAAGAGAAAAAGGCCAAATATTCTGACTACCTAAGAAATCATTTATAAAAACAGGAATATTTTTAGCCATTGCTTCACCAATCGCATAGCAAAAAGCTTCTTTTTGTCCGGGATGAAGCATCACATCAATATTTTCCAACCATTCATTCATATTATTTTGGTGTCCATATAAAGTTACAGCTTCACGGATTCCTCTTGAATCAAGATAATAATTCCAATTAGCCGGATCATACATACTATTTTCATGTTGTCCTCTCACATGAAGTCTCCATCTATTATCTTTTTGGTATAAAGAAGTAAAAATATCCAATCCTCCTATATGATTCTTATATTTCCACATATCTCCCAAAACCATTCCTAATTGAAATCCATCTGTCTGTTTAGACTTTAAAGTAAACCTATCTAGATTAACTCCCGGTTTTATCACTCTTTGTTTATCGTTGCTAATTTTAACTTCCTGATTTACTTTCTCTTTAATATGATCTGCTATAAATACTATTTTATCAACCCAATCTATAATAGCTTGATCCCGCATAAGCCCTATCCATACTTCCCAATCTAAAGCCCTTACTATAATTAAAGGTTTTTTATTATTATCCCAGGGATCAGTCCGTGATACACCATCAACTCCGTGATAAAGTTTCCAAAGATAATGAATATTATTATCCCAAGTATCAATCCAATAAATATCAGCCCACTGAGCCAATTTTTCAGAAGCCCCTGTCTCAAATCGCACTTCATGACCAAGAGATTCCCAGTGATTAATAATATCCCCAGTAAACTTTTTATTATTATTATCTGCTATTGCAATGCGCATAATTTAAAATTAAGGGTCAAGTAAAACTAATCCTAATATAAGTAAAAATGATATTAAACTAAAAATAGGATAAAATATTACAGAAACAACTATCCCTAATAATAAAAAACATATTCCCCATGATCTATTTTTCATAATTTTTATTTTTTTCTACTTCTTCGATTTCTTTTAACCAAAGATAAGCATCTGCCAAATGAGCCATCATTCTTTTAAATCTTAATTTGTCAGATTGAGTATCCAGTAAATTTTCCTCTTTTGAAAGCTTTTTTAATAAAGAAGAAATTATTACTTTACTATCTGTAATAACGCTCATGGCAATTTCCACTCCCTTCCGCAATCTTCCTTTAAATATCTTTCTATCATAATTAATAAATCTTTTACTTTATTAAAAGATGACCATTGATTATAATCAAAACCTTTAATTTCTTTATAAGTAAACGAAAGAAGAATCTTTATCTTTTCTATAGCTTCCTCCGGAGTTGAATAATATTCAACCCAATCATGTAAAAAATTCTCCATTCCGGGAGTATATTGTTGAAGTAATTTACCACGGGTATATAAAACTCTTCCGACTCTATTGCTCCAATATCCATATAAATGAGGATCGCAAGAAGTTCCTAACACTACTTTCGCTTGTGCAATAATTTTATTAGCTTCTATTCCAAAAACAGCAGGTCGAGCTTCAAATCCCTGTCTTTTCCACTCCTCATAATCAGGACCATAAACAATAACCGGAATTTCTTTATTAATTGCTTTAAGTAAATCTACTCTTCCATTTTGATTATCACATGAACCTAAATAAACTACATCTAATCTAGTTTGTGTAAAAACATAAGGCACAGATCCATCTACGCTATCAAACTGAAAATAGTAAAATCTAATATCATTTTTATGAAATTCACTTACACGACCTAATTCACCGGAAAGATATAAATCTGCTTGCTGGGCCATCTTTTTATGCCATTCTATTCCTAAATCAACACTATCCCATACCCAATAAAAAACAGGACATTTATATTTTTCCCTGGCAAACTGTATAAAAGACCCATCATAAAAATGATGCCATTTAGCAAAAATAACAATATCCATCTGAATATCTTCAGGAACTTTATATTTATCTTTAGGCGAATTTTCTATTACATATTCACGCCATTCATCACGGGGAATCTTATAGACTTCATGTCCCAATTCTTCCATTGATCTAGCAATATGTACTTCATCCGCTATCTCACCGCTAGGCGATTGTTGAAAATTACCCACAAGTCCTATTTTCATAATTGTTTAGTATATTTATTTTCCCATTCAGGAAAATATATCCTCCCTTCTTCTTTTGTCGGAATTTTAAAATCGGCTTCCCATATTCCATTATCGGTACGGTCAAATCCCCATTTTTCTTTAAAATAAGCATAATTTTTAAATCTATAGGAATCATTTTTAGGCTCAAAAGTTCCACTAGTTTGACTAAAATGATAAACAATACAATTAGTATTTTGATATGGTTGAATACCCGCTAATTTAATTTTATATTCCAAATCTGAATCTCCATTACTTCCCCATGGATCATAATTAATATCATAACCTTCAATTGTATTCCACAGTTTACGCTTTATTAATAAAGGAAAATTAAATCCAGTTTTCCATTTACCAGAAGTTGCTACATTCCAATTTTTTGCATATTCTAACCAACTTTGTTTATTAAAATCTCCTCCAGCACCACCAAAAAATTGAATGATAAAAGTTGGGGCACCAGATCGTGGTTCAATAAGCATAGGCGATATAGCTTTTATTTCTTCTTTTCCAAACCAAGATAAATCTGTTAATTTTTCCCACCATCCAGGCGCATAAATCATGTCATCGTTTGTTATAAATATCCAAGGTGTATTTATAGTCGCAATAGCCGCATTAACCGCCTTACACTGTCCCTGCTCTTCTAAAGTCATAATAGATGTTGTTTTTTTATCTACTTCTCCCCATAAATCAAAATCACTTTGAAAATCTAATCCATTTATAACAATAATTTTTTTCATTTCAGGAATTGTCTCGTTTAAAGATTTAATACATTCCATAAAAGCTCTCTTTTGGTCATCCGTACGGTTAAGTGTAGGAATAATAATAGTTACATCAGACTGACTAATCATATATAAATTTTTTTATTTCTTTTGCCTGTTTATGTTTTATATGTTTTGTATAATCCCGCACAAGCTTTTTATGGTGTTTTAAACGGTAATAACCTCCATTAATAGTCCTACAAGCAGCGCATAATTTGTCTTTTTCCCATAAAGATGACCTTACACGTTTACTACATTGCTTACAAAGCGTTTCTTTATTTTTCATATTTTTTACTTCGTTTATATTTAGCCATCTGCCTATTAGCTTCAGCTTGATCTACTTTTCTTTGATTACGTTTAACTAAAAAATCCCAAAGCTGAGTTTGAAAAATAGGAGTTTTCATTATCCGTACGTGCATTTTACTCAAAATATTCTTAGGATACCTTTTAATAAATGGTTCCATAGTCATAGCAGCTTCCTTTTCCCTTAATTTCCTTGCTAATTTTACTTTATCTTTATGTTTCATATCTTTTTAAGGAGAAATAATGTATTTGTCTTACCTTCCTTATTAATTTCTTCATCATTTTTTTCAAATTCTAATTCTAAATTATTTTCCTTGAAAGCTTCCATAAGTTTTTCTTTCGCGTATTCCTGTAAATGGGTATCTTCCCAATCTTTCCCGTCTTGACGGTCTAAACTATTCTTGCTATTTAAATTATTCTGTCCATTAGTAGTCATTGCACGCCATAAAACAATCAAAACATATTTTTTAGCTACTCTAGCAGCTTCACTAATTGCTAATTTATAATCATCAACATGATCTAACGCGTGAAGAAGAAGTACGCAGTCCCATGAATTATCTTCTTCCTTTAAATTTCTTGCATCTTGAACCTCAAAATTACCTGCTGGAAATTCTTTTTTACATACTTCAATCATTCCTTCTGAATAATCAACACCTTTATATTTTAAAAGTTGAAACAAAAATTCCGTTTTAATAAGTTGATAAATAGGAGCCGTACCACATCCTACATCTAAAATAGTATCTACCTCCTTAGTAAGTAATAAATTTAATAAAAATATACGGTGGGATTGAGCACCCATTTGATATGTATTTCCATCTTTAACAATATAGTCCCAATAATTTTTAGGATTTTGCATAGTTAATTTATTTTAAAAACCATATTTTCAATATCCACATTCAGATTAGTAACAAAAGGTAAAAAATATACTGTTGCTAAATCTTTTACATTTGCTACCGAATCTGTAACTCCCGGTATAGCAGGTTCATAAATGATTTCTTTATTATTATATCTTGCAAACTTTTTTGCTAAATCACTAATTTTAGTTTTTACTCCTGTTCCAACTTCCAATTTCATATTTCTCCAATCTTTAAAAATAGCAGCATTAATAATATTAATTACATCTATTATAGAAATAAAATCCCTGGTTTCTTCCCCTCCATAAACAATCATTTTTTTATCATATAAAAATCTTGAAAATACAGATTGATTACTCATTCCTAAACCATACACGTTTTCTAACCGTAGAATGACCCCATTAACAGTAGAAAGCATTTTATCTACTAATTCTTCAGCTAAAAACTTTGAATAAGCATAAGGAGAAGAATAAGAATTTTTAACCGCAGCACTTGATATATGAATCATTCTTACTTTATCTCTGATACAAAGATTTAGAATATGATAAGTACCTAATGTATTTATATAAAAGTATGGTTGTGAAACAATAAATGATTCCCTAACATCAACTAAAGCCGCTAAATGAATAACCGCATCGTATCCTTGTACAGAATTTAAATCAAACAAATTTTTTTTATCTTTTATATCAATTCCCGTTATTTCATAAATATCAGAATTTAAAAAAGAAATTAAACTTGTTCCTATAAATCCCTTACTTCCTGTAATTAATAGTTTCATTTTTTTCATATTATTTAGGTAGAAAAGTATCTTTATCATAAGCATCCGGATTATCAAATTGTAAAACATAATCTTTAAGTTGCGGATTATGTCCCTGTTCTTCAGGCGTAAAATCGGTATAACCCCATCCTGAATTTTTATCCACATCTTTTCCAAATGGATGATAAGCACGAATCCGGCTAGTTATCCCCACTTTATACCCAATATTCTGAAGCCTTAAACAAATTGTACGCTCCTCATGATTCCTTCCGGCATGGATTATATTTTCCCATCCCCCCGCTTTCCAAACAGCATCACGCCGCATAATTCTCATTACAGCCCCGCACATATTCCTTTCTTTAACATCTTCAGAATCATCCGGATCAATACCTGCTGCTCCGATAAAAACATGAGGATGAAGAGAAATTGCACCATAATCCGGTCTTTCATCTAAAAATCCAACTAATTTAGTTAGCCAATCCGGCTCTAATTTAGGAACATAAATATCATTATCGCTTGTTATAAAATATTCACTTTCCGTAAGAGCTAATGCTATATTCCAAGCTGAATGAACTCCAATATTTTTTGAAAAATTAATCCTCATAAATATTTTATCTTTAAATTCATGATCTATTAGATAATTAGTATATAAATCATTATCCTGAATTAATAAAAAAATACGGAATGGGTAACCAGTACGCTTATATAAATAACTAAGAGTTTGTCTTGTATATTGAGGCCTTTTATAACACAAAATAAAAATATCAATAGGTTTATTCATACATCAAAAGGATCTAATTTTACTTTTCTAACTCCTGCTTTCATAGCCGCATAACCTTTTTTAGCTATCCGGCGCATTTCTTCAGGTGATAAAGTCGCAAAACCATTACCGCTATTTCTACCTCCTTTTCTTGCCATTTCCATTTTCCTGTCATGTGGAAAATTAGGACTGGAAAATCCGGCTTGTCCAGTTGGATGCACGCTATTAGGATTCTTTTTTATAAATATTTTCTTATCTGACATATACTCTCTCTAAAAGTAATGGTATAGGCATACATAAATATGTCCTTAAATATTTATAAAACAAAGCGTAATCCTGACCCCAGGGATTACCAATTTCTTTAATAATTTTATTCTTTTCATTTTCATGGTCTACCATAAAATATTGCTGAGTTTCAGGAAATTCCAATTGAAACCAAGCTGAAAAATCATAAGGACTAGACATACACAAATTTCTAACTCCACCATAATTCAAAGAACTACAATCTATATTTTTTATCTCATTTTCAGGAAAAGCACCTAGTTTTTTATAAATATCTTTATTAAATACATAAGTTCCATTTACAATATTTCCCCCTCCAAATACTTCATGTCCTTTTCTTTTTTCTTTTGGTTGGAATACTCCTCTTTTAGTTATTACCCCATCCTTATGAACATAAAAACAACCAAAATTAAACATCTTATATTTCGGATAAGTTTCCCAATAAACATTAATAACAGATAATGCTTCCGGAACTAATTCATCATCAGCATCCAACATCCAAAAAATATCATTCTTAGCCTTTTTAAAACCCTCATTATATGCTGTAATTCTTTGCAAGTTAGGTTGATTAATAACTTTAATCCATCTATAGTCAGGAATTTTTAATTGGACAATACTGCCATCATTGATAATGATATGTTCAATTAAATCCTTATTATAAATTTGATGTTTTATAGATTCTATACAACGATATAATTCTTGAGATTTTTGTTCATTATATGAATAAATGGGAGTAATAATACTAAATGTTTTCATTTTAATAACCCCAAATTTCTTTTAATTTAATTTTACTTTCATCCATAATTTTAGAAGTTTCATCCATTCCGCTTGTTGTTCCTCCAATAATATGAAATGTTCTAACTCTTTTTGTAGAAGCTATTTTTCCACCTGATTTTTCTATTCTACGCATTAAATCTAAATCTTCCCCGTACAAGAAAAATTCTTCATTAAAAAGACCTACCCTTCCAAATACTTCTTTTTTCGTAAGGACACAAGAGAAATCCCGGAATGTATCTAAACATTCTTCAACGGGTTTCCCCAATGTCTCCTTACGAAAATCAGCTGATTCAACTGCCCGCGCAAAAGGCATCCCATACATTGGTTGAGCCATAACTAGATCAACATAACTTAAAGCTTCCTGCATATCTTCAAGCCAATGTTCGTAAACGCAAACGTCACTATTGATAATTGCTATATATTCACCCTGAGCGCATCTAATTGCCTGATTTACAGCTTTTGAATAACCTAAATTAACTTTATTAGGTATTACTTTATCGCAATAAGTATTTTTAAAAGTTTGCTCTTCAAAATGCTCAACTCCATTTTCTCCATTTTGAACCATTATAATTTCATAAGGAGTTTTAGACTTATCCGTATGCTCTCTGACTGAACCTATACAATGCCCGGTATAATGAAAAACCGGATAAGAATTAAAAAATACAGGAATAATAATTGAAGTAAATCCCTTTACTATTTCTGTTTTAGGTGCATTTTCTACTTCCTTAACAGGATATACTTTAGCAGTATTATCTTTATTTAAAGTATCAAAATATGGATTTTTAAACATATCAAGTTTTATTACTATTAGTTACGTATAATTCATTATGATGGTAAATACTTCCGAAAAATGAACCCGGAACCAAATGAGCGAGAGCTTTTATATCCTTTCGTAGACATTTTCCTCCCGCTCCCCGCCCTCCTTTATGAAATACCGTAAAGTGATTTTTACTTCCCCATAGATGAGATTCAATAATATCTTTAACAGTTTCATAATTAGCATTAATCATTCTGGAATAATCATATAGCTGATTAGCAAATACAACTTTAGCTGTAAAAAAAGCATTAAGAGATATTTTTATAAATTCCGCTGTAACTGAATCGGTGACAACAGGTTCATTATATTTAAACCTTCCACGATATAAAGCAGCTACTTTATCTCTTAAATTCGCGTTATCTGCTCCAATTACAACTAATTGAGGTTTCAATGCATCTTCTTTCCATGTATCTTCACTTAAAAATTCAGGATTAGAAACAATATTCATCCATCCATATTCTGTTCTAAGACTAAGATTATATCCCGGATAGACTGTTGAACGGATAATAACCACACTTTTCTCAAAAGAAGAAAATTTTGATAATTCTGAAATAATCTTTGTAATATCTTCGACATAATAATCTCCATTAGCTTGAACCGGAGTAGGCAAACAAATAAATATATATTCACATTTAGATGCTTCTTCTAAACTAATATTATTACTACTTCTACTATAATATTTATCAATATTAAATGTTTCAGCGGTAGCTTTACCAACCGTACCCCAACCAATTACGCAAGCATTAGTCATATAATAAAGGCTCAATAAATTTTTTAAATACGGCTTGCAAATTTCTGTTTTTCCTTAAATACGTAGACAATGCCATTTCAGGATGTTTTAATCTAGCCGCAATTTCCCCTGCTGTTCCGCGGTGATATTGTTTTTCTGCTTCACCTCTAGCTTCTTTAGGTAAGTCACTTGATCCATATTCTGTTTTAGTCTGGGAATTAGGCATAACTGCTTCGACAGGATCAGCCATAATGTCAAAACGGGATGAATATTTTTTATATATCGCATTTTCACCATAAATACTTCTAAATGGAGGAAAATCATAATTTAAAACAACTACTTGTTTTGTTAATCCGGCTTCTTGGGTAATAAGCGAATAAGTTTCAGAAACAGAAGGCATTATAAAAACATTTGAAATACATTGAAACATAGCTACAACTCTCGGATCAACTTCATATTTATATTCTTCCCGTTGTTCAGAAATAAAAATAAGCTCATCGCTATTAAGTCCCAAATCAATTCCAAGTTGTTTTAATTCATCACGGTAACGAACTTTATCCCCTCCCGATGAGTGAAAATCAATAATTATAATTCTAATTGATAAACCATAATCTTTTAATGCGCTCATTGTCTTAATAACATATTCAACCTGTTTTCCCCTATCAAGACGGATAGGATAAGTAGTAATCACATCAGCACTTAATATATCATACATATAAATAATTTTTTCAATATTTTTATCCATTCCAAAAAAATCGCATACATCCGTAGGATGGGGAACTACACGTACATCTTCCTGAGAAATATTAAAATTATGCGCTACTGCCGGCACAGCATAAGAATTAGGATAAATATATTTACTATTAGGAAAAGGTTTAGTAACTAAATCAGCATAAGCGTCCGAAAAAATAGGACGGATCATATTCAAAAGTAAAGGGGAAGTAGCTGAATGAATCCAATGCAACCATTTTAAACCGGGTAATTTTTCAGCAACCTTCCTTGAGGCAAAATTATGTTTCAGGCAGGCATTTTGATAAATAATATCATGGGTAAACACAATGTCTTTATCTTTTAATATTTCAAAAAGTCTTGATGTTAAGACTTCAACATCCCTGTCAAATGTCTCATCTTTTTTCATCTCATTATAGACAGGCATGTTAGGAATTTTCTCTATCGTAACATTCGGGTGAGCATAAATTCCTTCCGGCTTAAATGATTCGTGGACAATTACTGTAGGAGCATAACCATTTAAAAGCAGCATCTTTATTTGATACTGAACAATTATATTTAAACTGTAAGCCTTTTGAATATCTGAAAACGAAGTAAAAATTACAACCTTTTTCATTATTCAATGCTAACAAAAGAAGAATAAAACTTCAAGTAGATAAAAATGGATCAAATTATGAATAGGCGTTATATCCGTTAGGAAGAGCAGGCGCGTTTTGTTGTCGTATTTTTATAGATACATGCTGTTTATTAAGTGAGTCTACCACTTTATCCAATCCAGGAACTCCACCCGCAATATGACGCTGAAGCGTATCCCGAAGAGTATTGTAAACAGCATCATTAGCAGGCGTAAATCGCTGTATAGGTTGTTGAACTTGATTAGTAGGATTCATCTTTTAATATTTTTTCGAACATTTACCAGTATGCATTTTACCGCACTTAGGACATTTACTCATGTTACCTCCTTTCATATTTTATTATGCTTTTTTTATTAACAATTTCCGTTCTTCATATTTTCACGCCTCTTACCCATTCCACCACTTTTAATATTGGCTCCTCCTTTACCGGAACCTTTTACTTGAGTAACACCAGACGCATCCGAACCTCTTTTTGGTAATTTTTGCCCTCCTAATTTTGCCATAATTCCTCCTTTCACTAAGAATAAGAACTTAATTTATCTTTTTGTCGTTTTGCTAAAGCTTTTTTCGCATCTTTCATTTCTTTAAGGTGATCTTTTGCATGCCTTTCATTAAATTTAATCGTTTCTTTTAAATGTTTTTTTGATAAAGCATTATCTTTAGCGTTTTTTGGATAAGCACTTTTATAACTCATATTTATTTTCTTTGTTTACCTTTTCCTAAGATATTTAATTACTGCTTCTAATAATTCTATATTATCATCAAATAATCCAATACCCCTATTACATTTACCACAAAGTAAACCTCTTATAGTTCCATCTTCATGGAAGTGGTCTATATGTAAAACTGGTAATTCAATTCTACAGACCGCACATCTTCCTTGTTGATTTACATATAATTTATCATAATCTTCTTTACTTAATCCATATAATTTTCTTATATTGTCCCATCTTCTTGCTTCCCGGATAGCCATATAATGCTTATTTTTTCTAATCTTAACCTTTTCTTTATTATCTTCTGTATATTTTTTTACTCTATTAATTAATTTTTTTCTATTATTTTTATAATATTTTTGCATCCTTTTCTTATATTTTTCAGGATGCTTTTTTCTATCCTTTCTTTTCCAAATAGCTTGATAAGAATTACTTTTTCCCACGTTTCAAAACTCGGTCAGCTTTAGCATCTATTTTAGCTTTTTCTGAAGGACTGGCAAAACGGGACGCATAAGCTTTAGCTACTCTGGCATGAGTTTTATCGGGAATCGGATAAGAACCGCTATTAGCTTCACCCTTTTTCGCGGGTAAAGCATATTTAGATGAAGGTAGTTTTTTTCTAGCTTCAGTCGTTAATTTACTCATACCTTTTTTGACTTACCCCCTCCTATTTTAACTGATATTTTAGCTTTCACCTTCACAGGCATACCAGCTGTTTTTTCTTTGGGCTTAGATTTTTTCTCATTAAAACTAATCATATTATTACCCGGATTGAAAAAACAAAAAATCTTTTCACTTCCTCAATCCGGATTCTAAAGTTTAAAATCCGAACAGGTAAGCAAACGTCAAATAAACACTATCCAGGAGGTGAGTTCCTTAATACTTTGTTTGTTTTTGACCTTCACTATCTTTCCCTGTTTTAACAGCCTTACCCTTATCAGGAGGCTGAACTCCTACTTTAGCCGGTGTATACCGTTGTTTGATCGCTCTGGCTGTCATATATTTTAATTTCCATTAAGAGTAACCATACATTCCGCGTTACTTCCTTCTCCTTGCTCACATACTATCACAACCCCTTTTCGGAATGGAATAGGTTGGTTTAAATTAGGACTATACGAATTACTCGGTTCAGCCGCGAATGATGGACCCGATTCAAGGTTATATGAAGGAGCCGGTTGACCCGCCACAAAATTATTAGCATCAACTAAACGGAACACACAAGCAGCACCTCCCGCAGTTACATTAACGGAAGCCACTTCACATGCCGCCGTAGCGATTATTTTGAAACGATCAGTATTATTTTCTGATACAAAAACGAATCTTTGCCGGGCTGCGGCAGGTTTATTAATCATATATTTAACTCATTATTGCCCCTGATTTTACATTTTCATTAATTAACCCTTCCCCTTCTAAACCGGGATAACCATCATGAAAATCCTTACCTTCACTATCTATATTTTGCTGGACGTTAGTATTTACTATAGTGGAACGTAAATTTTGGGCATTTGTCATTCTTACAACCGGAATACCCAACTCATCAAGTTCAGCTTCAGCCACATGCTTTTTTTCATGTACCGTTAAAGACGCTTTAACACGGGTAGAATAATCACATTTTAGACATTTCATAGTAGGTTCAGCCATAATTTTTTTAGCTTTATCAATACCAACCTGCTCTAAAAAACCAAAAGTATTTAAGAAAAAATCTCCCGTAGAATCATCTTCAAATTTAAAAAGCGTACCCGGATCAAACGATTTTTCCGAAAAGTATTTTACTCCTTCGTAAGTTACATCTTTAATTGATGCCCCGTTATCGGGATTAAAAATTATTCTCATATTTTTTATCTCCTTTCTATAATGTTGTTGTCGTACTTGTCGTAGTACTTGTTGACGTAGTTGTCGAACTGGTTGTACTAGTCGAAGTAGTCGTTGTTGAAGTACTAGTCGTAGTTGTAGATGTTGAAGTTGAAGTTGTCGTGCTCAACTGCATATACATCCATTGTTTTTTCAAATCATTAAAAACCCATAAACAATTATTCAATGTATCATAAAAAGCATCTCCACCAATAGGCGGAACATCCGTAGGAAAAGTTCCCGGAAGTGTTTTTAATTTTGATTCTACGGCATTAAATCTTGTTGATCCCATATTTATAAAGTTGTTGTTGTACTTGTACTGGTACTAGTCGTTGTAGTCGTCGATGTACTCGTAGTCGTGGTACTAGTACTCGTACTTGTTGATGTAGTCGTCGTAGTAGAAGTAGAAGTTGTACTCATTAAATAACAAAGCCAATTACTTCCACTCCAACGGCATAAAACATTTTTTTGCGTATCAAAATATTCATCCCCAATATTAGGATCTATAGGCGCAATTCCTATTCCTATTAAATATCTTCCTTTTATATCAGTTAAATGTGTTGGCATATATTTATATTATCATGCAGTAGTCGTTGTCGATGTACTGGTAGTCGTTGATGTACTGGTAGTCGTTGACGTTGTAGTAGAAGTACTCGTAGTTGTCGTAGAAGTAGATGTAGTTGTGGTACTGGTACTTGTAGTTGTCGTAGAAGTTGTAGTTGAAGTAGATGTTGAAGTCGTAGTAGTAGAAGTAGTAGTCGTTGTAGAAGTAGAAGTCGACGTAGTTGTCGAAGTAGACGTAGTTGTCGAAGTAGAAGTACTAGTAGAAGTAGTAGTAGAATAAGCCGCACCCAACCAATTAACCCCATTCCATCTCATCCAATCGTTATTAACTGTATTATAATAAAAGTCTCCAACATTAGGACTAAGGGGGTTTCCTGTTAAAGCCTGGGTATTACCCTGATAACCTGAAAATGTAGTCATAAATGTACTTGTGCTGTCGGTTAAGGATAGATGCCCGTACCAGGCCGACTACCCTAAAAGTTAGTTAGCGTAAGCATTACCGTCTCCCTGGGAACCATAGACACCTCTCCAATCACTCCATCCGCGTGACAATCTCATTGTCGATTTATATACCGCGAATTCAGAATCAAAAAGCTCATCATCTTTGAATTCAGCCCGTCTCCTCCAGAACCATGTCAATTCATGCACTCCCGGATCAATCAAGAACCAAGCCGTTGTCGAAGTCAAATATAACCAATCAATAATTGTAAAATCATCCTTATAATAATTAGCGTCATTATCCGCCGTACCTTGTCTCATCGGAGAATCAACAATAAGATGAGCCGTTTTTCTCAATTCTTTCGGTACTACAAGCATCCTTGGATAAACGTCGATAATTTGTCCCTTATCATCCAATTGTCCTCTCATAGCAATGATAGCCGTTTCAAGGTTAAGCTCAGAAAGCGTTATACCCGTAGCGGAAGCATTAGACTGGGAGGTTCCACCGTCAGGCCGTGGATGCACAGTTGAAAATAGCGGTTTAGCGTCCGCTCCGAGAAAAGAAGTACTAAATCCGTTTACGAAAACCAAAGCTGCCTGGTTTTCCGCGGTTCTACGCATCGTCCTACCCAAAGCTGCCGGACGCTTTTTCATAATATTGTAAAGATCGTCCTCAAACATTTCACGGGTAACCTTAAATCCCTTTGAATACTTTAGATGAATATAAGTAGTAGTATATCCCTGAACCGGATCCTCATAAGCAATTGGACTACCTTCCCCTGTTTGGACAGCAAGGCCAAAACCGGAAATCGCGCTATCCCGTTCCGTATCTTTTATAGAATCATCGACATGAAAAATTTTATCATGTATCATCGGCACTTCCTGAAATTTATCACTAAATATCTCCCTGAATCCGGGTGTCAATAATACTGCAAAATTTGATCTATATGCTGCCATATTCTTATGCGGTTATTACCGCTGTTGAACCATAACTTGCGAAAGCCGTAACAAATTGAGCTTGAGCAATCCTAAATACTCCCTTTAACGTATTTCCATCCCCGTCAGGATCTAAAGATACACACTGAAATTGACCTGACGTATTTGAAGCGGTTGCCGTATCAATCTGACCTGCGTTAGAAGAAACCACATTAAATAATTGTCCCACATTCGACTGAGCAAGAGTTCCATTAGTAACATTCCTATAAAATGTTTGTCCGCAAAAATCAGGAATTACATAAGCTGACAATTTTTTAAGTCCGTTTGTGCGGTTATCCGAAGCAGTGGCAATCGTATCATCAGGAGTTAAAGTCGCGCCTGCAATAGCAGTACCGGGAATACGCGGAGAAAAGACAGAAACCTGACCGTTTTGGTCATATAAAGCGGTTAAAATACCTAAAACAGCAGGGTCAGTACTGGCACATCTGACAATCGTACCATTAGTATTAAGCCTTACCGCATCTCCGACTGTATATGTTTTAGAATTATCAAGAAGAAAAAGAAGATCATTTGGTGAGTCCACACCAAACATATTACGGTATACGCTAAAGCCTTTTACTGATGTTGAACTTACTGCCATATATATTTCTACTGCTGGTATTCAGAAATATATGCTTGTTTTTGCTTCAAGTATTTTTCTTCTGATATACCTAATCCCTTTGCTACTTTCTTTTCCTCAGTCGTGAGAGTTTGACTATCCTGTCTTATTGAACCTGAAGGAATACTGCTAAATGTTGCCTGACTATTCTGCCGCATCTGAGCTAATGTCTTACGTCTGGTTTGCTCTTTCTGGTCTTCCATTGTTACCAATTTATACGCGTTTTCCAGATATAAAGGCAAAGTGTCTAAAGACAATCCGGCGATTATTTCCGTTGGCGTTTTTGTTGACTTAGGAGCTACCATTTGCTTAACCGCTTCCCCTATTTTATGCTTTATTTCTTTATCAACGCCTTCGTCGTTTAATCCGTATTTCCCTTCAAATTTTTCAAAGATCCCTGTTTGAGTAGCAAGTTTAGTATCAACAATTTCCTGTTTTAACTGATTATATTCAGGGTCAATATTTTGTCGAGACTGAATCTGCTTCCCGTTTTTATTTTGTATTCTCTCTTTTAAAAATGCTAAACTCTCAGGATCGGAATCAATAAATACTTCCAATGCCTTTAAGTCTTCTAATTGTTTTTTACTTACAGCGTAACTTTGATTTGTTTCGGTTGCTTTTCTTTCGAGCTCTAAATAAGAATTAGCAATTTCTTCCGCTGTTTTTCCTTTAAATTTCTCAGGTAAGTTATTTGGTGTTTCTCCTGTTTTAACAGGGACATTTGGTGGATTATCCGAAACAATATTCGGGTCTACGGTAGGTTCTGGCATAAGAGGGTTCTTATAAAAGAATTATCCTTTATCGCTTATAGCATAAAACATAAAATATCATCATGTCAAGCAGTCTTTTAGTAAGCTGCCAACGGCGTACTATGCGTTTGATTCCAAACGTTTCTAAAATTTTCCATTTCCGTACCAAAATCAAAATTTGAAGATTTATTAACCGGATTAGGTTTAATAACAGCTCCATTAGCTCCTATTATTTGCCCAGTTTGAGCGTTAAGATTAGAGCCCAATGATTGAGCTGACTGGTTTTGCGGTATATATCCCAACAATCTTTGTCCCGTGTTTTGTTGCCATTTATCCAAATCGTTATATCCCACTCCGCTGTTTGTAGCTGAAATAAACTGGTTATTTCCCGTATAAATTCCCGCGTGCCCAAATCCATTATTAGAAGAATCCGCGCCAAAATAAACTAAATCACCCGGGGAAATTCCCTTAGATCCCTGTACTTTTGTATTCTGGGAATTCCAGGCGGAAATTGCCGAAGGATAAACTCCCTGATGTCCATAAGTTGCTTGTTCTACAAAAGCCTGGCATAAATCATCAAACGCTGATGAACCTAAATATTGACTAGCATTAGAGATATTATTCATTTTGGTTTTTTGCCTGTTTTAGTTTTAGTTCTTTCTGTATTTTTTCCCGTCTAATAATCTCATCTCCACTCGCTTTTACCATTCTTAAAAGCCTGACTCCAAAAGCTGCCTGTCCCCGACAAAAAGCGTGTTTAAGGGCTAAATCTGTTAAATCATTAGTAGATAACGAGAAAAGATAATCTTTTTCAAAATCAATTGTATTATTTACTATTTCCAATAAAGAATTAAAAACTAAAATATTATCCCGCAGTTCCAGCAATTTCCGCAAAGAATCAACGGATAATTTTCTAAGCATAGCTGATTCTTCCGCTGTAAGAGCTATATGTTTCATAAATTAGGATTTGATCCAGACTGTTGATTAGGGGCAATATTACTCATTTTTATACCCGGCTGGCTCATCCCGTTTGCCTTATTTACCTTCCCGTTAGAAAGTGAAGGCGGAGGAGGAAGCTGTTGTTGATTCGGCGGAACTTGTCCCGGCGCGGGTTGCCCTATGGATCCGGGTGCTGGGGATATAGCTCCGCCTTGCTCACGCGATTGCTGGTCCATCATTTCCCCCATTACATGAGTAACAAAATTTTTCTTAATAGGATTGTCCACTGTCATTGATTTAACAGGATCAGAATTCATTTTAAGCAAATGAATTCTGGTATGGGCAGGCTGGGCGTAAGGAGTAGCGGGAACCTGCTTTCCCTGTAGCATAGCGGCATTTTCAACCTGGGCAAGCTGGACTGACTGTTGTAACATTTGAGCATCATTATCCACAGGAGCGGAATCCGGACGCAAATCAGCGGGATTTTTATCCGCGTCCCGCAGAATCATATCCCCTAACTTCACAATATCATAAGAACCAGGAACGCTCATCGCAATCGGAGCAAACCTGTCAAAAAGCTCCATATCGGATTGCCTCATTAAAGGTTTCGAAATCTGTATATTGGAACCCCCTTCAAAACGCACAATATATCCGCCTCTTGATAAAGGAAGAAAATCATCAGGATCAAGCTCATAGTTTGAATAACCGTTATAAGCGGAAAAATTCATATTACCGTCTTTATCCTTAGATATAGATTGATTCTTTAAACTAATCTGCTTTTTCTGAACCATAAAGTTACCACCTTTTCCGTCAGAAACCAAAAGTCCCTGTTTTTGTAAATCAGCAACTTCGTTTTGATAATCCAAATCAGCAGCTTCACCTACAATTTTGTGCAAACGGGGCTGGGAATAAAATTGAAGAAAATTTTCGGTTCTAAGCTGCGCCATCCTGGTAAATGATTCCTGTTCACATAACCAAAGTTTAAGCTGAAGCCGCTTCAGTGTCCCTTCTTTCATTAAAGCGGCAGCCGTGGCGGTTGAACCTTGAGGAAGAGCTTGTTGCCTTGGATTAATTCCTGTCACAATAACAGAGTCATCTTCAAGATTCTGAAGAGAAAGCTCAACACTTCTGGGAATATCTCCATATTCTACCGCTTTAGCGGCATTAACGTCATCAGTAGGAATGAGTCCATGCGGACGGGCAATTAAATCTTCATCGGTAAGTCCTATCCGGTTTGAAACAAGAAACATTTTATCTATATCCAAATGATTACGGTCAATAATCATTCTTCTAAGAGTATTCATCTCATCCTGAATTGATTCCAAAAGTTCGGGTTCACCTTTTCCATAAAATTTATGGGGGCGGCGTATATCAAGCCATCGTACAAAAGGAAGCTGTTTATGTTTATACGGATTTGGACCATCCCGGATTACAATATCGTTAGCAACGATAACAAACCTGTCTTTAGGTTTAATACTCCAATAATGTAAAACTTCAACCTGTCTTGATTTATCAATCCCGTCAGGCGGTTCATAATATTCATAATGCGCGACATCCCCGCCGGGTCTGACTTTCTTGGCATTTCCAAACTGATCCCATTTAGTATCCTTATACATCAGGTAAAAATCGTCAATGTCCATAATATAACGGCGGATACAATCCCTCGCCGCGTGTGAACCGTCAAATCCCCTGCTTAATTCATCAATATAAAAGTCATGAAGCTTTACCAATTCACCATAAACATCATCATAATCAAAAATTTCCCGTTCCTTTTCTTCATAAGAATCATCTTTACCCATAACTACGTCCCGCACCATACGCCTATCCTGGCGGTAGTATTCCTGAGTAATAGCAGTACCCATACCAAGCATATCCCAATAAACGTCATACATCATTAGATCACTGTTTGCAGCCCACCATCCGTAATCCCATATATGCTGCATTAAAGTAGCTTTAGCTTGTTTCTCTATACCGGCCGGAGCATAAAAAGGACGGATATTCTGATTAATCATCTCAGATATTGCCGATTGAATAATAGCTATAGTAATAGGGGCTACATGTCTTGACTGCCAATCGTCAGACTCCGCGATAGTACGCACATTTCTAAACTGCTCAATTTGACGCTCCCATAAATCCCATTTCTTCTGAGCATCAGTTCTTTCGGGAGATTCTTTCATGGCGGTAAAACGCTCATGATAAATAAATTTTAAAGTTTTCCTTTCTTCCTGGGTAGGTTGATAAACAGCCCGGATTCCGGGAAGAATAGCTCTTCCCTGTTCATCCGTAGAAGGAGCGGCGGCCCCTTTGGGAATATCTTTTTGACGCATAAAATTAGTATATTCTTAGTCTGAAAATTAGTAAAGATAATGTCTTTGAAATCTTTCCCTGGTTTTTTGCAGAGGAGGAATTAAATAATCAAGACTCATGGCAAAAGTATCAATTAAATCGTCATGGTTAGAACGGGGAAACTGTAAGAGTTCTTCTTCAAAATACGGATTAAGAGCTAATCCTTTATTATGAAAAACTTTTTTTGTAGCATAAAGAGGTTGAAGTGCTTTGATACGTTCTTCCTTAGTCCTATCGTGATACGCCTTTTCTAAAATAGGCAACATAATCCCTCTTTTACGCATTTCAAGCTGTAAAATGTAACTGAGAGCTTTCTGATAAGAAATAGTTTCCAAAATTATAGCTTTTGGATGATGCAGCGAATAAACATAAAAAATCGCTTCAACAATTTTATCAATTTTCCAGTGTCCGCGGTAAAGATCCTTTACAAAATGATTTTGAAACTGGTCTGCCCCGTAAACGCCGATAGCCGTATAATCCGAAGACTTTTTCTCCGCTATAGCAGGATCAACCGCCATCACAGTATTCATTCTCGCTCCGCGATAATCTTCAGGATCATAATATTGAAACCAATCTTTTTTAAAATCAGCATCTTCCTCCGCCACCGGATCGTTCATATACTGAGCAAAAAATTCATAGGGGCCTTTCTCTTGCTTTCTCTCTAAAAGTTCATTCCTGGTGAACTTTTCGGGCCATAGCGATTGAAATTGATCGCCGGTTTGCAAATCTCCGATATATGCTTTCTTAACCATAATAAGAAAGTTTCTATGCCTTTCATTTTTCTCCATAATCCAAGAGTAAAAATCATTGTAAGTCCAACGGGTTCCGATAATAATTAATTGTCCTCCCGGTTCAAGCAAATCAAGCGCATCCTTATACCTCAACTTTATTTTATCTATCTGGTCCAGACTTGACGTATTCTCACGCGACACAACATCATCCATAATAATCAAATCGGGATGGGATCCGGTAAGGTTTGATTCAATTCCGGCAGCCCAAACAGTCGGACCCTTAATATTGGTATCATCCCTTTGGATAGTAATCCGGTCCGCCGACCACTCAAGAGGATTTTCCGCGACATTTCCATAAAGACGAAGAAGTTCGGGGGAAGCGGTAAGATTACGTTTAATTTCGGAAAGAAAATCAACGGAAAGTTGCCACGTAGCATTAAGAATCAAAATGCGGATATTGGGATTTTTAATAATTTGCTGGGTGGAATAACCGATTGTAATAAGAGTAGATTTTAAATGACCCCGCGGAAGAAGACAAAGTTTCTTCATTTTCCTTTCCTCCTCAATAAATTCACAAAGTTTTTTATGGAACCCCCCCAGCCCTACCTTATTTTCCTCAATCTTTAAAATAAATTTATTAAAAATCCATAACCGCTCTTTAGCATTTTCGCGCAGAAAATTATCAAATTGCTCCTGCTGGGTAACTAATTGATCTTTTAACCTTTTTACATGGATATTTTCATGAGCGGGAAAAGAGTCCGGAGAAAAATCTTGCTTCATATTATTTAGGTAAAATTATACCCGCTACCGTTTTTCCTTTTTCATGTTGGTCTACCAACTCATCCAAAGAAATTTGCGTCTGGATTATAAGACGGTCAACGCAATTAATATCATATTTAGGCTCACCGCAAATATTCATACCTTTAGCGTACCAGCGGTATCCATTCTTTTGTAATCCAAAAATTAATTTTCCTTCTTTTTTAAGAACTATATCTACATTATATCCCCGCGGAATATCATATAAACTTAATTGCTTTTTAGCGTATTGATATAGATTGATATAGTAATTTCCTTTTGTAAATTTTCTTTTTTCCGTTAAAACATCAAGTTGATCCGCTTCAAACTTATTCCTGTCTTTTTGTTCATCCGATTCATTTTCAATTACCCATTTAGCGGCTTTAGTTTCTGATTCCTGGCCCATCGCATCAATTCTTTCTTCCAAATCCCTGAAGGATATTTTTTTATCTTCCATATTGACCCAGTTTATCATATTGACTGCCTAAAAATTCATAGTTAAAATGAACTTAACCAGCTGACGGGAACAGGTTATTTTTAATTCCCGAAAAATCGCTTTTGATATCAAAACCGACCCTTTCAGCCGTCAGCTGGAAGGGTTTTTTGCGCTTTATGAAACCAATTTCACAGATTCTAGCAAAAGGGGAAAAACTAATTGCCCAAGCAGACACTAAATGCACCAATTGTTCTGAAAAAATAGAAATCTTTAATTCCTTTTACTTCCATTCTATGCATATTAGACTTTGTGAAAAATGTAATCCAAAAGAAATAAAAAATGAATAATTACGATCCTAATAATTCTAAAAACTTTTCTAAATTAAAAAAGATAGAAAAAGAAATCCTCCTTAAATGGATTGTTGAAACAATAAAACCGGCAAAAAATTATTGCCATCAAATATCAAGTTATGGATTAAAACAATTATTCGAAGAAAATCCCGGTAAACATTTCTATATAAATAACGGCACTTTCAAAGGAGCTATGAAAAAAGCATCTTTTAGGACAAAAGATGAGAAAGATCCTCAAGCAATTAATTGGAAATACCGGATTGAATGGAAACTCCTAAAAAAATTACAAAAAGAAATTTATGGCCGTCCTTAACTCTAATTCCTTATTGTTTCCCGAAATTCTGACTGAAAAAACAGTCGCAGAATTATTCACTTCACTCTTTGGATATACCACCCGCTTTGACCATAAACGGCATAGATGGCTAATTTGGAATATCCATTATTGGGAAGAAGACCGGACTGAAGATATTACACGCCTTGTTTTTACTTTAAGTGATCTTATGAAACAAGAAGGAGAAGAAACAAACAATAAAAACCTAAGAGACTGGGGCATAAAACTTCAAAATAACGCTAAAATAAAAAATATCATTTCTTTAGCTAAAGCTATCAAGCCAATTCCAATAACAGGCGATGAATTTGATACCCAAAAAATGCTTTTAGGAGTTAAAAACGGAATAATTGACTTAGAAACAGGAAAGTTAAGAAACGGAAAAACTAACGATTATATAAACTTTAAATCCCCAGTTAATTTTGACGCTAATGCAATTTGTCCTAAATGGGAAACCTTTATTGAAAAGATTTTCCTTTCGGATAAAAATCTGATTGATTATGTCCAAAGAGCACTAGGTTATTCAATTACAGCTTCAACGGGTGAACAAGTTTTTTTTATCTGCCACGGTGAAGGAGGAAACGGAAAATCTATTTTATTTAAAGTAATATCTAAAATCCTGGGAGATTATGCTCATTCAGCCTCTTCTAATCTGTTTAAAAAAAACCAATTTTATACAAATACCAATGACATAGCCGACATTGACAGAAAAAGATTTATCGTTAATGCCGAAACAATTAAAGATACTTTCCTGGATGAAGAAAAATTAAAATCTATAACAGGAGGAGACAAAATAACAGCCCGCAGACTCCATGAAAATAACCTTTCTTTTTATCCAGTCGCTAAAGTCTGGCTCCATACTAATTCCCGTCCTAAATTCGAAGATGATTCTTATGGTTTATGGCGTAGAGTCAGAGTAATTGATTTCCCATACAAATTTAGTTCCGATGAAACAATTTTAGAATATGATGAAATCCTTTTTAACGAAGAAGCTCCGGGAATCCTTAATTGGTTAACAACAGGATGCCTTATGTGGCAGGAAAAAAAATTAAAAGACATCCCTAAGACAATTTTACAAGCAACAGAGGATTATAAAATAGAAAATAATCCTTTAACGGAATTTTTAAATGAAAGAGTCATTAAGGAAGAAGGGGAAAGTCTTTTATCTTCTACTTTTTACGCCCATTACATCCAATGGTGCAGCTTACATAAAAAGAATCCATTAACATTAACAGCCTTCGGTTTACAATTAAAAAATATAGGACTAGAGAAAAAAGAAGTAATGCAGGGAACTGTATATCTAAATATCCGTTTAGTATTTGTTTGATATATTAAAGATTTTTTTTTACTGTTTTCAAACCCACCATAACCCACCATAACCCACCATAAAATTTTTATTGTCCTATCAACCTTATGGTGAGTTATGGTTAGTTATGGTTAGTTTTAGGGTATATGCAGCTGTATATTTAATATTTTCTTCTTTATCCCTCTTTATAAGAAATATTAAATATTTGTATGATATATACCATTAAACTAACCATAACTCACCATAAGGTTGTCTATCCAAGCTAAAACTAACCATAGCAACTCACCATAACTCACCATAACTCACCATAGAAATTACTATACTACCTCTTTAATTAACTAATGATATATTAATATCTCTTTTAATTAATTTATTTTGCTAAAATAAATTTGTGCTTGTTTATTACAAACTTGTGATATAATCAAAAACGCCTGGGGTTCCTGATGATCATTATGACGTACGTCATATTAACGAGATATTAATTGTTCTATTCTTCTTTTATCTATTAGATAAAGTATCTTGTATACCATAATGAATACTATATAAAATTACAAAAAATATAGTTCGTATTCATGTCAGACTAACTTATATAGATATGAGGGAGAGAAGGGGGTATCCGGGGTCATGGATTTTAACATTTTTGATATTTTAATGAATTATATCTTATAAGAAGAATACATGTCGTAAATTGTATATTGTACGACGTGATGTGAACTATAAGATTATTTTTCTAACTCTTTTAGCAGACTATCGGATAATTTATTTAATAATAATAATGTCTCTTTTCCTTGTTTAAGGTCAAACTCGGAAGGTTTTTCTGTCTTGATGTTTAGCTTTGCGGACATCGATTTGCTTGCCGGAACAACGTCGTGAATTTTGAACAAAAATTTTAACATATCACTAGCGGATGAAAAACTAGGGGTCCCTTCTTCTAGGCCTTTGTTAACAACATCTACAGCTTTTTGGGTAAGATCATCTAAAGATAAACCATTTGCATTAAGTATATCTTTAATTTCTTTCTGGACATTGGGGCTTTTAAGAACAGACGCGCCTTGATTCTTAGCAAATTTAGGCATAACTTCATAAACCTTTAAAGCGGCTTTGCTCGCATTGCCTCCATTCCTCACATATTCTCTAGCGAATCTTTTTTGTTTTAATGTTATTCCTACCTTTTTACCTCCAAATGGCATATATATGGTTATACCAGATATATTTCACCTTTCATATTGCTACTTGACATCCTTCCTTATTTGTTGTACAATACAGAAAGTTAATAAAGAAAATATGAAAAAATATACCTTACCGATTAAAGAAAATTTAGTCCATTGCATGGTTTTTTATAAAAACCGTAATGCGCGAGGATATTTTTCTTGTGAATTATCAGAATTTGAAAGTTTTAAAAAAAAATTACGGGAAGGTAATGCGATTGCTTTTCTTCCATTTAAAAACCGGGAAGTGGTTTTAAACCAATTATAATATATTTTATTTATAAATACTATTTGACAATATACAATATTTGTTGTATTATAGAGAAGAAATAATATGAAATATCCTAAAACAATATTTATAATGGGTAAAGAGTTGAAGCTATTAACTTTAGTAGAAAAAGCTGATGAACTTATGGTTACACAACGTACCCTGCACAATTGGCTAACTCATGATAAATTTGATAAAAAGTTTATTGTCCACTTACCTTACAGCACGCGTACATACTTTTTGTCTAAAAATGCTTATGAATAACATAGATATAATAAATTCACTATTAATTGAAGGGCGTAAATTATCGGATCATCTTGAAAAAAAATATAAAAAAGAAAGTTTGGAAGTTTTACAAATTACATCGGTCATAGCTTTAAAACTTTTAAAAAATATAGAAATCAGATATTCCCCTTTAGTTTGTGCCGGATGCGGAAGAACTTTAAATATAGGAATGGAAATAGAATTCTATAAATATAATTGTAAATGTTTTAATTGTGATTCCGGCTATGTTGATAATTTAGAAAATACGGGATACACTTTAATTTAATTATGGATTTTTTTAATAAAGATTACGAAATACCTCAAATCAGTAAATATATGAAATTTGAGGAAGGGGAAAATATTTTCCGGATTTTGGGTTCATTCATTAATGAAACGGCGGTTATGGGAACTGTTTACTGGAAAACTGCTGATAAAGGCCGTATGCCTGTAAGATTAAAACCCAATGTAGCGGTTCCGGCGTCCGAACTTGAATTAAATCCTAAAACCGGAGAAATAGAAATACCTAAACACTTCTGGGCATTTCCTGTCTACAATTACAGAAGTAAAAGTATTCAGATTTTAGAGATAACCCAAAAATCCATAATGAACGCGATTAAGTCTCTGGCGGAGAATAAGAAATGGGGCAATCCTAACGAATATGACTTGGTTATTGTTAAATCAGTCGAAAACGGTAAAACTTCTTATTCTACAACACCGGATCCTAAAGAACCTTTAGACAAAGGAGTTGTACAGCTGTACAAAGATATGTTTATAAATTTAAACGCGCTTTACTCCGGAGAAGATCCTTTTGCCGTAAGCGTAAATCCCGATGAAATTCCCGATTCCATTTAATAAATATAAAGCTAAAAAAACCTCAATTGATAATATTGTCTTCGCTTCAAAAAAAGAAGCTGATACTTATTTAATTTTAAAAAATTTGGAAAAAAGAAAAATAATTAAAAACCTTGAACTTCAGAAAAAATTTGTTCTTCAGAAAGGATTTGCGGATATATATGGTAATAAAATCCGTGAAATTAGTTATATTGCCGACTTTGTTTATGAAACTTCTGAAAATATACGGGTTGTTGAAGACGTTAAGGGAATTAGAACACCTGTTTATATATTAAAGAAAAAAATGTTTTTAAAAAAATACCCGCAATGCCTCTTTTTAGAGTCATAAGGGTTAATTAGCCGTCTTTGGTTTTAAAACCTCTTCTAACGCGTTTTTTATTGAAGACATAAGGGTATCTACATCCGGTTGGGGAGCGGTTGATTTTTCCGGGGCTTGACTTAAAAGTTTTGAAGCTAAATCTTGCGTTAATTTTCCTCTTTCGGTTTTTAACGCGCTTCTTAATGCCATTATAATTAGGCAGCTGAGGATATATAATATTCCGTTTTCCGGTTTTATGGATCCCGCCGCCATAGATCCCGAAACTGCCGATGCTAACGAAAGAGATAAAAAATATGTCTTATAACCAGCTAAAGAGCTTATTAAATTTTTCATACTTTAGGATTGAGCCAACCCGATACTCCGGCATAATTAGGAAAATTAGTAATAGTAGGCGTATGTCCCGCGGGATTATTCTGGTCAAAAAGAGAAAATGAGTAACCGTTAGCTCTTAATACAACACCCGTATGTCCGAACCCATTACCCCACGTTTTACCCAAAACCATAATGTTTCCCGGTTTCGGATATTGATCATAATTATCCGGATCATTATATATCACCTCAAACTTATTCAGGTCCGCATTTTCTAATAAATCCTTAGCATTACCCCATTCATGGGCTATTCCTAGACTATCCATATACACGCTTACCAGCCCGACGCATTGACCTTTATTTTGCGGGGTATTTCCTGTATTGGCAACTCCGAAATATTTATTAACAAAATCTAACAAAGCGCAGTCCATAATTAATTTTAACATAAATTAAGGACTATTTATATGTTGAAAATAGAAAATAATTAAAAACGTTAAAATACTCCCGATAATTGCCGATAAAGTAGGAGTCATAAATATCCACATACCGCTTTTCATTTTTAATCCCTTTACCTCTTCTTTTAAATTTTCCAATTCCATATTTAACCTTGTATCACCGGCTATTTTTTGTGTTAATATTTTTTCTATACTTGTTGATATAACTTTAATATCAATACTTACCGATTCTAATCTTAAAGTTATAGTTTCCAGTTTATTTTCTACAACCGCTACTCTTTCATTTACACTCCCGGGAGTATTATTCATAATATGATTTATCATAATCTATCTGAATATTAAAAGACAATATTTCTATATTATTCTTCTTACTTGACAAAAGAAAAAAGAAGTAATAATATATCTTTATATGAAACAGGAGATAGAAATTAAATTAATTTGGGGAACAGTACTATTTAAATTTGAGCAAGATAAATAAAAATATGCAGGAACTATCGCAAGAAAACAAAGAGCAGGCAAAAAAGAGTGTGATTGCGGCTTTGGTAAATGCTTGCAAATGGAACAATATTGACTTTTTCTCTATACCGGAGAGCCATAGGAAAGCGATGTTTGATTGCTTTGTTGAGGGAACAAAGTTTGTCAGGGACATGATTTCAGAAAAATCAGATGAAAATTTTTAAGCGGAAACTAATTTAAAATTATGAATAAATTTCAAATTTATATTGAAGTCAAATTAAAACTTAACGCTTTAGAAGAAGAAAGAAAAAAATTGGAAATGGAACTCTTTGATGAAGATTGGGAAGGATTAAATTACCATAAAACTTCTCAAGGAACACTATTTTATAGTTCGCGTAAATCTTATGAATATTCTACGGCAGTAGAAAAACAAAAAGAACTTTTATCCCGTTTAAAAAAAACAGAAGAACTAACAGGAGTTGCTATTTTGGAAAAAGAAACAAGTTTTATTACTTTTAAACCTAACAATGAAAATTAAATTTGATTTACTATTTTTTATCTGGGGAATATATAGCGCGTTAATTATAGCGCTCTGGTTTTGGAACGCGTTTCCCGCTTCCGCTTATTCAAGTTGTAAAAAGATATTTCCAACTCCGATACCGGAATCTGTAGTTACTCCTTCTCCTATTCAATTAACTCCAACTATTACTCCAATTTTATCAAATAATTCTACTCCTGAAGTTAATACTACTCCTTGGCAAGCTCCCCATGCTGTTTGTAATATTCCTTTTAGTGGTCCGGTCAATCCGGTATTTAAACGTGAATCCTCAACTTCAGTTAATTTTAGCTGGTGGCCGTCTACGGCAAAAAATATAGAGATACAAGCTATTAACTATGGTTATTCTCCTATGGGTCTTATCTATGGGGTAATTTTACCGGCAAATTCAGGAAATTATAGTATTAATTATTTAAGTCCCGGAAATTCTGTTTATGCGCAAATTTGCAGCTATATGAATGGATGCGCTCAATGTACTTCTATTATTGATCCATGAAAACAAATAAAGAAATACTAGATCAATTTAAGATAGAGTCTGAAGAAGAACTTGAAATAAGTTTTCGTAAAGGGTCTCATGACCGGGACGCGTATGGTAATGTATGCAATTTGTTTTAGAGTACTAAGTAATATTTTAAAAGATGAAAAATAAATGGGGTTTATTAGGACTTTTACCGATTCTGTTCATTTCAATATGGGCACTTTGGTATGTTTTGAATCCATATAAACAAGCTAATCTTTTAACAGCTCTTGCTTTCGCGATAATTTTTACAGACATACTTTGCATAGTAATATCAGGATTTCTATTTTTTGTTAACAGTATATGAATAGAAAGTTAAAGAATAAAATTATAGGTTCAATTCTTGTCTTAATTCCATCCGGTTTATTTTTATTTATACTGGGATTTACTAACAAAGGCTTTAGTTGGATACAAGTAGGTGAATTTTTGATTGTGGTTGTAATAGCAAGCTTAATTACCTTAACATTTTTCGCGGGACTATACTTTTTGAATAAAAAGGATTGAGATATGAAAACAAAAATACAAATAAAGTCAATTTTTGGAACAGTATTATTTGAATTTGAAAAAGAAGATAATACGGTTAAAGATACGGTTGTCGAAGCCAACCTGCGCGGAGCCAACCTAACCGGAGCCGACCTGAGCGAAGCCAACCTAACCGGAGCCGACCTGAGCGAAGCCAACCTGAGCGGAGCCGACCTGAACGGAGCCGACCTGAGCGGAGCCGACCTGAGCGGAGCCGGCCTGCGCGGAGCCAACCTGAGCGAAGCCGACCTGCGCGGAGCCAGCCTGTACAGAGCCGACCTGCGCGGAACCAGCCTGGAAAAATTACCCCAAAGCTATATAAATTCAGCCAGCCGTGACATGCTTTTTATCTTTGAACACCTGAAAAGTGAGCTGCCGTTTTTACGGGATAAACTGGTTAAGGGCGAAATTGACGGGAATGTTTACGAGGGTGATTGCTCTTGTTTAGTCGGAACCCTAGCAAACGCTGATAGGATTCCGGTAGATAAAGTTTGCAAAGTAATTCCTTTTTACGATAAGGGTACGCATAATCCGGGGGAAGCATGGTTTTTAAATATCCATAAAGGGGATACACCGGAGAATAATGCCTTCGCTGCCCACGCTTTATTTTTAATAAATTCGATTTTAAATGAAAACAAATAAACAAATACTAGCTGAGTTTAAAATAAAATCTGAAAAAGAATTAGAAATAGCTTTTCCGAAAGGATTGAGATATGAAAGATTTAGTACCAAATTTGAAGAAGATATGAAAACATTTGCTGAAGCGCTATCTGGGACAGTAGTTCTCTGTGGCATATATATGCTGATAACGGAAAATGGATTGAAGTCATCGGCAACATTTACGAAAATCCTGAATTGCTGAAGACAAGATGAGTAACGAAGAAGAGTCTTTATATTTCTTCATCTCGGTATTGGTGATTATTTCGATAATAGTATTTTTAATATTTTTATGAAAAGCAAAGAAAGAGAAAAAAACTCGATAGAAATGTATAACTATGACAATAGGAGAAAAAATAAAATTAAAAAGACTTGAATTGGCCGAAGATCAAACTACATTTGGAAAACGGTTTGGAGTTTCTCATGCTTCCATTAGCGATATGGAACGGGGTAAATCGGAATATTTTCATAAAGATGTGTTAAATTTTGTCTTTGGGTTAGAAGATAATAACCAATCAGATATTGATAATATTTATGAACGGTTAGAAAAAATTGAAGGCTTTTTAGATAGTTTTTATGAAAACAAGGAATTGCTAAAATAGTATGGGAAAACGCAAAATAGTTAATAAAAAAGTGCCTAAAGTTGTAGCTTTTTGTTCGGTTTGCAAGGAAGCGCTATCAGGGAATGGGAGCTTATGGACTCCTTATAAATGTAGTTGCGGGATATGGGAATCTACTCTTTAGGTTAATAAATTATGAAAAAAGATAACTGTTCAGATTGTGGCAAGGAGTTTAATCTCTACGAATTATTTAAAGTGGGAAACTCCGGAAAATTAATACTTAATCCATACAAAATGGTTTGCGAAGAATGTTTTGATAAAGGAAATTATGCTTATACAGGGAGATATGAAAAATAAAATTATTGGAATAGTATACTTAACACCAGTTACGCTTCTAACCATGTTTATCTTTGGTTTTAATCCTAAAGGATGGAGTTTCGTTCAATTTCTGGTTTCTATAGCTGCGTTAATACTAACAATAGGTATTATCTTTTTGGGTATAAAAGGTCTTGAAAAATTAATTAAAAAATAAATTATGAAAACTATTCAGGAAGCGTTAGATGATGAAATACGGTTAATGCTAGACGAGTCAATTAAAAGATATTGTTTCCGTTATGGAAGACACGGGGAGCTTTATTTATTGGAAAAAGGAATTAGGGATGGGTTAATAGAATATTTAATACCCAAAATTCACGGGTTAATAATGGAAACAACAGATTGAAGGGGGGTGAAATTATGGAAACAACAACAACCTTAGAAAATTGGTTACACGCAGAACGAAAATCAATTGATAAACTAATTCAAGAAGTGAAAAAGGTAGCGGATTCAAAACCCGAAAAAGGAGGAGCTGAGATAACGCTTTCTTTCAGAGCACTACAAATGGGTAAAATGTGGCTCGGACAAGCTTTAGGAGAAACAGCAGGCCCATTACCACCGGAATTTGCTGATAAAGCAGAATAATTTTGTTTTTCCAGCGCGAGTGAAAGCTCGCTGTTAGGCTGGATGCACGCGGCTAGATTGAGAGGTTTTGCTGAATAATTTTTGGACTTCGGGGGATTATTTGTAACAACAGGTAATTTTCTAAAATTGTCTTAGCCCAAGAAAAATAAAGCAATCAGAGTTTTCGGGAAAAGCTTTTCGCGCGATAGCCCTCTCAATCCCCGCGCCGGGGGAACAAAAAACCATTTTCGTGACGTCGACAAAATGGTCTAAAATCTATGCAAACCCAACTAAATCTATATAAACCTATGCAAAATAGAAAGGAAAAAGAAGCTGAAGTTACAGCTCGCTTACAAAAGGAACAAAAGGAGAAACAAAGGAAAATCCTGGATTTTATTGCCTAGATTTTGTTTTTCTGATATTTTATTACCGCGAGCCTACCGGTAGGCAAACAGGCTATTTTTATAGTTTGTAGTGATTTTACCTGTAACCATTGGGGTTACAAAGCACATTAAAGGAAAGAAAAAGTGAAAAAGTGCAAACGCTGTAAAGCTGAACTCTTAAGTGAATTTGTATTTTGCCCTTATTGCGGTTTTAATAACTGCACGCAAGAGCGAAAATGCAAAGGTTGTAAGCATACCCTTGACCGGGAAGACATCTATTGCGGTATATGCGGGACATATAATGGACCGGATATATCCAAAATAGATACCTGCAAAATGCAGTCCGTTTTACCCTTAATTAACGGTAGGCAATTCAAAAAGATTGAAAGGAGAAATACATTTGGCCGTTGACCATGTCTGGCTACGCAAAGAGTTTCCCATATTCTCACTCACACGCCAGTTTGTTTTAAACCTGGGATTCGAAAGGAAATTCATTGCTAAGCTTACAGACGAAGAAATGGAAGAAATAGCGCGTATCGTAGGCACAGCAGACCTTGACCTATTAGAAAGAGTCCAAATCGTAGTACAAGCTTTTATAGACATCCACAGATAGTCTATAATTAGAAACAAATAGTACCCTTACTTTTCCACGTTCAGATTTATGGACGTAGTTTACTACGTCCATTTACCCGGCGCGGATTTTACGGACGCATAGCTTAAAAGGAAAAGCAACATCCTGAGAAGATTGTGTATAAGAGTTCGAATCTCTTTGCGTCCGTTACCTTATATAATCCATATTTAAATTAATTTGTCCTAAAAGATCGCTTTACGAGAGCGATTTTTTATGGCTTAAAGTTTATCTACCCATATTTTACTTCTAAAATACTACTTGACAATATTCTATATTTGTTGTATAATACAGAAGATTAAGTATGAATGAGGATAAATTATCTATAATTATAGGATTATTAATATTAGGATCGTTAATAATAATTATTGCCTGGTCGCAATATTTAGACCGTTTAGATACAAGATATTATCAAATTCATCCTATAATACAACAACAGATAAAATAATATGAAAACTGATAAATTTTTAGATATAATAGCCGGATTAGTTGCATTAATAGCTATTATTCATTCGTTAGCAATTTGGCTTAATATATGGTACTGGCCGGAGTTAGATACATATATTGGGATAGCTTTTTTTATATCGTTATTATGGGGGTATAGGAAATTTTTAAAATGGTTATTAAATTTATTAATTATTCCTATACTTTTATGTTTTCTTCCTCCTACAGCGGCAGCTATTATAGCCGCGGGTATGTTTATTGCCGGAGCTATTATTATGGACAATAATAAAAAGACTCCTATAAATGACCCTGAAATCCAATATTAGTAGGAGATTGAGCCTCGGAAGAGTTGAGTAAATTCATAACTGTTCCTGATCCGGAACGTACAGCAGGATATAAAAGAGCTTCCCGCATTAACCAGCCGGCTACTCCACCTCCTGTTAAGACTTTATGGACTAATCCTCCAATTCCTCCTCCATGTTGACTGATAGTAGCCGAAGCTTTAGCATAATCAGCATAAGGTTTTTTAATAGATGGAATACCCTCTTTAATCATATTGGAAATTTTACGTGAAAAATTACGGTGTACTTGTACTTCTGCATTAGTTTGAGACTTATCCCATTTTGCTTTTGTATCAAATGCTTGTTTAATTTTTTGTAAATCTTGGAATCCTTTAGGTTCTAGTTCTCCGGATCCCAAATTAGATAAATTATTACGGATCAATTGTTGGATCTTAGTTTTTTCCCCTGGAACCACATTCGGCATTAAATCAGGAGAAGGACTAGTAGGAGTACCTAAATGTTTTTGTTGCAAATAATCTATAATTTTTGAAGGATTAGATTTAGTTGCCAATTCACTATCTGCCTGTTGAAGCAATTGTCCTATTTTTTGACCTGCTTGTTGTCTTTTATTTATATCTGAAAATATCATAATGCGCCTAAAACTTCCGGAGCTACAGCTAATCCTGCTTCTGGAGCTACTCCTGCTGCTGCTTCAAGTCCGGAAGCAAGAACATTACCGCCACCTCCTCCTTTCATAAGATCAATTAAAGAACCTACTCCACTTTTAGTAGCGTTAAAAATACCGGGTACAAACTTAGATCCTACATAGCCTCCGAGTATTAATGCTGTAGGATTTTGAATTAACTGTGATGCAGCGATACCTAATTTTTGTCCAAAATTACCCGTATCAATAGACCAATGAAAAATATCTTCATTAGTTACTCCTTTACCACCCGAAGATGTATATTGATCGTAAAGTTTTTGAGCAGTAATACCCGCTAGTCTAGGATCATTTTCATACTTAGCCATAAAATTATGAAAATTCATATTTTTAGCATCATTTGCCATTGAAGAATAAGCAGTATTAGCTTGAGCTAAAGGATTAAGTCCTAGTTGAGCTTTTTGTAATGCAAGACTTTGATTAAATTGATCACTAGATTGAGCTAATTCTTCTAATTTCATAGCAAATCCGGCGTGAGTTTGTGCCTTATCAAAAAGTTGTTGATAAGTAGTTTGTGCTGCATTTAACTTTGCTAATAGATTCTGAGTATTAGTCGCTTGGGCTGCTGCCGCGGAATGAATTATATTAGCAATTCCTCCTAGCCTTAATCCTGTTACCAAATTATCACTTGAAATATTAGCCGCTTCATTACCTAAACGAGATGAGGTAATTTGACGCTGTTGTGAAGGACTTAAAATCGCTCCGGGTATTTGTGAAGCCGCTTGATCTGCTGCTCCTGACGGATTTCCTAAATCAGATAAATAAGTCGCTAAATCAGTTTTATTTTTTTGAATATCAGGATCGTTTTGATTAATTGATCCGGCTAATGATTGTTGTAAAAGCGTAGGTAAACTCTGTTCAGCTGCCGAGCTTTGACCTGCTTGCTGCTGTAATGAACTTACTGTATTTCCGGCTGAAGTTATATCAGGATTATTAAAAGCCGTATCAACCTCATTAGCATATTGTTGAACTTGCGGTGATTGTATAGTTGGATTCATATTATGAATAAGCGTAAAGCGGTGTTGCCCCGTAAGTATTCGCTGTTACACCAGGTAACATACTTTGTAATGCTGAGGATGTCTCAGCACTTGTCTTTCCCGGAAAAGCACCTGCCGATTGATAACTTCCATTAGCCGCAATATTAGCAATTCCCGCATTTGCCCTATTATAATTATTCATAGCTGTATCGTAATTTACGTTCTGAGCCTGCGTTGCGGCAATATCTGTCGCTTCATTCCTTTGTTGTTCTTGTTGATACTGCGTTAACTGTAAAGGAATAGTCTGATTAAGAGTTCTATTAGCCTGTATCTGAGCAGTATTTGCATTATATTCATAATTTCTTTGTTCTGCCGATAAATTGTATCCGGTATTAGCTTCCTGAATTCCCTGCGCCCTGTTTCTTGCTCCTGAGTCATAACTTCCGGCATTTCCATATTCTTGCCCCGCTGATGTCAAAGCAGTTTCTAAATCAGCTTTAGTTTGTCCGGTATAAGCATCGTGGTCTGCCTGCAATTTTGTTAAAAGTCTTTGTTCGTCTTGGATAGTATTTCCCTTAGCATAATTAACAGAAGTCAAATAGTTATTAAGGAGTTGATCATAATATGGGGATACTTTTCCTGCCGCGTTTGTAGCTTCTTTAGCTAAGACATCACTCATAACAAAAGGATGGGCTTTATCATAAGCAGAAACACCTGAAGTATACTGGTCGTTAGCAGTTTTAAATGCATTAATAATATCCTGTTGCATTTGAGCTGCTTTAGCGGCTTGATCGTCCCCGCTACTTCCTCCTTCTCCTCCATAGCCTACGGGTGCTGTTCCATTATGTCCATTTTGTTGCCATAACCATTGTCTTTGGTCTTGAGTTAATTTAGTAGGATCATAACTTCCTGATACAATTCCTCCCGGTCCCTGACCCCCTCCGCTATTATTAGAATTTGAAGATCCCGAAGATCCTGAAGATTTTGAAGGAGTTGAAGATTTAGAATTAGTAACTGAAGGTGCTGTGGGTCCTACAGCTGGAGACATAAAACTAAGATTATATGGATTTAACACATTTGCTGTTGGAGAATATGCCGCTGAAGGAGCGGAAAAGTTACCAAAATTAGGATTTAACGGATCGAATACACTTGAATTTAATGATACTGCCATATATTTATGAACTTAATATTGTTTGTCCCTGAGCGTTATTTATTGTTAAACTATTGTCTGTTCCTTGACTATTCGTTCCTCCTATATTGAGCAAATTTTGTACTCCGTCATTAAAGTTAATCTGCCCTGAATTCATATCTATCGTAAGATTTTCATTATTGCTTGTCAACATACCGCCGCTTATTTGATCTGCGGAAATTGGCTGACTTGCCCCGTTTAAATTCTGGGATTGAGTATCGGTAAAAGGATCGTAAATAATCGCATTATCAACAATTGATTCTATAAAAGGAGAAATTAAATTATTAAGCAGTTCATTAGCGTTAAAAGTACGTGGACTTCTCTCCATAAAAGGATTATATCCACTTGTTTCCCAATTAATAGGTTGCTGTTGATTTTCCATAATTTTATTGTTGAACAATCGTTGTTTTTTGTTTTGCAAAAAGTGTAATTTTTTCTATATATCCCTCCGGTGTAGCATCACTTATACCTAGCAATCTTAATTTAATTCCCGCTGCCTGATTAAGATGTAATGGAAAATATAGCTCAGTTCTATCATCCGTTATTTCTTTTAAGTCTATCCAATCCATATCAATTGTAAAAGGTTTATATACTCTTTTATATTGGACTTGTGTCCCCTTCATTAATCTGGACATAATTTGTATACGGTAAAATGCTGCTATCCATGATGAACCAAAAGGAAAAATAGGTCCGGTTTCAAAAGCAAAAGGAATATCTTTTCCGTTATATGTTGATCCCTGAGGAGTAATTAAAACATTTGACCCTGTTGTCCCAAGATAAGCTAATTTATTTAGCGATTGTCTGAATTCATTGCTACATGTAATAATATCATCAATTGGATCTATGCTCCAAGCTTTTGAAGCATAATCCCAGGTAAAAACCGCATTAATAATATTAATATTTCTGGAAAGGTTTACACAATTACCTACAAAACATCTGTATAACTCCCCTTCCCTCCAAGCCACAGGCATCGCATTAGAATTAATTCCTGCTATATGATTATCAATAGGAGCTGATATTTTTTGTGAATAACCGCCATTATATGCATAAAAACCTTTAGCTAAACCTATGTCATTATGATAATAAATACTCAGTTCATGCAGGTTGACAACACTTCTTCCACTAGTAGTTCCATAAGCACCTCTAACTTTTGTTTTAGAAGAACCGTCTAGCGTATTTATTCTATAAAGAGAATCACGTTTATAAATAGTTAAATAATCATTATTTTCTTCCATCCAGGTAATAAAATCCCCGTCATCAGGCCCCACATCAAACCAGTTTCCTCCCACCCAATAACTTATTCCTGTTGCTTCAGTAGTTAAAGGTTTATCAAGCGTAAGTTGCTGGTCGTCACCTATTGATAAAACTTTATATTCCCCTATATCATTACCTGAAAGAATAAAAAATGGATCTCCTCGTTGAATTTGATAAGTTTTAAAACCCGCTCCAAACGCTGACACATTAGCGTTATTCTTATGTGTTACTAAATTAGTACCATATTCGTATCCCCATTGGATTGTATTATTTTTAGGTAAAGCGCAAAACATTACGCGGGAAGGATAACTAACTCCTTGAATATTCACAAAACCCACATATAAAGTGCTTCTGCTTCTCCATGCCTTAATATAGTTTCCAAGTGGAGGTCTTGCTAAATGTTTAGTGCTCCAAACGCTACCATCAAAAGAAAGCGGTCTATCAATCCCGTTTTGAAAAAAAAGAGAACCTAAAAAACTTTCAAATTCCACATTATATGTAGAGGTTAAATTTAATCCATAACCTAATCCTGTTACCAGATTAATCATATCGTTACCAAAAGCTGCTATTAAAGTATTTATTGTGGGAGTAGAAAGACCATGTATTCCATTAATATTTGCCATAATGTTTAAGTTGTTGTTGTACTTGTAGAAGTCGTTGTTGTAGATGAACTTGTTGAAGTCGTTGTTGAAGTTGAAGTTGAGGTCGTTGTTGTCGAAGTTGAGGTTGAAGTACTGGAAGTAGAGGTTAAAATATTTCCCTGCTGTGCATATCCGGCTCCCGGCTTTACTCCTCCGACCGTATCATAGCGTACATTTATAGCTCTTTCCAGTTCTCCGGGTTTTCTCAGAAATTGAGTAGTTTTATCCTGAAGACCAAAAGAAAAGTCAGGAATATCTATTGCTTGTTCATTTTGAACATCTTGGGCGTTTGCCATAGAACTAGTATAGTCTAGGAAAATTTATTTTTAAAGGTTTTGCTTTTCTCAAAAAACTTATTAGTTTTAGCTAAAGTAGAATAATAAGATTTTGCTTCAGAAGTTTTCATCCAGATTTTGAAACAATTACGCGAACAATATTTTACTTCTTTCCATGACTTTGGGCCTCTTTTTTTTATAAATTCTTTCTCACAAATAACACATTTTTTAGCTTTATAATTAAATACACTTTTATGCCAATCTTTATCCATGTGACACTTGAGACAAAGTGTTTGTAAATTATTCATTTCATCTAATCCCCCATCTTTTCTTGAAATGATATGATCACACTGAATTTTCCCTAAATCACGATTAAGTCTATTACATTTTCTTCCACATTTTTGACAAATTTCTTTATCTCGTAGATAGACTGTTTCTCGTATTTTTTTCCATTCTTTAGAATTCTTTTTACGAATATATTCAGGCGTTATTCCACCTTTCCAATTCCAATGATTTTTTCCTATATTACGAATAGATTGATGAGAATTTTTACACTGCTGACTACAATATTTTCGTTTATTAGATTCGTAATCCTTAAATTCTTTTTTACAATAAAGACACGTTATTATCATATTTAATAAATGATTTATAACATAGCCTCAATATAAAAGCAAGGACTCGTTAATGTTTAAATAGTAGAAATAAAAATATATTGATTAGATTACTATAGTAACCTAATCTAGAGAAAGTTTTCTTTAACGAAATCTCGGTTTACTAATCCTTGACCAAAAAAGTTACCACTACCCCTTTTACCTCTGTAATTCCAAAGTTTTCTTCCATAACCATTAGCGCGTCTTATCATATTATTATCCTTTTGAAGTAACTTAATTCCTGTTAATGACTGGTCTGGTGTTTCACTTGAAGGACCGTAATAAAGTCCCTTATATCTGGCAGCATCGTCATCGTTACCCATCATTTCATGGAGTCTCCATGCGGCATAATCTTCAAGAATCTGAGGAAAAATAAAGTCGGTAGTATCAATAATTTCATTTAACTTTCTGGGATTTTTCCAGTAACGGGGATAAAGAATTCCTCCTCCATTTAAAGGCATAGGATCTAAAATAATTGCGGCTCCATTAACCGGATCAACTGTAATTTTAAACTGAAGCACAATATCTGTCTTAAAACGGTTCTGGTTATACAAATATCTGTCAAAGTCTACGTCAGCCATAGGTTGAAGATCCCATAAAAGGAAAGAACCGCCGTTTGGATTTATATAATAAAATTTAATTTTATCAATAATATCAATATCAGGCCAATTAGATAATAAATATTTATCTGTTAATGCGGAAGTAATAAGTCCTGTACCTGAACTTATAATTTGTCCGAAAGGAGTACGCGTCGAGGATTCCCAGGTATCTACCAATAAAAACCAAAGCTTAGGAACTAAAGTTACAGCATCTACCTGAGCATCATTAAGAAGAGCAATTATATCATTATCGGTAAATCTGACTCTATTAACATCCCTAATTTTTTTTCTGACATTAATAATCATTTGCCCTACTTGTAGACGAGAAAATCCGGCCCCGGTAAGAGTAGGGGAATATTCCGAGTAAACTCCTAAAACAGAATTATAAAGTCTAAAACGGTATTTCCATGTATCATCACCTGCTACATGGACAAAAATTGATTGCGCTTTATCCCATTGGATAGGCAGCAATTTTAATACTGCCCAATTATTATTTCCGGTATATCCTTCAATAGAAAAGTTATCCCAATCACTTCTATAAATAGTAGTTCCTTTTACATGATTAAAATTAAGTATAGGGGAAACATTAATCCCTAAAGGAGCATTTAAACTGGAAACTACGGTTCCTTCAGTAGTTTTTTCCCCTGAAGCTCCGACTACAACAATATCATTAGTGGCAAACGTAAAACTACTTATTACAACTAAAGAAGATCCACTAAGATAATCAGCATCTAAATAAGTATGTTCATTACTGAGTAATATAGGATTAGGAATACTTATTTTTCTCATATTTTTATTTTACTCTTTCAACCATAAATCTTAAAGCAATGGTTATTGTAGTACTGGTTGAAGTTGAGGTTGTAGTGGTAGTACTAGTTGATGTAGTCGTAGTAGAAGTTGAAGTTGTTGTAGTACTAGTTGAAGTTGTCGTAGTACTTGTACTAGTTTGAGTAGTCGTAGTACTTGTTGAACTTGAACTGGAAGTGGAAGTAGTAGTTGTTGAAGTTGAACTAGAAGTAGAAGTCGTTGTACTACTACTAGTACTAGTAGTAGTCGTTGAAGTTGAAGTGGAAGTAGTAGTCGTTGAGGTTGAAGTCGTCGTATTATCAGCAAATGGCACATCTGTTGAAAAAGTTGGAGTACCTTGAGGATTTCCAGTTTCTCCGTTAGGACTGGAATCAGTATAATTATTATTTAATTTATAATAAACAATTAAACCAGCTTCATTACCTGATAGTTCACGTTGATAATTAACGGAAATATCACTGGCACTTCTGACTGTATTCCACAATCTCATTTCATCAATTAATCCATTAAAAAGATTTAATATTGAAGAATATCCGTTTGCCCCTATTTTAGCCTGGACATTTCCCGTTGCGACTACTGAAGTTCCACTTGGAGAAGACGTACTATCCAAACTTCCGTTAATATAAAATGCTATTGATGGGACAGAAGCGTCAAAAACAGCGGCAATATGATTCCATACATTAGCAGTTACATGTCCATTACTGGTAGCTGTAACTTGACCTCCTCCTGAATTTGGTTGTTGAGTTAAAAATATATTTCCGTTTCCATTTATTCCAAAAACATATTGTTTATTGGCAGCTCCTCCCTGACCATCTCCATCTTTACTAAAAACAACTTCAACACGTAAATCGGTAGGTTTAATCCAAGTTTCAAGAGTCATCGAACCCGTAATATTAAATAAACTATCGTTAGATATGAAAATATATTGTCCTGAACCTGAACTTAAACTTAAAGAATAAGTATTCATAAATTATTCCGATATATAGATTGAACCCTGCTCAAAAGATTCATTAATTTCATAAAACATCATAAGTATTTTTAATATACCATACAGATAAGCTAATCTTCACTTGGTAAACTTGCCTGAAATGAATCTGCTAATTGTTCTACTTCTTCTTGAGGAATTTCAATAAAAAATACTAAATCAATAGTTGTAGTTGTGGAAGTAGAAGTCGAAGTAGAGGTTGAAGTTGTAGTACTTATAGTTGTTGAAGTACTAATCGTAGTCGTTGAGGTCGAAGTAGTTGTAGTCGAAGTTGAAGTAGTAGTTGAGGTACTGGTAGAAGTCGAAGTCGACGTAGTCGTGGTAGAAGTTGAGGTCGAAGTAGTCGTAGTCGAAGTGGAAGTTGAGGTCGTAGTGGTAGTTGAGGTTGAAGTCGTAGTGGTCGAGGTACTGGTGGAAGTTGAGGTTGTAGTCGAAGTCGACGTAGTCGTGGTAGAAG